>Ga0233424_10000055_pt1 | contig 155433 bp, 146 predicted proteins | sample Watercolumn_Towu_FD_181011 | JGI IMG/M metagenome (GOLD analysis project Ga0233424, IMG submission 181011) | Freshwater microbial communities from Lake Towuti, South Sulawesi, Indonesia - Watercolumn_Towuti2014_125_MG | ecosystem: Environmental > Aquatic > Freshwater > Lake | place...
TGCGCCAGCACCTCGCCGACGGTGCGGGCCGGCGGCGTGGTTGTGTCGGCCGGCGCGGCGGTGGCGGCAGCGACGCTGCCGGGGATGGCGTAGAGGGGCTGGCTCATGGTGGTGCTGTGGTGTTTCCCTCTCCCCGCTGGGGAGAGGGCAGGGTGAGGGGCGGGCTGGTGGCGAAGGCGCAGACCCCGCCCTCACCCCAACCCTCTCCCAGAGGGAGCTTCAACTCAGCTGTATCGCTGGCCTTCGGGCTGATCGGCCGAGTAGGAGCGCACCGTGTAGCGCATCGAGCGGCCGTCGCTCTCCTGCCGCACCAGGCTGAAGCCCGGTTCGGTGGACGGCCGCTGCACGATGAAGCTCATCGTGATCGACTCGACACCGCGGGTCGAGTCGAACGCCATCAGGCGGATGTAGTGGTTCGGGAAGGTCTTGCGGCACTCGGCCAGGTCCATCAGCACGCCGGCCGCGTCCTGCAGGTCGAACATCGGCATGCCGAACATCTCCCAGTAGGTGTTGCGCGGGTGCGGGTCGTCGGTGTATTCGACGCTCCAGGCGTAGCCCTTGGCGAGGCCGTAGTCGATCTGCAGCGCGATCTCCGGGTCGGTCAGGTCGGGGAGAAAGCTGAATTGGCCTTGGGTGATGCGGCCGGCGGGGTTGGTCAGCATGGAGGGCTCCTTAGGCGACGGCGGGCGTCACGGCGTAGTCGCTGGTGTCGGTCGAGGCGTAGTTGAAGGTGATGTCCTTCCACGTGTCGAGCGCCTGCTTCAGCGGCGTGCACCAGCGCGCGGCGGCCTGCAGGATCTCGGGACCCTCGTGCTTGATGTCGCGGCCCTCGTTGCGGGCCTTGACCATCGCCTCGAGCGCAACCCGGTTGGCCACCGCACCGGCCTGGATGCCCGCCGGGTGACCGATGGTGCCGCCGCCGAACTGCAGCACCACGTGGTCGCCGAACAGGTCGAGCAGCTGGTGCATCTGGCCGGCGTGGATGCCGCCCGAGGCCACCGGCATGACCTTCTTCAGGTCGGCCCAGTCCTGGTCGAAGAACAGGCCGCGCTGCAGGTCCTGGTGGTTGTAGCTCTCGCGGCAGACGTTGTAGTAGCCCTGCACCGTCATCGGGTCGCCCTCGAGCTTGCCGACCGCGGTGCCGGTGTGCAGGTGGTCGCAGCCGGCCAGGCGCAGCCACTTCGCGATCACGCGGAACGACACGCCGTGGTTCTTCTGCCGGGTGTACGTGCCGTGGCCGGCGCGGTGCATGTGCATGATCATGTCGTGCTTGCGGCACCAGTTGGCCATGCTCTGGATGGCGGTGTAGCCGATCACCAGGTCGACCATCACGATCACCGAGCCGAGGCTCTTGGCGAACTCGGCGCGCTCGTACATCTCTTCCATCGTCGCGGCGGTGACGTTCAGGTACGAGCCCTTCACCTCGCCGGTGGCGGCGCTGGCCTTGTTGACGCCGTCCATCACGTAGAGGAACCGGTCGCGCCAGTGCATGAAGGGCTGCGAGTTGATGTTCTCGTCGTCCTTCATGAAGTCCAGGCCGCCCTTCAGGCCTTCGTAGATCACGCGGCCGTAGTTGCGCCCCGACAGCCCCAGCTTGGGCTTGGTGGTTGCGCCCAGCAGCGGGCGGCCGAACTTGTCGAGGCGCTCGCGTTCGACGATCAGGCCGGTCGGCGGGCCCTTGAAGGTCTTCACGTAGGCCACCGGCACGCGGATGTCCTCGAGGCGCGCGGCCTTCAGCGGCTTGAAGCTGAAGACGTTGCCGATCAGGCTCGCGGTCATGTTGGCGATCGAGCCCTCTTCGAACAGGATCAGGTCGTACGCCACCCAGGCGAAGCACTGGCCGGGCTGGCCGGGCACCGGCTCGACCTTGTAGGCCTTGGCGCGGTAGCTGTCGCAGGCCGAGAGGCGGTCGGTCCACACCACGGTCCAGGTCGCGGTGCTCGATTCGCCGGCCACCGCGGCGGCGGCCTCCACCGGGTCGACGCCTTCCTGGGGCGTGATGCGGAACAGGCACAGCACGTCGGTGTCCTTGGGCACGTAGTGCGCGTCCCAGTAGCCCATCTGGCGGTACTTGAGCACGCCAGCCGAATAGCGCTGCTTCTTGTCCATCACCTGGCCTTCGGCGATCACGGCGCTTTCCACGGGTTGGTTCATCAGGGTCTCCGGTTCGTTGGGGGTGTGTCGCTGGAGCCCAATGTAGAAATCGGGGTGAGTAAGGTAAAGTCAGTTTTAGTTCATGATCGATTAAGCTAAACCTGAATGAACGTCACCTTCCGCCAGCTCCGTGTGTTCGTCGAAGTGGTGCGCCACGGCAGCGTGCAGCGCGCCGCCGAGGCGCTGCACCTGACCCCGCCGGCGGTGTCGATGCAGGTGAAGGAGATCGAGTCGCAGGTCGGGCTGCCGCTGTTCGACCGCGAGGGCCGCCGCCTCAGCCTGACCACCACTGGCGAGTACTTCGTGGTCTACGCCCGCCGCCTGCTGGCCACGCTGAAGGAGGCCGAGGACGCGATGGCGCGCTTCAAGCGGGTCGAGTCGGGGCTGCTGACGATCGGGCTGGTGGGCTCGGCGCAGTACTTCCTGCCGTCGCTGCTGGCGCTGTTCAAGGCCGAGCACCCGGCCATCGAGGTGCGGCTGAAGCTGGGCAACCGTGAGCAGCTGGTGCAGCTGATGCAGACCAGCGAAGTCGACCTGGCGGTGATGGGCCGCCCGCCGAAGGACTGGCCGAACCGCGCCGAGCCGTTCGCGCTGCACCCGCACGGGCTGATCACGTCGACCACGCACCCCTTCGCGCAGAGCGAGAGCGTGCCGGTGGCGGCGCTGGCGCGCGAGCCCTTCATCGTGCGCGAGACCGGCTCGGGCATGCGGGCCGCGCTGGAGGAATACCTGTCGGCGCACCACGTGCAGCCGGTGATCGCGATGGAGCTGCCCAACGACGAGGCGGTGAAGCAGGCGGTGATCGCCGGGCTGGGCGTGGCCATCGTCTCGCTGCACACCATCGGGCTCGAATGGCGCAGCGGGCTGGTGGCGGCACCGCACGTCGAAGGGCTGCCGCTGGTGCGGCGCTGGCACCTGGTGAACGCACCCTCTCGGCTGCTCTCACCGGCGGCGGAGGCGTTCCGTTACTTCGTGCTGGAGCGTGGCGAAGCGCACATCGCCAGCCTGTTCGGCGACGAGCTGCCGCTGGCGCTCTGACGCCGGCTCAGAGGGCCGGCAGCCAGGCCTCGAGCCGGCCGGCCGGGCGCAGCAGCAGCCGCAGGTCATCGCCCACCGGTGTCACCGCGTGGAACCGGAACGTGGGCGCGGCGGCCAGTTCGGCCAGCGTGCCGAGGTCGGCCAGCCCGCGGCCCTCGCCGATGAATTTCGGCGCCACGTACAACAGCACCTCGTCGACCAACCCGGCCTGCAGGAAGGCGCCGTTCAGCCGTGCGCCGGCCTCCACGTGCAGCTCGTTGACGCTGGCGGCCTGCACCAGCGCATCGAGCACCGCTGGCAGGTCGATGCGGCCATCCGGTGCGGCCAGCGGCCGCAGCGACACGCCGGCCGGCCAGTCGGTGCGCTCCACGTGTTCGGCGCAGACGATCCAGCTCTCGCCGGGCGGCTGCAGGATGCGGGCGGCGGGGTCGATGCGGGCGCGCGGGTCGAGCACCACGCGCAGCGGCTGGCGTTCGGTGGGCACCAGCCGCACGTCCAGCCGCGGGTCGTCGTCGGCCACGGTGCCGATGCCGGTGAGCACCGCGCCGGCGCGCTTGCGCCAGGCGTGGCCGTCGGTGCGCGCGGCGTCGCCGGTGATCCACTGGCTGCGGCCGTCGGGCAGGGCGGTGCGGCCGTCCAGGCTGCCGGCGATCTTCAGCCGCACCCAGGGGCGGCGCCGCACCATGCGCGACAGGAAGCCGATGTTGAGCTCGGCCGCTTCGGCGGCGCCCGGGCCGGCGTCGGTGGCGATGCCGGCTGCGCGCAGCCGCGCCAGGCCCTGGCCGGCGACCAGCGGGTTCGGGTCGCCGAGCGCGGTGACCACACGGGCCACGCGCGCGGCGATCAGCGCGTCGCAGCAGGGCGGCGTGCGGCCATGGTGGGCGCACGGTTCGAGGGTCACGTAGGCGGTGGCGCCGGCGGTGCTCTCGCCGCGGGCGGCGGCGTCGCGCAGCGCCATCACCTCCGCATGGGCGCCGCCGGCGGCCTGCGTGTGGCCCTGGCCGATCACGCGGCCGTCGCGCGCGACGAGCACGCAGCCCACGCGCGGATTGGGGTCGCTCAGGCCCACGGCGCGTTCGGCCAGCGCCAGCGCGGTGTGCATGTGCTGGCGGTCGATCTGAGGCGGCGGCAACGTCGCCTGGGGGTGCTGCGGTTCCTGCTGCATCCCTGCATCATGGCTGATGTGCGACGGTGGTGTCGTCCACCGCGTTGAACGCGCTGCCGGGGTCGAGGCGCGCCGGGCCGTCGACCGGGCAGTCGGCGGCGGCCGGCACGACCAGGAAGTTCTGCTGCAGCAGCGCGTGCTGCACGTTGGCGTAGGTGGCCGGGTGTTCGGTGTTGTCGATGCGGCCGTTGCCGTCGCGGTCGGCGCTGTAGCGGCAGACGCGCCGGGCTTGGGCATCGGCATCGGGGCTGCCGGCCAGGGTCCAGCCCACCGGCACGAGGTCGAGCCGGCCGGACCACGTGGCCGGGCTGCCGGTGGCCTGCACGCGGCACCAGTACGGCAGCGCGCCGTCGGGATGCGGTTCGTTGCCATCGCCGGCGAGGCAGCGCCAGGCCGGGGGCGACGGGCCGCTGGCGGACAGCCGCAGGTCGGTGGGCAGCACCGGGCCGTTCGGGCGCTCGGCATCGAGCACGGTGGGGCGGGCGTCGGCGGCGGTGTAGCCGATCCAGCCGCTCAGCAGCCGCGCGTCCACTGCGGTGCAGGCGCCGAGGTCGGTGGCCTGCAGGCGGTCGTTGCGCAGGCCGGCCGGCGCGGTGCAGGTGGCGACGATGCGGCCGGTGGCGGGGTCGAAGATCCAGGTGTCGGGCTGGTCGGTGCGGGGCTTGAACGCGGTGCGGCCGTCTTCGAGCCGCCGGGCCTCGGGCGGCACCGCGGCATGCCGGCCGTCCGGCAGCGTGGCGTTGCGGCTGTCGGGCGCGAGGGCGAGCCAGCCGCGGGTGCGGCGGTCCTGCCGCGCCAGCAGCGTGTGCAGCGACAACCGGTGCCAGTGGCCTTCGCGATCCTGCCAGCGCAGCAGGCTGCCCAGCGCGGCGAGCGGCAGCGCCGGATCGTGTTCGACGCTGCGCGAGAACTGGTAGACCGTCGCACCCACCGGCACCGGCTGTTCGGGCGCGGCGGCCAGCGTGTCGTGGGCGGCGAGGCTGGGAGCGGCCTGTTCGCGCTGGTGTTCGAGGTCGGCCTGGGCGAGCGCCAGCGCCTCGGCCTGGTCACGCGCGAGGTCGACGCTGGCCCACAGCCGGGTTTGCGCCCGCCCCAGCACCAGCAGGCCGAAGCTGACCACCAGCAGTGCCACCAGCGTCTCGAGCAGGGCGAAGCCGCGGCGGTGCATCGACGGCTCAGTCGCCGAGGTCGTGCCAGCTCCCCGGCGCGGGCGCCCAGGTGCCGAGGGCATGCGCCAGCCGGGCGACGATCGCCTCGTCGCGCACCAGTCGCAGCGGGCCGGCGAGGCGCACCGTGCCGGCGCTGCTGAGCGCGCCGCGCAGCAGGCCCGGGCTGCCGCTGGACCAGTCGACCGCGCCGCCGGCGTGCAGCACGCCGTGCAGCGTCATCCCGCTGCCGATCTGCAGGCGGCCGGTGGTGACGAGCAGCACCGGATCTTCGGGCCCCCCGAGCGACGTGGCGGTGTCCAGCGTCAGGTCGCCGTCGTGCCACAGCACCCGGTGGCCGGCGGCCACGGCGGTGGCCAGGTCGGCGCCGCCGCAGCCGGGGCTGCAGCGCAGGCGGTGCACATGCGGCAGCTCCCGGTAGGCATTGCCCGAGAGGGCCAACGGCTGCGTGAACCAGCGCGCGGCATCGGGCGGGCCGCTGACGTCGCGCTGCCGCGCCGTGGTCAGCGCGGGCTGGCCGGCGCGGCCGACGAGGCGGGCGGTGGTGTCCAGGCTCAGGCCGCCGGCGGTGATGACGGTCCAGGCACGCTCGGCATGGTCGTTGACCACCTGGACGTCGCCGATCAACTGCACGTCGCCGAACGCGTTGACGGTGGCCTCCGGTGGCCGCGGCAGAGCCGCCAGCAGACCCAGCAGCACCCGCACCGGGCGGTGCGCATCGGCGTTGCGCACCGCGCCGCCCTGGCACGGCAGCGCCGCCTCGCTGCAGCCTTCGCTGTGCAGCCACAGCAGCGGCGCGGCCGGCCCGGCTTCGAAGCGGATGCGGAACGCCGGCGCCGCGGCGTCGCTGGCGGCGGGCGCCGCCGGTGCGCCGACCCCGCTGGCCGGACACGCGCAGGACCAGCCGGCCGGGTGCAGCACGCAGGCGGGTTGCCCGCCGCCCACGCGCCGGTAGCGGCCGGCCTCCGCGGTGTTCACCGGCAGCACTTGGTCGATGAAGGCGGCGCTGGCAGCGCTCTCAGGGGTGCAGGCGGCGCCGGTCGGGGCCGGCGTGTGCAGGTGCGCCAGCGTCCAGCCGAGGCCGGCCTCGGCGGCTTCGCGGGCCGACGAGGCCCGCACCGTCGCGGCGCTGGCGCGCACCTCGGCCAGCAGGGCACGGTTGACGTGCAGCCAGGCGAGCGTCGCGCCGACCAGCAGCAACAGCACCACCGGCAGGCTGCCGCTGCCACGGGCACTGGCCGGCTCAGGCGGGGCAGCGGCCGCTGGACACATCGGTGGGCAGGTGCACGGCGCGCTGCTGGCGCAGCTGCAGCGCCGGCAGCGCGGGCGCCTGCGCTGCCAGCACGATGTCGAGCGTGCGGAACGTCTGGCGCGGCGGGCAGTCGGTGGCGCCAGTGGCACAGGCGGTGGAACAGCGGTCCTGCAGCGACAGCGCCGTGCTGCGGGCGGTGGCCGACAACGTGGTGAAGCGGGCGCCCTGCGGGTCGGTCAGGGCCTGCCAGGCGTCGCCGATGCGCGCTTCGATCACGCCGGTGGTGGCGTTGAGCCGCAGCCCGAAGCGTTCATTGCTGTCGACCGCGTGGTTCTCGGTGTCGCGTGAATAGGTGTAGGCCAGGCTGGCGGCACTGGCGGTGCCTTCGGGCGACACCGCGCCGTAGGGGTTGGCCACGAGAGGGACGCCGTTGCCGGCCCACACCCCGGCAGCCGGCGCGCCCCACAGGCCGGCGCGGCGCAGGTCGTGTTCGACGAACGCCAGCACCGCGCGCATCTCCTGGCGCAGCCGGGTCTCGGACAGCCGGCGGTGCTGCTCGCGCAGCTGCGACAGCAGCAGCGTGGTGCCCACCAGCACCGTGAAGAGCCCGAGCGCCAGTGCGACCATCAGCTCGACCAGCCCGACGCCGGCGGTGGCCTGCCGAGGGCTCATCGGCGGCCCCAGCAGCGCCGGTTGGTGGTGTCGTCGTTGCCGTACGAGGCGTCCGGGCCGGAGCTCTCCTGCCACAGGCCGCCGTCGACCACCATGCGCAGGTGGCGGCACAGCGCATCGCCCGCCTGTGCACCGCTGGCGGTGGCACTGATCACGTAACGCGTGGACTGGGAGGCCGTGTCGGTGGCGACGTTCACCGAGTAGTGGCCGGCCGGCGAACTGGCCGCGAGGCCGAGGTCGGCCAGCGATGCCGCATAGGCCGGTTGCTGCGCGCGCCAGCGTTCCTGGCCCTGGTGGACCTGGTCGATGGCCTGCAGCGCGTCGGCGCGGCGCACGCGCAGCACCTCGCCGCGGAAGCTGGGCATCATCAGCACCAGGAAGATGGTCACGACGCAGGTGACGATCATCAATTCGAGCACCGTGAGCCCGGCGGCCCTGGAGCGCAGCGACATCGACCGCCTCAGCATGCCGGCACCTCCGGCCAGCTGCCCACCGATGCGCAGACGCGCACGCGGCCGAGCAGGTTGACGATGTGACGCAGCGTGCGGCCGTCGCGCGCGACCAGTTCGACGGTGCCGAACGGGCTGACCGTGCCCTGGCGGGGGTCGAACAGCATCGACGCCACGTTGGCCCGCAACAGCACGCGCCCGTCGGCCGGCACCACCACGCCGCGCAGCAATTCGGCGCTGCTGCAGCGCACGCTGGTGTCGCAGCTGCAGGCATCGGCCGCGCCGGTGTGCACGGCATAGCAGCCGCCGCGCCCGGCGACGGGCGATCGAACGGTGAGCCGCAGCTTCTCCTGTCGTGCCAGCGCGGCGCTGCGCAAGCCTTGCAGGTCGGCGACCAGTTGCTGAGACACGCCCAGCATTTCACGACGCTGCAGGAAACCGTCGAACGACGGCACCGCAGCGGCGGCGAGCAGGGCCAGGACACTGATCGAGACCATGAGCTCGAGCAGCGTGAGACCCGTGCCGGGCGGCACGGGGTACACCTTCGGAACGAGGCGCATCGCGCTCTCCTTTCCACCGTGGGGACAACGACGGACCAGGGGAACTGCGGGCGCAGTCTAGTTCGGTGTAACCAGGTGTGTCCTCCCCCCAAGGAGGGATGGACCGGAGCGGTGCGTCAGATTTCCTTGATCAGCCGACTGAACTCGTCGACGTCCTCGAACTGCCGGTAGACCGAGGCGAAGCGCACGTAGGCCACCTTGTCGAGCTTCTTCAGCTCGCGCATCACCAGCTCGCCGATGCGCGACGTGCTGACCTCGCTGACCCCGCTGGCGAAGAGCTTCTCCTCGATGCCGGCGATCGCGGCGTTGATCAGGTCGACGCTGACGTTGCGCTTGCGCAGCGCCAGGGTCATCGAGGCGCGCAGCTTCTCGCGTTCGAAGTCGGTGCGGTCGCCGTTTTTCTTCACCACCACCGGCATCGCCAGCGAGGTGCGTTCGTAGGTGGTGAAGCGCTTGTCGCAGGCGGTGCAGCGGCGGCGCCGGCGCACGGCGTCGCCTTCCTCGGATTCACGGGTCTCGACCACCTGGGTCTCGGCGTTGTCGCAGTAGGGGCAGCGCATCGGGGTGGCTTCAGACAAGAAGGCCCGGCAGTGCCGGGCCCGAGGGGACGGTCAGCGGTACACCGGGAAATCGCGCGTGAGGGCGGCGACCTTCTCGCGCACCCGCGCGAGGTTCGTTTCGTCGTGCGGGTTGTCCAGCACGTCGGCGATCAAATGCGCGGTCTGGCGGGCCTGTTCTTCCTTGAAGCCGCGGGTGGTCAGCGCCGGCGTGCCCAGGCGGATGCCGCTGGTGACCATCGGCTTCTGCGGGTCGTTCGGGATGCCGTTCTTGTTGCAGGTCATGTGGGCCTTGCCCAGCACCGCCTCGGCTTCCTTGCCGGTGAGGTTCTTCGGGCGCAGGTCGACCAGCATCACGTGGCTCTCGGTGCGGCCCGAGACGATGCGCAGGCCGCGCTCGATCAGCGTCTCGGCCAGCACCTTGGCGTTCTTGGCGACCTGCTCCTGGTAGGCCTTGAACTCGGGCGACAGCGCTTCCTTGAACGCCACCGCCTTGCCGGCGATGACGTGCATCAGCGGGCCGCCCTGGATGCCGGGGAAGATCGCCGAGTTGATCTTCTTGGCGATGTCTTCGTCGTTGGTCAGGATGATGCCGCCACGCGGGCCGCGCAGGCTCTTGTGCGTGGTCGAGGTGACGACGTCGGCGAAGGGCACCGGGTTGGGGTAGACCCCCGCGGCGATCAGGCCGGCGTAGTGCGCCATGTCGACCATGAAGTACGCGCCGATCTCCTTGGCGACCTTCGCGAAGCGCTCGAAGTCGATGCGCAGCGCATACGCGGAGGCGCCGGCGATGATCAGCTTGGGCTTGTGCTCGCGGGCCAGCCGCTCCATCGCGTCGTAGTCGATGGCTTCGTTGCCGTCCAGGCCGTAGCTCACCACGTTGAACCACTTGCCACTCATGTTCAACGGCATGCCGTGCGTCAGGTGGCCGCCTTCGGCGAGGCTCATGCCCATGATGGTGTCGCCGGGCTGCAGCAGCCCGAAGAACACGCCCTGGTTGGCCTGCGAGCCGGAGCTGGGCTGCACGTTGGCGAACTTGGCGCCGAAGAGCTGCTTCAGGCGGTCGATCGCCAGTTGTTCGACCACGTCGACGTTCTCGCAGCCGCCGTAGTAGCGCTTGCCGGGGTAGCCCTCGGCGTACTTGTTGGTGAGCTGCGAGCCCTGCGCGGCCATCACGGCCGGCGAGGTGTAGTTCTCGGAGGCGATCAGCTCGATGTGCTCTTCCTGCCGGTGGTTCTCGGCATCGATCGCGGCGGCGATCTCGGGGTCGATGGCGGCCAGGGTATGGGCGGCGCGGTCAAACATGGGTGGGTCCTCGGTCGTCAGCACGGCCCGCAGCCTTTCGCGCAGCTCGCGTGCCTCAGCACGGGAGAGGGAAGAACGGGCTGCCCAGGCGCACGGCAAGAAACACCGGCTGGGCCGGCGGCCGCGCTTCCCGGTGGTACACCACCTGCGCCTCCCATTGCGAGAGGCGTTATCGCCAGTTGCGCAGCGGTACAAAGTGTACCGGATCGGGGCGCTTGCGGCGCCCCTGGATCACTGCAGCAGGGCCACCTTCTCGCCGTTCGGCACCGCCACCGTGGCCGGTTTCGCGGCCGGCGTCCACTTCGCGCTGACCGGCACGTTGCGTCCCTGTGCCACCTGGCGCAGGAACGACTGTTCGGCCATGACCTTCGCGGCATAGCCGCCATCCTCCTGGCTGGTAGCGCCGACGTAGAGGCGCAGGCCGCCCTCGAGCGAACCACCGGCGCGCATCACGCATTCCTGCAGCACCGTGACGCCGACCTTCAGGTTGGTCACGGGGTCGAACGCGGCGTCCTTGCCGCCGAAGGCCTCGTACTTGTCGTCGTGCACCGCGGTCATCACCTGCATCAGGCCCTGTGCGCCGACCGAACTTTGCGCGAACGGGTTGAAGCTCGACTCTACCGCCATGATCGCCAGGATCAGCGTCGGTTCGAGCTTGGCCTGGCGGCCGAGGTTCCAGGCCTCCTGTACCAGCGTGCCGATGGGTTCCGGCGCCACGCGGTAGCGCCGCGAGATCCAGCGCGCCACGGCCTTCTGCTCGCGATCGAGCGCCACCGGCGTCGCGGCGGGCGCGGCCGGCTCTTCCTCGGCCACCGCTTCGGTGGCCAGTGCATCGGCCACACCGTCGCGGGCCTCGTGGCGCGTCAGCAGCCAGTCGAGCGTCCAGCGCTCGAGGTCTTCGCGCACTTCGGCGCGACTGCCCAGCAGTCCGATCGCCGCCACCACGACGAGGCCGCACACGGCCATCGAGCGGTGGCTGATCGAGATCAGTCGGCGTACCCAGTCCGTCAGCAGCGTCGCGGCCCGGGGGGTTCGGGCATGGGCGACATCGCCGTCGGCATGCTCGGGCATCGAGGTTTCGATTGCAAGCATGAGGCTCCTTTCTCCGTCTTGTTCGACGTCGCTCCGGCGATGAAACCGGGAGACGCCTTGATAATTCGCGCCGCTTCGGTCCTGGGATGGGCCGACGGCAACTGCGTTGCCGCTGCGGTGCGAGGCGGATGGCGGGGGAGTCCCCGCTGGCGGATCCGGGCAAACCCTGGACCCATCAAGCGAAGCGGATTCTAGCGGGGGCTAAATTCCCGACATCGTATAAAGACTTACTGACTTATATGAGTTTCACTTACAGCGACCTGCGCGATTTCCTGGCCCTGCTGGAGCGTCGCGGACAGCTGCTCCGAGTGGCGCAGCCGGTGTCCATCCGTCTGGAGATGACCAGCCTGAGCGATCGCGTGCTGCGCCAGGGCGGCCCCGCGCTGTGGTTCTCGGCCGCCCACGACGGGAACAAGTCCTACACCACTCCGGTGGTCACCAACCTGTTCGGCACGCCTGAACGGGTGGCGCTGGGCATGGGCGCCGAAGACGTTTCGGCGCTGCGCCAGATCGGCGAGGTGCTGGCGAACCTGAAGGAGCCCGAGCCGCCGCGTGGCTTGAAGGATGCCGGCCGGCTGCTCGAGATGGCCAAGCGGCTGTGGCAGATGAAGCCGGCGCGGGTGTCGCGGGCGCCCTGCCAGGAAGAGGTGCTCGAAGGCGACGACATCGACCTGGGCGACCTGCCGGTGCAGTGGTGCTGGCCGGGCGACATCGCGCCGCTGATCACCTGGGGACTGGTGGTCACGCGCGGTCCGCAGCGCGGCGCCCGGCCGCGCGCGCGGCAGAACCTCGGCATCTACCGGCAGCAGGTGATCGGGCCGCGCCAGGTCATCATGCGCTGGCTTGCCCATCGCGGCGGGGCGCTCGACTTCCGCGAGTTCGCCGCCGCAGAGCCGGGCCGGCCATTCCCGCTGGCGGTGGCGCTCGGCGCCGATCCGGCGACCATCCTCGGCGCGGTGACACCGGTGCCGGACAGCCTGTCCGAGTACCAGTTCGCCGGGCTGCTGCGCGGCGGCCGCACCGAGGTGGCCGACACGTCGGTCGGCGTCGAGGGCCTGCCGCTGCAGGTGCCCGCAAGCGCCGAGATCGTGCTGGAGGGCCACATCCCGCCGGTTGCCGCCGGCTTCGAGGGCCGCTCCGCGCACGGCGTGCCGCTGAAGGAGAAGGGCGGCTACCTGCACGCGCTCGAGGGGCCATACGGCGACCACACCGGCTACTACAACGAGCAGGACTGGTTCCCGGTGTTCCAGATCGAGCGGCTGACGAAACGCCGCGACGCGATCTACCACTCGACCTACACCGGCAAGCCGCCCGACGAGCCGGCAGTGCTGGGCCTGGCGTTGAACGAGGTGTTCGTGCCGATCCTGCAGCGCCAGTTTCCGGAGATCACCGACTTCTACCTGCCGCCCGAGGGCTGCTCGTACCGGCTCGCGGTCATCAGCATCCGCAAGGCCTATGCGGGCCACGCGAAGCGCGTGATGTTCGGGCTGTGGAGTTTCCTGCGCCAGTTCATGTACACGAAGTTCATCGTCGTGGTCGACGACGACGTCGACATCCGCTCGTGGACCGAAGTCATCTGGGCCATCACCACCCGCATGGACCCGGTGCGCGACACCACGCTGGTCGACCGCACCCCGATCGATTACCTCGATTTCGCGTCGCCGGTCTCCGGCCTGGGCGGCAAGATGGGGCTCGACGCCACGCACAAGTGGCCCGGCGAGACCGATCGCGAATGGGGCCGGCAGATCCAGATGGACGCCGACGTGGAGGCGCGCATGGCCGCGCTGTGGTCGTCGCTCGAGGCGCAGCGGCAGACCCTGCCGCGCTGACGCGAGGACGGCGCGCCGTCAATACGGCCGGTGCCATGGCGCACCGGCGGGCGATAGCGGCGTTTGCCTTGCGGACGAGCATCGTCGCGCCTACTCTTCACTTGCCGGTTTGAGCCGGCAACCACTCTCCGAGCAGTCGCTGCCCGGAAGAAACCCCGGGTCATGTCCCGGAGTTTCGAATGATGGCACCGTGCCGTCACAACCCGCCCGCCCCGGCCCAAGGGACGGGCGGGTTTCTGCTTTCAGGCCCCGGCCCACCAGCCGACGATCTCGTGCAGCAGGTCGTACACCGCGGTGTACCCGGTAGTGGTCGGCACCCAATTGATCACCGGGCGATCGGCCGGGTAGACGAAGCCCATCGGCGCCGGCGTGATGCGCATCGAGTCGCCGGCGGCCTCGCGGAAGGCCCGCAGCGCGCGGTTCATGTGGTAGCCATGCGTGACGACGACGATGTGCCGGATGCCCTCGCCCTGCAGCAGGCGCACCGTCCACTGTGCGTTCTCGCGGGTGTCGCGGGAGCGGGTCTCCTGCCAGCGCAGGCCCTGGTGCCAGCCTTCGCGTGCCATCCGGGCGGCCACCTCGGCCTCGGAGACGGGCGTGCGCTGGGCCCAGCCGATGCCGCCGCTGAAACCCACCGGCAGGCCGGTGCGCCGCGCCAGCCACAGGCCGTATTGCAGCCGCGCGTTGGCCTGCTTTGTCAGCACCGGTGCGCCGTACTCCGGTGCCTCCAGCTCCAGACCGGCACCGAGCACGATGAGGGCGGTCTGTCCTCGCGGGGCCATGGCGGCGAGCTCGGCCACGGTTTGGGGCGGCACCGCCGCAGGCGGCCGCACGATCGCCTGCTGCAACCACACCGCGGTGCCGAGGCAGCTGCCGAGCCACAAGCCGGCCGCGCCGATCACGGCCAGCAGCACGGCCGAGCGCCGGCGCGCCGCGCAGGCCAGCCCCACCGCCAGGAGCAGCAGCACGATGAACGGCACCGGCGGCAGGATCAGCGCCGAGACGATGGGCTTGAACGAGAGGAGGAGTTCGGAGGTGGGCATGCCAGTGCTGCAGCGCGGGTCGGGACGGGACGCCCACAATGCACGGCAGGCCGGCCGGGGCAGGCCGGCGATTCTGGAGCATCCTGATGGCAGAGACTTCCCCTGATCTCACCACCGTATCCACCACCGAGACCATCACGCTGGGCGGCGGCTGCTTCTGGTGCACCGAAGCGGTGTTCTCCGCGCTGGACGGCGTGCTGGACGTCGAGAGCGGCTACACCAACGGGCACCTGCAGCGTCCCACCTACGAGCAGATCTGCACCGGCGAGACCGGCCACGCCGAAGTGGTGCGCGTGCGGTTCGACCCGCATCGCATCAGCCTCGCCGAGGTGCTGGAGATTTTCCTGGTGACCCACGACCCGACCTCGCTGAACCGGCAGGGCAACGATGTCGGCACCCAGTACCGCTCGGGCATCTATGTGCACGACGAGGCGCAGGCAGTCGTCGCGCGGCGCGTGCTGGCGGAGATGGCGCCGCGCTTCGATGCGCCGCTGGTCACGGAAGTCGAACCGGAGCGCAACTACTGGCCGGCCGAGGCGTACCACCAGGACTACTACGCGAACCACCCGCACGCCGGCTACTGCGCGTTCGTGATCTCGCCGAAGCTGGCGAAGCTGCGACAGGCGTACGCGCAGCGGCTGCGCGGCTGAAGTCAGGGCGCCGTCACGGCGTCATCACGGCGCGAGCCGCTCGCGCAGCCAGCGGCCCTGGTCGTCGAGCCGGTAGACCAGCCGGTCGTGCAGCCGCGACTTGCGGCCCTGCCAGAACTCCCAGCGGTCCGGCACCAGGCGGAAGCCGCCCCAGTGGGGGGGGCGCGGCGGGTGCAGCCCGTGCTGCGCGGCGGCCTTGGCGGCGTTGGCCATCAACACGGCGCGCGAGGCGATCGGCTGGCTCTGCGGCGAGGCCCACGCGCCCAGCCGGGAATCGAGCGGGCGGCTCTGGAAGTAGTCGTCCGATTCCGCCTCGCTGGTGCGTTCGACGCGACCCTCGATGCGCACCACCCGTTCCTGCTCCACCCAGTGGAACTGCAGCGCGGCGACCGGATGGGCGGCGAGTTCGCGGCCCTTGCGGCTGTCGTAGTTGGTGTACCAGACGATGCCGCGGGCATCGAAGCCCTTGATCAGCACGATGCGGGTCGACGGCCGGCCGTCCGGGCCGACGGTCGCCAGCGTCATCGCGTTCGGCTCCGGGACGCCGGCGGCTAGCGCCTCGTTCAGCCAGGTGTCGAATTGTTGCAGCGGCACGCTGGCGGCGCTGTCCTCGTCGAGGGCACCGGTCTCGTAGCTCTTGCGCAGGTCGGCCAACGGGTTCATGCGGCCAGTATAGGAAAGCCCCTGGGGCAAGCGCTGAGCCATGCCGGCACAGGGCGATTGCCTAAGTGAACGCACGAATTCCAGATTGGGCCGTCGTCGGATCCGATAGCGGTGGAGACGAGGAGATGCAGGTGAGGACCGAATGGCTGGAGATCGAGGCATGAACGACGGAACGCGGCCCGTCGTGGTGGTGCTCGCGGGCGGCGCGGGGCGCCGTTTCGACGGGCGAGGGGACAAGCTGGTGCAGGGCCTGGGCGACACCACCGTGCTGGCGCACACGCTGTCGCGCGTGGTGCAGGCCGGGCTGCCGCTGGTGGTGGTGACCACCGCTGCGCTGGTGCCGGTGGCGCAGACGGTGGTGGCCGCCCGGGACATCGTGGTGGTGCCGCCGGACGTGGCCGGCAACGCCACGCGGGCCGGCAGCGGCCATTCGATCGCGGCGGGCGTCACCGCGCGGTCGCAGGCGCGCGGCTGGCTGGTGCTGCCGGGCGACATGCCGCTGGTGCGTCCGGCGACGCTGCACGCGGTGCAGCGCGCACTGGCCGATGCACCGATCGCGATCGCGCAGCACCGCGGGCTGCGCGGGCACCCGATCGGCTTCTCGCAGGAACTCTTCACCGAGCTGTGCCGCCTGTCGAACGACGACAGCGTGCGGCGCCTGCTGTCGCGCTATCCCGGCTGCGACGTGGAGGTCGACGACGACGGCGTGCACTGCGACATCGACACCGCCGCCACCCTGACCGTGGCACGGGAACGGCTTGCGGCGACACTGTCGTCGCAGCCGAGGGCCGAGGCGCCGTCGCTGCGCTGACCGGCGGCGTGCCCGCACGGGCCGCCCCGCGCCGACGGCAGGCCCGGCATTTGCGTCGCCTCCTCTGGCATGTCCGTGGAGACCTGCGAATGCAATCCGTGCTTGTCGACGTCACCCAGCGCATCGCCGCGCGCAGCCGGCAGCTGCGCGACGGCTACCTCGAGCGCCTGCGCCGCTACGCCCAGCGCCGCCCCGGCCAGGAGCGGATGGGCTGCGCCAACGTGGCCCACGCGTTCGCCGCGCTGCCGGGGCAGGACAAGTTCCGGGTGGTGAGCCAACGGGCCCCCAACCTGGCGATCGTCACGGCCTACAACGACATGCTGTCGGCGCACCAACCGTACGAGGGCTATCCGTCGATCATTCGCGACGAGGCGCGCTCGATCGGCGCCACCGCCCAGGTCGCCGGCGGCGTGCCGGCGATGTGCGACGGCGTCACGCAGGGCACGCCGGGCATGGAGCTCAGCCTGTTCTCGCGCGACACCATCGCGATGGGCACCGCGATCGCGCTGACGCACGACGTCTACGACGCCGCAGTGCTGCTGGGCATCTGCGACAAGATCGTGCCGGGCCTGCTGATCGGGGCGCTGCATTTCGGGCACCTGCCCTGTGTCTTCATCCCCGCCGGGCCGATGGGCAGCGGCCTGCCGAACAAGGAAAAGGCCAAGGTGCGCGAGCAGTACGCGCAGGGCCTGGTGGGGCGCGACGCGCTGCTGGCGGCGGAGTCGGCGGCCTACCACGGCCCCGGCACCTGCACCTTCTATGGCACCGCCAACTCGAACCAGATGCTGCTCGAGGCGATGGGCCTGCACCTGCCGGGCGCCGCCTTCGTGCACCCGGACGACCCGCTGCGCGAGGGGCTGACGCGCGCCGCGGTGCGCACTGCGCTCGGCGAACAGCGGCCGTTGCCGATCGGCGAACTGGTCGACGAGCGCTGCATCGTCAACGCGATGGTGGCGCTGCTGGCCACCGGCGGTTCGACCAACCACCTGATCCACTGGGTCGCGGTGGCACGTGCGGCCGGGCTGCTGATCGACTGGTCGGACTTCTCGGCCCTGTCGGCCGTGGTGCCGCTGCTGGCGCGGGTGTACCCGAACGGCGCGGCCGACGTGAACCAGTTCCAGGACGCCGGCGGCCCGGGGTGGGTGTTGCGCGAGCTGCTCGATGCCGGCCTGCTGCACCCGGATGTGAGCACCGTCTCCGGCGCCGGTCTGCGCCACCAGACGATGCGCGGCGTGCTCGAGGCCGGCCAGCTGCGCTGGCAGCCGCTGCCCGTGGAGAGCGGCGACGCCACGGTGCTGCGCCCGGCCCGCGACCCCTTCAGCGCCACCGGCGGGCTGCGTGTGCTCGATGGCAACCTCGGCCGCTCGGTGATCAAGGTGTCGTCGGTGCCGGAGGACCGCCACGTGATCGAGGCGCCCGCACGGGTGTTCGATGGCCAGGAGGCGTTGCAGGCGGCGTTCCAGGCCGGCGAGCTGGCGCGCGACGTCGTGGCGGTGGTGCGCTTCCAGGGCCCGCGCGCCAACGGCATGCCCGAGCTGCACAAGCTGACGCCGCCGCTGGCGGTGCTGCAGCACCAGGGCCACCGCGTCGCGCTGGTGACCGACGGCCGCATGAGCGGAGCCTCGGGCACGGTGCCGGCGGCGATCCACGTCTCGCCCGAGGCCAGCGTCGGCGGCCCGCTCGGCAAGGTGCGCGACGGCGACCTGATCCGCCTCGACGCCCGCGCCGGCACGCTGGAGGCGCTGGTCCCGCCGGACGAATGGGCGGCGCGCGAGGCCACGCCGTTGTCGCAGGCGCAGGCCGAGGACAACGCCCACGGCCTGGGGCGCGAGCTGTTCGGCGGCATGCGCCGCACGGTGCGCTCTGCGGAGGAGGGCGCCGTCACCTGGATCTGACAGGCGCCCGCGGGACGCGCTGCGCGGGCCCTGCTATTCCATCGTGCCCCGCTGGATGAGTTCGACCTTGTAGCCGTCCGGGTCCGTCACGAACGCGATGATGGTGCTGCCGCCCTTCACCGGCCCGGCTTCGCGCGTGACCGCGGCACCGAAGTCGGCGGCCTTGGCGCGCACCTTCTCGCAGGCGGCGGCCGCATCCTCGACGCCGATGGCGATGTGGCCGTAGGCGGTGCCCAGCTCGTAGTGGTCGACGCCGTGGTTGTAGGTCAGCTCGAGCTCGGCGTGTTCCGGGTTCGGGCCGTAGCCGAGGTAGGCGAGGTCGTACTGCTGCTCGGGCCGGTGCACCGTGCGCAGCAGCTGCATGCCCAGCGCCTGGGTGTAGAAGTCGATCGAGCGCTGCAGGTTGCCGACGCGCAACATGGTGTGGAGAAGACGCATGGAAGGGGCTCCAGGACTGCGGTGAGAGGACATCGGGCCCGAGCCTACACCGGCGCGTGAACCCCGCCGACCAGCACGACGATGCCGAGCACCGCGAACACCGCGGCGCCGATGCGGTGCACCACCTGCATCGGCACCACGCGGGTGGCGCGTTCGCCGAGCAGCACCGCCGGCACGTTGGCGATCATCATGCCCAGCGTGGTCCCGGCGGTCACGCTGACCAGCGCGTGGTAGCGCGCTGCCAGCATCACGGTGGCGATCTGCGTCTTGTCGCCCATCTCGGCGAGGAAGAAGGCCACGACGGTGAGCCCGAACACGCCCCAGCGGCCGGTGCTCAGGGCGTCGGCATCGTCGTCCATCCGGTCGGGCACCAGCATCCAGGCGGCGACCGCGAGGAACGACAGGCCCAGGCCCCAGCGCAGCCAGGTCGGGTCGAGCACGCGGGTGAGCCAGTCGCCCAGTGCGGCGGCGGCGGCGTGGTTGGCCAGCGTGGCGACGAGGATGCCGAGGCAGATGGTGCCGGGGCGGCGGTAGCGGGCGGCCAGCAGCAGGGCGAGCAGCTGGGTCTTGTCGCCGATTTCACCGAGGGCAACGACGCCGGTGGCGACGAGAAAGGCTTCCATGAACGAGGGGCTCCGGCCGGGGCGATGACGATCGACCACCCACCGGCCCCGGCCAAGCGTCGGGCGGCGGATGGTCAAAGGTCTCGCCAAGAACGGATCCACCTGCGCCATGCACACCGGAGTGGCAAGTCTGTTGACGCAGGTCCTTCTCGCAGGCTGGCCGGCAGCACCGGCCATCGGAAGGCGGCTACTCCCCAATGACGGGGCGGATTCTAGCTATGCCGGGAGCGAACGGCAGGCACGTGCCGCGCGGCGGCGCCATTCACGCGGGCTGGCGGCCGGGCTGCGGGGCGGGGCGTAGCGCTGCTGCTCCAGGTCGATCAGCAGCCCGCAGAGGGCTGCGCCCGGCCCTGGCCAGCGTGCCTGCACGGCGCCGGCGAGCTGGCGGGGCGGCCAGTGCGCCGGCGTGTCCAGGCCGCGCCGTGCGAGCTGGCGGCGCACCGCGGCCAGCGCGCGCACCCAGGGGTCGACCGCCGCGGCGCTGCGGCGTGCATCGTGTGCCGCCCACAGCGCCCCCAGCAGGCCCAGCACGCCGACGCTCCACAACGAGAGGCGCGCCAGCGCCAGCAGGTCCGGCGACGACCAGCCCAGCCGGGCCAGCAGGTCGAACTGCTGCTGGCGCGAGTAGTGCAGGACCCACTGGTTCCAGCGGTGGTCAAGCGCGCTCCAGGCCTGGCGCAGCCGCGTGAACAGCGTCGGGTCGAACTGTGCCAGCGCGCCGCCGACGAACCCCGCCGGTGCACGCAGCCGCAGGGTGCGCTGCACCCGCTCCGGCGACACGGCGGCGGTCGGATCGACGCGGGTCCAGCCGCGGTCCGGCAGCCACACCTCCACCCAGGCATGCGCGTCGCTCTGGCGCACCTCGAGCAGCCCGTCGAGCGGGTTGACCTCGCCGCCCTGGTAGCCGGTGACGATGCGCGCCGGCACCCCGAGCGCGCGCATCACCACCGCGAACGCGCCGGCGAAGTGCTCGCAGAAGCCCTCGCGGCGGTCGAGCCAGAAGTCGTCGACCGGGTCGCCGGTGGCCGGCCCGGGGGCGAGCGTGTAGGTGTAGCCGGCGCTGCGGATGTGCGCGAGCACCGCGTCGATCCACGGCTGCGGGGTGCTCGGCGTGGCCGCGACACGTCGGCGCAGCGCCTCGGCCCAGGCGCGGGTGCGCGGGTGCGCGTCGGCCGGCAGCAGGGTGTCCCAGGGTCGTACCGGCGTGCCGCCGGGCAGGTAGCGCAGGTCGAGGAAGGCGCTGGCGCGCAGCTGCCAGCGCTCGTTCAGCGGCCGGTGGGCCTGCCACACCAGGTCGTCGCGCAGCGCCAGCGGCAAGCCCGGCGGGGCCTGCGGCGGCGCGGCGGCGAACTCCAGCAGCGGCAGCGTGGCGATGCGCAGCGGCTCGACCGTCATCTCGTAGCGCACCGGCTGGTCGAGCACGACCTGGAACGGCGGCGGCAGCGGCGCATCGCTGCGCGGCGTGGCGCCGATGCCGCCGCTGTCGGCGCGCCAGCGGCGGCCGTCGTAGAGCCGCAGCACCGGGCCGCGGAAGTAGAGCCGCTGCTGCGGCGGCACCGGGCCTTCGAAGCGCACCCGCAGCGCAATGGCATCGTCGGTCGCCAGTTCGGCCACCTGGCCGAGCGCCATCTCGTCCGACAGGCCGGTGCGCCCGGCGGCCTCGTTCGGTGTGCCCCACAGCGGCGGCAGCCGCGGGAAGAACAGGAACAGCAACACCACCAGCGGCGTGCCGACCGCGGCATGCCGCAGCGTGAGCCCGAGCGCCTGCCGCAGCGGCGGTTGGCCGGTGGGCATGTGCGCCAGCGCCAGCGCCGTCAGCAGCCCGGCCACCGAGACCGCCATGGCCAGTGCCAGCACCAGCGACTGCGAGTACAGGAAGTTCGCCAGCACCGCGAAGAAGCCCAGGAAGAAGACCACCACGGCATCGCGGCGGGCGTGCAGCTCGAGTGTCTTCAACGCGGTCAGCGCCAGCAGCAGCGTCAGGCCCGCCTGCTTGCCGACCAGCGTGTGGTGGCTCCACAGCGTGCCGGCCACCGCCAACGCGAGACCGGCGACCAGCCAGCGGCGGTCGGGCAGCGGCCGGCCGCGCCAGGCCAGCTGGGCACGCCAGGCCAGCGCGCCCAGCGTGAAGGCACTGCACCACGCCGGCACGCGTGCCAGCTGCGGCAGCAGCGTCCACGCCAGCACGGCGAGCAGGAACAGCGTGTCGCGGCTGTCGCGGGTGAGCGCGCCGATCCGGCGCCTGAGGGTCTGCAGTGGGCCGCCTGTCATGCCGGCCACCCGGCGAGCAGGTCGAGGCACTGGCGGCGGTGCACTGCGCCGCTGCCGCGTTGCAGCGGCTGCCCCGGCAGCTCCAGCGCATACGGCTGGCCGCTGCGGTCGGCCAGCAGCACCCAGGCGCACAGCCGGGCCAGGCGTTGTTCGGTGTCCAGGCCCGCGGTCGCGGTCCAGGTGAGCCGGCATTCACCCCGCGCGGTGCCTGCGCTCTCGCGGCTCACCAGGCCGCCCCCGCCGGCCAGGCTCTGCGCGCTTTTTTTCCAGGCGATGTGCTGCGGCATGTCGCCGCGGCGGTAGGGGCGCACGCCGCTGGCCTCGGCGCCGGCGGCCGCGGGCAGCGGGGCGGCGGGGGGCGGCTCGCCCTGGCCCTGGGGCGGCGGCAAGGGGGCCGGCGGTGTCTCGGCGCGCGGCCAGGCGTGGGCGGGGGAGGCGGCGCGCAGGTAGCTCCAGGCGCGGAACAGGCCGAACGGAAAGCGGGTCTCGATCACCAGCCGCGGCAGCGCCGACGCACCGCGGCGCGTGGGCGCATGGCGCAGGTGCACCGCCTGCGCGGCGCCGCCCGGCACGTCGGTCCAGGTCGGCTCAGCCGCCGGTTCCCAGCGCAGGCCGATGCCGTGGCGTGGCCGCGGCCCCGGGTTGTGCAGCGTCAGCGTGACGGCCTGCGCCTCGCCGACGAACACCGGCTCGCCCACGTGCAGCTGCAACTGCAGGCCGCGCAGCGTGGCATGGGTGCCGTGCATCGACGCCAGGCCGACCCCGCCCAACAGGAAGGTCAGCAGGTAGCCGAGGTTGAGCTGGTAGTTGATGGACGCGACCAGCAGCGCCAGCAGCAGCAGCGCGAACAGCGCCCCGGCCCCGGTGGGCACGATGTAGACATTGCGCTGGGTGCACAGCGCGGTGTCGCTCGGTGGATGGCGGGCGTTCCACCAGGCCTGCCACCGCTGCTGCAGGCGTGTCGGGCGTGTCACACCAGGCCCGTGGCCTCGATCAGGGCCTGCAGTTGTTCGGCGCTGCCGCGGCCCGCCCCCGCCACCGGGGCCAGCCGGTGTGCCAGTGCGGGGCCGGCCACCGCCTGCAGGTCGTCCGGGGTGGCGTAGTCGCGCCCGTGCAGCAGGGCGTACGCCCGGGCCACCCGCAGCCAGCCGAGCGAGGCACGCGGCGACAGGCCCTGGCGGAACCAGCGCCCCGAGCGGGTGGCCTGCACCAGCGCCTGCAGGTAGTCGAGCAGCGCGTCGCTGGCATGCACGGCGCGCACTTGCGCCTGCAGCTGCAGCAGGTCGGCGGTGTCCATCACCGCGCCGAGGCCGCGCAGCATCTCGCGGCGGTCCTGCCCGGCCAACAGCGCGCGCTCGGCGCTGGCGTCGGGGTACCCGAGCGTGATGCACATCAGGAAGCGGTCGAGCTGGCTCTCCGGCAGCGGGTAAGTGCCGAGCTGGTCGGCCGGGTTCTGCGTCGCGATCACGAAGAACGGCACCGGCAGCGCACGCGTCTCGCCCTCGATGCTGACCTGCTGCTCTTCCATCGCCTCCAGCAGCGCGCTCTGCGTGCGCGGACCGGCGCGGTTGATCTCGTCGGCCAGCAGCACCTGCGTGAACACCGGGCCGGCGTGGAACACGAAACGTTCCTGGGAACGCTCGTAGACGCTGACGCCGAGCAGGTCGGTGGGCATCAGGTCGGCGGTGAACTGCACCCGCGAGAACGCCAGGCCCAGCGACGTGGCCAGCGTGTGCGCCAGCGTGGTCTTGCCGACGCCCGGCACGTCCTCGATCAGCAGGTGGCCGCCGGCCAGCAGGCAGGCCACGCCCTGCAGCACCTGTTGCCGTTTGCCCACCAGGACCGTGCTAATCTGGTCGAGCAGGCGCTGCAGCCGCACGTCCGCGGACGGGGCGGCACCGCCGCGGGGAAAGGGATCGGCTTTCATGCGCGCTGACCATACCCCAAGGACAAGCACAACGAGGAGACGGCAACCGTGCACACCGCGCGGTTGCGTGACACAGGTATGAGCACCGCGTTCTACAGCCACCCCGACTGCCTGCGCCACGACATGGGGCCGGGGCATCCGGAGTGCCCGCAGCGGCTGGCCGCGATCGACGACCACCTGCTCGCCACCGGCCTCGACGTGGCGCTGCTGCGCCGCGACGCGCCGCTGGCCGACGCCGCCGATCTCGAACATGCCCACAGCAAAGGCTACCTGCTCGAACTGGGCGCCTTGTTGGACGAGGTCGGCAGCAGCGGCGAGCCGCGCGCGATCGACCCCGACACCGTGGCCGGTCCCGCCACCCGCCAGGCGATGCTGCGCGCCGCCGGCGCCGCGGTGGCGGCCACCGACGAAGTGATCGACGGCAAGGTCGACAACGCCTTCTGCGCCGTGCGCCCGCCGGGCCACCACGCCACCCGCGATGCGGCGATGGGCTTCTGTTTCGTCAACAACGTCGCCATCGCGGCGCGCCACGCGCTCGACGTGCGCGGCCTGTCGCGCGTGGCCATCGTCGACTTCGACGTGCACCACGGCAACGGCACCGAGGACATCGTCGCTGGCGACGAGCGCATCCTGATGTGCAGCTTCTTCCAGGACCGGCTCTACCCGTTCAGCGGCAGCGTGCCCAAGGGCGAGAACATGGTCAACCTACCGGTCCCGGCCTACACCCGCGGCCGCGAGGTGCGTGAGCTGATCGAGGCCAACTGGTGGCCGCGCCTCGAAGCCTTCCGGCCCGAGATGATCTTCATCTCCGCCGGCTTCGACGCCCACCGCGAAGACGACCTCGGCCAGCTCGGGCTGGTCGAGGCCGACTACGAATGGATCACCCGGCGTGTCGTCGAGGTGGCCGAGCGGCATGCGAAGGGCCGCATCGTGTCGTGCCTGGAGGGCGGGTACGCGCTCAGTGCGCTGGCGCGCAGCGTGGCGGCGCATGTGAGGGTGTTGGCGGGGGTGGCCTAACCTCCGGGCGAGGCGATCGATCGTGCCAGTGGGTCGGCTTCGAAGACGATGCCGATGCGGATGCGCGCATTGACCCTTTCCCCATCGAGACGGCCCGGACGGAACAGCGTCGACAGAAATGCCTGGCGTGCCTGGTCCGCCAGTTCCGCGGGCAGGGGAGGGCCGTCGAACCGGATCCGTCGCACGCGCCCGCTCGCGTCGATGAACAGCGTCAGTTCGGTCTCATAGCGACCGTCGGGAATCTGTGGCGGCAGTGTCAGCATCACGGCATTGATCGCCGTGGGGGGCGTGCTCAATGCCGAGCGGGGCAGGTAGTCAGACTCGGCAGGTTCGAGCGGCATGGGCGGCGCCTCTGCGACCGGTGGCGCATGTGCGGTCGGTGCGCTGTCGACGCGTGGCGCCGGTAACGGTTCCGCGGTGACTGCGGTCGCCGGCGACACGGGCCGCGGAGGGCTGGCGGCCGCCGAGGGCAGCGCCTGCACGCGCATCGGCCATACGGCGGTCGTCCTCGCAGGGGCCGTGGTGGACGCCTTGGGGGGCGCGTCTGGCCAGGCGTGCAGCGAGGCCCAATGCACGAGGACCGATGCCACCGCTGCGGCCCCGAGGGCCCGCCCCGGATGGGGCGGCTGACCGGTCAGTCGATCAGCTCTCGCCATGTCGCCCTGCGGATGGACGTGCCTGCGGGGGGCGATGTGGAACCACTCGATTTGAGTCGCACGCGCTGGTTCAGCAGCGTGATCAGGCCGCTGACATGCCCCCTTGAGTCCATCACCCGACCCGTTCCGACGATGACCGTGTTGTAGCTGGAGACATCGGTCACCGAGCCGCGCAGGAGATCGAACGTGTAGAAGTACGAGACACCGCCCGGTTGACAGATGTTGTTGCCGGGCACCGACGAGGCGAATCCGAGCACGCCCGAAGCGAGTGGCACGCCCTGGAGGAAGACGCGCTCGCCACGGCCCTGGTCGAGGTCGACGTACCAGCCGTTGCGGGTGGCCCAGTCGACCGCATTGGGGCTCGCGACCAGCCGGCTGCTGTTGAGGGTCTGCTGTACCAGCTTCGCGTCGGTGCTGCGCAGCGCGCAGGGCCCGGCTGCACCGCCGCACAGCGTGGTGCCGGCCAGCTTGTCCCTCACCGAGTAGATGCTCTGCACGGTCGTGTCCTGGAGATCGCTGGTGCCCAGGTAACGTCCGGTACCGAACGAGACGACGGCCACCGCACCGCTGCCATCCTTCACCTCGGACAGCGTGGGCTTGCTGGTGATCGGTTGTGCCGCGCCGTTCGGCGCCGTGGCGCTGCCGAGCAGCAGCGCTTCCCGGCCGGTCGGAGGATAGCGGCTGTCGTGGTCGAACCGCCACAGGTTGCCGAGCATGTCACCACCGTAGAACCGCAGTGCGGTGTTGTTCGTCTGGTCGTCGACCCAACCGTCGATGCGGCTGAGGTTGCTCGGCGTGGCCGCACTGCCTGCCCCGGTGCTGATCTCGCTGATCTTGGTGCCGGTCGCGGCATTGACGACGTACAGCCGGCCGACGCCGTCGGCGCCGGCGCCCACGTTGTTCAGGCCGGTGGTGAACGCCACGATCCACGTGCCGTCCGAATTTTTGGTGATCACCGGGTTGCCATAGCTCAGTCCGAGGTTCTCGAAACCGCTGGTGGCATTGCTGATCTCCCACAACACGCTCGGCGTCTCGGGCGTGGTGATGTCGAGGGCGTAATACGCCTTGCCGCCACCGCCGAGTCCTCCGACCAGAATGGTGCGCCAATGGGTGCCGTCGTAGATGTCTCCCACCACCGGTGTGGCGTCGACGTAATAGCGGTGGTTGGCGTCGTAGGCACTGTCGGCTAGCCGCCACAGCTCCGGGATCACGGCCGTCGGCACGAAGGCCCACACTTCTGTTCCGCCCGAGGTATCAGCGCTGCCCGTACCGACCTTGAAGGCGTGCAGCATCCCGTCGTTAGCGGCTGCATAGACCATCTTGGTGCGGTTTGCGTTCGACGAGACATGCGCTGCGTACCCCGCGTCGGTGTACTTGAAGGGCGACTTCGCAACTTACACCGGAGAGGCGTTGATGAAGTCACCCAGTCGGGAAGAACGGGTCCGAAAGATGCGGTCGTCGACGTTGGCAGCGTTCAGGTACTTGGACGTGTCGCCGCGCAGATAGTCGACCAGATTGGCGCCGGTGACCTTCGCCTTTGCTGTGGTCGTCATGCCGGAGCATTGAGCGAACAGCGCGGCCGCCGTGGTGCAGCGGTTGTCGAAGCTGCTGTTCAGCCCCGCTGCGGTGAGATTGTCGTAGGTAAACGCGGTCACCCCGCTCGCACCGTTGAAATAGATCGCACGCGGCGAATCCCTGAATTCGCGTGCATCGAGCTGAGCTCTTGCGCTCCAGACTTCTTTCCCGGCAGAAGTGTCGGGTACCGACAATTCTCCCGTGTCGCTGTCGATGACGAATTTGAAGGCGCGAAGATCACCGTACCACGAAGTGGCTCCTTCGGTGTACGCAAAACTGGGGAGGAAGATCCAGTCGTCGCCCTGTGTCGGCGTCAAGGTGGAAGCGGCAGCGGCTGCGCCGGCGCCGGTCTGCTCGGTGATGCGGGAGAGGGTGGTGGCAATCGCATCCGACAGCGAGGTCGGGTTGGTCGCCGAGAAGTACTGGCCTCGCCCGTTGACGGCGGCGTGCCAAAGGTCGTCGATGCGGGTGGCATTGAAGCTGGCGGGATTCGGCCAGCTCTTGGCGCCGGACTTGAGGTCGACGTAGTCTCCACTGGTGCGTGTCAGGTAGTCGGGCGTGTAGGTCAGAGTACCCTTGACGCCGAGACCGACCGTGAACGTGTTCATGTGCTGATAGGGCGCAGCATCGGTGCTGATCGGCAGCACGTCGTCGCTCATGCCGGGTCGCAGGTCGGTCTTCCAGTAGTACTCTGCGACGTCGGCCAGCGCATTGGAATAGCCGCCCGTGGTCCGCGACGTCACCGTGGGCGGATCGGGATAGGGCACCTGGGTGCCCGGCACGGTGGCGGTCGTATAGGCGGGCGTACCGCCATACCACGTCGTCGTCGTGCTGCCGTAGTTCACTGGGTCGCTGTACGTGGTGCCATTGGCCGCCGAGGTCGTCGTGCAAGCGCTGGTCGTTGCCGTGCCGTTGCTCCAGCTGCCGATCGTCGTCGAGGTCACCTCGCCCACCGTGTCACTCACCAGCGTGGCGCTGCTGGTGCTTGTGTTGGTGGTAGAACTGGTTTGGACGCCGTTGACCACAATCACGGTGGTGGTCACAGTGACGGTGACGTCTTCCAGCCGGATGCGGGGCGCTAGGCTGGTGCTCGTCGCCGTTTGGGTGCGGGTGGTGATCTTCTTTTTTCCGCTGGAACAATTCGAGCTGGCGACGTCCGTCCTGACGCGTTGGACCGGCTGTGCGATCGATGCGGTACCGTCGTAGGTCCGCCGGTCGGTTCGGCGGGTGCCCGAAACGGTGGTCACCGTCGTCGTGGCCGAGTCTTTCATCGGGCGCACTTCGTCGCCGTCCTGCTGGCCCACGGCCGCACCGTTCAAGCCATACGGACCGTAGGTACCGGTCTCGATGTCGGTGTTCCAGTAGCCGTCCGTGGAAAGGATGGCGTAATTGCGTTGGCAGGAATACTGGACCGGGTCGGTGGTCTGGCCGGGTGCCACATTGCCGTAGTACTGACCGATCTTCGCCAACGCGCCGCGCAGCGGCGTGTAGTCCTGGTTGAAGACGGTGTAGAGCTTCTCGTAGAACTTGGCTTTCTGTCCCCCACTGCCGGTGTTGAAGTCGGCAACATCCAGAAACTGCGTGCCGCTGACGCTGCTGTCGCTGATGACGGTGAAGCCCACCCGGTAGTTGCTGTCGAGCGACTTGAAGGCGCGGCCCGTCGCCGTGCGCATCATGTTCATGCGCGTGCGGTAGTAGGCAAACCAGTTCGCGTAGTTCTGCGCCTCCGCCGAAGCCGACGTGACACGCACTGCAGTGAACGGTGCGCTGTTGCCGATGGTCGTCATGCATTCGCTGTAGAACGTGCTCGTCGTATCGACGGAGCCGTTCGCCAGATACACCCAGCCCATCGCCGTTTGCGAGCCCGTGTAGCGGTAGTAGGTGGCTTCGGTGGCAGCGGTGTCGAGATTGGTCTTGGTGCCGCCCGTGTTGTAGCCATCGCGCCAGGCATTGTTGAACGTCGCGTTCGGATAGACGTTCCCCTGGTAGTCGACCGGCGGCAGGTACTGCACCGACGGGTTGTACGCGACGCCATTGCACTGGTACGAGTAGTAGCCGTACCGGCCCGAGTTGCTCATCTCGTCGGGCATGTAGCGGCTGTCCATCGAGCCCGAGTCGTCGAGGATGAACATGACGTTGGGCTTTGGCCGCACGGCCGTGGTTCCCAGCGGAGCGTTCGCGATGTCGGCGGTGGCCGCGAGGGCCGGACAAGCCGCCAGTGCAGCGAGGAGCAGCGGGCAGAGGCGGCTGGGCAAGGTAGAAGTCATCACGGGCCTCTTGGTCAGAAGTGCACCAGCGTCTCGGTGTAGGTGAGGGTGTCGCGTCCTCCCTTGGCTCGCACGAGGATCCGGTAGTACTGGCTGACCGTGACGGTGTCGATCCGGGTGGGATTGCTGAAATCCGGTGTGCCGCGTTCGGTGCTGCCAGCAGCGCCGTTGACCAGCGGCCGGGCGCAACGGATGGCGATGGTCGTGTCCGTCGGATCACCCTCCATGTTGCACAGTCGCAGGATGACGTAGCGCGCGGTGATGCCGTTCGACAGTTCCGTCACCTCGCGCGTGCGCAGACAGTTGCTCTTGCCCCCGCAACTGTCGCCGGTCCAGTCGACGAACGTGGCGTTGTCGTTGCCGCTGGTGCCCGTGACATCCAGCGGGTTGGCCGTCGGGTTGCTTTCGGTGGCGTAGTAGGCCATGTCGGCCCAGTTGCGCTGGATGCGTGCGTCGGCGATGTTGTTGGTCAACCAGGTCAGGGCGGCGCGGGAGGCGTCGTCCGCGCCTTGCAGCGTGTCCTGTTTGAACCCGAGATTGCCCAGTACGAGCGCTCCGGTGTCGACCGAACGAATGAGCGCGACGGCTGCCAGCGACAGGGCGCCCATCGTGATCAGGGCGAAGATCAGCGAGACGCCGCGCTGGGCGGCGCGTGACAGGAAGGGCGGTGTGCGCAGCATCGACGGGATCTCGGTCAGTGAAGGGCCTGCCACAGCATGTTGCGCAACGGGATCACGCTCTCGAAGACGCGGTACCGGTAGTGCTTCCAACAGTCGTTCTCGCCCACCGGGCAGGAGGGCAGCGTGAACTGCTGGGCCGTGGTGCCATCGGGCATCCAGGTGGGACGTGCGGTGGTGACCTCGTCCGTTTCGTACTGGGTGCTGCGTGCCAGGATCCCTACTCGGACCGCGATGACGCGGTCCCACGCGACGGAGGTGGTCGGCGTGTCGGTGGTCCAGGAGTCGATGGTCCGGGAAGCGCTGGCGGAGGCCACGCCGTACAGCGCCTGCAGGTTGATGACGTTGGGGAACAGGTCCTGGTTGCTGGTCACCGTCGTCGTCGTGTTGAACGATCGCAGCCGCAGCGTGTAGGGCGTTTCGCTGGCGTCGGCGGCAAGGCCGCATCGCTGGTCGCTGTTGGTGGTGTCTGGGTCGCTGACGAAGTAGCAGCGATCCGTCAGGGTGCCGACGTTGATGAGGAAGCTGCCTCGCGCATCGTTGATCGACGCTGCGTAGGCGATGTCGGCGTTGAGCGCGCCCGGCAGCACGGTCGCCGTGGCGTCCTGGTTCCACGGGCCGCTGCCGTTGGGCAGATGTTCCAGCGTGTCCGTGTTGTTGTTGGGGTCGGCACTGATCTGCAGCAGGCTGCACCAGGTGGGCGAGGCTTGGCCGCCGATGCCAGGAATCGCCGGCACCGCCACGAGCAGGTCGCCCAGGCGGTTGCCGACATTCGTGTTGGGAATCAGGTCGAAGCTGGTAGCGTCGCGGCGGTGATGGTTTTGCAGGCGCATCGGCACTGCATAGCGGTTGTTGTTGCTGGCCATCAGCACCCGAACCGTGTCGCTGCGGCCGGTGACGCTGCTGGAGCCGCCGCCACCCTGCGTGATCAGCACCGGTGCCATCGGCCAGCGGTACTCCGTGCCATTGCGACGGCCGCGGATCTCGGTGCAGCGTTCGGCACCGCCGGTCGTCAGCCCGCCGCTGGTGAGACCGTAGCCCCCCATCTGCACGTCGCGTTGCAGCGTGTTCAGCGCCAAGGCGCCGGTGAGCTGGGTGTCCGACCCCCCGACAGTCTGGCGCCGGCGTGCTTCGAACACCGAGGACACCTGCGCGATGACCAGCGTGGCCAGCAGGCCGATCACGACCCCGACCATCAACTCGATCAGCGTCACTCCGCGCTGCCGGCGCGGCATGGAAGAGGGCTGGGACATGGGCATCACGTCACTGGGTAATGTTGGTCGAGGTCTTGTAGACATGCTCCCCCTCGCCGGGCACCGACCACCGGATCTGGATCACGACGCGGTTCAACGTCTGGTAGCCGAGGCTGTCACGGCAGTCGTTGCCGGTGTCGCTCGCCTGGCACAGGCTGATGTCGGTACTGGCCATCGGCAACGCGCGGCTGACCTTGTCCTGCCAGTTCAGGCAGAGGGCGTGTGCAGCGCAGTTGGTGCCGGTGTACTGGGTCAGATTGGCCGCATCGATCCACATCTTGCCGATGAGGTCGCTGGCCAGATAGGCCGCTTCCGCGCGGTACTTCGCGCTCGCCGTGGCGCGGGTCAGAGAGGCCTGCAAGCCAACGAGGCCGAGCACCGCGAGAGAGAACAGCAGCAGCGCGATCAGGGCTTCGATGATCGCGAAGCCGCTTTGGCCGTGAGGCGCGGGTGAACGAGAGGGGGTCATCAGCACCTCCGCGGATCCTTGGTGTCGGTCACCGCGGGGTCGCACATGCGCGCGGCGCCGGCAGCGCTGACGGTGATGCGCAAGGCGCGATTGCCGGATCCGCTGTTGTGGTTCAGCACGATGCAGCGGATGGGATCGGCCGCCGTGGCGTTGACCCGGCCGAAACCGTCGAATACCACCTGCTTGGTATCGGCGGTTTCGGCGCACGTGGCGTTCATCACGGACACCGTGACGTTGAGCGATGCTTCGCGCTGGTTCCAGCGGCTGAGGATCATCGGCGCGACGGTTTCGCTGACCGGTTGCTGGCAGTTCGCATTGGGATCCTGCAGGCTCACGATCCAGGAGCCGCTGGTTCTCGACAGCGCGCAGGTGTTGCCCTCGGGCGTATCGACCAGCGAGAACCTGACGCGGCTGTTGCGTCGCAAGGCTTCGTTCCTCGCTTTTGCAAGGCCCGTCAGCAGCGCCTCGCCGGTGGCCCGGATCTGGCTGTTGCGAATCGCCTGGCTGAAGCTTGGCAAGCCGACGAGCAGCGTCATGCCCAGCACCGTCATGGCGACGAGCAGCTCGATCAGCGACATGCCCCGGTGCCGGATGGCGAGACTCGTCAGCATTCGCTGCCTCTCGCCAGCCAGCACGCCTTGTCGGTCTGGGTGGTGTTGCCGTACTTGGTGGTGGCGCGGGCGCCTGTCTGGTCGATGGTGTAGTCGTACCCGGTGGTGCGGGTGCCCGAGCCCGTGGCCTTCAAGGTGTAGCTCTGCGCGTTGGCATCGTCCAGCGTGCAGCTGAAGGTGAAGAACCTCGCGGCGGTCGGCGTGGCCACGCTGGAGGTGCCGCCGCTGGGCGCACAGACGCTGTCGCTGCCATAGTTCCGGTTGTCCAGGTAGTACTGTTCCATCTGGACGCGGAAGGTGGAGAGATAGGTGAACGCCTCCGGCAACTCGCCACGGCGCAGGTAGCTCTGATAGGACGGCAACGCCACCGCCGCCAGGATCCCCACGATGGCCACGGTGACCATCACTTCGATGAGGGTGAAGCCGGACGAAGGGCGGGGCACGCGGCGCATGGAGGAGGTCCTTGGAGGGATGGGAACTGTGGCGATCCTAGGCAAGTTCCGCGGGGCGGGGAGCTTGCTGGGCGCCGTGTGTCCGTCAGCGCACGACGTTTATCGGCGGTTGGCGGAAAAATGGCGTCGGTGTGCGGTTTGCACGCCGTCCGGCGGCGTCAATGGAAATCCCGCGACGCCGTCACCTCCGCCAGCCCGCCGAGCCACCCGGACAGGTCCACCAGGTCCCGCGCCACCAGGTGGCTGACCCCGTCCTTGTGCTGCCAGGTGCCGCGCACGGCCAGCAGGCGGGAGTGCAGCAGGGCCTGGCGCTGCCGTTCGCGGATGCCTTTCCAGACGATCACGTTGACCGGGCCGGTCTCGTCTTCGAGGGTGACGAAGATGGTGCCCTTGGCGGTGCCGGGCTGCTGGCGGCCGATGACGAGGCCGCAGGCCCAGACGGTGGTGTCGTCGGGCTGCCGGGCCAGTTCGTCGGCCGTCAGCAGCCGGTGTTCGGCCAGCCGTGGGCGCAGCAGGGCCAACGGGTGCTGGCGCAGGCTGAGGCCCATCGTGGCGTAGTCCTGCACGATGGCTTCCCCTTCCGGGGCTTCGAGCAGGCTGAGCTGGGCCTCGTGCACCGGGGCGGCATGCAGCAGGCTGTCGGGGCGGGCGGTGTCGGGGGCGGTGGCCCACACCTGCTGGCGGCGGTGGCCGGCCAGGGCACGCAGCGTGTCGGCACGGGCCAGGGTCTGCAGGTCGGTGCTGTCGAGCTGGGCTCGCAGCGCCAGGTCGTGCAGGCTGGTGAACCGCTGTTCGGCGCGGGCCGCGACGATGCGTTCGGCTACCGCCTGCGAGAGGCCCTTGACCTGCCCCAGGCCCAGCCGCAGCGCCGGTTCGCCGTCGGCATCGGGTTCGAGCGTGCAGTCCCACTCGCTGTACATCACGTCGGGTCGGCGCACTTCCACGCCATGTCGCTGGGCGTCCTGGACCAGCTGGGCCGGCGCATAGAAACCCATCGGCTGCGAGTTCAGCAGTCCGGCGGTGAACGCGGCCGGGTGGTGGCACTTGAGCCAGGCGCTGAAGTAGGCGATCAGCGCGAAGCCGTAGGCATGGCTTTCCGGAAAGCCGTATTCGCCGAAGCCGAGGATCTGGCGGAAGATGTCTTCGGCGAAGGTCTGGTCGTAGCCGCGGCTGGTCATGCCGACGATGACCTTCTCGCGGAACTGCTCGACATCGCCCTTGCGCCGCCACGCCGCCATCGCGCGGCGCAGGCTGTCGGCCTCGCCGGCGCTGAAGCCGGCGGCGGTCATGCACACCTGCATCACCTGTTCCTGGAAGATCGGCACGCCCAGCGTGCGTTCGAGCGCGTCCTTCAGGCCCTCGGGATACGTGACCGGCTCCTTCTTCAGCTTGCGCCGCAGGTACGGGTGCACCATGCCGCCCTGGATGGGGCCCGGCCGCACGATCGCGACCTCGACGACCAGGTCGTAGAACTTGTCGGGTTTCAGCCGTGGCAGCATGCTCTGCTGGGCGCGGCTCTCGATCTGGAAGACCCCCACGGTGTCGGCGCGCTGGGCCATCTCGAACGTGGCCTTGTCGTCCCAGGGAATGTCGACCATCTCCCAGCGCCGGCCGGTCCACGGCAGCAGCAGGTCGAAGGTCTTGCGCATCGCGGTGAGCATGCCCAGCGCGAGCACGTCCACCTTCAGGAGGCCGAGCGATTCGAGGTCGTCCTTGTCCCACTGGATGACGCGGCGGTTCTCCATCGCGGCCGGTTCGATCGGCACCAGCCGGGAGAGCTTGTCGTCGCCGCAGATCACGAAGCCGCCGGTGTGCTGCGAGAGGTGGCGCGGGAAGCCGAGCAGCGTCAGCACCAGCTCGGTCCACTGGCGCGTGACCGGCGCCTCGGGGTCGAGCCCGTGTTCGATGAATCGGTCGTCGAGCGCCTGGCGGCCATCGAACCACTGGTGCGACTTCGCGATCGCGTCGATCACCAGCGGGTCGATGCCGAGCGCCTTGCCGGTGTCGCGCACCGCACCGCGCACGCGGTAGGTGGCCAGCGCGGCGGCCAGCGCGGTGCGGTGGGTGCCGTATTTTTGGTAGACGTACTGGATGACTTCTTCGCGGCGCTCGTGTTCGAAGTCGACGTCGATGTCCGGCGGCTCCTTGCGTTCGCGGCTGAGGAAGCGGCCGAACAGCAGCGTGGCCTTGGCCGGGTCGACGGCCGTGATCTCCAGGCAGAAGCACACCGCCGAGTTGGCCGACGAGCCGCGGCCCTGGCAGAGGATCTCCCGGCTGCGGGCGAACTTGACGATGTCGTAGACCGTGAGGAAGAAGGCCTCGTATGCGAGCTCGGCGATCAGCGCGAGCTCGGTCTCGAGCTGGGTGGCGACCTGCTCCGGGATGCCGTCCGGGTACCGTCGGTGCGCGCCGCGGTAGGTCTCCTGCCGCAGGTAGCTGGTGGGGGTGTGGTCCGGCGGCACGATCTCGGCCGGGTACTGGTACGTCAGCTCGGCGAGCGAGAACGTGCAGCGCTGGGCGATGCGCGTGGTCTCGCGCAGCCAGGCCGTGCGGTAGACCTGCGCCAGCACCAGCCGCGAGCGCAGGTGCTGCTCGGCGTTGCGGGCCAGCGCGTGGCCGCAGGCGGCGATGGGCTGCTTCAGGCGGATGGCGGTGAGCGTGTCGTGCAGCGGCTTGCGCGAGCGCACGTGCATCTGCACTGCGCCGGCGGCGGCGATCGGCAGGCCGGTCTCGCGACTGACCGACAGCAGCCGTTCGGTCAGCAGCCCGTCGTCGGCCCACAGCAGCAGCTCGATCGCCAGCGTGGCTCGGGGGGTGCCAGGCGCGTCGGCATCGGGTGGGAAGGTGGCGGCCAGCCAGCGGGCCTGCGCCAGCAGCGTCGCGGGCGGGTCGTCGCGCTGCGGGATCAGCAGGGCCTGGCAGTGCGGCAGGCCGCGCAGGGGCGCGGCGTCGCCGCAGGGGGCGTCGAGGTCGCGCACCGTCAGGTGGTATTCGCCCTTCGGGCAGCGCAGCCGGCCCAGCGTGATCAGCTCGCAGAGGTGACCGTAGCCGAGCCGGTCCTGGGCGATCAGCACCAGCGTGCAGCCGGGCGTGTCGCCGTCGGCCTCGAGTCGGAAGCGCGCGCCGATCAGCAGCTGCAGCAGCGGGCGGTCTTTGTCGTCGCGGTGCTGCTGGGCTTCTTCGTGCGCCCGCACCACGCCGGCCAGTGAACACTCGTCGGTGATCGCCAGGGCCTGGTAGCCGAGTTCGGCGGCGCGGCGCACCAGTTCGTCCGGGTGAGAGGCCCCCTTCAGGAAGCTGAAGTTGCTCTGGCAGTGCAGCTCGGCATAGCCGGGCGCGCCGAACACGGGATCAGGCGAAGAGACCATGCAGGTGCCAGCGGGTGGGGTCGTCCAGCGCGCCCGGGCCGCTGCCGAACTCGCGGAACAGCCAGTGCAGGGTGCCATCGGCGGCGCGCGCCACGTGGTAGTCGCGCCGCACCAGCCAGCCGTCGTGCCAGCCGAACTCGATGCGTTCGGTGCCGGGCAGCAGGTGCAGCGGCTGGCCTTGCAGCCAGGGCCGGTCGTCCTGCGTGTCCAGCAGCACCGGTTCGGGCAGCAGCCAGGCGGGGCGGGGGCGCAGGGCCAGCAGGCGATCGGGTGCGGACGCGGTGGCGCGGCGGTCCGCCGGCTGGGCCAGGTCGGCTTTTTCCGGGCGGGGGTCGGCCTGCAGGGCGATGCGCTGCACCTGGGCGTGGCCCAGCCGCGCGCGCAGCCGGTCGATCAGCTCGGCCTCGGTGGTGCCCTGTTCGGCCGCGTGGTCGGGCAGCAGCGCGGTCGGGCGGCCGGCGTCGGCCACGGCCTCATCCAGACACAAGCGCAGCGCGTCCACCGGGGCGTCCAGCGGCGTGAGCAGCAGCCGTTCACGCAGCAGGGTCTGCAGGTGGTCGGCGTCGCGGCTGGGCAGCGCCAGCGTCAGGGTGAGAACCTGTTCGGGCAGCTCGCGGCGGGCGCCGTGTTCGGGCTTCAGGTGCAGGCTCAGCCGCGTGGCGGCCTGCCAGCGCAGCCGCAGCCAGCCGGCCAGGGCCTGCAGCAGCGGCACCAGCGCGGCCTCGAGCATCGGCGCCTGGTCGGCGCGCCAGGCGAGCTCGAGCTTCGCTTCGAAGCGCTCGGGGATCACCAGCCACGTGCCGGGCTCGGGGCGCTGGCCGGTGGCACGGTCCAGCGCCGCCAGCCAGGCCAGTGCGCCGCGCCGCGCCAGCCCGCTGCGCGGCAACGCCTGCAGGTCACCGACGCGGCGTGCGCCCAGCGCCTGCAGCATCTGCAGCGGCGCGGCCGGCAGGCCGGCCACCTGCGCCAGCAGCTCGAGCGGCAGCCGCTGCAGGTGCCGTTGCAGGCTGCCGGGCTGCACCACCCGCCGCGGCCGGCGGGCGAACAGCCGGGCGGCCAGCGCCGTCGGCGCCAGGCCCCAGCGGGTCTGGCCGCCGGCACCGGCCACCGCCTGACGGGCTTGCCGCAGCAACGCACGCAGACCGCCGAAGAGCCGCAGGCTGGCGTGCAGCTCGAGCAGCACGTCGTCCTGCTCGATCCGCAGGTTGGGCGTGAACGCCGCCAGGGCCAGCGCCAGGCGCTGCAGGTGGTCATGTTCACGCACCGGGTCGCGCGCTCGCACCACGGCCTGCGGTGCGAGGGCCTGGGCGGAGGGCAGCCGCTGGCCGGCGTGCACGCCGAGCGCACGCGCGGCCGCATTGGCCTGCCAGACACGCTGGCCGCCCTGTTCGCCATGCCAGACGATCACCGGCAGCGGCACCCCGCGAGGCCAGGGCCCCAGCGCGTCCAGGGCCAGCTCAGGCAGGTGCAGACACAACCACAGGGCGGACGCCATCGGGGGCCAGTGCCGGGAGCGCCGGCGATCGAGAGGGGGTCGGAAGGAGCGGCGGCAGCGGCCGCTGCTGCGCCTGGTCGAGCCGCTGCAGCAGGGCTTCGGCCAGCCAGGCCCGGGTGTCCAGCCGCAGCGGCTGCGACATCGCCGGCCCGCGGCGCTTCAGCAGGTGCACCGCGAGGTGCGTCGGGGCATCGGGCCAGGGCTGGCAGTGCACCCGCAGCGGCGCGGGCGACGAACGCTGCGCCGCCGCCGCCGGGCGCAGCAGGAAGAGCAGGCTGTCGCCTTCCTGGGCCTTCAGGTGCAGCCGGCGCAGCGCGGCATCCAGGCCGGCCCGCTGCGAGGCCGCTTCCTGCGTCCAGCACAGCACCGCGCCGCACCGCGCGGCCAGCGCCTGGTCGGCCGCCCAGCAGGCGTGGTGCACGGCGTCGTGGCGGCCGCTGCGCTCGTCCGTGCCGGGGTGCACCCACAACAGGCGGGCCAGGTCGACACCCCAGGCCGCCAGCGCAGGACCGTGCGGCCGACAGGGCGGGTCGATGCAGACCACCGTGCGGCCGGCCTGGCTCAGCCGCACCAGCAGCGGGGCGAGCAGGCGCAGCTCGCCGCGACCGGGGCCGTCGAGCAGCAGTTCGGTCAGCGCACCGGGCGGCCAGCCGCCGCCGGGCAGCTCGGCATCGAGCAGCGGGTGGCCGCTGGGCTCGCCGGCGCGCGGGCCGCTGGAGAGCTGGTCGGCCTGCCAGAGCGCGCCGCGCAGCGTGTCGGGCAACGAGGGAAGGGACATGGCGAAGGGGTCGAGGAGGCTGTATTTTTATACAGTCTTTCCAAACTTCGTCCACCAGGGTCTGTCATGTCCGCGCGGCCGGCATCGCACGGCCGCGGATAATCGCCGCCATCCCTTCTTTTTCTTCCCGCCGCCGCGCGCGGCCGGAGTTCCCTTTTACCGAAGCACAGCACCCACATGGCCCAGTACGTCTTTACGATGAACCGTGTCACCAAGACGGTTCCCCCGAAGCGCCAGATCCTCAAGGAGGTGTCGCTGTCCTTTTTCCCCGGCGCCAAGATCGGCGTGCTGGGCCTGAACGGTTCCGGCAAGTCCACGCTGCTGAAGATCATGGCCGGCCTCGACAAGGAGATCGAGGGCGAGGCCTATCCGATGCCGGGCATCAAGATCGGCTACCTGCCGCAGGAGCCGCAGCTCAATCCCGAGCAGACCGTGCGCGAAGCGGTCGAAGAGGGCATCGGCGGCGTGCTGGCCGCGAAGAAGCGCCTCGACGAGGTCTACGCTGCCTACGCCGAGGAGGATGCCGACTTCGACGCGCTGGCCGCCGAACAGGCCGAGCTGGAAGCGACGATCGCCGCCGCCGGCTCCGAGAACACCGACCTGCAGCTCGAACTGGCCGCCGATGCGCTGCGCCTGTCGCCGTGGGAAGCCAAAATCGGCAACCTCTCCGGCGGTGAGAAGCGCCGGGTCGCGCTGTGCCGGCTGCTGCTGTCCAAGCCCGACATGCTGCTGCTCGACGAACCGACCAACCACCTGGACGCCGAATCGGTCGACTGGCTCGAGCAGTTCCTGCAGCGCTTCCCCGGCACCGTGGTGGCCATCACCCACGATCGCTACTTCCTCGACAACGCGGCCGAGTGGATCCTCGAACTCGACCGTGGCCACGGCATCCCCTGGAAGGGCAACTACTCCGACTGGCTCGACCAGAAGGAAGCCCGCCTGGAGCAGGAGCAGAAGAGCGAAGACGCCCGTCGCAAGGCGATGAAGCAGGAACTGGAGTGGGTGCGCAAGAACGCCAAGGGCCGCCAGGCCAAGAGCAAGGCGCGCCTGGCCCGCTTCGAGGAACTGAGCGACGTCGAATACCAGAAGCGCAACGAGACGAACGAGATCTTCATCCCGGTGGCCGAGCGCCTGGGCAATGAAGTGATCGAGTTCAACGGCGTCTCCAAGAGCTTCGGCGACCGCCTGCTGATCGACAACCTGAGCTTCAAGGTGCCGGCCGGCGCCATCGTCGGCATCATCGGCCCGAACGGCGCCGGCAAGTCCACGCTGTTCCGCATGATCCAGGGCGTCGAGCAGCCCGACAGCGGCACGGTGTCGATCGGCAAGACCGCCAAGCTGGCCTTCGTCGACCAGAGCCGCGAAGGCCTGGCCGCCGACAAGACGGTGTGGGAAGACGTCTCCGGCGGCCTCGACAACATCGTCGTCGGCAAGTTCGTGATGCCCTCGCGCGCCTACATCGGCCGCTTCAACTTCAAGGGCAATGACCAGCAGAAGCTGGTGGGCACCCTCTCCGGGGGTGAACGCGGCCGCCTGCACCTGGCCAAGACCCTGGCCCAGGGCGGCAACGTGCTGATGCTCGACGAACCGTCGAACGACCTCGACGTCGAAACCCTGCGCGCGCTCGAAGAGGCGCTGCTCGAGTTCGCCGGCTCGGCCATGATCATCAGCCACGACCGCTGGTTCCTGGACCGCATCTGCACGCACATCCTGGCCTGCGAAGGCGATTCGCAGTGGTACTTCTACGACGGCAACTACCAGGAGTACGAGGCCGACAAGAAGCGCCGACTGGGCGAGGAAGGCGCCCGTCCGAAGCGCGTGCGCTACAAGGCGTTGAAATAAATCGGTTAAATTGAACTCAAAGAGACACTGGAGCGCATTGCCATGAAACAGATCACCGCCGTCATCAAGCCGTTCAAGCTCGAGGAAGTCCGCGAGGCGCTGGCCGAGGTCGGCGTGACCGGGCTGACCGTCACCGAGGTCAAGGGCTTCGGCCGGCAGAAGGGCCACACCGAGCTGTACCGTGGCGCCGAGTACGTCGTCGACTTCCTGCCGAAGGTGAAGATCGAGGTGGTGGTGAAGAGCGACGACGTCGACCGCTGCGTCGACGCCATCGTCAAGGCCGCCAAGACCGGCAAGATCGGCGACGGCAAGATCTTCGTCACCGAGGTCGAGCAGGTGATCCGCATCCGCACCGGCGAGACCGACGAACAGGCGGTATAGGCTCCCCCCTACGCGCTGACGCGCGCCCCCTCAGGGGGCAACACCAAAGGACCGGCCGAGCCGGATCCTCGGTGTTCAGCTGGATCGGACGGTGCTTTGCGTCAGATCTTGCTGTAGTCGCCGCCGGTGGCGGTGGCGCGGCACAGGGCTTCCAGGGTGTCGAGCAGGGCTTCGGCGTCGGTGCCGACGTGCAGGGCCCGCTGCTGGCGCTGGTCGATGAAGCCTTCCGCTTCGGCATGGGCCATGAAGGCCAGCAGCCGGTCGTAGTAGCCGGCGGTGTTGAGCAACCCGAGCGGCTTGGCGTGGTAGCCCAGGTGCTGCCAGGTCCACACTTCGTACAGTTCCTCCAGCGTGCCGATGCCGCCGGGCAGCGCGATGAAGGCGTCGGCGCGTTCGGCCATCGCCTGCTTGCGCAGGTGCATGTTCGGCACGACGTGCAGTTCGGTGAGGCCGGCGTGCCCGACCTCGCGGCGCATCAGCGATTCAGGAATGATGCCGATCGCGCTGCCGCCGGCGGCCAGCGTCGCGTCGGCCACCACGCCCATCAGGCCGACATGGCCACCCCCATAGACCAACTGCCAGCCGCGCCGGCCGATGCTGGCGCCCAGCGCCGCGGCCGCGTCGGCATAGGCCGGTTGTGCGCCGTTGCGCGAGCCGCAGTAGACACACAGCCGCAGGGTCGGGGTCGAGACGGGATCCATCGGGCGCTCCTTGTGCCGAGGGTGGGTTCAGGCCGACCAGCGCTGGACCAGCGCGCTGGTCCAGATGCCGCCGGCCAGCACCAGCGACAGCAGCACCGCGGCGCTGCCGATGTCCTTGGCGCGCTTGGCCAGGTCGTGGGTGTCGAACGAGATGCGGTCGACCGTGGCCTCGATGGCCGAGTTCAGCAGTTCGACGATCAGCACCAGCATCACGCTGCCGGCGAGCAGCGCGGTCTCGGTCCAGCCCTGGCCCAGCCAGAACGCGGCCGGCAGCATCACGAGGGACAGCCCGGCCTCCTGGCGGAAGGCACTTTCATGGCGGTAGGCGCTGAGCAGGCCTTCGCACGAGTAGCCGAAGGCGCGGGCGATGCGGGCGAGTCCAGTGCGGCCCTTGAGCGGATGGGTCATGGCCGGGCATTGTGGCGAGCGCGGCCGCGCGGCGCCATCACATCCGCGTGAAGGCTTGCCGGCTCAGCGCGGCAGGGCGACCAGCCGCGTGCGGCTCAGCACGTCGTGCAGGAACTGACGCTGCGGCTGCAGCGCTGCCGCAGCGCCGTAGCACGCGGCCCAGGCCGCTGCGGCGCCGAGCGCCTGCCAGCGGTGCCAGCCCGCCAGGTGCGCAACGACGATGGCGGGCAGCACCCACAGCCAGGCGGCGAGGTAGCGTACCAGCGCGCGGCCGGTCGAGAGCGGATGGCCCTCCTGCGTGACGACACGGATGCCCCAGGTCTGCATCGGCAGCGTCTGGCCGCTGTGGGTCCACATCCAGACGAAGTAGACGCCGAAGCAGAGGAAGCCGATCAGCTGCTCCAGCAGCGGCTGGAGGGCCGGCGCGACGAGCCGGTTCGCCGCCGTGGCCAGCACGCCGGGCACCAGCGCGACCCCGAACAGCACCACCACCTCGTACAGCAGGCAGGCCGCCCGCCGGCGCAGGCCCGGTGTGGGCAGGGCGGCCCACTCGGCCGCTGCCGTCGGCACGGCGGCCGGCGGCCGGCCCCGCAGGAACGCGAAGGCGCTCAGGGGGCGCCCCGTTCCGGGGTGTCGGGCACCGATTCGCGGCCCTGTTGCGCACTGCGGCGCGGCAGCAGCGTGCTGCGGTCCACGTACTCCGGCGAGGCCACCACCTTGGGCAGGTTGACCTGCGGCTTCGGGGCCGCCGGTCGGTCGTCGATGGGCCGCGTGCTGGCCCCCACCGCGGCGCGCACGGTGCCGGGCGCGATGGCGCGCGCGGCCGTGGCCGGCACGCCGGGGTGCGGGGCGACGCTGTTGGACTTCGGCTGCACCTCGCCGGCGCCTGACGCCGCGGCGGCCTTGGCCACCGCGGCCGAGCTGGCGCGGTGCTGCGCCTGGTCGGCGAGCGCCTTGCGTTTGTCTTCGGAGAGCGACTGGTAGCTTTCCCAGCGGGCCTGCCGCTCGGCTTCCGGCAGGCGCTTGGCCTCCTGGTAGCGCAGCCGCGCCGCGGAACGCTCGCTCGGGCTCATGCGGGCCCACGCCGTCATCCGCGAGCGCAGCAGCTCCTGTCGGTCGGCGGACAGGCGCGGGAACTGCGCGGCGAGCTCACGCCACTTCTGCTTGCGCGTGGCATCGATGGACGGCCACTCGGCCTGCAGGGGCTTCAGGATCTGCCGTTCGTCGCCGCTGAGCTGCTCCCAGCGCGGTTCGGCGTCGCGGGTGGCGCCCGAGGCGGCCTGGACCATCGGCGCCAGCAGCGCGAGGGCCAGCACCCAGCCGGCGGCGGGGTGCCTGCGCGAAGAGACGGCCGGTTGGGTCACTGTTGCTGCGGGAGGTCGATGTCGTCGCCGGCATCCGCCGTGCGCAGGAACTCGTCGAAGCCCGGGTCGGTGTAGGCGGCCGGCGGCAGTGCGTCGCTCAGCAACGCGGTGTCGACATTCGCTGCGGCGGTGATCTGTTCGCGGTACGTCCACTCGTGGATGAAGACGATGCCGGCCAGCAATGCCAGCAGCGGCACCAGCCCGCCCAGCCGCAGCCAGCGCGAGCCGCCGGCGTCACCGCCGCGCAGCGCGGCGCTGCCGCCGCCCATCATCACGATCTCGCCCGCGGCGACCTGGGTCGATTGCAGCCTGGCCTTTTTGGCCGGCACGCGCGCCAGCGCCTGCTGGCGTGCCACGCGCAGCCGTTCGCTGATGTCGTGCGGCAGTTCACGGTTGGCTTCGTTCAGGCGGGCGGCGACCCGCAGGCCGAACCGGGCCTCCAGGGCTTCGGCGGGCAGCGCGCGGACAGCGGATGCGGTGTTCACAATGAGATTCCCCGGGTCTTCAAGGCCTTGGCCAACGCGTGCACGGCCCGCGAACAATGGGTTTTGACGCTCCCTTCGGAGCAGCCCATGGCGGCGGCCGTCTCGGCGACGTCCAGTTCCTCCCAGTAACGCAGCAAGAAGGCTTCGCGTTGACGGTCCGGCAGACGCGCCACCTCGGCTTCGATCATGAGCAAGATCTGTGCTCTTTCGGCCGTGTCGGCCGAACTCTCGGCGCCAAGCTGACCCGACTGCGAGGCCAGCGCCTCCAGCAGGTCGAAGTCCTCGCCCGCGTCAGGTCCTTCGAACTCGGAAAAGTTCCGCAGCACGCCGTTGCGCACCTTCTGGTGGCGGAAGTGGTCCATCGTCGCGTTCGAGAGGATGCGCTGGAAGAGCATCGGCCACTCGGCGGGAGGACGGTCCGCGTAACGCTCGGACAGCCGGATCATGGCGTCCTGCACGATGTCCAGGGCTGCTTCGTCGTCACGCACCGCGTAGACGGTGCGTTTGAAGGCTTTTTTCTCGACGCTCTGCAGGAATTGGGACAGTTCTTGGTCGCTGGCCAACGGCGGTGGCCCGGTAGGGCTGGTAGGACGGAAATCGGCCGCGATTATGTCATTTGCGTCGCCGCCACAAGGAGGCGCGGCGTTGGTGTGATAATCGCGGGTTCTCGCCGACCGTGCGAGTCAATGGTCTCGACCGATGTGCCCGATCTGGGCGTCTCAGTTTCAGACCGCGCAGGCTCCGAATCCGCCCCAAAAGGGCGAGCCGCCGACCCCTTCCGGGACGGCGGCGCGAGGAGGAGCACCGTTCGATTTTCGTCAGAGAAAACCCGAAAGGTTCAACATGGACATGTCTGCCGCGGAACACAAGCGTGCCGCTTCGGCCCAAGCCCCCCGCGATCCCTCCTCCGCCGCTGCCGAGATCCTCAACGGCTCGGAAATCCTGGTCCGCTCGCTGCAGGCCGAGAACGTCGAGTACATCTGGGGCTACCCCGGTGGCTCGGTGCTCTACATCTACGATGCCCTGTACAAGCAGGAGACCATCCAGCACGTGCTGGTGCGCCATGAGCAGGCCGCGGTGCACGCGGCCGACGGCTATGCGCGCGCCACCGGCAATGTCGGCGTCGCCCTGGTGACCTCCGGTCCCGGCGTCACGAACGCCGTCACCGGCATCGCCACCGCCTACATGGATTCGATCCCGATGGTGATCGTCACCGGGCAGGTCCCGACGGCCGCGATCGGCCTCGATGCCTTCCAGGAATGCGACACCGTGGGCATCACCCGCCCGATCGTCAAGCACAACTTCCTGGTGAAGGATGTGCGCGACCTGGCGGTCACGCTGAAGAAGGCCTTCCACATCGCCCGCACCGGCCGTCCCGGCCCGGTGGTGGTCGACATCCCGAAGGACGTTTCGCTCAACACCGCGCCGTTCCACTATCCCGAGACGGTGGAGATGCGCTCGTACAACCCGGCGCGCAAGGGCCACGGCGGCCAGATCCGCAAGGCCGTGCAGCTGCTGATGGCGGCGCAGCGCCCGTACATCTACACCGGCGGCGGCGTCATCCTCGGCAACGCCACCGCCGAGCTGCGCGAGCTGGTCGACCTGCTCGGCTTCCCGGTCACCAACACGCTGATGGGCCTGGGCGCGATGCCGGCCACCGACCCGCGTTTCCTCGGCATGCCCGGCATGCACGGCACGTACGAGGCCAACATGACGATGCAGCACTGCGACGTGCTGCTCGCCGTGGGCGCGCGCTTTGACGACCGCGTGATCGGCAACCCGAAGCACTTCGCCTCGGTGCAGCGCAAGATCATCCACGTCGACATCGACCCGTCGTCGATCTCCAAGCGTGTGAAGGTCGACATCCCCATCGTCGGCGACGTCAAGGACGTGCTGCAGGAGCTGATCGCCCAGATCCGCGAGGCGCAGCAGCGCCCGAACGCCGAGGCGGTCAACGCCTGGTGGTCGCAGGTCAACGAGTGGCGCAAGCGCGACTGCCTGAAGTACAAGGGCTCCGACGAGGTCATCAAACCGCAGTTCGTGGTCGAGAAGCTGTGGGAGCTGACCCGCGGCGGCGACACCTACGTGACCTCGGACGTCGGCCAGCACCAGATGTGGGCCGCCCAGTTCTACCGCTTCGACGAGCCGCGCCGCTGGATCAACTCCGGTGGCCTGGGCACGATGGGCGTGGGCCTGCCCTACGCGATGGGCATCAAGATGGCCAAGCCGGATGCGGACGTCTTCTGCATCACCGGCGAGGGCTCGATCCAGATGTGCATCCAGGAGCTCTCCACCTGCCAGCAGTACGGCACCCCGGTGAAGATCATCGCGCTGAACAACCGCTACCTGGGCATGGTGCGGCAGTGGCAGGAGCTGGACTACGGCCGCCGCTACTCGCACAGCTACATGGACGCGCTGCCCGACTTCGTCAAGCTCGCCGAGGCCTACGGCCACATCGGCCTGAAGATCGAGCGGCCCTCCGAGGTGGAGCCGGCGCTGAAGGAGATGCTGCGCCAGAAGGACCGCACCTTCTTCCTCGACGTGCGCACCGACCCGACCGAGAACGTCTGGCCGATGGTGCAGGCCGGCAAGGGCATCACCGAGATGCTGCTGGGTTCGGAAGACCTGTGAGAACGGCGGGGTCCGGCATCGGCCAGGTCCGGGGCGTTACCGCGCCACGGGCAGGGTGCCGAGTGCCGGGATCCGCTGCACGGGACCACCGCACCTTCGTCTGAATCGCTTCGCCCGGCCACGCCGCTGCGGTTACCGCCGCAGCCGGTCAGGAGCCGGGATGGAAAGAGAACCATGAAACACATCATCGCTTTGCTGCTCGAGAACGAGGCTGGCGCGCTGTCGCGCGTGGTCGGCCTGTTCTCGGCCCGTGGCTACAACATCGAGAGCCTGTCGGTCGCCCCGACCGAAGACCCGTCGCTGTCGCGCATGACCATCGTCACGCGCGGCTCGGACGACGTGATCGAGCAGATCACCAAGCACCTGAACCGCCTCATCGAGGTGGTCAAGGTGGTCGACCTGACCGAAGGCCACTACACCGCCCGCGAGCTGATGCTCATCAAGGTGCGTGCGGTGGGCAAGGAGCGCGAGGAGATGCAGCGCATGGCCGACATCTTCCGCGGCCGCATCATCGACGTCACCGACAAGACCTACACGATCGAGCTGACCGGGGACGCCGGCAAGCTCGACGCCTTCATCGAGGCGGTGGACCGCACCGCCATCCTCGAAACCGTGCGCACCGGTACCAGCGGGATCGGGCGCGGCGAGCGCATCCTTCGCGTCTGAACCAAATCCCGCCTGCACTTTTACTGAAGAGAGAAACCCCATGAAGGTTTATTACGACAAGGACGCCGACCTCTCCCTGATCAAGGGCAAGAACGTCACCATCATCGGCTACGGCTCGCAAGGCCACGCGCACGCGCTGAACCTGAACGACAGCGGCGTGAAGGTCACCGTCGGCCTGCGCAAGGGCGGTGCCTCGTGGGCCAAGGCCGAGAAGGCCGGCCTGAAGGTCGCCGAGATCGCCGACGCCGTGAAGAGCGCCGACGTCGTCATGATCCTGCTGCCCGACGAGCAGATCGCCTCGGTGTACAACGCCGACGTCGCCCCGAACCTGAAGCCCGGCGCTTCGCTGGCCTTCGCGCACGGCTTCAACGTGCACTACGGCCAGGTCCAGCCGCGTGAAGACGTGGACGTCTGGATGGTCGCCCCCAAGGCTCCGGGCCACACCGTGCGCGGCACCTACGCCCAGGGCGGCGGCGTGCCCCACCTGATCGCCGTGCACGCCGACAAGACCGGCAAGGCGCGCGATCTGGCGCTGAGCTACGCCGCGGCCAACGGTGGCGGCAAGGCCGGCATCATCGAGACCAACTTCCGCGAAGAGACCGAGACCGACCTCTTCGGCGAACAGGCCGTGCTGTGCGGCGGTACCGTCGAGCTGATCAAGGCCGGTTTCGAGACGCTGGTGGAAGCCGGCTACGCGCCGGAAATGGCGTACTTCGAGTGCCTGCACGAGCTGAAGCTGATCGTGGACCTGATCTACGAAGGCGGCATCGCGAACATGAACTACTCGATCTCGAACAACGCCGAGTACGGTGAGTACGTCACCGGCCCGCGCGTCGTGACCGAGGACACCAAGAACGCGATGCGCCAGTGCCTGAAGGACATCCAGACCGGCGAGTACGCGAAGAGCTTCATCCTGGAGAACAAGGCCGGCGCCCCGACCCTGATCTCGCGCCGTCGCCTGACCGCCGAGCACCAGATCGAGCAGGTCGGCGAGAAGCTGCGCGCGATGATGCCCTGGATCAAGGCCAACAAGCTGGTCGACAAGACCCGCAACTGATCGCCTCGATCGATGCACTGCGCACCCCGTGCGCGGGCTCCAAGGCCGCCCTCGGGGCGGCCTTTTTTGTTGCTATTCTCCGCCGCCATGAGCGATCCCGCCCTCCCAGAAGACCTCGGCGACGAGTTCGACGTGCCCGCAGAACGGCCGCGCCGCAAAGGCATCTACATCCTGCCCAACCTGTTCACGCTGGCGGCCCTGTTCGGCGGCTTCTACGCCATCGTGATGGCGATGAACGACCGCTTCGAACTGGCCGCGATCGGCATCTTCCTCGCGATGGTGCTCGACAGCCTGGACGGCCGCGTCGCGCGGCTCACCAACACCACCAGCGCGTTCGGCGAGCAGATGGACAGCCTGTCCGACATGGTGAGCTTCGGCGCCGCGCCGGCGCTGATCGTCTACGAGTGGGCGCTGAAGGGGTTGGGCAAGCTGGGCTGGATCGCGGCGTTCGTCTACTGCTCGGGCGCCGCGCTGCGGCTGGCGCGCTTCAACACCAACATCGGCGTGGTCGACAAGCGCTTCTTCCAGGGCCTGCCGAGCCCGGCGGCCGCGGCGCTGGTCACCGGCCTGATCTGGGTGATGGACGACGCCGGCTTCAGGGAGGTCAACCAGATCGGCTGGCTGGCGTGGACGGCGTTCGCGTTCACGCTCTATGCCGGGCTGACGATGGTGACCAACGTGCCGTTCTACAGCTTCAAGGACGTCAGCTTCAAGCGCACCGTGCCGTTCATCGTGATCGTCGCGATCGCGCTGGCCTTCGCGGTGATCACGGTGCACCCGCCGCTGGTGCTGTTCGGGCTGTTCATCGTCTACGGGCTGTCGGGCTACGTGGTCTACGGCATGCGCAAGGCCAAGGGCCGGCCCGTGAGCGTGATCGCGACGTCGACCGACGAACCCGATGAAGAAGGCCTGCATCGCTGATCGATTCCCTCGATCGCTGCCGCACCGTCGCATGCTATATTCGATCCCATGACGTCGCTCCGCGCCCTGCAACTGCTATCCCTACTGGGAGAGCCGCGGGCGCGCTGATCAGACACATCGATCCAGGTCACCGGATCAGATCAACGGCCCGCCCAGCGCAACGCAGCGGGCCGTTTGCTTTTGTCCTCCGAAAAAGCTTCGACACCCGTCCGGCGTTGCGGACCCTGAACCTCCTCGAAAGAACGCCATGACGATGTTGACGAACCCCGCCTCGAAATACCGTCCCGCCACCGCGGTGCGCCTGACCGACCGCACCTGGCCCGACGCGGTGCTGACCCGGCCCCCGGTGTGGTGCAGCGTCGACCTGCGCGACGGCAACCAGGCGCTGATCGAACCGATGGACGCCGCGCGCAAGCTGCGCATGTTCGAGACGCTGGTGCGCATCGGCTTCAAGGAGATCGAGGTCGGTTTCCCGTCGGCCTCGCAGACCGACTTCGACTTCGTGCGCCAGCTCATCGAGCAGGACCTGGTGCCCGACGACGTCACGATCCAGGTGCTGACGCAGGCCCGCGAGCACCTGATCGACCGCACCTTCGAGGCGCTCGAGGGCGCCAAGCGCGTGATCGTGCACCTCTACAACGCCACCGCGCCGGTGATGCGCCGCGTCGTGCTCGGCCTGGATGTGCCGGGGGTCGTCGACCTCGCGGCACGCCACACCCGCATGATCCGCGAGCGCTGCGAGCAGCGGCCCGGCACCGAGTGGCATTTCGAATACTCGCCGGAGACCTTCTCCGACACCGAGCTCGACGTCGCCAAGCAGGTGGTCGACGCGGTGACCGAGGCCTGGGGCGCCACGCCGCAGCGCAAGTGCATCGTCAACCTGCCCACCACGATCGAACATTCGACGCCCAACGTCTTCGCCGACATGATCGAGTGGATGCACCGCCACATGGCGCGCCGTGACGCCATCGTGCTGTCGGTCCACCCGCACAACGACCGCGGCACCGGCACCGCCGCAGCCGAACTCGCGATGATGGCCGGCGCCGATCGCGTCGAAGGCTGCCTGTTCGGCAACGGCGAGCGCACCGGCAACCTCGACATCGTCAACGTCGCGCTGAACCTCTACACGCAGGGCGTCGCGCCGGGCCTCGACTTCTCCGACATCGACGCCATCCGCCGCACCGTCGAATACTGCAACCAGCTGCCGGTGCACCCGCGCCACCCGTACGTCGGCGAACTGGTCTATACATCGTTCTCGGGCTCGCACCAGGACGCGATCAAGAAGGCTTTCTCACAGTACCAGGACGGCGACCTCTGGGAGATCCCGTACCTCCCGATCGATCCGAAGGACCTCGGCCGCAGCTACGAGGCGGTGATCCGCGTCAACAGCCAGTCGGGCAAGGGCGGCATCTCGTACCTGCTCGAGGCCGAGTACGGCCTCACGCTGCCGCGCCGGCTGCAGATCGAGTTCAGCCAGGAGGTGCAGGCGGTGATGGACGCGCAGGGCACCGAGATGTCGGCTGCGCACCTGTGGTCGGTGTTCGAGCGGGTCTACCGCCTGGCGCCGGAGGCCGCGTTGCTGCAGTCCCATCCGCAGGTCGACGAAGATGCAGAGGGCCGCGTGCACGTGCGGGCGCAGGTGCGCACCGCGGCCGGCTGGCAGGCGGTCGAGGGGCGCGGCAACGGCCCGCTCGACGCGCTCGTGGCGGGCCTGTCCGCGCTCACCGGCGAGCCGGTCCAGCTGCTCGACTACCAGGAACACGCGATCGGCGGCGGTGCCGGCGCCCGTGCGGCGTCGTACGTCGAGTTGCGCATCGGACAGACCCCGGCCGCGTATGGCGTCGGCATCGATGAGAACATCGTCACCGCGTCGATGAAGGCCGTGCTGTCGGCCTGGGCGCGGCGCAGTGCCGTGTTCGCCGCTTCGCCCGCCCAAGAGACCGCCGCCGCCGACCGATAAGGAGACTGCCATGGCCGACAAACTGATCATCTTCGACACCACGTTGCGCGACGGCGAGCAGTCGCCCGGTGCCTCGATGACCCGTGACGAGAAGCTGCGCATCGCCCGCCAGCTCGAGCGGCTGCGCGTCGACGTGATCGAGGCCGGCTTCGCCGCGTCGTCGAACGGCGACTTCGAGGCCGTGAAGTCGATCGCCGAGGCGATCAGGGAATCGACCGTGTGCTCGCTGGCGCGTGCCAACGACCGTGACATCGCCCGCGCCGCCGAGGCGCTGAAGGGCGCCCGTTCCGCGCGCATCCACACCTTCATCGCCACCAGTGCGCTGCACATGGAGAAGAAGCTGCGCATGACGCCCGACCAGGTGCTCGAGCAGGCGCGGCTGTCGGTGCGGTTCGCGCGCAACCTCTGCGCCGACATCGAGTTTTCGCCGGAGGACGGCTACCGCTCCGACCCGGAATTCCTCGCCCGGGTCGTCGAGGCGGTGATCGCCGAAGGGGCGACGACGATCAACATCCCCGACACCGTCGGCTATGCGATCCCGGAGCTGTACGGCCAGTTCATCAGGACGCTGCGCGAGCGGGTGCCCAACTCGGACAAGGCGGTCTGGTCGGTGCACTGCCACAACGACCTCGGCATGGCGGTGGCGAACTCGCTGGCGGGGGTGAAGATCGGTGGCGCTCGCCAGGTCGAGTGCACCATCAACGGCCTCGGCGAGCGTGCCGGCAACTGCGCGCTGGAGGAGGTGGTGATGTCGGTGCGCACCCGGCGCGACTACTTCGGCCTCGAGCTGGGCATCGACGCATCGCAGATCGTGCCGGCCTCGCGCATGGTGGCGCAGACCACCGGCTTCGTCGTGCAGCCCAACAAGGCGGTGGTGGGCGCCAATGCGTTCGCCCACGCCTCGGGCATCCACCAGGACGGCGTGCTCAAGGCCCGCGACACCTACGAGATCATGCGGGCCGAAGACGTTGGCTGGTCGGCCAACAAGATCGTGCTCGGCAAGCTCTCGGGGCGCAACGCCTTCAAGCAGCGTCTGCAGGAGCTGGGCATCGAACTCGAATCCGAGGCCGACATCAACGCCGCGTTCGCCCGCTTCAAGGACCTGGCCGACCGCAAGAGCGAGATCTTCGACGAGGACATCATCGCGCTGGTGGGCGACGAGAGCGTCAGCACCGAGACCGAGCATTACCGCCTGCTGGCGCTGGCACAGCACTCCGAGATGGGTGAGCGCCCACACGCGGAAGTGGCTTTTGCTGCCGGCGACGTGGAGCACCGCGCCGCGGCCGACGGCAACGGGCCGGTCGACGCCAGCCTGAAGGCGATCGAGTCCAAGGTGCAAAGCGGGGCTGAACTGCTGCTCTATTCGGTCAATGCCATCACCTCCGGCAGCACAGAATCGCAGGGTGAGGTGACCGTGCGGCTGCAGTTGGCCGGGCGGGTGGTGAATGGCGTCGGCGCCGATCCGGACATCGTCGTCGCGTCAGCCAAGGCGTACCTCGCAGCGTTGAACAAGCTGCACAGCAAGACCGAGCGGGTGGCTGCGCAGGGCTGAGCTCACGGATCGAAAACTCCGTGAAATCAAGACGTTGCGGGGGATTCTTCATTCTCATACACTGATTGCCTTCTCTCCTGTATTGATTGAGTGCGGCCATGCCTGTGATGCTGTCTTGCCTGGGTTCTCGCCTGAAGCCATCGCTGGTCGCCCTGGCGGCCTTCGTCGCGCTGGCCGCGCTCGCGCCGCATGCCGATGCGGCCGTCAAGAAAGAGAAGGCCCGCAGCGGCAAGGTGGTGAAGGCGGCCAAACCCGCGAAGGCCAAGGCCGCCAAGGCGCCGGCCAGGGCCCCCGCCAGCGCCGCCCGGGTCGCTGCGCCGTCCACCCGTTCGCTGGTGCGCACCAAGGCGCCGCTGGTCGGCACGCCGTCGTTCGGCGAGGCGGCCGGCCTGCACCGCACGCTCGATCCGCTGGCGCTGCGCTCCAGCGTCGCGTTCGTGATGGACCAGGAGACCTCCGAAGTCTTGTTCAGCAAGAACGCCGAAGCGGTGCTGCCGATCGCCTCGCTCACGAAGCTGATGACCGGCCTGGTCATCGCCGAGAGCGGCCAGTCGCTGAACGACGAAATCCAGATCACCAGCGAGGACATCGACACCGAGAAGGGCAGCAGTTCGCGCCTGGCCGTGGGCACCCGCCTGACACGCGCCGAGGCGCTGCACCTGGCGCTGATGTCCTCCGAGAACCGCGCCGCCAACGCGCTGGGCCGCCACTATCCGGGCGGCCTGCCGGCCTTCGTCGCGGCGATGAACCAGAAGGCCCAGGCGCTCGGCATGCGTGACACGCACTATGTCGAGCCGACCGGCCTGTCCAGCCGCAACCAGGCCAGCGCGCCCGACCTGGCGCGCCTGGTCAAGGCGGCCTACGACTACCCGCTGCTGCGCGAGCTGACCACGTCGCCCGAATACGAGGTGGCGGTGGGCAAGCGCGTGGTGCAGTTCCACACCACCAACCGGCTGGTGCTCAACCCGCAGTGGGAGATCGGCCTGCAGAAGACCGGCTACATCTCCGAAGCCGGGCGTTGCCTGGTGCTGCAGGCCAAGATGGCCGGCCGCAAGCTCATCATGGTGTTCCTGGACTCCGCCGGCAAGTACTCGCGCATCGGCGATGCCGAGCGGGTGCGCCGCTGGGTCGAGGAATCGCTGCCGGCGCCGGTGCACAAGGCCGTGCCGGCCGTGGTGCCGGTGGCCAACCGGCCGATGCTCTGAGCGCTTCGCGTCAGCCGGCGCTGGCTTGACCGGCGTGGCGGAAGCCGAGCGCGGTCGAGATCTGCGAGGCGGTTTCGCGCAGCCGCTCGCTCCAGCTTTCTTCCAGCCGGTCGGCCGGCGCCGAGATCGACAGGCCGGCGACCAGCCGGCCCTGGTCGTCGAAGATGCCGGCGGCCAGGCAGCGCACGCCCAGCTCCAGTTCCTCGTTGTCGCGGGCGATGTCCGTCTGCCGAACGCGCGACAGCTCGCGCTCCAGCACGGGCAGGTCGGTGATGCTGTTGCGGGTGTGCCCGGCCAGCCCCGTGCGCGTCGCGTAGGCGCGCACGCGCTGCGGCTCGTCGTGCGCCAGGAACAGCTTGCCCACCGAGGTGAGGTGCAGCGGCGCCCGGCCGCCGACCGCGCGCACCACCTGCATGCCCGAGCGTTCACTGTAGGTGCGCTCGATGTAGACGATCTCGTCCCCCTGTCGCACCGACAGGTTCACCGGCTGGTGCGTCACCTTGTGCAGCTCGCGCATCGGGCCGAGCGCGGCGTCGCGCACGTCCAGCCGCGCCTTCACCAGGTTGCCGAGTTCGAGCAGCCGCATGCCCAGGCGGTAGGTGCCGGCTTCCGGGCGGTCGACAAAACGGCCGATCGCCAGGTCGTTGAGAATCCGGTGCGCCGTCGACGGGTGCAGGCCGGTCTGTTCGCTGATGTGTTTCAGCGAGACCGGGTCCTGGTGTGTCGCCAGCACGTCGAGCAGGTTGAACATGCGCTCCAGCACCTGGATCGTCGGCGTGGTGGCGGCGGCTTTCGATGAAGGACGGTCGGGAGAGCTCATTGCGCGATATTTTTGCATGGCGAAACGACGGCGTCGACCGATGGAACGTCGGGAGTCGGTCCTGGCCGAGGTTCATGCTGGGCGTGGCGGCCTGCTGGTGCGCCTTCGCGATGCCCGCGCGCGTCGCGGCGCAGGGGCCGGCCGCCGCTTCGGCCCCCCCGACGGCATCGAGCGCCGCGCCCCCGGTGCCGCGCTGGCTGGCCGTGCCGCGGGCCCGCGGCCGTCTCACCGCGGCGCAGCTGGGCGTGGTGATCAATACCGCCGATCCCTACTCCGTCGAGGTGGGCGAGTACTACGTCAAGCAGCGTGACATCCCCGCCGCCCACGTGCTGCGCGTCGAGCTGCCGGTGCAGCCGCGGCTCGACGAGGCGGAGCTCGCCAGGCTCAAGCAGGCCATCGACGGCCGTTTCGACGAGTCGGTGCAGGCCCTGGCGCTGGCATGGACCCAGCCGTATGCGGTGGCCTGCCAGTCGATCAACGCCGTGCTCGCGCTCGGGCTCGACCCGCAACTGTGCAGCCGCACCTGCGATCGGGCGAGCACGTCGCCGTATTTCAACTCGGCCAGCCGCGAGCCGTTCAAGGACCACGGCCTGCGCCCGTCGATGCTGTTGGCGGCGCGCTCACCGGCCCAGGCCAAGGCGCTGATCGATCGCGGCGTCGCGTCCGACCACACCCTGGGGCTGAGAGGCGCGCCGCCGGTGCAGGTCTGGTACCTGCGCACCAGCGATGCGGCGCGCAGCGTGCGCTGGCCCCTGTTCCCGCCGGCCGGGCCGGTGCCGCAGAAGGCGCTGGACATCCAGGTCGAGCGCCAGGATGGCGTGCCCGCGGGCCGCCGCGTCGTGCTGATGCAGACCGGCCAGGCGCAGCTGAAGGGGCTCGACCGCATCGACTGGGTGCCGGGCGCACTGGCCGACCACCTGACCTCGTTCGGCGGCCTGCTCGAGCGCACCGAGGGCCAGACCACCGCGCTGGCCTGGCTGGAGGCCGGCGCCACCGCGAGCTATGGCACCGTGAGCGAGCCCTGCAACCATCCACAGAAGTTCCCGCACCCGCAGCTGTTGCTGCTGCACTACGTCCAGGGCAGCACTGCGCTGGAGGCCTACTGGAAAAGCGTGGCCTGGCCGCAGCAGGGTGTCTTCGTCGGCGAACCGCTCGCCGCGCCCTTCGCCGCAGCGCCGCCCCCTGTGACGGCTGCAACGAAGACGCTCCCATAGCGTCGGCGGGGTCGGAAAAAAGCGCGCCACGCTGTCGGACGCTGGTAGTACATTAGCGCCCTTGACTTTTGACGTTCCTTCCCGTCCCTTTGCCTGCGGCGTTGTACAGCCACAGTGAAGTCGGGTCGCAATCCGCCAGCCGGTGCAGCCGTGTCGCGGAAGGTTTACCAACCCATCGCAGCCCTGGAAACCAGGGTAAAGGTGAGCGCAGATGATGCAGCAGTACAGGTTGAACTCCTACCTGTTCGGGGGCAATGCCCCCTATGTCGAAGGCCTCTACGAGGCGTATCTCGACAACCCGGGCTCCGTGCCTGACAACTGGCGCGCGTACTTCGACGCCCTCCAGCACGTGCCCGCCGTCGACGGCTCCGAAGCCCGCGACATCGCCCACGCCCCGGTCATCGAATCGTTCGCGCAGCGCGCCAAGGCGAATGCCTTCAGCGCCAAGGCCTCCAGCGCTGATCTCGCCGTCGCCCGCAAGCAGGTGCACGTGCAGTCGCTGATCGCGGCCTACCGCTTCCTCGGCTCCCGCTGGGCCGACCTCGACCCGCTCAAGCGCACCGAGCGCCCCAAGCTGCCCGAGCTGGAGCCGGCGTTCTACGACCTGAGCGAGTCCGACATGGACATCACGTTCAGCGCCGCGAACACGTATTTCACCAAGGCCGAGAACATGACCCTGCGCGAGATCGTGCAGGCCTTGCGTGAAACCTACTGCGGCTCCATCGGCGCCGAGTTCATGCACATCACCGATCCGACGGAGAAGCGGTGGTGGCAGGAACGCCTGGAAGCCAGCCGCGCGAAGTACAGCTTCAGCGTCGAAGAGAAGGCGCACATCCTCGACCGCCTGACCGCGGCCGAAGGCCTCGAGCGCTACCTGCACACCAAGTACGTCGGCCAGAAGCGCTTCTCGCTCGAGGGCGGCGAGAGCTTCATCGCCTCGATGGACGAGCTGGTCCAGCGCGCCGGCGAGAAGGGCGTGCAGGAGATCGTGATCGGCATGGCCCACCGCGGCCGCCTGAACGTGCTGGTCAACACCCTGGGCAAGATGCCCAAGGACCTGTTCGCCGAGTTCGACCACACCGCGCCCGAGAACCTGCCCTCCGGTGACGTCAAGTACCACCAGGGCTTCTCGAGCGACATCTCGACCCGTGGCGGCCCCGTCCACCTGAGCCTGGCGTTCAACCCGTCGCACCTGGAAATCGTCAACCCGGTGGTCGAAGGTTCGGTCAAGGCCCGGATGGACCGCCGTGGCGACACGGTGGGCGCGCAGGTGCTGCCGGTGCTGGTGCACGGCGACGCCGCGTTCGCCGGCCAGGGTGTCGTGATGGAAACGCTGGCGCTGGCGCAGACGCGCGGCTACTACACCGGCGGCACCGTCCACCTGGTGATCAACAACCAGATCGGCTTCACCACCTCCGACCCGCGCGACACCCGTTCCACGCTGTACTGCTCCGATGTCGTCAAGATGATCGAGGCGCCGGTGCTGCACGTGAACGGCGACGATCCCGAGGCCGTGGTGTTCGCGACCCAGCTGGCGATGGACTACCGCCAGCAGTTCAACAAGGACGTGGTCGTCGACATCATCTGCTTCCGCAAGCTGGGCCACAACGAGCAGGACACCCCGTCGCTCACCCAGCCGCTGATGTACAAGACCATCGCCAAGCACCCGGGCACCCGCAAGCTGTACGGCGACAAGCTGGTCGCCCAGGGCGTGTTGCCGGCCGAAGGTCCGGACGAGATGGTCAAGGCCTTCCGCGCCGCGATGGACGCCGGCAAGCACACCATCGACCCGGTGCTGACCAACTTCAAGAGCAAGTACGCGGTCGACTGGGCGCCGTTCCTCGGCAAGAAGTGGACCGACGCGGCCGACACCGCGCTGCCGCTGGCCGAGATCAAGCGCCTGGCCGAGCGGGTCACGACGATCCCCTCGAGCACCAAGCTGCACCCGCTGGTCGAGAAGGTCATCGCCGACCGCGCCGCGATGGGCCGCGGCGAGATCAACATCGACTGGGGCATGGGCGAAACGCTGGCCTATGCGTCGCTGGTGGCCTCGGGCTACCCGGTGCGCCTGTCCGGTGAAGACGTCGGCCGCGGCACCTTCGTGCACCGCCACGCCGTGCTGCACGACCAGAACCGCGAGAAGTGGGACGTCGGCGTCTATGTGCCGCTGCAGAACGTCGCCGAGAACCAGGCGCCGTTCGTCGTCATCGACTCCATCCTGTCCGAAGAAGCGGTGCTGGGCTTCGAGTACGGCTATGCCGGCTCCGACCCCAACACGCTGACGATCTGGGAAGCCCAGTTCGGCGACTTCGTCAACGGTGCACAGGTCGTGATCGACCAGTTCATCGCCTCGGGCGAAGTGAAGTGGGGCCGTGCCAACGGCCTGGTGATGATGCTGCCGCACGGCTACGAAGGCCAGGGTCCGGAGCACAGCTCCGCCCGCCTGGAGCGCTTCATGCAGCTGGCCGCCGACACCAACATGCAGATCGTGCAGCCGACCACGGCCAGCCAGATCTTCCACCTGCTGCGCCGCCAGATGGTGCGCCAGTTCCGCAAGCCGCTGGTCATCATGACCCCGAAGTCGCTGCTGCGGAACAAGGACGCCACCTCGCCGCTGGCCGAGTTCACGAAGGGCGAATTCCGCACCGTGATCCCGGAACTCAACGCCGAGATCGACGCGGCCAAGGTCAAGCGGGTCATCTGCTGCTCGGGCAAGGTCTACTACGACCTGGTCAAGAAGCGCGAGGAGAAGAAGAGCACCGACGTCGCGGTCATCCGCGTCGAGCAGCTCTACCCGTTCCCGCACAAGACCTTTGCCGCCGAACTGCGCAAGTATCCGAACGCCACCGAGATCGTGTGGTGCCAGGACGAGCCGCAGAACCAGGGCGCCTGGTTCTTCGTGCAGCACCAGGTGCACGAGAACATGACCGAAGGTCAGAAGCTCGGCTATGCCGGTCGCGCCGCCTCCGCGTCGCCGGCGGTGGGTTACGCCCACCTGCACCAGGAGCAGCAGAAGGCCCTGCTCGACCAGGCCTTCGGCAAGCTCAAGGGCTTCGTGCTCACCAAATAAACCCACGCTGTTGCAACCCCAGGCGCTGCAACAGCGCCGGGTCGACCTCGCCCTGACGGGCGGGTCGGTCCCGGGCTGAACGGGCAGTGTCTCGCTCTCTCTCCCGAGAACAGAACCCATCATGGCCATCGTAGAAGTCAAAGTCCCCCAGTTGTCCGAGTCCGTGGCCGAAGCCACGCTGCTGCAATGGAAGAAGAAGGCCGGTGAGGCCGTCGCGATCGACGAGATCCTGATCGAGATCGAAACCGACAAGGTCGTGCTCGAAGTGCCGGCCCCGTCGGCCGGCGTGATCACCGAGATCGTCGTCGCCGATGGCGGCACCGTGGTCGCCGACCAGCTGATCGCCAAGATCGACACCGAAGCGGCTGCCGGCGCTGCCGCGCCCGCCCCGGCGGCGGCCCCCGCTGCCGCCGCACCGGCCGCGGCTGCCGCTCCGGCCGCCGCCGGCGGTGCCAAGTCCGATGTCGCGATGCCTGCCGCTGCCAAGCTGCTGGCCGACAACCACCTCAGCGCCGCCCAAGTGGCCGGCACCGGCAAGGACGGCCGCGTCACCAAGGGCGACGTGCTGGGCGCCGTCGCTGCCGGCGCCAAGCCGGCCGCTGCGCCGGCCGTGGCAGTGCCCGCCGCCCCGGCGGTGGCCAAGCCGCTGCCCGCCGTGGCCGCCCCGGTCGCGCAGAACCTGTCCGACCGCCCCGAACAGCGCGTGCCGATGAGCCGCCTGCGCGCGCGTGTCGCCGAGCGCCTGCTGCAGTCGCAGGCCACCAACGCCATCCTGACCACGTTCAACGAAGTGAACATGGCGCCGGTGATGGAGATGCGCAAGAAGTTCCAGGAGAAGTTCGAGAAGGAACACGGCGTCAAGCTGGGCTTCATGAGCTTCTTCGTGAAGGCGGCCGTCGCGGCGCTGAAGAAGTACCCGGTGCTGAACGCCTCGGTCGACGGCAACGACATCGTCTACCACGGCTTCTTCGACATCGGCATCGCCGTCGGTTCGCCGCGCGGCCTGGTGGTGCCCATCATCCGCAACGCCGATCAACTGAGCTTTGCCGACATCGAGAAGAAGATCGGCGAGTTCGGCCAGAAGGCGCGTGACGGCAAGCTCGGCCTCGAAGAGCTCACCGGCGGCACGTTCTCGATCTCCAACGGCGGCACCTTCGGCTCGATGCTGTCCACGCCGATCATCAACCCGCCGCAGTCGGCCATCCTGGGCGTGCACGCGACCAAGGATCGCGCCGTGGTGGAGAACGGCCAGGTCGTGGTGCGTCCGATGAACTACCTGGCGATGAGCTACGACCACCGCATCATCGACGGCCGCGAAGCCGTGCTGGGCCTGGTGACGATGAAGGAAGCGCTGGAAGACCCTGCGCGTCTGCTCTTCGACATCTGATCAGGAGCCCGACACATGTCCGCAAAACAATTCGACGTCGTCGTCATCGGCGGGGGCCCCGGTGGCTACGTGGCCGCGATCCGCGCCGCGCAGCTCGGCTTCAGCACCGCCTGCATCGACGAGTGGAAGAACGACAAGGGCGGCCCGGCCCCGGGCGGCACCTGCACCAACGTCGGCTGCATCCCGTCGAAGGCGCTGCTGCAGTCGAGCGAGCACTTCGAGCACGCCCAGCTGCACTTCGCCGACCACGGCATCACCACCGGTGACGTCAAGATCGACGTGAAGAAGATGCTGGCCCGCAAGGACGGCGTCGTGAAGCAGAACAACGACGGCATCCTGTACCTGTTCAAGAAGAACAAGATCAGCTTCTTCCACGGCCGCGGCTCGTTCGGCGCCGCCAAGGAGGGCAGCTACGAGATCAAGGTCGCCGGTGCCGCCGAAGAGACGCTGGTCGCCAAGCACGTGATCCTGGCCACCGGCTCCAACGCCCGCGCGCTGCCGGGCGCCGCGTTCGACGAGGACCAGATCCTGTCGAACGACGGCGCGCTGCGGGTCGGCGCGGTGCCGAAGAAGCTGGGCGTGATCGGCTCGGGTGTCATCGGCCTGGAGATGGGCTCGGTGTGGCGTCGCCTCGGCGCCGAGGTGACGGTGCTCGAAGGCCTGCCCACCTTCCTGGCAGCGGTGGACGAAGGTGTCGCCAAGGAAGCCTTCAAGCAGTTCACCAGGCAGGGCCTGAAGATCGAGCTGGGCGTGAAGATCGCCGAGGTCAAGACCGACAAGAAGGGCGTCAGCGTCTCGTACACCGACGCCAAGGGCGGCGCGCAGCTGCTCGACGTCGACAAGCTGATCGTCTCGATCGGCCGTGTGCCCAACACCATCGGCCTGAACGCCGAAGGCGTCGGCCTGAAGCTGGACGAACGCGGTGCCATCGTCGTCGACGACGAGTGCAAGACCAACCTGCCGAACGTCTGGGCGGTGGGCGACGTGGTGCGCGGCCCGATGCTGGCGCACAAGGCCGAGGAAGAGGGCGTCGCGGTCGCCGAGCGCATCGCCGGCCAGCACGGCCACGTCAACTTCAACACCATCCCGTGGGTGATCTACACCAGCCCCGAGATCGCGTGGGTCGGCCGCACCGAGCAGCAGCTCAAGGCCGACGGCGTGGCCTACAAGGCCGGCCAGTTCCCGTTCCTGGCCAACGGCCGCGCGCGCGCGCTGGGCGACACCACCGGCTTCGTGAAGATCCTCGCCGATGCGAAGAGCGACGAGGTGCTGGGCGTGCACATCATCGGCCCGATGGCCTCCGAGCTCATCAGCGAAGCCGTGATGGCGATGGAGTTCAAGGCCTCGGCCGAGGACATCGCGCGCATCTGCCACGCGCACCCGTCGCTGTCCGAGTCGACCAAGGAAGCCGCGCTGGCGGTCGACAAGCGCACCCTGAACTTCTGATCCTCTGATCGGCGGTTTGGGTCCAGGAAGGGGCGGCGCGAGCTGCCCCTTCGTCCGTCCGGAGTCTCCTTCCATGAGCAGCACGCCTGCCACCACCGTCACCGCGCTGTACGAGCAGGAGCTCGTGCAACGCGGCTTCAAGAGCGACCCGGCGCAGCAACGCGCCATCGCGGCGCTGCAGCGTTGCCAGGACGAGTGGATCGCCTACAAGTCCCGTCGCAGCAACGCCTTCACGAAGATGATCGTGCGCCCGCCGATCCCGCGCGGCGTCTACATGTTCGGCGGGGTCGGCCGCGGCAAGAGCTTCCTGATGGACTGCTTCTTCCAGGCCGTGCCGCTGACGCGCAAGACCCGGCTGCACTTCCATGAGTTCATGCGCGAGGTGCACCGTGAGCTGCAGGACCTGAAGGGCACGGTCGACCCGCTCGACGAACTCGGCCGCCGCATCGCGCGGCGCTTCCGGCTGATCTGCTTCGACGAGTTCCACGTCGCCGACGTCACCGACGCGATGATCCTGCACCGGCTGCTCGACGCGTTGTTCGCGAACCGGGTGTCGATCGTCACGACCTCGAACTTCCATCCCGACGGGCTGTACCCCAATGGCCTGCACCGCGACCGCATCCTCCCGGCGATCGAGTTGCTGAAGGCCAAGCTGGAGGTCATCAACGTCGACAACGGCACCGACTACCGCCAGCGCACGCTGCAGCACGTGCAGCTGTACCACACGCCGCTCGACGCTGCGGCCGAGGCCGCGCTGGCGCAGGCCTTCGACGAGCTGGCTGAGACGCACGACGAAGAGCCGGTGCTGCAGATCGAGCAGCGCCAGATCCAGGCCCGCCGCAAGGCCGGTGGCACCGTGTGGTTCGACTTCAAGCAGCTCTGCGGCGGCCCGCGCTCGCAGAACGACTACCTCGAGCTGGCGACGCAGTTCCACACGCTGATCCTCTCCAATGTGCCGCAGATGCCGCCCCGGCTGGCCTCCGAGGCGCGCCGCTTCACCTGGCTGGTCGACGTGCTGTACGACCGCCGCGTCAAGCTGATCGTCTCGGCCGCGGTGCCGCCCGAGGCGCTCTACAACGAAGGGCCGCTGGCGCACGAGTTCCCGCGCACCGTGTCGCGGCTGCAGGAGATGCAGTCGGCCGAGTACCTGGCGCTGGAGCGCCGCGAGGTCGATACGCGGCTGACCTGAGGCCCCCGGTCTGTGGTCTTTTGTAGGAGCGGCTTCAGCCGCGATGGGCTCGTGGTGTGGCGCGAATCGCGGCTGAAGCCGCTCCCACAGAGCGAAAAAGCCCGGGCCGAGTTCAGCCCAGCGCCTCGACCTTCACCAACGCCAGCGACAGGTTGTCGCCGCCGCCGCGGGCGCGCTGGCGGGCCTTGCCGGCCAGCAGCTTGGCCGCGTCGCTGGGCTTCAGCGCGTTCACCAGCGTGCCGAACTCGCGCGGGGTGAAGTAGTGCCACAGCCCGTCGCTGCACAGCAGCACGCTGTCGCCCACGGCCAGCCGCTCGATGCGGTGCAGCGTCAGCGGCGGGTCGTCGTCGGCGCCGAGACAGCCGGTCAGCAGGTTCGATTGCGGGTGCGACTCGGCCTCGGCCTCGTCGAGCGAACCGTCCTCCACCATGCGCTGCACCAGCGAATGGTCGAGCGTGCGGCTCACCAGTTCGTTGCCGCGGAAGTGGTAGACCCGCGTGTCGCCGGCGTGCATCACGTGCGCTTCCAGCGTCGGCAGGATCAGGCAGGCCGCGATGGTGCTGTGCGGCTCCTGCTCGGCGGTGATCGCGGTGAGCTTGATCATCAGGTGCGATTCGTTCAGCACCTGCGCCAGCAGGGCATCGGGCCGGTCCTTCGCCGGGGCGAAGCGCTCGAACAACTGGCGGGCGATCAGCAGCACCTGGTCGGCGGCCTTGCGCCCGCCACTCTTGCCGCCCATGCCGTCGGCCACCACGGCGAGCAGGCAGCCCTGCACGCGCGGATGCGCGAAGACCTCCACCTGGTCCTGCTGGTACAGCCGGTCGCCGCGGTCGATGGCAGTGGCGGCAACCAAACGGAATCCCAGCGGCATCTCTTGCATGCGAAGACTATAAACTGCGGTGTTCTTTCCCCCGGCCTTTTGGTGCTGCTGCCCGCCCCGCTGCGATGACCCAGAACCTGCACTCCCCGCAGCGCCAGCTCATCGAACTGCGCATGGAGCACGCCGACCTCGACAACCTGATCGACCGGCTGGTGCACTCGGCCACGCCCGAGGACGAACTGCTGCTGCGGCGCCTGAAGAAGCGCCGCCTGCTGCTGCGCGACGAAATCTCCCGCCTCGAAGTGGAACTCGACCCGCCCGAACCCGCATGAACGCCGACGATGCAGCGGCCGCCTTCGCGGCCGAGGCGGACGACGCCGACACCGGCTGGCTGGTCGACGAGGTGCGCGAGGCCTTTTCGCCGGGCGGCCTGCTGAGCCGCGCCGATGCGCACTTCCAGCCCCGCGAGGCGCAGACCCGCATGGCCGTGGCGATCGCCGAAGCGCTGCAGGCGCGCGCCGTGCTGGCGGTCGAGGCCGGCACGGGCGTCGGCAAGACCTACGCCTACCTCGCGCCGCTGCTGATGTCGGGCCAGCGCTGCCTCATCAGCACCGCCACCAAGAGCCTGCAGGACCAGCTCTACGGCCGCGACCTGCCGCGCGTCGCGCAGGCGCTCGGCCTGCCGGTGCGCACCGCGCTGCTGAAGGGGCGTGCGTCGTACCTGTGCCTGCACCGGCTCGAGCAGGCGCGCCACGACGCCCAACTGCCCGATCGCTGGGCGGTGCGCGCGCTGGCCCGCGTCGAGTCCTGGGCGCAGTCGACCGCCACCGGCGACCTCGCCGAGGTCGAGGGGCTGGACGAACGCTCGCCGGTGATCCCGCTGGTCACCTCGACGCGCGAGAACTGCCTCGGCAGCGAATGCCCGAAGTTCCGGGCCTGCCACGTGATGCACGCGCGCCGCGAGGCGATGGCCGCCGACGTGGTGGTGGTCAACCACCACCTGTTCTTCGCCGACCTGGCGCTGCGCGACACCGGCATGGCCGAGCTGCTGCCCAGCGTCGACGCCGTGGTGTTCGACGAGGCGCACCAGCTCAGCGAGGCCGGCGTGCAGTTCCTCGGCAACAGCGTCGGCACCGCGCAGCTGATCGACCTCGCGCGCGACCTGCTCGCCGTCGGGCTTTCGCAGGCGCGCGGGCTGCAGCCGTGGCCCGAGTTGGCCGGTGCGATCGAGCAGGGCGCGCGCGACCTGCGGCTGGTGTGTGCCGGGGCGCTGCGCGGTGCGGTGCGGCTGCGCTGGGACGAACGCAGCGAGCGACCGGAGTTCCAGGCCGCGCTGCAGCAGGCGGGCGGCGCCTGCCGTGCGGCCGCGGCGGCGCTGCAGGTGATGAGCGACGCCGGTCCCGACTTCGACAAGCTGCAGGAACGGGCCGCACAACTGGCCGACCGGCTCGATGCCTTCGCGCTCGAGGCCGACCCCGACCGGGTGCGCTGGATCGACCTGAGCCAGCACCAGGCGCGGCTGAGCGAATCGCCGCTGGACATCCGCGAGACCATGCGCGAGCAGGTCGAGACGGCGTCGCGCGCCTGGGTCTTCACGTCCGCGACGCTGGGCGACGACGACGGCCTGGCGTGGTTCACGCAGCAGTCCGGCCTGGACGACGCGCACACGCTGCGGGTGGGCAGCCCGTTCGACTACGAGCGGCACGCGCGGGTCTACGTGCCGGCGGCGTTTCCGCGGCCGAACGAGGCGGCGCACGGGCCGGCGGTGGCGCGGCTGGCGGCGCGCTGCGCGCACGCGCTGGGCGGGCGCTGTTTTGTGTTGACCACCACGTTGCGGGCGCTGCACACCATCCGCGAGGCGCTGGCGCCGCTGCTGGACGAGGTCGATGCCTTCACCGACGGGCCGATCGAGCTGCTGGTGCAGGGGCAGGCGACGAAGCGGGCCCTGCTGGCACGTTTCCTCGAGAGCCCGCGCGCGGTGCTGGTGGGTTCGGCGAGCTTCTGGGAAGGCATCGACGTGCCGGGCGACGCGCTGCAGTGCGTCATCATCGACAAGCTGCCGTTCCCGCCGCCGAACGACCCGCTGGTCGAGGCGCGCGGCAAGGCGCTGCAGGCCATCGGGCTGGACCCGTTCAACGACTACTTCATCCCCGAGGCGGCGGTGGCGCTGAAGCAGGGCGCCGGCCGGCTGATCCGCAGCGAGACCGACCGCGGCCTGCTGGTGGTCTGCGACCCGCGGCTGCGGGCGATGGGCTACGGCAAGCGGCTGCTGGCGGCGTTGCCGCCGATGCCGCTGCTGCCTAGCGAGGACGAGGCGATCGCCTGGTTGGGTGAACTCAGGTCGGCCCATCGCGGCTGAAGCCGCTCCCACAGCAGACTGAAGCAAGGCGCCCGCAGGCGCCTTGCTTCAGAAGAATCCCCACCAGCGCTTGCCTTCGTAGTCGAAGCCTTGTGCCAGCCACGGACTCTTCGGGAAGTTCTGCTTCAGCACCCGCTGCGTGTCGTCGCGCAGCTGGTTCAGGCCGAGCTTGTTGTAGCTGGCCATCATCAGGAACAGCGCTTCTTCGGCCGAGGGCGAACCGCGGAACTCCTGCACCGCCTGCTGCGCACGGTTGGCCGCCGCCAGGTAGGCGCCGCGCTTGTAGTAGTAGCGCGCCACGTGCACCTCGTAGGCCGCCAGCGAGTTGACGATGTAGTTCATGCGCGTCTGCGCATCGGCGGCGTACTTCGAGTCGGGGAAGCGCTCGACCACCTGCTTGAACGACTGGTAGGCGTCCTTCGAGGCCTGCTGGTCGCGCTCGGAGAGGTCCACGCGTGCGAACGAGCCGAACAGGCCGAGGTCGTCGTTGAAGTTGATCAGGCCCTGCAGGTAGTAGGCGTAGTCGGCGGCCGGGCTGGTCGGGTGCAGCCGCAGGAAGCGGTCGATCAGCGCCAGCGCCTGCGCGCTCTCGCGCTGCCGGTACTTCAGGTAGGCCTGTTCGAGCTGCGCCTGCTGTGCCAGCAGCGTGCCGGCGGCGACGCCCTCGAGCTTCTCGTACAGCTTGACGGCGCGCTCGAACGCGCCCGACTGGGCCTCGTCCTTCGCCTCTTCATACAATTGCTGTGCCGTCTTGTTGTCGTCCGGGTTCTTCGGCGAGCTGCCGCAGCCCGTCAGGATCAGCGCCGACAACGCCACCGACAGGGCGGCTGCCGCGTTTCGCGGCTGGAAGAAAAACCGGCTTCGCATGCTCATTCTCGGATGGCTCGCTCGTGCGCGAGGCCAGGGTGAATCCAGCGACCCATTATAGGAAGGCGCTGTTGCCCGTCCCCATGTCCTCCGACGCCCCGATCGTCTCCCCCGTTCCCGCCGCCGATGAAGAAGCCGGCGCGGAACTCGAACTCGACGCTGGTGCGACCGAGCAGCCCGAACGCCGCGTGGCCGCCGTGCACGCCGACTGGCACGGCGAGCGCCTCGACAAGGTGCTGGTGCGCCTGGCCCCCGAGTTCTCGCGCAGCCACCTGCAGCAGCTGATCGATGGCGGCCACGTGCGCCTGGCCGGCCAGGTGGCACGCCAGGCGTCGCGCCGCGTGGTGGCGGGCCAGGCGCTGCAGCTCGACCTCGTGCCCACCGCGCAGAGCACCGCGTTCCGCGCCGAGCCGGTGCCGCTCGACGTGGTGTACGAGGATGCCCACCTGCTGGTGATCGACAAGCCCGCCGGCCTGGTGGTGCACCCGGCGGCGGGCAACTGGTCCGGCACGCTGCTGAACGGGCTGCTGGCGCGCGACCCCGCCGCCGCCGCGCTGCCGCGCGCCGGCATCGTGCACCGGCTCGACAAGGACACCAGCGGCCTGATGGTGGTGGCCCGCACGCTGCCGGCGCAGACCGCGCTGGTGCGTGCGATCGCGGCGCGCGACGTGCATCGCCAGTACCTCGCGCTGGTGCATGGCGAGGTCTCGCCGCTGCTCGACCACGTCGAGGCGCCGATCGGCCGCGACCCGGTGTCGCGGGTGCGCATGGCCGTCGTGGCGGGCGGCAAATGGGCCCGCACCGACCTCGAGCGGCTGGCCGTGCTCGGCCGTGGGCGCGCCGGCGTCAGCGCGGTGCGCTGCGTGCTGCACAGCGGGCGCACGCACCAGATCCGCGTGCACCTCGCCTCGCAAGGCCACCCGCTGCTGGCCGATGCGGTGTATGGCGGCAAGCCGGCGCTCGGGCTGCAGCGCCAGGCGCTGCACGCCCAGCGGCTGGCGTTCGCCCACCCGATCAGCGGCGCGGCGATGGACTTCGAGACCGCGCTGCCGGCCGACCTGGCCGCCGCCTGGCACCACGTGGTACCGGTTTGAAGGGCCGGGGATGCAAAGGTGATGCGAAGGGCGGTTGCAATCTGGCTAGAATGGCGCAACCGCTTGAAGAAGCCTCCCGGCAAACCCGGTAGCAGGCTCATGCAGGCGCCCCGCCGTCGAACGGTGTGGGACAGCCCGGCGGCGCGAGACCGCGGGCACAACCAAGACCAAGACCCGACGTCACCCCATAGCCCGGCGCTGCGGCGCCGAACGCGCGGGCCGGCACGCAAGGCCGGCTTGCACGCAGGTTCACGAGGACCATGAACACCCAGGATGCAAAGCGCGTCCTCGAGACGGCGCTCATCTGCGCGCAGCAGCCGCTGTCGGTACGCGAGATGCGCACCCTTTTCGACGACGTCCTGAATGCCGAGGCCATCCGCGCGCTGCTCGACGAGCTGGTGCAGGATTGGGCCGAGCGGGGCGTCGAACTGGCCAACGTGGCCAGCGGCTGGCGGTTCCAGAGCCGCCCCGAGATGCGCCCGTTCCTCGACCGCCTGCACCCCGAGAAGCCGCCGCGTTATTCGCGGGCGGTGCTGGAGACGCTGGCCATCATCGCCTACCGGCAGCCGGTCACGCGGGGCGACATCGAGGACATCCGCGGCGTCACCGTCAGCACGCAGATCGTCAAGCAGCTCGAGGACCGCGGCTGGATCGAGGTGATCGGCTACCGCGAGGCGCCAGGCCGTCCGGGCCTGTACGCGACCACGCGGACCTTCCTCGACGACCTGGGCCTGGCCTCGCTCGAGCAACTGCCCGCGCCGGCCACGCCGCAGCTGGGCAGCCACGCCGCGCTCGACGCGATGCTCAGCGATCCGCAGCAGCGTTCGCTGCTCGAATTGATGGAGGGCGCGCCGGCTGCATCGCCGGTGGCCGCCGAACCTGCCGGTGGCGACGCCGCGCCGGTCGAAGCAGTGGGTCCCGAGGCCCCCGAGTCCTCGGAGGGCGCCGTGCAGGCGCTGTCGTCTCCCGTTCCGTCCGGCACCGCTCCGGACCCCTTAGAAGATTCCCCCATGCCGGCCGCGCCCGCGGCCCAAGGATCCCCGCATGACTGATCCTCAAGCCTTGCCCGACGAGGCTCCCGCTTCCGCTGACGTCGCCGAGACCGTCGCGGCACCGAAGCGCCGCCGTGCCCCGCGCGCGGCCGTGGCTGCCGAGGCCGCACCGACTGCCGATGCCGTGCCCACGGTCGCCGACGCACCCGAAGCCGAAGCGGCCAAGCCGGCCGTGAAGCGGCGCGCCCGCAAGACGGCCGCCGCACCCGCCGCCGAGGCCGTGGCGGACGTCGCCGCCGCGCCGGCAGCGGCCGAAGCGCCGCAGCTGCCGCTGGCCGAGGTGGCCGCCGAGCCGGCGCCCGCGCCGCGTCCGCGCCGCACCCGCAAGCCGGTGGCGGCCGCGGTGGCCGAGGAGGTCGCCGAAGCGTCGCAGGTCGCGGTGCAGGCTTCGCTGCCGCTGGCCGCGCCGGCGGTGGCGCCCACGCCGCCGGTCGACGACGGCGTGCCGGCCCGCATCGCCGCGCAGGACGATGACGGGGACGACGAGGACGACGACCTCGACGGTGCGGACGAGGCGGGCGGCGATGCGGCCGGTGCGGCCGTGCCGGTGCCGGTGGCCTCGGTCGCGCAGCGGTTCGAGGACGTGATCTCCGGCGAATACGACGCCGAGGGCGAGGTGAGCGCCGAAGAAGAGGCCGAGGCCGGCAAGCGCGTGCTGCGGCCCGAGCCCGAGGCGCCCAAGCTGCACAAGGTGCTGGCGCAGGCCGGCATCGGCTCGCGGCGCGACATGGAGCAGCTGATCGCCGACGGTGAAGTCACCGTCAACGGCGAGGTGGCGCACCAGGGCATGCGCATCACGCATGGCGATCAGATCCGCGTCTCCGGCAAGCCGGTGAAGGTGCGCATCCACGGCGCGCCTTCGCGGGTGCTGGCGTACCACAAGCCGGTCGGCGAGGTGGTCACGCACAACGACCCGGACGGTCGCCCCACCGTGTTCCGCCGCCTGCCCCGCCTGCCGCAGGGCAAGTGGCTGTCGGTCGGCCGGCTCGACCTGAACACCGAAGGCCTGCTGCTGTTCACCAACTCCGGTGACCTGGCGCACCAGCTGATGCACCCGCGCTTCGGCGTGGAGCGCGAGTACGCGGTGCGCGTGCTCGGCGAGCTGACGCTGGAACTGCGTGCGCAGCTGCTCGAGGGGGTCGAGATCGAAGGCCAGAAGGCGGCGTTCAAGTCGATCGAGGACGGCGGTGGCGAAGGCGCCAACCACTGGTGGCGCGTCGTCATCTCCGAAGGCCGCAACCGCGAGGTGCGCAAGCTGTTCGACGCGGTGGGCCTCACCGTCAGCCGGCTGATCCGCATCCGCTACGGCTCGGTGGTGCTGCCGCGCGGGCTCAAGCGGGGCGTGTGGGTCGAACTCGACGACCATGACGTGCGGCTGATCCGCCAGCTCGCCGGCGGCGAGCGCCGCCAGGGCCAGGGCCAAGGCCAGCAAGGCGGCCAGAAGCCGCAGGGCCAGGGCCAAGGTCAGGGCAAGCGCGGCAACAAGAACCGCCGCCAGGGCGGCGGCGCGCCGCAGTTCGGCCAGGGCCCGAACTTCAACAACAACGGCCAGGGCGGCCAGGGCCGGCAGGGCGGCGACGGAGGCCAGGGCGGCCAGCAGCGCCGCAATGGTCCGCCGCAGCCCCAGCAGCCGATGCAGCAGCAGCGCCCGCCGAAGCAGCCGCGGGTCGTGCGCGACGACATCGACGGGGATTCGGACGGCCCGATGTACATCCCGAATCCGCTGGAGCAGACCTTCGACCGGCGCTTCGCCACCGGTTCGAAGCGCATCTCCGCAGGCTTCGGCCGGCCGAGCGACGAGCCGTACGGCGGCCAGCGGGGCCAGCAGCAGAAGAAGGGCGGCCCGCGCGAGCCGGATCCGATGCAGACCTCGGTGGGCTACATCGGTGCCGACGCGTACTTCCGCAAGCCGGGCGGCGGCGGTGGTGGTGGTGGCGGCGGAGGTGGCCAGCGCCGCCGGGGTCGCCGGTGAGGGCTGACCGTCACCCCCTTGCTCTAGAATCGCGGGTTTTGCCCAAAACTGTCTCAGGAGTTTAAGAATGGCCATCGAACGCACCCTCTCCATCATCAAGCCCGACGCCGTGGCCAAGAACGTGATCGGCCAGATCTACGCCCGCTTCGAAGGCGCCGGCCTGAAGATCGTCGCGGCCCGCATGCAGCACCTGTCGCGTGCCGAAGCCGAGGCGTTCTACGCCGTGCACAAGGCCCGCCCGTTCTTCAACGACCTGGTGAGCTTCATGATCTCCGGCCCGGTGATGATCCAGGCCCTCGAAGGCGAAGGCGCCATCGCGAAGAACCGCGACCTGATGGGCGCCACCGACCCGAAGAAGGCCGAGAAGGGCACCATCCGTGCCGACTTCGCCGACAGCATCGACGCCAACGCCGTGCACGGTTCGGACGCGCCCGAGACCGCCGCTGCCGAAGTGGCGTTCTTCTTCCCCGGCCTGGCCATCTACAGCCGTTGAGGCTCGAGGCGGGCGGCTCCCGCCCGCTACGATGATCCCCATGACGATCCAGCTGCTGGACCACGACCTCGATTCGCTGGCCGCCTTGTGCGAGCAGTGGGGCGAGAAGCGCTTCCGCGCGGTCCAGTTGTTCCGCTGGATCCACCAGCGCGGCGCGCGCGATTTCGACCAGATGACCGATCTGGCCAAGTCGCTGCGCGCCAAGCTGCAGCAGCATGCCGAGATCCGGCCGCTGCCGGTGCTCAAGGAGCAGCGCTCCACCGACGGCACGATCAAGTGGCTGTTCGACGTCGGCAACGGCGACGCGGTCGAGGCGGTCTTCATTCCTGAAGACGACCGCGCCACGCTGTGCATCTCGTCGCAGGCCGGCTGTGCGGTCGGCTGCCGCTTCTGTTCCACCGGCCACCAGGGCTTCTCGCGCAACCTCACCACCGGTGAGATCCTGGCGCAGCTCTGGTATGCCGAGCACACGCTGCGCCGGGAGAGAAACAACCTCACCGACCGCATCATCAGCAACGTCGTGATGATGGGCATGGGCGAGCCCCTGCAGAACTACGGCGCGCTGGTGCCGGCGCTGCGGGTGATGCTCGACGACCATGGCTACGGCCTGTCGCGCCGCCGAGTCACCGTGTCCACGTCGGGCGTCGTGCCGATGATCGAGCGCCTGCGCGACGAGCTGCCGGTGGCGCTGGCCGTCTCGTTGCACGCGCCGGACGACGCGCTGCGCGACCCGCTGGTGCCGATCAACCGCAAGTACCCGCTGGCCGAACTGCTGGCTGCCTGCAAGGCGTACCTCGACACCGCGCCGCGCGACTTCATCACCTTCGAATACTGCATGCTCGACGGCGTCAACGACAGCCCCGAGCAGGCGCGCGCGCTGTTGGCGCTGGTCGGTCCGAACGGGCCGGTCGGCCGCCTGCCGTGCAAGTTCAACCTCATCCCCTTCAACCCGTTCCCCGCCTCGGGGCTGACCTGCTCGCCGCGCGAGCGGGTGCAGGCCTTCGCGCAGGTGCTGATCGAGGGAGGGCTGGTCACCACCGTGCGCAAGACCCGCGGCGACGACATCGACGCCGCCTGTGGCCAGCTCGCCGGCGAAGTGCAGGACCGCACCCAGGCCGCCGTGCGCATGACGCGCGCGCCGGTGCGGGTGGTGCGTGCCGAGGGCCCGGCCCCGGCGCCTTCCGTGCGATGACGCTGGCGGTCCGGCGCTTCCTGTGCTTGTCGGTCGGCGGCGCGTGGCTCGCCGCGTTGGTGGGCTGTGTCGCGGCACCGGGGCAGCAGGGCCAGGCGATGGTCGAGGACTCGCAGCACCGGTCGAGCACCCCGACCACCACCACCTCCACCAGCAGCACCGGCACGCGCACCGACCTCGTCACCGCGTCCGACGAGACCGAACTGCAGCGCCGGGCGCGCATCCGCCTCGAGCTGGCCACCGCGTATTTCGCCGACGGCAACACCACCACCGCGCTGGACGAGGTCAAGCAGGCGCTGCTGGCCGACCCGAACCGGCCGGCCGCCTACAACCTGCGCGGCCTGATCTACGCCCGGCTCGAAGAGCCGGTGCTGGCCGAGGACAGCTTCCGCCGCGCGCTGCAGCTCGCCCCGACCGATGGCGACGCGCGCCACAACTACGGCTGGTTCCTGTGCGCGCGCCAGCGCTACCCCGAGGCGTTCGCGCAGTTCCGCGCAGCCATCGAGGCCCCGCAGTACCGCAGCGCCAGCAAGACGCTGCTGGCGCAGGGCCTGTGCGAGGCGCGCAGCGGCGACTGGGGCGCGGCCGAACGCTCGCTGCAGCGCAGCTACGAGCTCGATGCCGGCAACCCGGCCACCGCGGTGAACCTCGCCGAGGTGCTGCTGCGCCGAGGTGAGCTCGAGCGCGCCCGTTTCTACGTCGGCCGCGTCAACGCGTCGGCCGAGTACGGCAATGCCGAGACCCTCTGGCTCGCCGCGCGCATCGAACACCGGCGCGGCAACGACGAGGGCGTGCGACAGTTCGGCGAACAATTGAAGACCAAGTATCCAGGATCGGTGCAGGCGCTGGCCTACGAGCGCAGGAGGTTCGATGACTGAGTCCGAGGCACGCAACGTGGCAGGCGGCGCCCCTTCGGCGGGCGCGCTGTTGCGCCAGGCGCGCGAGAGCCAGGGCGTGAGCCTGGACGACCTCGCGACGCTGCTGAAGGTGCCGGTGCAGAAGCTGCAGGCGCTCGAGGCCGACCGCTACGAGGAACTGCCGGGCCTGGCGTTCGCGCGGGCGCTGGCGCAGAACCTGTGCCGCCAGCTGCACCTCGACCCGGCCCAGGTGCTGCCGCGGCTGCCGCAGACCGAGGCGATGTCGCAGCGGCTCGAGGACGTCACGCGGGGCCTGGCCACGCCGTTCCGCGAGCCCAAGCTGCGCGGCATCCCCGGCGCGGCGCTGCTGCAGCGCGACCTGCCCGAATGGCTGCGGCCGTCGGTCATCGCCTCGGCCGTTCTGGTGCTGGTGGCGCTGGTGTTCTGGTTCATGCCCAAGGGCTTGTCCGGCGGCTCGGCCGCGGTGATGAAGCCGGTGGTCGCGGCCAGCGAGGCGATCAGCGAGGTGGCCGAGCCGGTCATCGCCGGTGCGTCGGCGGTGCTGTCGTCGCCGGCCGAGCCGGTGGTTGAGACGGTGCACTCGGTGCCCGAAGGCGAGGGCGCCTCGGCGCCGGGCGCGCCGCAGGGCGCGGCGGTGCTGCGCACCACGTCGGAGTCGTGGATCGAGGTGCGCGACGGCAAGGGCCAGACGCTGCTCTCGCGCGTGATGTTGCCGGGCGAGACCGTCGGTCTCGACGGCGCGTTGCCGCTGCGCCTGCGCATCGGCAACGCCGACGGCACGCGGTTGAGCTACCGTGGCCAGCCGGTCGACCTCGCCGCGTACACGCGCGACAACGTCGCCCGCCTCGAACTGAAGTAAGCAAGCAAGACGTGACGAAGGAGGCCGCGATGGCCGAGACGCTGCACTCTCCCATCCCGATCGGGCGCGCCAGGGCGCGCCGCAGCCTGCAGGGCCGGGTGGTGTGGGGCTCGAACGTGGTCACCGTCGGCGGCGACGCGCCGGTGCGCGTGCAGTCGATGACCAACACCGACACGGTCGATGTCATCGGCACCGCGATCCAGGTGAAGGAGCTGGCGCAGGCCGGCTCCGAGCTGGTGCGCATCACCGTCAACACCGCCGATGCCGCCGCCGCGGTGCCGCACATCCGCGAGCAGCTCGACCGCATGGGCGTCGACGTGCCGCTGATCGGCGACTTCCACTACAACGGCCACACGCTGCTCTCCGAGCACCCTGCGTGCGCCGAGGCGCTCAGCAAGTACCGCATCAACCCGGGCAACGTCGGCAAGGGCGACAAGCGCGACCGCCAGTTCTCGATGATGATCGAGGCGGCGCTGAAGCACGCCAAGCCGGTGCGCATCGGCGTCAACTGGGGCAGCCTCGACCAGGCGCTGCTGGCGCGGATGATGGACGAGAACGCCGCGCGCGCGCAGCCGTGGGAAGCGCAGCAGGTGATGTACGAGGCGTTGATCACCTCGGCGCTCGAATCGGCCCAGTTCGCCACCGAGCTGGGCATGGACCCGGCGCAGGTGATGATCAGCTGCAAGGTCAGCGGCGTGCAGGACCTGATCGCGGTCTACCAGTCGCTGGCCGAGCGCTGCCGGTATCCGCTGCACCTGGGCCTCACCGAGGCCGGCATGGGCACCAAGGGCACGGTGGCCTCGGCCGCGGCGCTGGCGGTGCTGCTGCAGCAGGGCATCGGCGACACCATCCGCGTCTCGCTGACGCCGCAGCCCGGCGAGGCGCGCACGCAGGAGGTGGTCGTGGCCGCCGAGATCCTGCAGGCGCTCGGCCTGCGCAGCTTCGTGCCCAGCGTCACTGCCTGCCCCGGCTGCGGCCGCACCACCAGCACGGTGTTCCAGGAACTGGCCAAGCAGATCGACGACTTCCTGCGCCTGCAGATGCCGGTCTGGCGCGCCAGGTACCCCGGCGTCGAGCAGATGAAGGTGGCCGTGATGGGCTGCATCGTCAACGGTCCCGGCGAGAGCAAGCATGCCGACATCGGCATCAGCCTGCCCGGCACCGGCGAGACCCCGGCCGCGCCGGTGTTCATCGACGGCGAGAAGGCGATGACGCTGCGGGGCGAGGGCATCGCCCGCGAGTTCCAGGCCATCGTCGAGCAATACATCGACCGCCGCTTCGGCACCACGGCCTGACCGATCGAGAACGGGCTCACCGGGTGAGCCCCCAAGAAGAAACACCATGGCTGACACCCTCAAGGCCGTCAAAGGCATGAACGACCTGCTGCCACCGCACTCGGCGCGCTGGCAGTGGTTCGAGGAGCAGGTGGCCGCGCTGATGCGCCGCTACGGCTACCAGAACATCCGCACTCCGATCGTCGAACCCACCGCGCTGTTCGTGCGCGGCCTCGGCGAGGTCACCGACATCGTCGAGAAGGAGATGTACTCCTTCGAGGACCGCATGAACGGCGACCAGCTCACGCTGCGCCCCGAGGGCACCGCCGGCGTGGTGCGGGCGGTGGTGGAGCATTCGCTGCTGTACGAAGGCCCGAAGCGGCTCTACTACGTCGGCCCGATGTTCCGCCACGAGCGCCCGCAGAAGGGCCGCTACCGCCAGTTCCACCAGGTCGGCGTCGAGGCGCTCGGCTTCGCCGGGCCCGACGTGGACGCCGAGGTGATCCTGATGGCGCGCTCGCTCTGGCGCGACCTCGGCCTCACCGACGTGCGGCTGGAGCTCAACAGCCTCGGCCAGCCCGACGAGCGCCGGGCCCACCGCGAGGCGCTGGTGCGCCACTTCGAAGCCCACGCCGGGCAGCTCGACGAGGATGCGAAGCGCCGCCTGCACAGCAACCCGCTGCGCATCCTCGACACCAAGAACCCGGCGATGCAGCCGCTGGTCGAGGCCGCACCGAAGCTGATGGACTACCTCGGCGAGGCGTCGCTGGCGCACTTCGAGGCGGTCAAGGGCGTGCTCGACGCCGTCGGCCAGCCGTATACCGTGAACCCGCGCCTGGTGCGCGGCATGGACTACTACAACCTCACCGTCTTCGAGTGGGTCACCGACCGGCTCGGCGCGCAGGGCACCGTCTGCGGCGGCGGCCGCTACGACGGCCTGATCGAGCAGATGGGCGGCAAGCCGGCCCCTGCGGTGGGCTGGGGCCTGGGCATCGAGCGGGTGCTCGCGCTGCTCGAAGAAACCGGCCGTGCCGCGCCGGTGGTGTCGCCGGATGCCTACGTGGTGCTGCCCGACGCGGCGGCGCTGCCGCAGGCCTTCGCGGTCGCCGAGGCACTGCGCGCCGCCGGGGTCGCGGTGCTGCTGCACGCGGCCGGCAAGGACGGCCTGGGCAGCATGAAGTCGCAGTTCAAGAAGGCCGATGCCAGCGGCGCGCGTTACGCGCTGGTGTTCGGCGCCGACGAACTCGCGCAGGGCAGCGTCGCCGTGAAGCCGTTGCGCGGCCAGGGCGAGCAGGCGCTGCGGCCGCTGGCCGACGTGGCCGGCTGGGCGCGCGAGCTCCTCCCCGCATAATCGCGGCCTTTCCCGCGCCCCGCGCGCTCACCGATTCCACGCCAAGGCAGCTCATGGCCACGCTCGATCTCGAAGAACAGGAACAGCTCGACCAGCTGAAGCACTTCTGGCGCCGTTACGGCAACCTGATCAGCTGGACGCTGGTGGTCGCGCTCGGCGGTTATGCGGCCTGGAACGGCTGGCAGTACTGGCAGCGCGACCAGGGCGCCAAGGCCGGTGGCATGTACGCCGGCCTCGTCGAGGCCGCGCAGGCCAACGACGCGGCGCGGGCCGGGAAGGTGTTCGACGAACTGAAGGACCGCTACGGCGGCACCGCGTTCGCCGAGCAGGGCGGCCTGCTGGCCGCCAAGGTGCAGGCCGACCAGGGCAAGGCCAGCGAGGCCGAGGCCTCGCTGCGCTGGGTCGCCGAACATGCGAAGGAAGACGAGTACCGCGCCGTGGCACGGCTGCGGCTGGCCGGCCTGCTGCTGGACCGCAAGCAGGTCGACGATGCCGCGAAGCAGCTCGCCGGCGAGTTTCCGAAGCACTTCGAGCCGCTCGCGGCCGACCGCCGCGGCGACGTGCTGCTGGCGCAGGGCAAGGCCGACGACGCCGTGAAGGCCTACCAGCAGGCCTATGCCGGCCTGACGGGCGAACAGACGCTGCGCCGCCTGGTCGAGGCCAAGCTGGCCTCGCTGGGGGCGACACCGCCGGCCGTGGCCGAGGCGGCCTCTGGAGCGGCACGATGATGATGACGATGACGAAGCGTCCTCTGGACCTGCTGCGCGGCGCCGCGCTGGCGGCCGCGGTGGCATTGCTCGGCGCCTGTGCGTCGAGCGAGAAGCCCAAGCCCACGCCGCTGGAGCCGCTCGCCAGCGCGCGCCTGCCGGTGCAGGTGGCCTGGCGCCACGAGCTGTCGCGGCCGCTGGCCGGTGGCACGGTGGCGTTTGTCGGTGGCCAGCTGTGGATCGGCGCGGAGAACGGTCGCGTCACCGTGCTCGACGCCGCCAGCGGCCGCGAGCAGTCGCGCTTCGATGCCGGCGACGACCTGACCGCCGGCGTTGGCAGCGATGGCCGCCGCGGGGCGGTGGTCACGGTCAAGAACGAGCTGGTGGTGTTCGAGGGCAGCAAGGTGCTGTGGCGCAAGCGCCTGACCGCGCCGGTGGTCACCGCGCCGCTGGTGGCCGGCGAGCGTGTGTTCGTGCAAAGCACCGACCGCGTCGTCGAGGCCTACGACCTGCTCGACGGCAGCAAGCTGTGGGTGTTCAGCCGCAGCGGCGACCCGCTGGCGCTGGCGCAGCGTGGCGTGCTGATGCCGCACCAGGACACGCTGCTGGTGGGCAATGCGGCCCGTCTGGTCGGGCTCGACCCGCTGAACGGCCAGGTGCGCTTCGAGGTGTCGCTGGCCACGCCGCGCGGCACCAACGAGGTCGAGCGGCTGGCCGATCTGGTCGGTCCTGCGGCGCGTGTCGGCGACGTGGTGTGCGCGCGGTCGTTCCAGGCCGCCGTCTCGTGTGTGAACGTCTCGAGCCAGCGACTGCAGTGGAGCCGCAACTTCGGCGGCTTCGAAGGCGTCGGGGCGGATGCCGACCTGGTGGTCGCGGCCGACGGCGGCGACCGGCTGAGCGCCTGGCGCACCGCGTCGGGCGACTCGGTCTGGACCTCGGAGCGGCTGCGCTTCCGCGGCCTGGCCTCGCCGGTGGTGATCGACAAGGCGGTGGTGTTCGGCGATGCCGAAGGCTACGTGCACTTCCTGTCGCGTGAACGCGGCGAGCTGCTGCAGCGCCTGCCCACCGATGGCGGGGCCATCATCGCCCCGCTGGTCAAGGCCGGCGGCACGGTCATCGCGCTCACCCGCAAGGGTGGCGTCTACGCGCTGCGGGCGCAATGAAGCCGGTTCTCGCCCTGGTGGGCCGACCGAACGTCGGCAAGTCCACGCTGTTCAACCGCCTGACCGGCAGCCGCGACGCCATCGTCGCCGACTTCGCCGGGCTCACCCGCGACCGCCACTACGGTGACGGCAAGTCGGGCGGGCGCAGCTTCATCGTCGTCGACACCGGCGGCTTCGAGCCCGACAGCACCACCGGCATCGTCCAGGAGATGGCCAAGCAGACCCGCCAGGCCGTGGCCGAAGCCGACGCCGTGGTGTTCGTCGTCGACGGCCGGGCCGGCCTCTCGGCGCAGGACCACGACATCGCGAACTACCTGCGCGGCGCCAACAAGAAGGTCGTGCTCGCGGTCAACAAGGTCGAGGGCATGCGCGATGCGCCGCAGCTGGCCGAGTTCTACGAGCTCGGCATCGGCGAGCCGCAGCCGATCTCGGCCGCGCACGGCCAGGGCGTGCGCTCGCTGATCGACGCGGCGCTCGGTGACGTGCCCGAGGATCCGGAGCCCGAAGAAGGCGACGACGATCCCGACCGGCCGATGCGCCTGGCCATCTGCGGTCGGCCCAACGTCGGCAAGTCGACGCTGATCAACACCTGGCTCGGCGAGGACCGGCTGGTCGCGTTCGACCAGCCCGGCACCACGCGCGATGCGATCACCGTGCCGCTGGAGCGCGGCGGGCGTCGCTACGAGCTGATCGACACCGCCGGCCTGCGCCGCAAGGGCAAGGTGTTCGAGGCGATCGAGAAGTTCTCGGTGGTCAAGACGCTGCAGGCCATCGCCGATGCCAACGTCGTGGTGCTGATGGTCGACGCGACCCAGGGCGTCTCCGACCAGGATGCGCACATCGCCGGCTATGTGCTCGAGGCCGGCCGCGCGGTGGTGGTCTGCATCAACAAGTGGGATGCGGTCGACAGCTACCAGCGCGAACAGCTGGCCCGCTCGATCGAGACGCGGCTGGCCTTCCTGCGATTCGCCAACGTGGTGCACATCTCGGCAAAGAAGCGCCAGGGCCTGGGCCCGCTGTGGAAGGCCATCGACGATGCCTGGGCCTCGGCGACGCGCAAGCTGTCGACGCCGGTGCTGACGCGCCTGCTGCAGGAAGCCGTGCAGCACCAGCAGCCCAAGCGCCAGGGCACCGGCCGCCCGAAGCTGCGCTATGCGCACCAAGGTGGGCAGAACCCGCCGATCGTGGTGATCCACGGCAATGCCACCGAACATGTCACCGATGCCTACAAGCGCTATCTCGAAGCGAGGTTCCGGGAACATTTCAAGCTGAGCGGCACTCCACTGAAAATAGAGCTGCGCTCGTCGCGGAACCCCTTCGATGAAAAGGATTCCTAAGCGGGCCAAACGAATCGCGGTGCCTGTGGTACCGTGCGGGTTCCTTCCGATTCCAACACGGAGCATATCGTGAGCAACAAAGGGCAACTGCTACAAGACCCCTTCCTGAACCTCCTCCGCAAGGAGCATGTTCCGGTCTCGATCTACCTGGTCAACGGCATCAAGCTGCAGGGTCACATCGAGTCTTTCGACCAATACGTCGTGCTCTTGCGCAATACCGTGACGCAGATGGTCTACAAGCACGCCATCTCGACGGTGGTGCCGGGTCGCCCGGTGAACTTCCATCAGAACGAACCGGCGGAAGGCAACTGACGCGCGGGCTGCCTCGGGGGCGGCGCCAACACCTTGACTGAACGTTCTTTCGACACCCTCCCCCAGGCACTCCCGCGGGCCATCCTGGTCGGGGTGGATTTCGGCGCCGGCTCGTCCTTCGACCCGACGCTGAACGAACTGGCCCTGCTCACCGAGTCGGCCGGCGACGAGCCCGTGGCGCGCATCACCGCCAAGCGCCGTTCGCCCGATCCAGCGCTGTTCGTCGGTTCGGGCAAGGCCGACGAGATCAAGCTTATGATCGAGGAGCAGGGCGCGCACTGCGTCATCTTCGATCAGGCGCTGGGTCCCGCCCAGCAGCGCAACCTCGAGCGCCATCTCGGCGTCGAGGTGATCGACCGCACGATGCTGATCCTCGAGATCTTCGCGGCGCGAGCGCGCAGCCACGAAGGCAAGCTGCAGGTCGAACTGGCGAAGCTGCAATACCTGGCCACGCGGCTGGTGCGCCGCTGGAGCCACCTGGAGCGCCAGCGTGGCGGCGTCGGCCATCGCGGGGGGCCTGGCGAAACCCAGATCGAGCTCGACCGCCGGATGATCGACGTGCGCATCAAGTCGGTGAAGACGCAGCTCGAGAAGGTCAAGCGCCAGCGCAGCACGCAGCGGCGCGCCCGCGCGCGGCACAACACCTTCAACGTTTCGCTGGTGGGCTACACCAACGCCGGCAAGAGCACGCTGTTCAACGCGCTGGTGAAGGCGCAGACCTACGCCGCCGACCAGCTCTTCGCGACGCTCGATACCACCACCCGCCAGCTCTACCTGCAGTCGGCCGAGCGCAGCGTGTCGCTGTCCGACACCGTCGGCTTCATCCGTGACCTGCCGCACACGCTGGTGCAGGCCTTCCAGGCCACGCTGCAGGAAGCCACCGATGCCGACCTGCTGCTGCATGTGGTGGATGCCGCCAGTGAACACCGCGACGAGCAGATCGTCGAGGTGCAGCGGGTGCTGCGCGAGATCGGCGCCGAGCAGGTGCCGCAGCTGGTGGTCTTCAACAAGCTCGATGCGCTGGCCGACGACCAGCACCCGCGGTCGCTCTCCGATCACATGGAGATCGAGCACGCGCGCTCGGTGCCGCGGGTGTTCGTCAGCGCCCGCGACGGCACCGGCCTGGACGTGCTGCGCGAGGCGATCGCCACGATCGCCCGCGAACGCCAGGCGGCACGCGACGAAGGTTTCACGCTGCCCGACGGTAGTAAGCTTTCCGACTCCCAGGCTCCGGGGGGCCCCGCTGGCCCTGACGGCTGGGCTGGCGACAATGCGCCCGGCAGCGGGCCCTTCTCCGGTTGAGGCCCGAGGCCCGCACGACGATCTCCGCATCCATACCGACAATGAAGCACACACACATGCGCATGCAAGCACTCCGGGAGACCGGTCTCGCGGCACGCCGCCTGGTCGCCGCGCTCGCTGCGCGCCCCTTCGGCCGGACCGGGCAGGCCAGCCTGCAGGCGGGTCGCGCCGGCGGTGTGTGGATGGCCGGCGGCCGCAACGACGGTCCGCCCGACCTCGATGAACTGTGGCGCGACTTCAACCAGAAGCTCTCCGGCGTGTTCGGCGGCCGCGGCGGCCCTGGTCGCGAGAGCGGCGGTGAAGGCGGCGGCGGCCCGATCAAGGGCGCGGGCATCGGCGGCGGCCTGATCGCCGGTGTCGTGCTGCTGATCTGGCTGGGCAGCGGCTTCTTCATCGTGCAGGAAGGCCACCAGGCCGTGGTGCTCACCTTCGGCAAGTACAGCCGCACCGTGGACGCCGGCATCCAGTACCGCTGGCCGTTCCCGTTCCAGTCGCACGAGGACGTCGCGGTCACGCAGACCCAGTCCACCGAGGTGGGCCGCAACGCGGTGGTGCAGGCCACCGGGCTGCGCGACTCGTCGATGATCACGCAGGACGAGAACATCGTCGACATCCGCTTCACGGTGCTGTGGCGCCTGAAGAACTCGAAGGACTTCCTGTTCGAGAACAAGAACCCGATCGAGGCGGTGCAGCAGGCGGCGGAGACGGCGGTGCGCGAGATCGTCGGCCGCAGCACGATGGACTCGGTGCTGTACGAGCAGCGGGACGCGATCGCGGTCGACCTCGTGAAGAGCATCCAGGCCCAGCTCGACCGCCTGCGCGCCGGCATCCTGGTGAGCAACGTCAACGTGCAGAGCGTGCAGGCGCCCGAACAGGTGCAGGCCGCGTTCGACGACGCCTTCAAGGCCGGGGCCGACCGCGAGCGCCTGAAGAACGAAGGCCAGGCCTACGCCAACGACGTGATTCCGAAGGCCCGTGGCACCGCCGCGCGGCTGATGGAAGAGGCCGAGGGCTACCGCGCCCGCGTCATCGCGCAGGCCGATGGCGACGGACAGCGCTTCAAGTCGGTGCTCGCTGAGTACCGCAAGGCCCCCGGGGTGACGCGCGACCGCCTCTACATCGACACGATGGCGCAGGTCTATTCGAACGTCTCCAAGGTGCTGGTCGATTCGAAGAACGGCAGCAACCTGCTGTACCTGCCGCTGGACAAGCTGATGCAGGCCTCCGGCGCCTACCCCGGCAGCACCACGACCTCGCCGGCGCAGGGTGGCTCCTCCAACGAATCGCTGGTCGCGCCCAGCACGCCGGCGCCCGATGCGCGCGGCCGCGATGGTGGCCGCAGCCGCGATCGCGACATCCGATAAGAACACAGGGGCGACACACATGAACCGAGTGGGATTGATCGTCGTCGGCGCACTGCTGGTGCTGATGACCGCGATGTCGACGCTGTTCGTCGTCGACCAGCGCAACTACGCCGTGGTCTATGCCTTCGGCGAGATCAAGGAAGTCATCGCCGAGCCGGGCTTGAAGTTCAAGCTGCCGCCGCCGCTGCAGAACGTCATCTTCATCGACCGCCGCACGCAGTCGCTCGACAGCCCCGAGACCCGGCCGATTTTCACGGCCGAGAAGCAGAGCCTGGTGGTCGACTGGCTGGTGAAGTGGCGCGTGGTCGAGCCGCGCCAGTTCATCCGCAACACCGGCGTCGACCTGCGCAATGCCGAATCGCGCCTGTCGCCGATCGTGCAGGCCGCGCTGAACGAGGAAGTGACCCGCCGCAGCGTGCGCCAGGTGCTCTCCACCGAGCGCGACAAGGTGATGCAGGGCGTGATGACCCGGCTGGCCGACGATGCCAAGAACTTCGGCATCGAGATCGTCGACGTGCGCATCAAGCGTGTCGACTTCGCCGCGTCGATCACCGACTCGGTCTACCGCCGCATGGAGTCCGAGCGCAAGCGCGTGGCCAACGAACTGCGCTCGCAGGGCGCTGCCGAAGGCGAGAAGATCCGCGCCGATGCCGACCGCCAGCGCGAGGTGATCCTGGCCGAGGCCTACCGTGACGCCCAGAAGATCAAGGGCGAAGGCGACGCCAAGGCGTCGGCGCTGTACGGCGACGCGTTCGGCCAGGACCCGCAGTTCGCCCAGTTCCTGCGCAGCCTCGACGCCTACCGCACGAGCTTCCGCAGCAAGAGCGACGTGATGGTGGTCGACCCCAACAGCGAGTTCTTCCGCACGCTGCGAGGCGGCGGTGCTGGCGCCGCCGCCGGCAGCGGCAAGTGATCCAGCGCCTCTCGGCATGGACACGCTGTTGATGGCGGTGGCCCTCGTGCTCGTGCTCGAGGGCTTGTTGCCCTTCCTGAACCCGGCCGCCTGGCGGCGGGTGTTCGAGCAGGTGCTGCGCATGAGCGACGGGCAACTGCGCTTCCTCGGGCTGTCCAGCATGCTGGTCGGCCTGTTGCTGCTGTACGTCCTCGCGCCCTGAGGCCGCGGGGCTTCCCGCGGGTGCCGTTGCGCGGCCGCTGCCGTGCGGCGGACCGACGCCGGTAGAATCTCCCCTTTAACTGTTTCGCTTGCCTTTCATGTCGTCAGCTTGGCTGCTGCCCGAGCATCTCGCCGATGTGCTGCCCCACGGGGCGCGCCGCATCGAGGAACTGCGCCGCATGGGCCTCGACACGGCGCGTGCCTACGGCTATGAGCTCGTGATGCCGCCGCTGGTCGAGCACCTGGAGTCGCTGCTGAGCGGCACCGGGCACGCCCTCGACCTGCAGACGTTCAAGCTGGTCGACCAGCTGAGCGGGCGCTCCATCGGCGTGCGCGCCGACACCACGCCGCAGGTCGCCCGCATCGACGCGCACCTGCTCAACCGCGCGGGCGTCACCCGGCTCTGTTATTGCGGCCCAGTGCTGCACACGCTGCCGGCCAGCCTCTACGGCACCCGCGAGCCGCTGCAGTTCGGTGCCGAGCTGTACGGCCATGCCGGGCTGGAGGCCGACCTGGAAATCCAGGAACTGGCGATCGACTGCCTGCGCCACGCCGGCGTGACCCGCGTCGTGATCGACCTGGCCGACGCCCGCGTGCTGCGCGGCCTGCTCGACGGCCAGTCGCTGCCGGCCGACCGGCTCGCCGCGCTGCAGGCTGCGCTCGGCGCGAAGGACGAACCGGGCCTGCGCGACCTCGCCGCCAGCCTGCCTGCGACGCTGCGCGACGCACTGTGCGCGCTGGTCTCGCTCTATGGCGACGCCGAGGTGCTGGCCCTGGCGCGGCAGCGCCTGCCGGCCCATCCGCTGGTGCAGGCCGCGCTGGACGACCTCGGCTGGTTGTCGAGCCACCTGCAGGCCACCCACCCGGGGGTGCGCATCGGTTTCGATCTCGCCGACCTCTCCGGCTACGACTACTACACCGGCCCCCGGTTCGCGTTGTACGGGCAGGGCGAGGGCGTGCAGGCCAGTCCCGATGCCCTGGTGCGCGGTGGCCGGTACGACGACGCCGGGGCGGTGTTCGGCCGCCGCCGTGCGGCGGTGGGCTTCAGCATGGACCTCAAGTCGGTGGTCACGCACGTGCGCTTCGACGGTCGCCAGACCGCGATCCGCGCGCCATGGGGTGAAGATCCCGCGTTGCGCGCCGCGGTACGCCAGCTGCGCGCCAAGGGCGAGACGGTGGTCTGCGTGCTGCCGGGCCACGAACACGAAGTCGACGAATTCGAGTGCGACCGCGAACTGGCGGTCCTCGACGGGCAGTGGGTCGTGCGCGCGCGCTGACGAGCGAACGCCGCGCCGCCGCCACCCACAACCTCTCTGATTGGACGGATCTGAAATGGAACAAACACGTGCGACGTCCGCCGCGTCGGGCCGCAATGTGGTCGTCGTCGGCACCCAATGGGGCGACGAAGGCAAGGGCAAGGTCGTCGACTGGCTGACCGACCACGCCGCGGCGGTGGTGCGCTTCCAGGGCGGCCACAACGCCGGCCACACGCTGGTGATCAACGGCCAGAAGACGGCGCTGCAGCTGATCCCGTCGGGCATCATGCGCCCGGGCGTGGCCTGCTACATCGGCAACGGCGTGGTGGTCGACCCGACGCACCTGATCAGCGAGATCGAACGCCTCGAGAAGGCCGGTCTCGAGGTGCGCTCGCGGCTGTTCATCAGCGAATCGTGCCCGCTGATCCTGCCGTTCCACGTCAAGGTCGACCTCGCGCGTGAACTGGCGCGCGAGTCGAGCGGCGCCGGCAAGATCGGCACCACCGGCAAGGGCATCGGCCCGGCCTACGAAGACAAGGTGGCCCGCCGCGCGCTGCGCGTGCAGGACCTGAAGCACCCCGAGCGTTTCGCCGCGAAGCTGAAGGACCTGCTGGCGCTGCACAACTTCGCGCTCGAAGGCTACCTGAACGGCGAGGCGCTCGCGTTCGAGCCCATCTTCGAACAGGCCATGAAGCAGGCCGAGATCCTGCGCCCGATGATGGCCGACGTCGGCGTGCGCATCCACGCCGCCAACCAGGCCGGCGGCAACGTGCTGTTCGAAGGCGCGCAGGGCACGCTGCTCGACATCGACCACGGCACCTACCCGTACGTCACCTCGAGCAACTGCGTGGCCGGCAATGCCGCCGCGGGCTCGGGCGTCGGCCCGGACAAGCTGCACTACATCCTCGGCATCACCAAGGCCTACGCCACGCGGGTCGGCGGCGGCCCGTTCCCGACCGAACTGCCGATCGACGCAGCCGGCACCGTCGGCCACCATCTGTCGACGGTGGGCCAGGAGCGCGGCACCGTCACCGGCCGTGCGCGCCGCTGCGGCTGGCTCGACGCCGCCGCGCTGAAGCGCTCGATCCTCATCAACGGCATCTCGGGTTTGTGCATCACCAAGCTGGACGTGCTCGACGGCCTGGCCGAGGTGAAGATGGCGGTGGGCTACAAGCTGGGCGACCAGACGCTCGACATCCTGCCGCTGGACGCCGACGAGATCGCCGCCTGCGAGCCGATCTACGAAACCTACCCCGGCTGGAAGGGCTCGACCGCCGGCGTCACCCGCTGGGACGACCTGCCGGCCGAAGCGCAGCGTTACCTCGAGCGCGTGCAGGCCTTCATCGGCGCGCCGATCGACATGGTGTCCACCGGTCCCGACCGCGACCACACCATCCTGCTGCGCCATCCGTACAAGGGCTGAAGAAGGGCCGCCACATGCTGACCGACGACGGCAAGCACCTCTACGTCTCCTGGGACGACTACCACCTGCTGATCGAGCGCCTGGCGCTGAAGGTGATGGCCTCCGGCTGGGAGTTCGACCAGATCCTGTGCCTGGCCCGCGGCGGCATGCGGCCGGGCGATGTGATCTCGCGGGTGTTCGACAAGCCGCTGGCGATCATGTCCACCAGTTCGTACCGCGCCGAGGCCGGCACGATCCAGGGCCGGCTGGATCTGGCCAAGTACATCACCATGCCCAAGGGCGAGCTGGCCGGGCGTGTGCTGCTGGTCGATGACCTGGCCGATTCCGGCGTCACGCTGAAGGCCGTGGTCGAGCGGCTGCGCAGCATGCCCGCCATCCGCGAGCTGCGCTCGGCGGTGCTGTGGGTGAAGGGCGTGTCGTGCTATGAGCCCGACTACTTCTGCGAGATGCTGCCCACCAGCCCGTGGATCCACCAGCCGTTCGAGGTCTACGACGGCCTGACCCCGCAGGGGCTGGCGAAGAAGCTGTCGATCTGACCTGTCTTCTTCTGTGGGAGCGGCTTCAGCCGCGATGGCGTTGCACTACCGCCGCATCGCGGCTGAAGCCGCTCCCACAAAAAAAGGCCAGGCCACAAAGCAAAACAGCCTCGCATCGCTGCGAGGCTGTTTGCTGGTATTTGGTGCCCAGGAGAGGACTCGAACCTCCACGGAGTTACCCGCTAGTACCTGAAACTAGTGCGTCTACCAATTCCGCCACCTGGGCTTTCAGGATTTATGGACAAGGCGCTTTTTGAAGCGAACTTCTAAGGTAACCTTGACCGGTCGGTTGCGTCGCTGTCTTGTGAACTTCGCTGCAACCGAGAACGTGATTATAGGAAGAAAAAACCAATTGGCGCAAGACCCTTTTTCGTCTTCTTCACTGATGAGTGAAGTCGAGGGTGTCGTCCAGGGCCATCGCGATGGCCATGGCTTCGTGATCCGCGACGGCAGCGAGCCCGACATCTACCTGGCACCGCAAGAGATGCGGGCCGTTCTTCACAAGGACCGGGTCAAGGTCCGCGTGATCCGCTACGACCGGCGCGGCCGGCCCGAAGGCCATGTGCTCGAGATCCTCGAGCGGCGCAAGGCACCGATCATCGGCCGGCTGTTGCACGAAGGCGGCGCCTGGATCGTGGCGCCCGAAGACAAGCGTTACGGTCAGGACATCCTGATCCCGAAGAACGCCACCGCGAAGGCCGAGGTCGGCCAGGTGGTGGCCGTCGAGCTGACCGAACCGCCGTCGCTGTACTCGCAGCCGGTGGGCCGCATCACCGAAGTGCTGGGCGACATCGACGACCCCGGCATGGAGATCGAGATCGCGGTGCGCAAGTACGAGGTGCCGCACCGTTTCTCGGCCGAGACGCTGGTGCAGACCGGCAAGCTGCCCGACAAGCTGCGCGCCGCCGACCTGAAGCGCCGCGTCGACCTGCGCGACGTGCCGCTGGTCACCATCGACGGCGAGGACGCGCGCGACTTCGATGATGCCGTCTACTGCGAGCCGCAGGTTTCCGGCAAGGGCAAGCAACGCCGCCAGGGCTGGCGGCTGATCGTCGCGATCGCCGACGTCAGCCACTACGTGAAGCCCGGCGAGCCGCTCGACGACGATGCCTACGAGCGCGCGACCTCGGTGTACTTCCCGCGCCGCGTGATCCCGATGCTGCCCGAGAAGCTGTCGAACGGGCTGTGTTCGCTGAACCCGTACGAAGACCGCCTCAGCATGGTCTGCGACATGGTGGTCGACGAGGCGGGCGAGATCGAGGCGTACCAGTTCTACCCGGCGGTGATCTGCTCGCACGCCCGCTTCACCTACACCGAGGTGGCGGCGATCCTCGGCAACACCAAGGGGCCCGAGGCCGCCCGCCGGGCCGAGCTGGTGCCGCAGCTGGTGCACCTGCACGAGGTGTACCGTGCGCTGCTGAAGCAGCGTGCGCAGCGCGGCGCGGTGGACTTCGAAACCACCGAGACGCAGATCGTCTGCGACGACAACGGTCGCATCGAGAAGATCGTGCCGCGCGTGCGCACCGAGGCGCACCGGCTGATCGAGGAGTCGATGCTGGCGGCCAACGTCTGCGCGGCCGACTTCATCGAGCGGGCCAAGCACCCGGCGCTGTTCCGCGTGCACGAGGGCCCGACGCCGGAGAAGCGCCAGATCCTCTCGAACTACCTGCGCACGATGGGCGTCACGGCGTCGCTCAGTGACGACCCGAAGCCCTCGGAGCTGCAGGCGATCGCGCAGTCGACGCGCGACCGGCCGGATGCCGCGCAGATCCACCAGATGCTGCTGCGCTCGATGCAGCAGGCCATCTACACGCCCACCAACAGTGGCCACTTCGGGCTGGCTTACGAGGCCTACACGCACTTCACCAGCCCGATCCGGCGCTACCCCGACCTGCTGGTGCACCGGGTGCTGAAGGCGCTGCTCGAGGGCAAGCGCTATCACTTCCACGCGCCCGGCAGCGAGGCGGCGCCCCCGCCTGCGCGGGGCCGGCGCAAGCCGCCCGAGGGCGAGGCTTGGGAGGCCGCGGGCACCCATTGCAGCGGCAACGAGCGCCGGGCCGACGAGGCCTCGCGCGATGTCGAGGCGTGGCTCAAGTGCAAGTTCATGCGCGAGCGGCTCGGCGAGGAGTACAGCGGCACCATCAGCGCGGTCACCACCTTTGGCGTTTTCATCCAGCTCGACGAGCTGTATGTCGAAGGCCTGGTGCACGTCACCGAACTGGGCGGCGAGTACTACCGCTTCGACGAAGCCCGCCAGGAACTGCGTGGCGAGCGCACCGGCGTGCGCTATGCCGTCGGTGGCCGGGTGCGGGTGCAGGTCAGCCGCGTCGACCTGGACGGCCGCAAGATCGACTTCCGCATGGTGCGCGAGGGCGGTCTGACGCCGCCGGCGCGGGCGGGGCGCGAGCGCGAACGCGGCGAGATGTCCGCGGTGCGCGAGCTGGCCGAGGTGAAGCAGGCCGACCGGGCCGCGAAGAAGAAGGCCGGTCGCAAGGCCGCTTCGAAGACCGGGGCCCGGCCGCCGCGCAATGGCGGGGGCGATGGTGCCGAGGCCCCGCCGCGCAGCCCTGCGAAGAAAGCGCGCCGCCGCAGCCGCTGAGGACGACCTCAGATCATCTCGACCAACGCGCTGGCCGGCAGCGCCCGGCCGTCCGGGTGCCGCCGTTCGGCGGCGCGACCGTGCTGCCACACGGCCAGCCGCGCGGCCTGCACGGCGGCCTCGGGCCCGTCCGGCCACTGGCTCCACGTGCCGCCCAGCCAGCCTGCCAGCACGTCGCCGCTGCCCGGCGTGGCCAGCGACGCATTGCCCACCGGCAGCAGCGACGGCAGCGCGCCCGGGCTCGCGACGATCGAGCCGGAGCCTTTCAGCACCACCACCGCGCCCAGCTGGTCCGCCAGCGTCCGGGCGGCATGCAACCGGTCCGCCTGGACCGTGTCCGTGCCCAGGCCGAGCAGGCGGGCGGCCTCCAGCGGATGGGGCGTCAACACCGTGTGCCGGCGTGCCGTCAGCGCGCTGCGCAGGGCCGGGGTGGCGGCCACCGCGTTCAGTCCGTCCGCATCCAGCACCAGCCGGCCGGCGTGCCGCAGCAGCCGCGGCAGCATCGCGGCGATGGCGTCGCCGCCGCCGCAGCCGGCGACGACGGTGGCCTGCTGCAGCCGGTCGTCCGGCAGCAGGTCCAGCGTGCCGAGCATCAGCTCGGGGTGCAGGGCATCGGCCAGGTCGCGCGCGCCGGCCAGCGGCGCGACGTACACCCGCCCGGCCCCGGCGCGCAGCGCGGCGCGCGCGGCCAGCAGCGCGGCGCCGCCCATCTGCGCTGCGCCGGCCACGACCCACACGTCCCCGAAGCTGCCCTTGTGGTGGGCATGCCGCCGCATGGGCCGGTGTCGCACCACCGATCGGCCGCCTTCCAGCCAGCCGATCGGGGCGATCGTCGCGCTCGGCGGCCTGGGCACCGCGAGATCGTCCCACCAGATGTCGCCGGCATGGTCGCGGCCCTGGGCGGTGAACAGGCCGGCGGGCAGACCGAGCAGGGCCAGCGTCCAGCGCGCGATGACACAGGGGGCGTCGGTCGCGAGGGCGCCGGTGTCGCCGGGCAGTCCGGAGGGCAGGTCCACCGCCAGCACCGGTGCTGCCGCCTGGCGGAGCTGTTCGATCAGGAGGGCGATGCGGCCTTGCGCCGGCCGGCGCAGGCCGCGGCCGAGCAGGGCATCGATGACCAGGTCGTCGGCGCCGAGTCCGTCCGGCGGGATGGCCTGTGGATCGACCGGCACGCCGGCCGCGGTGGCACGGGCCAGCGCGGCCGCGGCATCGGGCGGCAGCCTCGCGGCATCGCCGACCAACCCGACCTGCACGGACCACCCCAGCCGGCGCAGGTGCACCGCGGCCTCGAAGCCGTCGCCGCCATTGTTGCCTGGACCCGCGACGATCCAGCAGCGCCGGGCGCGGGGCGCCACGGCGGCCGCGAGGCGCGCCACCGCGAGGCCGGCGCGCTGCATCAGCGTGTGCGGCGGCAGCAGGGCGGCCGCCTGGACTTCGAGCGCGCGGGCGCCGGCGCTGTCGTACAGCGGCAGCGCGGTGGCCTGCTCGTCACGGCGGGCGAGCAGCGGAACGGGCGGCGGTGTCGCCTCGGCGGGGGCGGGCAGGGTCCACATGCAGCCACGCTAACGCGCGGCCCGCGGGCTGGCAACCCGGCCGGCGCGCCCTTGCTGCGCGGACACCGCGGCGCGGGCCCACTGCTGTCCGGGATGTTCGCAGCCGGGTCCGCATCCTTCGAATGCGGCCTGAGCTTTTGAGGCCGCCCCACCCGTCGTCCGTCACCCCGGCGCAGGCCGGGGTCCACGAAGACAGCGAGCGCTACGAGCCGAACCGCCCTGACCCCCCTCCAACAGCGAGCTTCGCTCGATGAAGGAAGGGGTTCGACCCTCTGCGCGCGTGGTGCGCGGACCCCGGCCTGCGCCGGGGTGACGATTCACGAGGGGTGATGACTCGCAGCCGCAGGCCGCCCGCAATCCCTCGGAATCGAGTCGCCTCACCAGCGGTGATCACGGGGAGCCCTCAGGCCACGGCCCATTGCGCCGGCGTCAGCACCTCGACCCCGCGCGCCGAGGCCTGCTTGCGCAGTGCCAGCAGCGCCTTGTCGCGGCTGATCAGGCGGCAGCCCGGATGGGCCAGCGCCAGGTCGATGAAACACTGGTCGTCGGGGTCGCTGCAGCGCAGGTGCAACGGGGCCGGCGCGCCCTCAGCGGCCGGGGTGACGTGCCGTGCCGCGTGGGCCAGCAGCGTGGACTTGTCGAGGCGACCGGCCGCCAGCCAGGGCTGCAACGCCGGGTAGTCGAGCACCCGCTCGAGCTCGCCGGCCATGCCGGCACTGCGCCACCAGCACAGCCGCCCGCCTTCGAGCGCGGCGGCCAGCGGCTGCACGCGGGGATCGCCGAACACCAGCCAGTCGAGCACCACGTTGGTGTCGATCACCACCTCGGGCAGGCTCATGTCTTGAGCCAGCGGGTGGCGGCAAACGGGGCCGGGTCGAGCGCCGGCGCGCGGCCGGCGATCTGGTCGGCCAGCAGCCGGGCGCTGCCGCAGGCCAGTGTCCAGCCATGTGCGCCGTGGCCGAGGTTCAGCCAGACCCGGCCGTCGCCGGCGCCGCGCGGGGCCTCGCCGACGATGGGCGGGCCGGCCGGCAGCATCGGCCGGGCGCCGGTCCACACCTGCGCCTGGGCACGTTCGGCGGCATACGGAAACCAGCGGTTCAGCGCGCGGTACAGCGGCTTCAGCGCCGCTTCGCCAGGGTCCCCTGGCGTGCCTCGGCCACCGAGTGAATAGCCTCCAGTGATGCGGATGCGCCCGCCTTGGCGGGCGATCGCGACGCCGGCGCTGGCATCGACCACCGCCGACCGCGGCGCCCGGCCATGCGCCTGCAGCCGGAACGTCACCGAGTGGCCGAGCACCGGCATCAGCGGCAGCCGCCAGCCGAGCGGGCGCAGCAGCAGCGGCGCGCTGGCGCCGGCGCACACCACCACCGCATCGTGTTCGGCGAGCCGCGGCGGCTGCGCCGGGCCCTGCACGCCGTTCGGCGCGTGTTCGATCTGGATGCGGCCGCCCTCGCGGCCGATGCGCGTCACGGCGGTGCTCCAGTGCAGCTGCACGTCGCCTTGCAGCGCCAGCCGGTCGCGCAGCTGCTGCGCGAACTGCCGGCAGTTGGCGACGCCGTCGCCCGACAGGTGCACGCCACCGGCCGGCGACTGCTCGCCCAGGCCCGGCTCGATCGCCCGGCAGGCGTCCGGGTCGAGCGGCTCGGCCGGCACGCCCAGCTCGTTGAGCATCTGCACATGCCGCAGCGACGGGCGGAACTCGCGCGAATGGCGCAGCAGCAGCAGCACGCCGTCGCTGCGTTCGTAGTCGAGTGCGAGGCGGTGCGTCAGGTCCTGCAGCCGCGCCTGGCTGTGCCGGGCCAGCGCCACCATCGCGCGCACGTCGTGTTCGTGGCCCTGGCCGCAGGCCTGCCACCACGCGCGCAGCCAGCGCCACTGCGCCGGCGAGAAACGCGGCCGCCAGTGCAGCGCGGCGTCGTGCGAGAACAGGCCGCGCAGCAGCCAGCGGTGCAGCCCGCGGGCGGCGGCCGGCGAGACGCTGCCCGGCGACACCAGGCCGGCATTGGCGAAGCTGCCCTCGGCGGCGACCGAGTCGCAGCGCTCGTAGAGCGTCACGTGGTGGCCGTCCTCGGCCAGTTCGAAAGCGGTGGTGATGCCGGCGATGCCGGCGCCGATGACGGCGATGCGCTGCGATGCGGAGGTCACGGGGCGTGGGTGCTGTACAATCTTCGTTTTTGCTCGGGGCCCCGTGGCCCAGACAAAAGACGTTGACCCGGGACCTTAAACAACATGGTGCCGAGTCACCGATTCGCGAACCGGCCGCCTAAAGGTGTCGACGGAAACCGCAGCGGGTGCCAAGTCGCAAGGCAATGGCAAGGCTGCATCTCCCCTCGATTCCGGCCGGATTCTAGAACCAACCTTTGGAGCATTCTCATGCCCTTTTCGATGCGCGACATGCTGGAAGCCGGCGTCCACTTCGGACACCAGACCCGCTTCTGGAACCCCCGGATGGCCCCGTACATCTTCGGCCACCGGAACAAGATCCACATCATCAACCTCGAAAAGACGGTTCCGCTTTTCGAGGAAGCGACCAAGTTCGCCCGCCAGCTGGCAGCCAAGCGCGGCAACATCCTGTTCGTCGGCACCAAGCGCCAGGCCCGTGAGTTCGTCTCCGAGGAAGCCCAGCGCGCCGGCATGCCCTTCGTCGACCAGCGCTGGCTCGGCGGCATGCTGACCAACTTCAAGACGGTCAAGGGCTCGCTGAAGAAGCTGAAGGACATGAAGGCCCAGGCCGAAGCCGGCCTCGAGCAGATGTCCAAGAAGGAAGCGCTGCTGTTCTCGCGCGAGCTGGCCAAGCTCGAGAAGGACATCGGCGGCATCCAGGACATGAACGCGCTGCCTGACGCGCTGTTCGTGATCGACGTGGGCTTCCACAAGATCGCCATTGCCGAAGCGCAGAAGCTGGGCATTCCCATCATCGGCGTGGTGGACACCAACCACAACCCGGACGGCATCGACTACGTCATCCCCGGCAACGACGACTCCGCCAAGGCGGTGGCCCTGTACGCCCGTGCGATGGCGGACGCCGTGCTGGAAGGCCGTGCGAACGCGGTCAACGAGGTGGTGGAAGCCGTCTCCTCGACCGGCGACGAGTTCGTCGAGGTCAGCGAATCGGCCTGATCGGCCCGTGTCACAGCGCCGGTGTAAAACCCGGGCGCCGCACACCCGGGGGCTGATTCAGCCCCCTTTTCACAAGTTTTCACCGTTTTTGTGGGCCCCGTCGCGTGACGCGGCTCCGTGACTCGAGGAGAGACAGATGGCAGCGATTACCGCCAGCATGGTGGCCGAACTGCGCGCGAAGACCGACGCGCCGATGATGGAGTGCAAGAAGGCCCTGACCGAAGCCGAAGGCAACCTGGACAAGGCCGAAGAGATCCTGCGCGTCAAGCTGGGCAACAAGGCCAGCAAGGCCGCCTCGCGCGTCACCGCCGAGGGCATCGTCGCTGCCGCCGTGAACGGCGCGCAGGGCGCCCTGGTCGAGATCAACTGCGAGACCGATTTCGTCTCGAAGAACGACGACTTCCTGACCTTCGGCCAGTCGGTCGCGAACCTGATCGCCCAGCACAACCCGGCCGACCTGGCCGCGCTGGCCGCGCTGCCGCTGACCCAGGGCGACTTCGGCCCGAATGTCGAGGAAGTGCGCAAGGGCCTGATCGGCAAGATCGGCGAGAACATGTCGATCCGCCGCTTCCGTCGCTATGACGGCGGTGGTTCGCTGGCCCACTACCTGCACGGCACCCGCATCGGCGTGCTCGTCGAGTACACCGGCGACGCCGCCGCTGCCAAGGACGTCGCGATGCACATCGCCGCGATGAAGCCGGTCGCGCTGACCTCCGCCGACGTGCCCGCCGAGCTGATCGAGAAGGAACGCTCGGTCGCCACCGCCAAGGCCGCCGAGTCCGGCAAGCCGGCCGACATCGCCACCAAGATGATCGAAGGCTCGGTGCAGAAGTACCTCAAGGAGGTGTCGCTGTTCAACCAGCCGTTCGTCAAGAACGACAAGCAGACCGTCGAGCAGATGCTGAAGGCTGCCGGCACCACGGTCACGTCGTTCACGATGTTCATCGTGGGCGAGGGCATCGAGAAGAAGCAGGACGACTTCGCCGCCGAAGTGGCCGCCCAGGTGGCCGCTGCAAAGGGCCAGTAAACCTTTGCTTCGGTGGTCGGCCGGTGGCGGGTGCCGCCGGGCCGATCGCCTACACTCTCGGGCGCCCGATGCTGTGCCGCGGCAGCATCCGGCGCCTTCGCGCTTCCAGACCCAAGGACCTGCCTGCATGCCAGCCTACCAACGCATCCTGCTCAAACTGTCCGGCGAGGCCCTGATGGGCGACGACGCCTACGGCATCAACCGCGCCACCATCGTGCGCATGGTGCGTGAGATCCAGGAAGTGACGCAGCTGGGATGCGAAGTGGCCGTCGTGATCGGCGGGGGCAACATCTTCCGCGGCGTGGCCGGCGGCTCGGTGGGCATGGACCGCGCCACCGCCGACTACATGGGCATGCTGGCCACCGTGATGAACTCGCTCGCCCTGGCCGACACGATGCGCCAGGAAGGCATGACCGCGCGCGTGATGTCGGCGATCAACATCGAGCAGGTCGTCGAGCCGTACGTGCGCCCGAAGGCGCTGCAATACCTCGAAGAAGGCAAGGTGGTGGTCTTCGCGGCCGGCACCGGCAACCCGTTCTTCACCACCGACACCGCTGCCGCGCTGCGTGGCGCCGAGATCGGCGCGCAGATCATGCTGAAGGCCACCAAGGTCGACGGCGTCTACACCGCCGACCCGAAGAAGGACCCCGAGGCCCGTCGCTATCCGTCGCTGACATTCGACGAGGCCATCATCCAGAACCTGCAGGTGCTGGACGCCACCGCGTTCGCGCTGTGCCGCGACCAGAAGCTGCCGATCAAGGTGTTCTCGATCTTCAAGCCCGGAGCGCTGAAGCGCGTCGTCATGGGCGAAGACGAAGGCACCCTGGTCCATGTATGAAGCCCCCAAGCTCACTCCCGTTCGCTGCCCCCCGAGGGGGCGCTTGCGACGGACCGGCGAAGCCGGATCCGCGCAAGGGCTGGATGGGTCTGTGGTTGGGACGTCAGGAGAACTGAAATGAGCACTGCCGACATCAAGAAGAACGCCGAGGCCAAGATGGCCAAGTCGATCGAGGCGTTCAAGCACGAGCTGACCAAGATCCGCACCGGTCGCGCCCACCCGGGCCTGCTGGACCAGGTGCACGTCGAGTACTACGGTTCGCAGGTGCCGATCAGCCAGGTGGCCAACGTGTCGCTGATCGATGCGCGCACGATCAGCGTGCAGCCGTGGGAAAAGGGCATGGGCCAGAAGATCGAGAAGGCGATCCGCGAGAGCGACCTGGGCCTGAACCCGGCGACGATGGGCGACCTGATCCGCGTGCCGATGCCTGCGCTGACCGAAGAGCGCCGCAAGGAGCTCACGAAGGTCGTTCGCCACGCCGGCGAAGACGCCAAGGTGGCCGTGCGCAACCTGCGCCGCGATGCCAACGAGCAGGCCAAGAAGCTGCTCAAGGACAAGCTGATCACCGAGGACGACGAGCGCCGCAGCGGCGACGAGGTGCAGAAGCTCACCGACCGCACCATCGCCGAGATCGACAAGCTGATCGCCGGCAAGGAACAGGAGATCCTGGCCGTCTGAGGCCGTGATCTTCCCGCTGCCTTGTTCTCCCGTCTTTCCTCGAGCCGCGCCGTGAGCGCTGCCGCCGCCACGCCGCTGCCGCGCCATGTCGCGATCGTGATGGACGGCAACGGCCGCTGGGCGAACAAGCGGCTGATGCCGCGGCTGGTCGGCCACAAGTTCGGCGTCGATGCGCTGGTGCGCACCATCGACGCCTGCAAGGCCCGCGGCATCGAGTACCTGACCGTGTTCGCGTTCTCGTCCGAGAACTGGAACCGCCCGCAGGAAGAGGTCTCCGGCCTGATGGGGCTGGTGATGAGCACGGTCTCGAAGTACCTGGCGCGCATGGCCGCCGACGGCGTGCGCATCCGCATCATCGGCGACCGCGCGATGGTCTCCGAGAAGGTGCGCGCGGCCTGGGACCAGGCCGAGGCCGACACCGCCGCGAACACCCGCATCACCGTCTCGGTGGCGTTCAACTACGGCGGGCGCTGGGACGTGGTGCAGGCCTGCCGCAGCGCGATGCGCGCCGGCCTCACGCCCGAGGCGCTCGACGAGGCGGCCCTGTCGGCGCACATGTCGATGGCCTACGCGCCGGACCCCGACCTGTTCATCCGCACCGGCGGCGAACTGCGCATCTCGAACTTCCTGCTGTGGCAGAGCGCCTACGCGGAGTTCTATTTCACCGACTGCCTGTGGCCCGAGTTCGACGAGCGCCAGCTCGACCTCGCGCTGCAGTCCTACGCGCAGCGCGATCGCCGCTACGGTAGGGTCAAGGTCGACGTCGCCGACGGCGAGATCGTCCCGGTCGCGTCGGGACTCTGAAGCGCTCGCCGCCGCTCCTGCCGTTCCCGGCATTCCTCCCCAGGCCGCCCCATGCTGAAGCAACGCATCATCACGGCCCTGCTGATGCTGGCGGTGCTGCTGCCTGCGCTGCTGGTCGCCACCCCCTGGCCCTTCGTGGTCGTGATGCTGCTGCTGATCAGCGCGGCCGGCTGGGAGTGGGGGCGCCTGAACGGCCTGGCGATGGCGCCCTCGCTCGGGCTCGGCGGGCTGCTCGCACTGGCCGCCGCCGCGGCCGGGGCGGTCGGCTGGGTCGGCCATGCACCGTCGCTGCTGTGGTCGCTGGCCACCGCGGTGTGGGTGCTCGGCGGGGCCTACGCGATCCGTGGCGGCGTCGCCGCGTGGCCCAAACACCCGCAGGCGGCCCGCCTGGCGTTGGGCGTGCTGATCCTCTGGATGGCCTGGCTCGCGGTCTCGGTGGCCAAGACGCTCGGCCTCAACTTCATCCTGTCGCTGTTCTGCCTGGTGTGGGCCGCCGACATCTCGGCCTACTTCGGCGGGCGCCGTTTCGGCCGCCGCAAGCTGGCGCTGGCCATCAGCCCCGGCAAGAGCTGGGAGGGCGTGTACGCCGGCATCGTCGGCGTGTTCGTGCTGGCGTTCGCCTGGGTGGCGTTCGACCACTGGCTGCTGGCCCGCGGCACGGGCGCGACGCCCAGCCTGTACACCCTGCTGCTGGCCCGCTACGGCGGGTTGGGCACCGCCCTCGCGCTGGTGTTCCTGGCCGCGATGAGCGTGCTCGGCGATCTGTTCGAATCCCTGGTCAAGCGGGCCGCCGGCGCCAAGGACAGCAGTCGCCTGCTGCCCGGCCACGGCGGCGTGCTCGACCGCATCGACGCGCTGCTGCCGGTCTGCCCGATCGCGCTGGGCCTGATCGGTGCCTGAGCTGGTCCACATCCCATGACGGTTGCTGCTCCTTCCTTCCAGCGCGTCTGCGTGCTGGGCGCCACCGGCTCCATCGGCGGCAACACGCTGGACGTGCTGGCGCGCCACCCCGAGGCCTTCGAGGTGGTGGCGCTGACGGCCATGAGCCGGGTCGACCTGCTGGCGCAGCAGTGCCGCCAGTTCAACCCGCGCTGGGCCGTGCTGCCGGCCGACGACAAGGCACGCGAGCTGCGCGCGCTGCTGGCCGGCGCCGGGCTGCGCACCGAGGTGCTGGTGGGCGAGGCCGCGCTGTGCGAGGTCGCGGCGCATCCCGAGGTCGACACCGTGATGGCCGCGATCGTCGGCGCCGCCGGCTTGCCGCCCTGCCTGGCCGCGGCGCGTGCCGGCAAGCGCCTGCTGCTGGCCAACAAGGAGGCGCTGGTGGTCGGCGGCCAGCTGTTCGTCGACGCGGTGCGCGCCGGCGGCGCGACGCTGCTGCCGATCGACAGCGAACACTCGGCGATCTTCCAGTGCCTGCCGGCCGAGCGGTCGGAGTGGGCCGGCACCATCGACCACATCGTGCTCACCGCCTCGGGCGGGCCGTTCCGGGCACGCGATCCCGACACGCTGGCGAGCGTCACGCCCGACGAGGCCTGCGCGCACCCGAACTGGGTGATGGGGCGCAAGATCTCGGTCGACTCGGCGACGATGATGAACAAGGCGCTCGAGGTGATCGAGGCGCGCTGGCTGTTCGACCTCGCGCCCGAGCAGATCCGCGTGCTGATCCACCCGCAGAGCATCGTGCACTCGATGGTGGTGTGCCGCGACGCGTCGGTGCTGGCGCAGCTCGGCACGCCGGACATGCGCGTGCCGATCGCCTACGGCCTCTCGTGGCCGCGCCGCATCACCAGCGGCGCGTCGATGCTCGATCTGCTGGCCGCCGGCTCGCTCACCTTCCAGGCGCCGGACACGCGCCGCTACCCCGGGCTGGCGCTGGCCTGGCAGGCGCTGCGCGGCCCGGCCGGCTCGACCGCGGTGCTCAATGCGGCCAACGAGGTGGCCGTGGCCGCGTTCCTCGAAGGCCGGCTGCGCTTCGACCACATCGCACGGCTCAATGCCGAGCTGCTCGACACGCTGCCGGTGCCCGCCGGTGCGGCCGATCGGCTCGACGGCCTGCTGGCGCTGGACGCCGAGGCGCGCCGGCGCGCCTCGCAGCTCGTCGCCCGGCACCCCGCCTGATGCGCCTGCCCGGCCGGGCCCGCCCGCCACAAGGACCTCGACATGACCACGCTGTTCGCCTTCTTCCTCACCCTCGGCGTGTTGATCGTCGTCCACGAATGGGGGCACTACCGCGTGGCGCGGGCCTGCGGGGTGAAGGTGCTGCGCTTCTCGATCGGCTTCGGCCGGCCGCTGTGGCGGCGCCAGCGCGGCGAGACCGAGTGGGTCGTCGGCCTGCTGCCGCTGGGCGGCTACGTGAAGATGCTCGACGAGCGCGAGGGCCCGGTGGCGCCCGACGAGCTGCCGCGCGCCTTCACGCGCAAGACGCTGTGGCAGCGCGCGGCCATCGTCGCCGCCGGACCGGCCGCCAACCTGGTGCTGGCGGTGCTGCTCTATGCCGCCGCCAACTGGATCGGCACCGAGGAGCCGCGCCCGGTGGTCGCCACGCCGATCGCCGGCAGCCTGGCCGAGCGCGCCGGGCTGCGTGCCGGCGACTGGGTGCAGGCGCTCAGCACCGACGAGGGCGGCGACTGGCAGCCGGTGGCGTCGCTCAACGACCTGCGCTGGTGGGTCACCCGGGCGGCCCTGTCGCACCAGGACCTGCGGCTGCAGCTCACCAACGTGCGCGACGGCCAGTCGCGCGGGGTGCGCGAGGTGCTGCTGCCGCTGTCGACGCTCGAGGTGCGCGATGCCGATGCCGCACTGATGCGCGCCATCGGGCTGGGCGCGCCGTACTCGCAGCCCATCCTCGGCCGCATCCTGCCCGGTGGCGCGGCCGAACGCGCCGGGCTGCGCGAGGGCGACCAGGTGCTGTCGGTGGACGGCCAGCCGGTCGACGATGCCGCCTCGCTGCGCGCGCGCATCCGGGCGACGGTGGACGAGCAGGCCCCGCCGCAGCAATGGCGCCTGCTGCGCGACGGCGTGGTGATCGAGCTCGCCGTCAAGCCGCAGCGTGCGCAGGACGGCCGCGAGGCGGTCGGCCGCATCGAGGCCATCGTCGGCCAGCCGCCGCTCACCGACCACGTGCGCTACGGCGCCTGGGAGGGCGTGAGCCGTGCCTGGCAGCGCACCGGCGAGATGATCGGGCTGACGCTGCGCATGTTCGGCCGCATGATCACTGGCGAGTCCTCGCTGAAGAACCTCTCGGGCCCGCTGACCATCGCCGACTACGCCGGCCAGTCGGTGCAGCTGGGACTGGCCTACTACCTGGGCTTCCTCGCCGTGGTCAGCATCAGCCTGGGCGTCCTGAATCTGCTGCCGCTGCCGATGCTGGACGGCGGACACCTCCTGTATTATCTGATCGAGGGCGTGATCGGTCGGCCGCTCCCTGACGCCTGGGTCGAGCGGCTGCAACGTGGAGGCCTGGCGATCATCCTGCTGATGATGACGCTGGCCCTCTACAACGACGTGGCGCGCCTGGTCGGCTTGCAGTGACCGGCCGCCGTGGCCCCGTGGGCCCCCTTGTTGTCCGAACCCTGATCCCCGCTTGAACGCCTTGAACCGATTCCACTCCCCCGCGGCCTGCCTGGTCGCCTTTGCAGCGACCTGCATCTCGGCCCCGGCGCTGGCGGTGACGCCGTTCGTGCTGAAGGACATCCGCGTCGAAGGCCTGTCGCGCACCGAGGCCGGCACCGTGTTCGCCGCGCTGCCGTTCCGTGTCGGCGACACCTACAACGACGAGAAGGGCGCGGCCGCGCTGCGCGCCCTGTTCGCCACCGGCCTCTTCAAGGACGTGCGCATCGAGGTCGAGGGCCAGGTGGCGGTGGTCGTCGTCGAGGAGCGCTCGATCATCGAGAACGTCGACTTCACCGGCATCAAGGAGTTCGACAAGGACACCCTGCTGAAGGCGCTGAAGGACATCGGCATCGGCCCCGGCCAGCCGTTCGACCGCGCGCTGGCCGACCGCGCCGAGCAGGAACTGAAGCGCCAGTACCTGACGCGCAGCCTGTACGGCGCCGAGGTCATCACGACGATCACGCCGCTGGAGCGCAACCGCGTCAACGTCACCTTCGCGGTGACCGAGGGCAACGTCGCGCGCATCAAGGAGATCCGCATCACCGGCAACAAGGCCTTCTCGACCAGCACGCTGCTGGGCGAGATGGACCTCACCACCGGTGGCTTCATGACCTGGTACACGAAGAACGACCGTTATTCGCGCACCAAGCTGAACGCCGACCTGGAGGCGCTGCGCTCGTTCTACCTGAACCGCGGCTACCTCGAGTTCAACGTCGAGTCCGCGCAGGTCGCGATCTCGCCGGACAAGCAGTTCATCACCATCACGGTGGACGTCAAGGAAGGCCAGAAGTACACGGTCACCGGCGTCAAGCTGTCGGGCGACTACCTCGGCCGCGAGGAAGAGTTCAAGTCGCTGATCACGATCGAACCCGGCCAGGCCTACCGCGCCGAGGACGTCACCAACACCACCCGCGCGTTCAGCGAACGCTTCGGGCTGTTCGGCTTCGCCTTCGCGCGCATCGAGCCGGTGCCGCAGATCGACCGCAACACCGGCCGCGTGGTCGTCGTGCTGAACGCCGATCCCGGCCGCCGTGCCTACGTGCGCCGCATCAACGTCTCGGGCAACAGCAAGACCCGCGACGAGGTGATCCGCCGCGAGTTCCGCCAGTTCGAATCGGCCTGGTACGACGGTGCGCGCATCAAGCTGTCGCGCGACCGGGTCGACCGCCTGGGCTATTTCAGCGAGGTCAACGTCGAGACCGAGGAAGTGCCGGGCAGCCTCGACCAGGTCGACCTGACGATCAGCGTCAAGGAGAAGGCCACCGGCAGCCTGATGGTGGGCGCGAACTTCTCCAGCTCCGAAAAGCTTTCGCTCTCCGGCTCGATCAAGCAGGAGAACATCTTCGGCACCGGCAACTACCTCGGCCTCGAGGTCAACACCAGCCGCTACAACCGCACCGTCGTCGTCTCCACGGTCGACCCGTACTTCACCAACGACGGCATCTCGCGCGCGTTCGACGTCTACTGGCGCACCACCCGGCCGATCAACAGCCAGGGCGAGCAGTACGAGCTGGTGACGCCGGGTGCGTCGATCCGCTTCGGCGTGCCGTTCTCCGACTTCGACACCGTGTTCTTCGGTGCCGGCGCCGAGCAGACCAAGATCAAGGCCAACACCGCGCTGCCCAACAACCTGTACATCTACCGCGACCGTTTCGGCGAGAAGAGCACCTCGGTGCCGCTGACGCTGGGCTGGGCGCGCGATGGCCGCGACAGCGCGCTGGTGCCCAACGCCGGCCGCTACCAGCGCCTGAACATGGAGTGGGGCGTCGCCGGCGACACCCGCTACCTGCGCTCGAACTACCAGTACCAGCAGTACTGGCCGCTGAGCAAGCGCATCACGCTGGGCGTCAACGCCGAAGTGGGCTACGGGGTCGGCCTGGGCGGCCGGCCGTACCCGATCTTCAAGAACTTCTACGGTGGCGGCCTCGGCACGGTGCGCGGCTTCGACACCAACTCGCTCGGCCCCACCGACCTGACCGGCGCCTACATCGGCGGCAACCGGCGCGTGAACCTGAACACCGAGCTGTACCTGCCGTTCCCCGGCACCGGCAACGACCGCACGCTGCGGTTCTTCGGCTACTTCGATGCCGGCAACGTCTGGGGCCCGGACGAGAAGTGGTTCGACTCCGACAACCCGCTGCGCGCCTCGGTCGGCCTGGGGCTGAGCTGGGTGTCGCCGGTGGGTCCGCTGAAGCTCAGTTTCGGCCAGCCGGTGAAGAAACTCCCGCGCGATAAAATCCAGCGCCTCCAATTCCAGATCGGAACCGCTTTCTGATGAAGAAGTCCTTCCTTCTCCCGGTCATGGCGGCCCTGTCGCTGGCCGCAGCGGCGCCGTTCGCCCACGCGCAGGAAGCGCTGAAGATCGGGTACGTCAACAGCGACCGCGTGCTGCGCGACGCCAACGCCGCCAAGGCGGCCGAAGCCAAGCTCGAAGCCGAGTTCGGCAAGCGGGGCCGCGAACTCAACGACGCCGCCAACCAGCTGAAGGCCGCCGCCGCCAAGCTCGACAAGGACGCCCCGACGCTGAACGAGGCCGAGCGGGTGCGCCGCCAGCGCGACCTGGTCGAGCAGGACAGCGTGCTGCAGCGCAAGCAGCGCGAGTTCCGCGAAGACCTGCAGCAGCGCAAGAACGAAGAGCTGTCCGGCGTGGTGGAGCGGGCGAACCGCGTCATCAAGCAGATCTACGAGACCGAGAAGTACGACCTGATCGTGCAGGACGCGGTGTTCGCCTCGGCCCGCGTGGACATCACCGACAAGGTGATCAAGGCGCTGAACTCCAGCGCGGTCAAGTGACCCGCCGGGGCCGGTGACGGTCGTCACCGCCGCGTCGGGCTAGAGCCGGCTCCCCAGCCGGCTTTCCTTTTTGTCGACATGAAAGGGTTCTCCGGATGATCCGCCTGGCAGCACTGCAGGCCGCCCTCGGCGGCGAACTGGTCGGCGATGGCGACCTCGCCATCGAGCGCATCGCGCCGCTGGAAAGCGCCGATGCGCTCAGCATCACCTTCCTGGCCAGCGCCCGGCTGCGCAAGCAGCTCGAGGCCTCGCCCGCCGGCTGCGTGATCGTCGCGCCGGCCCTGCGCGACGAGGCCGCCGCCGGCCGGCCAGCGGTGATCGTCACCGACGATCCCTACGTGTACTTCGCCCGGCTCACGCAGTGGTGGGCGGCGCGCACGCGCCCGGCCGTGCCGGCCGGCGTGCACCCGGCGGCGGTGGTGGACGCCTCGGCGCGGCTGGGTGCCGGCGTCGCGGTCGGTGCCGGCGCGGTGGTCGAGGCGGGCGCGGTCATCGGCGACGGCGCGGTGATCGGCGCGCAGTGTTATGTCGGGCCGGGCGTCACGGTCGGCGCCGGCACCCGGCTGGCACCGCGGGTCACGCTGATCGAGGGCACCCGCCTCGGCGCGCGCTGCCTGGTGCACAGCGGCGCGGTGCTCGGGGCGGACGGCTTCGGCTTCGCGCCGCACCGGGGCGAGTGGATCAAGATCGAGCAGCTCGGCGGCGTGCTCGTCGGCGACGACGTCGAGATCGGCGCGAACACCTGCATCGACCGCGGCGCGCTGGGCGACACCGTGATCGAGAACGGCGCCAAGCTCGACAACCTGATCCAGATCGCGCACAACGTGCGCATCGGCGAGCGCACCGCGATGGCCGCCAACACCGGCGTGGCCGGCAGCACGTCGATCGGCAAGGGCTGCCTCATTGGCGGCGGCGCCAACATCATCGGCCACGCGCACCTGGCCGACGGCGTCAACATCACGGCCACCACGTTCGTCTCGCGCAGCCTCGACAAGCCAGGCTGGTACAGCGGCTCCTGGCCGCTGGACGACAATGCGTCCTGGGAGAAGAACGCCGCCACCGTGCGGCAGCTGTACAAGCTGCGCGACCGGGTGCGAACCCTCGAGAAGAAACTGGATCAGACGACCCCTGCGCCCCCCTCCGGGGCAGCGCCCGACGAGAACAACCCATGACGACGATGGACATCCACCAGATCCTGAAGAAGCTGCCGCACCGCTACCCGATCCTGCTGATCGACCGCGTGCTGGAGCTCGAGAAGGACGTGCGCATCAAGGCGTTGAAGAACGTCTCGATCAACGAGCCGCAGTTCCTGGGCCACTTCCCGCACCGGCCGGTGATGCCGGGGGTGTTCATCCTCGAGGCGATGGCGCAGGCCGCCGCGATCCTGTCGTTCGCCAGCGAGGACGAGCAGCTCGACGAGAAGACGGTCTACTACTTCGCCGGCATCGACGGCGCGCGCTTCAAGCGCCCGGTCGAGCCGGGCGACCAGCTGGTGCTGGACGTCAAGATCGACCGCGTGAAGGCGGGCATCTACAAGTACATCGGCCGGGCCTACGTGGGCGAAGAAATCGCCGCCGAGGCCGGCCTGATGTGCACCAAACGATCCATTGCCTGACTCCATGAGCCGCATCCACGCCACCGCCCTGGTCGATCCGCAGGCCCAGCTCGACGGCAGCGTCGAGGTCGGCCCGTACGCGGTGATCGGCCCGCACGTGACGATCGGCGCCGGCACGACGATCGGTGCGCACTGCGTCGTCGAGGGCCACACGACGATCGGTGCCGACAACCGCATCTTCCAGTTCGCCTCGATCGGCGCCGCGCCGCAGGACATGAAGTACGCCGGCGAGCCGACGCGGCTGGAGATCGGCGACCGCAACACGATCCGCGAGTTCGTCACCTTCAACACCGGCACGGTGCAGGACGAGGGTGTCACGCGCGTCGGCTCGGACAACTGGGTGATGGCCTACGTGCACATCGCGCACGACGTGCGGCTGGGCGACCACTGCGTGCTGGCCAACAACGCCACGCTCGCCGGCCACGTGCACGTGGGCGACTGGGCCACCATCGGGGGCCTGTCGGGCGTGCACCAGTTCGTCAAGATCGGCGCCCACGCGATGATCGGCTTCCAGGGCCATGTCGCGCAGGACGTCCCGCCGTTCATGACCGTCGACGGCAACCCGCTGGCCGCGCGCGCGGTCAACCAGACCGGCCTGAAGCGGCGCGGCTACACGCCCGAGCGCATCGCCGTGGTCCGGCAGATCCACAAGCTGCTGTACCGCTCGTCGCTGACGCTCGAACAGGCGATCCAGGCCATCGAGGGCCTGCGCGGCCAGGAGCCGTCGGCCGAGGCCGACGTGCAGCTGATGCTCGACTTCCTCGCCCGCGCCGAGCGCGGCATCGTCAGGTGACGGACTCCCTCTCCCGCCGGCGGGAGAGGGCCGGGGTGAGGGTCTCGCGACCTGCACCCACCCTCACCCCAGCCCTCTCCCACGCGTGGGAGAGGGAGAGGCTTCGTTGACATGCCGGGTGCCCAACCGCGCTTGGCACTCGTGGCCGGCGAGGCCTCCGGCGACCTCATCGCCAGCCTGCTGTTGCACGGCCTGAAGGACCGCTGGCCGGGCCTGACCTCGGCCGGCATCGGCGGCCCGGCGATGGTGGCGCAGGGCTTCGACGCCTGGTGGCCGCACGACCTGCTGTCGGTGCACGGCTACAACCTCGAGGTGCTGCGGCGCATCCGCATGCTGCTGCGCATCCGCCGTGAACTCGGCGACCGCCTGCTGCAGGACCGGCCCGACCTGTTCCTCGGCGTCGATGCCCCCGACTTCAATCTCGGACTGGAAACCCGGCTCAAGGCCGCCGGCGTGCGCACCGTGCACTTCGTCAGCCCGTCGATCTGGGCCTGGCGCGGCGAGCGCATCCACAAGATCCGCGCGGCCGTCGACCACGTGCTGTGCCTGTTCCCGTTCGAGCCCGAGATCTACCACCGCGCCGGCATCGGCGCCACCTACGTCGGCCACCCGCTGGCCGACAAGATCCCGCTCGAGGTGCCGCGCGCCGAGGCGCGCAGTGCGCTCGGCCTGGGTGAACACGACCGGGTGGTCGCGCTGCTGCCCGGCAGCCGGCGCGGCGAGGTGCGCCATGTCGCGCCGCGGCTGCTGGCCGCCGCGGCCCTGCTGAAACGGCAGCGGCCCGAGCTGCGCTTCCTGCTGCCGGTGGTGCCGGGGCTGCGCGGCATGGTCGAGCCGCTGGTGGCGCAGCATGCGCCCGAGGCCGGCGTGCAGCTGCTCGACGGCCGCTCGCACGAGGTGCTCGCCGCCTGCGACCTGACGCTCATCGCCAGCGGCACCGCCACGCTCGAGGCCGCGCTGTTCAAGCGGCCGATGGTCATCACCTACGCCATGCACTGGCTGCCCTACTGGCGCATGCGCCGCATGGCCTACCAGCCGTGGGTGGGGCTGCCGAACATCCTCTCGAAGGCCTTCGTCGTCCCCGAGCTGCTGCAGGACGCCGCGACCCCCGAGGCGCTCGCCCGCGAGGCGCTGGCGTGGCTGGACAGCCCGTCGCGCTGCGAGGGCGTGCGCGAGCGTTTCACCGAGCTGCACCTGCTGCTGCGCCAGAACACCGCCCAACGAGCCACCGATGCCATCGCGCAGATCCTCGGGCAGGGCTGAGCCCGCCGCCCCGCAGCTGTCGCTGCTGTTCGAGACCGCCGGCCTGGTCGCCGGTGTCGACGAGGCCGGCCGGGGCCCGCTGGCCGGCCCGGTGGTCGCCGCCGCGGTGATCCTGGATGTTCGCGCGCCGATCGAGGGCCTGGCCGATTCGAAGGTGCTGACGGCGGCGCGCCGCGAGCGGCTCAGCGAGGAGATCCGGGTCAAGGCGCTGGCCTGGTGCGTCGCCGAGGCCAGCGTCGACGAGATCGACACGATCAACATCCTGCAGGCGACGATGCTGGCGATGCGCCGCGCCGTCGAGGGCCTGCGGCTGAAGCCGGCCAAGGTGCTCGTGGATGGCAACCGCCTGCCGACGCTGCGCGTGCCGGCCGAGGCGATCGTGAAGGGCGATGCCACCGTGGCATCGATCTCCGCGGCGTCGATCCTCGCGAAGGTGCACCGCGACGCCTGGTGCCGCCAGCTGCACGAGCGTTTCCCTCACTACGGCTTCGCCGACCACAAGGGCTACGCCACCGTCGAGCACCTGGCCGCGCTGAAGCAGCACGGCGCCTGCCCGGAGCACCGCCGCTCGTTCGCGCCGGTGCGCGAGGCCCTGCCCGGTGTGGTGCCGGTGCCCACCCTGCCGACGGTGCTCGAATGAGCGCCTTCCGCGAACCGCGCCAGGTCGCCTCGGCGGCGAACCCACTGGTCAAGCTGCTGCACCGGCTGGTGCAGGAGCCCGGCGCCTACCGCCGCCAGGGCCAGCTCTGGCTGGAGGGCGACCACCTGGTGCGCGCCTTCCTGGCCCGCGGGGGGCAGGGCGCCCACGCCGTGTTGCCCGCGCCTGCGTGGGACGATCCGACGCTGCGCGCCCTCGCCCTGCAGGCCGCCGACGTGACGCTGCTGGCGCCGGCGCTGTGGGCCGGCTGCAGCAGCCTCGACTCGCCGGCCGCGATCGGTTTCCTGGTCGACCTGCCGGCGGTTCGGCCGGGCGCGCTGCAGGCCGAGGCCAGCGTCGTGCTCGACCGCCTGCAGGACCCCGGCAACGTCGGCTCGATCCTGCGCAGCGCCGCAGCGCTCGGCGTGCGGCAGGTGCTGGCGCTGAAGGGCACGGTCGGGCTGTGGTCACCGAAGGTGCTGCGCGCCGGCATGGGCGCGCACTTCGGCCTGGCGCTGCACGAGGGGCTGCAGCCGGACGACCTCGACCGCCTCGGCGTGCCGCTGGTGGGCACCAGTTCGCATGCCGACACCCTGCTGGACCAGGCCGTGCTGCCCGACCCCTGTGCCTGGGTGCTCGGGCACGAGGGGCAGGGGGTCGGTGAGCCGGTCCAGCGGCGCTGCGCCCGCACCGTCGGCATTCCGCAGCCCGGCGGGGAGGAATCGCTGAACGTGGCCGCCGCCGCGGCGGTGTGCTTCTACGAATCGCTGCGGCAGCGCCGCAGCAGCGCCTGAGCCGACGCGGCGAGAAGACGCTATGGCGTGTGCCGTTCCGATGTCGGAACGGTATTGGAGTCGCGCGCCGCGGCTCATGACAATCTCCCTCCATCTCTTCCTGTTGGCCCGCCAGGGCTGAGCGTTACCGCGTTTCGTTCCCCTGTCTGCGCCCCGGGCGGCCGCGCGGGCGGTGTCGAGCCGAGTGCCGCCGCAGAACCAACTGAAGGAGAGATCGTATGGAACATCCTCGCCATACCGTCCTGTCGGCCGCCCTGGCCGCGGCCGCGTCGTGCGCTGTCCCGCCGGCCCTCGCCAATGGGTACGGCTACGGAAACGGCAACGATTGCGCCGGCCTGCCGTCGCATGGGCAACTGAAGGCCGCGCTCACCGCGGCGGTGGCCGCGGAAAGCAGCGGCCTGAATTTCCACATGTGGGCGACGGTCGTGAACCGGGATGGCGAGGTTTGCGCGGTGGCGTTCTCCGGACCCGACCGCGGCGCCCAGTGGCCGGGCAGCCGGGTGATCTCGGCACAGAAGGCCAACACCGCCAACGCCTTCGGACTGGATGGCCTGGCGCTGTCGACCGCGAACCTGTACAGCGCGGTGCAACCCGGCGGCAGTCTCTACGGGTTGCAGCACAGCAACCCGGTCGACACCTCGGTGGCGTACGGCGGCAACTCGGCGCTGAACGGCACGGCGGCCGACTTCATGGTCGGCCGCAAGATCGGTGGCGTCAACGTGTTTGGTGGCGGCCTGGGCCTGTACAACCCGGGCCGCAAGATCATCGGCGGTGTCGGCGTCAGCGGCGACACCTCGTGCGCCGACCACATGATCGCCTGGCGGGTGCGCAACGCACTGGCGCTCGACTACGTGCCCAGCGGGCCGGCCAAGCTGTTCGCGGGCGATCCAACCCACCCGGACAACATCATCTACGACATCGGCGCGGCTGGCAGTGCCAGCGGCTTCGGCCACCCGACCTGCCTGAACACCGCGAATGCCGGGGCGCTGCCCCCGGCCAAGTGACGGCGAAGGCCCTGCGACGGCCGCCCGGCCGCCCGGGCGTCAGTAAATGAGCCGGTCGGGCCGGATGTCACGCAGGATGGTGGTGGCGATCTCCTCGATCGACTTGTGCGTCGACGACAGCCACGAGATGCCTTCCTTCTTCATCATCCGCTCGGCCTCGTTGATCTCGTAGCGGCAGTTCTCGATCGATGCGTACTTGCTGCCCGGGCGCCGCTCGTTGCGGATCTGGGACAGCCGGTCGGCGTCGATCGTCAACCCGAAGCACTTGCGCTTGTGGGTCACCAGCGCCTTCGGTATCGAGTTGCGCTCGAAATCCTCCGGGATCAGCGGGTAATTGGCCGCCTTGATGCCGTGCTGCATCGCCAGGTAGAGCGACGTCGGCGTCTTGCCGCTGCGGCTGACGCCGACCAGGATCACGTCGGCCTGCTCCAGGTTGCGCGCCGACTGGCCGTCGTCGTGCGCCAGCGAGAAGTTGATCGCCTCGATGCGGTCGTTGTACTCCTGGCTCTTCGCGACGTCGGAAAAACGCCCGACGCGGTGGTTCGACTTGATGCCGAATTCCTCTTCCAGCGGCTCGATGAAGCTGCGGAACATGTCCATCACCAGCGCCGAGCAGCGCTCGGAGATCAGCCGGCAGACCTCGGCGTTCACCAGCGTCAGGAAGACCACCGGCCGCTGGCCCTCCCGCACGGCGGTTTCGTTGACCTCGCGCACCACCTGTTCGGCCTTCTCGATCGAGTCGATGAACGGGCGCCGGATGTGCCGGTGCTTGGCCGAAAACTGCGCCAGGATCGAATTGCCGAAGGTCTCGGCGGTGATGCCGGTGCCGTCGGAGACGAAAAAAACAGTGCGATTGGACATGGCGCGGCCACAAAGATGTAGGAATGGTCTGTGCGCATGATAGGGGGAGGGGCCCTAGAATCCCGCCCCAATGCGACCCTCTCCCGCCTTCCACCCCGCGGTGCTCACACAAGCACATGCAAAAACGGCAGCACCGGCCGGGGTGGCCGCTCGCGATCGCCTGGCGGGAGCGCGACAAGTTTTTTTACATCATGGAGCTTTGTCATGTCTTCCCAGGTTTCAGCGACCGCCCTGGTCGTTCCGTTTGAGCACTTGAGAATGAACGACGTCGAGACGGTGGGCGGCAAGAACGCCTCGCTCGGCGAAATGATCAGCCAGCTGGCTGCCTCCGGCGTGCGCGTGCCAGGGGGCTTTGCCACCACCGCGCACGCCTTCCGCCAGTTCCTCACATACGGTGGCCTGACCGAGAAGATCAACGCGCGCCTGGACGCGCTGAACACCGACGACGTGCGCGCGCTGGCCGAGGCCGGCGCCGAGATCCGCGGCTGGGTCGAGGCCGCGCCGTTCCCGGCCGATTTCGAGGCCGCGATCCGCGCCGAGTTCGAGAAGCTCACGGTCACCCACGCCGGCGCCTCGTTCGCCGTGCGGTCGTCCGCCACCGCCGAAGACCTGCCCGACGCCTCGTTCGCCGGCCAGCAGGAGACCTTCCTGAACGTGGTCGGCATCGACGACGTGCTGCACAAGATCAAGGAAGTGTTCGCGTCGCTGTACAACGACCGCGCCATCTCCTACCGCGTGCACAAGGGCTTCGCGCATGCCGACGTGGCCCTGTCCGCCGGCATCCAGCGCATGGTGCGCTCCGACCTGGGCGCCGCCGGCGTGATGTTCACGATGGACACCGAGTCGGGCTTCCCCGACGTCGTGTTCGTCACCTCCAGCTACGGCCTCGGCGAGACCGTGGTGCAGGGCGCCGTGAACCCGGACGAGTTCTACGTCCACAAGCCGTCGCTGAAGGCCGGCAAGCTGGCCGTCATCCGCCGCAACCTCGGCTCCAAGCTGATCCGCATGGAGTTCGCGACGCCGGAAGAAAAGGCCGCCTCGGGCAAGCTGGTGAAGACCACCGACACGCCGGTCGAGCTGCGCAACCGCTACTCGCTGAGCGACGAGGACGTCACCGAGCTGGCCAAGTACGCGCTGATCATCGAGCAGCACTACGGCCGCCCGATGGACATCGAGTGGGGCAAGGACGGTGGCGACGGCCAGCTGTACATCCTGCAGGCCCGTCCCGAGACCGTGAAGAGCCAGGCCACCGTCGAGCACCGCTACAAGCTCAAGGGCACCAGCACCGTGTTGACGGAAGGCCGCGCGATCGGCCAGAAGATCGGCACCGGCCCGGTGCGCCTGGTCAACAGCATCGCCGAGATGGAGCGTGTGCAGCCCGGTGACGTGCTGGTCACCGACATGACCGACCCCAACTGGGAGCCGGTGATGAAGCGCGCCAGCGCCATCGTCACCAACCGCGGCGGGCGCACCTGCCACGCGGCGATCATCGCGCGCGAGCTGGGCATCCCGGCGGTCGTCGGCTGCGGCGACGCCACCGAGGTGCTGAAGGACGGCGCGCTGGTCACGGTGGCCTGTTCCGAGGGCGACACCGGCTACATCTACGACGGCCTGCTCGAGATGGAGGTCAACGAGGTGAGCCGCGGCGAACTGCCGTACTGCCCCGTGAAGATCATGATGAACGTGGGCAACCCGCAGCTCGCGTTCAACTTCGCGCAGATGCCGAACGCCGGGGTGGGCCTGGCCCGCCTCGAGTTCATCATCAACAACAACATCGGCGTGCACCCGCGCGCGATCCTCGACTACCCGAACGTCGACGCCGACCTGAAGAAGGCGGTCGAATCGGTGGCGCGTGGCCACGCCAGCCCGCGAGCGTTCTACGTCGACAAGCTGGCCGAAGGCATCGCCACCATCGGCGCGGCGTTCTGGCCCAAGCCGGTGATCGTGCGCCTGTCCGACTTCAAGTCGAACGAGTACAAGAAGCTCATCGGCGGCTCGCGCTACGAGCCCGAGGAAGAGAACCCGATGCTGGGCTTCCGCGGTGCCGCGCGCTACGTCAGCGAGGAGTTCGGCGAGGCCTTCGCGATGGAGTGCCAGGCGCTCAAGCGCGTGCGCAACGACATGGGGCTGAACAACGTCGAGATCATGGTGCCGTTCGTGCGCACGCTGGGCCAGGCCCAGCGCGTGCACGACATGCTGGCCGAGCAGGGCCTCAAGCGCGGCGACAACGGCCTGCGCCTGATCATGATGTGCGAGATCCCGAGCAACGCGATCCTGGCCGACCAGTACCTCGAGTACTTCGACGGCATGTCGATCGGCTCGAACGACCTCACGCAGCTGACCCTCGGCCTCGACCGCGACTCCGGCCTCGAGATCCTGGCCAAGGACTTCGACGAGCGCGACCCGGCCGTGAAGGCCCTGATCAGCCGTGCCATCGCGGCCTGCCGTGCCCACGGCAAGTACGTCGGCATCTGCGGCCAGGGCCCCAGCGACCATGCCGACTTCGCCGAGTGGCTGGCCGCCGAAGGCATCGTGTCGATCTCGCTGAACCCCGACACGGTGGTCGACACCTGGCAACTGCTGGCCAAGCGCTGAGCGCTGGTGTCTTCTCCCTCTCCTCCGGGAGAGGGCCGGGGTGAGGGCCGGCTGTGCCGGTCCTGGTGACACTCCCCATCCCGCGCCATGGTCACCCTGCTGACAATGCAGGCTCACTTCGGCAGGGAAAAGGGACGGCGCACCAGTGGACACGAGCAAGCCCGCCGGCAGCAGCGCGCTGCCGCCCCGCTACTGGCGGCGGCTGCGCGCCCTGACCCTGTTCCTGCTGCTGCTGTGGGCGCTGGTCACCTGCGGGGTGCCATGGTTCGCGCGTGACCTGAACCAGTGGCGCTTCGCCGGCATGCCGCTCGGGCTGTGGATGTCCAGCCAGGGCGCCATCGCCGTGTACCTGCTGCTGATCGTCGCCTACGCGGTGTGCTGCGACCGCATCGAACGCGGCCTGGAGCCGCTGCTGCATGACTGACCGTGTCGCCGAGACGCGCGCGTTCAGCCGCGTGCTGCACCGCCGCTACGCCCTCTACACCGTGGGCGTGCTGGTGTTCATCGCGGTGCTGGCCGGTCTCGAGTACCGCGGCTGGCCGCGCACCTGGATCGGCTCGACCTTCCTCATCGGCACCGTCGTCGTCTATGCGGCGATCGGTCTCGGTGCGCGCACCACCGACCAGGGCGAGTACTACGTCGCCGGCCGGCGCGTGCCGGCGTTCTACAACGGCATGGCGACCGCGGCCGACTGGATGTCGGCGGCGTCGTTCATCGGCACCGCCGGCGTGCTGTACCTGCACGGGTTCACCGGGCTGGCCTACATCCTCGGCTGGACCGGCGGCTACTGCCTGGTGGCGATGCTGCTGGCGCCCTACCTGCGGCGCAGCGGTTACTTCACGCTGCCCGATTTCCTCGGCGCGCGCTACGGCGGCCTGGCGCCGCGGCTGATCGGCGTGGGGGCGTCGGTGCTGGTGTCGTTCGTCTACGTGGTGGTGCAGATCTACGGCGTCGGCCTCATCACCTCGCACCTCACCGGGTTCAGCTTCGAGGTCGGCATCTTCGTCGGCCTCGGCGGCGTGCTGGTCTGTTCGTTCCTCGGCGGCATGCGCGCGGTCACGTGGACGCAGGTGGCGCAGTACATCATGCTGATCATCGCGTTCCTGACGCCGGTGTTCTGGCTGTCGGTCAAGCAGACCGGCAGTGCCTGGCCGCCGCTGGGCTACGGCACGCAGCTCGAGCGCATCGCCGAGCGCGAACGCGCGCTCGAGCAGGATCCGCGCGAACTCGAGGTGCGCCAGCTGCAGGCCCAGCGCGCCGCCGACCAGGCCCGCAAGCTCGCCGATGTGCCGGCCGCGATGGCCGAGGACCGCGAGCGCCTCGCCGCCGAAGTGCAGGCGCTGCGCCGCCAGGGCGACACCTCGCGCCAGTTGCAGCTGGCCGAACGCCAGCTCGCCGCGCGGCCGCAGACCGAAGCCGCCGCCGCGGCGCAGTACCAGCGCGCCTACGAGCAGGCCCAGCGCATGGCCGCGCCGCTGGCGGGCATGGCGCCGCATGCGGTGCCGTACGCCTCGGGCGACCCGGACGGCACGCCGCGCGAGCGCGCCGCGTACCGCGACGAACGCATCAACTTCCTGGCGCTGGTGCTGTGCCTGATGCTCGGCACCGCGGCGATGCCGCACGTGCTGACGCGCTATTGCACGACCCCCAGCACCAGCGAGGCGCGCCGCTCGGTGGGCTGGTCGCTGTTTTTCATCGCGCTGCTGTACCTGGCCGCGCCCGCGCTGGCGGCGATCGTCAAGTACGAGGTCTTCAGCCACCTGGTCGGCCAGCCGTTTTCGGCGCTGCCGGGCTGGATCGGCCGCTGGAGCCGGCTCGACCCGTCGCTGGTGTCGGTGGAGGATGTCAACGGCGACGGCCTGCTGCAGCTCTCCGAGCTCTGGCTGGCGCAGGACGCCGTGGTGCTGGCGGCACCCGAGATCGGCGGCCTGCCGCTGGTGGTCACCTACCTGGTGGCCGCCGGCGGGCTGGCCGCGGCGCTGTCCACCGCCGACGGCCTGCTGCTGACGATTTCCAACGCGCTGTCGCACGACCTGTACTACCGCGTCTTCCGTCCGCAGGCGCGCGCGATCCGCCGCGTGATGCTGTCGAAGTTCCTGGTGCTGATCGTCGCGCTGCTGGCGGCCTACCTGGCCGCCCAGCGCACCGCCGACATCCTGCAGTTCGTCTCGGTGGCGTTCTCGATCGCCGCCTCGGCCTTCTTTCCGGCGCTGGTGCTCGGCGTCTTCTGGCGTGGCGCCACGCGGCACGGCGCCACCTGCGGCATGCTGGCCGGCCTGGGCACCACGCTCGCGTGCCTGCTGCTGACGCACGCCCGGCTGCGCGGGGTGTTCGGCTGGCCCGAGGTCGGGACGGGCGCACGCTGGTGGGGCATCGACCCGGTGGCGGCCGGCGTCTTCGGCGTGCCGGTCGGGGTGGTCACGATCGCGGTGGTCAGCTGGATCGACGGGGCGCTGCAGCGGCGCCGGCACGCCGTGGTCAGCCAGGCGGCGATCGACCGCATGCGCGACCCGCGCCGCGACGGCGCCTTCGAGGACAGTTTGTACTGACGGCCGACGGGTTCTGTGGGAGCGGCTTCAGCCGCGATGGACCGTGAACCGGCGCGAATCGCGGCTGAAGCCGCTCCTACAGAGAGTTCTGGTCGGAACCTGCTATCATCGCGGGCTTTTCCCTTGCCGCACCCCTGACGCCATGGGGCGGCTTTCCCGGCGGTCGCGTCGTTGCTGGCGTTGCTGGCGTCGCTGTAGCCGGAAACCCACGAGGAGTGTTCATGCGTCATTACGAAATCATCCTGCTGGTCCACCCGGACCAGAGCGAGCAGGTTCCGGCCATGCTGGAGCGCTACAAGGGCGTCGTCACCGCCGCCGGTGGCAAGGTCCACCGCGTCGAAGACTGGGGCCGCCTGCAGCTCGCCTACCAGATCAACAAGCTGGCCAAGGCGCACTACCTGCTGCTGAACATCGAAGTCAGCAAGGAAACGCTGGAAGAAATCGAGACCGGCTTCCGGTTCAACGATGCCATCCTGCGCCACCTGACGGTGCTGAAGAGCAAGGCCGAGACCGGTCCGTCGGTCATGATGAAGCGCGTCGAGAAGGAAGACGCACGCAAGGCTGCGGCCTCCCAGGAAGCCAGCGCCTGAGGACGCTGCGGCATTGATGTCCGCCCGTTCGGGCCTGCAGTTCCCCCTTCCGCATGAATGACGTGCAGTTGTCGGGACAGGTCGTCGAACGAGGCCCGTTGCGCTACACCCCGGCCGGATTGCCGGCGCTCGATGTGCGGCTCGCCCACACGTCCCGCGTCGAGCACGAAGGCGAATGGCGGCAGGTCTCCCTGGAGATCCATGCCACCGCGATCGGGGACACGGCCCGGCGGCTCGAGGCGATGGCGGTGGGTGACACCGCCTTGTTCTCGGGCTTCCTCGGCAAGCAGCGCAACGGTCGTGGCGTGATGCTGCACATCCAACGGCTCGAAGCCTCCGTTTCCGCAGTCGCCTGACGGCACTGCAACCCGTCTACCGAATTTTCGAAAGAGCGAACCATGCCTCCGCCGCGTTCACGTTTTTCCAAGGACCGCAACAAGGGTCGTCGCAACCAGCAATCGCTGCTGTTCAAGCGCAAGCGTTTCTGCCGCTTCACCGTCGCCGGCGTCAAGGAAATCGACTACAAGGACCTCGACGTCCTGCGCGATTTCGTCGGCGAGAACGGCAAGATCACGCCGGCCCGCCTGACCGGCACCCGCGCGATCTTCCAGCGCCAGCTGACCACCGCGATCAAGCGCGCCCGCTTCCTGGCCCTGCTGCCGTACAGCGACCAGCACAAGGTCTGAGGGGAGAGACACCATGCAAATCATCCTGCTCGAGAAGGTCGCCAACCTGGGCAACCTCGGTGAGGTCGTCAAGGTCAAGGACGGCTACGCCCGCAACTTCCTGATCCCGAAGGGTGCTGCCCGCCGTGCCACGCAGGCCGCGGTCGCCGAATTCGAAGCGCGTCGCGCCGAGATCGAAAAGGCCCAGGCCGAGAAGCTGGCGAGCGCCGCTGCCGTGGGCGAGAAGCTCGGCGGCAAGACCGTCACCGTCGGCCAGAAGGCCGGCGTGGACGGCCGCCTGTTCGGTTCGGTCACCAACGCCGACATCGCCGAAGCACTGCAGAAGCAGGGCTTCGAAGTCGCGAAGGTCCAGGTTCGCCTGCCCAACGGTCCGCTGAAGACCGTCGGCGAGTTCCCGGTCCAGGTGGCCCTGCACACCGACGTCGTCGTCGACGTGACGGTGGCCGTGGTCGCCGACAACGACTGATCGTCGACATTCCGCACTGCAAAGGGCCGGCTCTGCCGGCCCTTTGTTTTTGTGCGCACGGTGTCCACAGGCTGTGCCCACCTCGCCCCCTGCTTGTGCACAGCGTTGTCCACCGGCGGACAAAAGTTGTCCCGCGTTGTCCCGGCGATGCCCCAAGCTTTTCCCCAAAGCTGTCCACAGGGCTCCGCGCCCAACCCTCCTATCATCGACAGATGGCTGCCGTGTTCCCCGGCCCGTTCTCGGGCAAGTCCTTTTCCGAGCGCAGCGGCGATGACGAAATCGCCCGGCTGCGCGTGCCCCCGCACTCGATCGAGGGCGAACAGAGCGTGCTCGGCGGCCTGCTGCTGGACAACAGCGCCTGGGACCGCGCCGGCGACCTGCTGAGCGAGAGCGACTTCTACCGCCACGAGCACCAGCTGATCTTCAAGGCCATCGGCCAGCTGGTCGGTGCCAGCAAGCCGGCCGACGTCATCACGGTCTACGAGCAGCTGCAGACCCACGGCCATGCCGAGGAAGTGGGCGGGCTGGCGTACCTCAACGCGCTCGCGCAGAGCGTGCCGAGCGCGGCCAACATGCGGCGCTACGCGGAGATCGTGCGCGAGCGCGCCATCCTGCGCAAGCTGGTCGGCGCGAGCGACGAGATCGCCACCGCCGCGTTCAATCCGCAAGGCCGCGCGGTGGCGCAGATCCTCGACGAGGCCGAGGGCAAGATCTTCAAGATCGGCGAGGAGGGTTCGCGCACCAAGCAGGGCTTCCAGTCGATGGATTCGCTGGTGGTGCAGCTGATCGACCGGGTGCAGGAGCTGGCCGAGAACGGCGCTGGCGACGTCACCGGGGTGCCCACCGGCTTCGCCGACATGGACAAGATGACCGCGGGCCTGCAGGCCGGCGACCTGATCGTGCTCGCCGCCCGTCCGTCGATGGGCAAGACCGCGTTCGCGCTGAACATCGGCGAGCATGTCGCGGTCAAGGAAGGCCTGCCGGTCGTGGTCTTCTCGATGGAAATGGGCGCCTCTCAGCTGGCGCTGCGGGTGGTCGGCTCGCTGGGCCGCATCGACCAGCAGCACCTGCGCACCGGTGCGCTGTCGAACGACGAATGGGGCCGGCTCTCGGAGGCGGTCGACAAGCTGCGCAACGCCAGCATCTTCATCGACGAGACGCCCGCGCTGACCCCGGCCGAACTGCGCGCCCGCGCCCGGCGCCAGGCGCGCCAGTGCGGCAAGCTCGGGCTGATCATCATCGACTACCTGCAGCTGATGAGTGGTTCGAACAGCGCTGCCGGGGAAAACCGCGCCACCGAGATCTCCGAGATCTCGCGGGGCCTGAAGGCGCTCGCCAAGGAGCTGCAGTGCCCGGTGATCGCGCTGTCGCAGCTCAACCGCTCGGTCGAAACCCGCACCGACAAGCGCCCGATGATGAGCGACCTGCGCGAATCGGGGGCCATCGAACAGGATGCCGACGTCATCATGTTCATCTACCGCGACGAGTACTACAACAAGGAGTCGAAGGAGCCGGGCGTGGCCGAGATCATCATCGGCAAGCAGCGCAACGGGCCGGTCGGCACCGTCAAGCTCGCGTTCTTGCGGGCCCACACCAAGTTCGAGAACCTGGCGCCGGGCTACGGCATGGGTGGCGGCGACTACTGAGCGCCTCGCCTGCAGGGTCGGGCGCTGCTACGGGAGACGAAAAAGCAACTGGCGCTCGTGCTTCAGGGCGAGCAGCACGACGCTGTTCTCGCTGTGAGCGTAGAGCAGTACGTAGGGTTTGACGACCAGTTCGCGCAGGTTCGGCAGGCCGTGCTGGGCCGCGAGGAGGATGGCCCGCTGAGCTGCTGCCTGTCCTTGCGCGGAACGCGCCTGCAGAAAGCGGGCAGGTCGGCCCGCGGACGGATTCCAGGCCAGGTGCTCGCGGGCTTCCTTCAGGCGCGCCAGCAAGGCGGCGTATCGCCCGGTGGCGCTGATGGCATCCTGCTCCTGCAGGAAGTCATGTGCGCTGCGTACATCGCGGACAAAGGATTGCGCGGCCTGGATCCGCGCATGGGCGGGCAATGGCACCGCTCAGTCGGCTCGCTGGACGAAGGGGGTGGTCAAGGCCTGGTCGAGTGCTGTCTCGTCCAGCACCCGGCCGGATGCGAGGTCCTCCAGGCCCTCGAGCGCGCCTTGGGCCAGTAGCAGTCCGGCGTGTTCGGCTTCGAGGGCATGGTAGTAGTCGAGCTTTCGTGCATCGACCAGCGCGACGTAGCCTGCCCCGTTCCTCGTGAGCAGCTTCTCGCTACCGCGGTCCACCACGTCCTCCGCCAGCTCGGTGAGCCGAGCTGGGGCCTCGCTGATCGGTACGACGTCTGCGGCACGGACTCCCATTGACGGCTCCTCGATGGACGGTGACGGCCAAGTGTAATGTTCGGCGAACGGCGGCCTTTGAACAAAAACGGGCCCCCGCAGGGGCCCGTGTCGTTCAAGCGAAGACCCTTGGAATCAGTCGCGCTCGCCCCCGAAGATGCCGAACAGTGCCAGCAGGTTCTGGAAGATGTTGTACAGGTCCAGGTAGATCGCCAGCGTCGCGGTGATGTAGTTGGTCTCGCCGCCGTCGATCACGCGCTTGATGTCGACCAGCAGGAAGGCCGAGAACAGCACGATCGCGAGCGTGGACAGCGTCATCATCAGCGCGGTCGACTGCACGAACGCGTTGATCACCATCGCGATCAGCAGCGCGATGGCACCGACGAACAGGAACTTGGTCATGTTCGTCAGGTCGCGCTTCACCACCGTGGCGAGCATCGCCATCGCGGCGAACACCCCGGCGGTGCCGCCGAAGGCGAGCATGATCAGCGAGGCGCCGTTGGAGAAGCCCAGGATCGCCGCCAGCATGCGCGACAGCATCAGGCCCATGAAGAACGTGAACGCCAGCAGCACCGGCACGCCGGCCGCCGAATTCTTCGTCTTCTCGATCGCGAACATGAAGCCGAACGCGCCGGCCAGGAACAACACCAGCGACAGACCGGTGCCCATCGCGGCGACGATGCCGGTGGACACGCCGATCCAGGCGCCGAGCACCGTCGGGATCATCGACAGCGCGAGCAGCCCGTAAGTGTTGCGCAGGACCTTGTTGCGCTGCGCTGCTGCGGCACCGACACCGCCGTAGCCATAGCTTTGCAGACCTTCGTTCATGGAACCTCCAATGATGTGGATACGCCTGTGAGTCGGGCCGACGATTGTAGTTCCCGACCCTGATGAAGATGGGGGTGCTGCCGGCGCTGTCAAGCCCCGATGCCAGCCCGGCCGGCCGGACTTGGGGTCGGCACCCTTCAGGAGAGAGGGTTCTCCCGGCTATAATTCCGCGGTTTACCTGCCCACACCGCAGACTGGCGACACCCTCCCCGAGCTCCCCTGGGCCAGACCCCGGGCCACGGCGGTCCAGGGCCAGGCGCACCCATCTCCTGCCCCGCAGCCGTGCATCCCAGCACACTGGCAAGCGGCGTGCCGAGCGCGGGTGCGCATGTCGCGCAGAGCTGCTCTCTTACCGGAGTTTTCGTGCTGCCCGTCCTGCCTCCCGCAATCCTCGCACTCGCAGACGGCACGGTCTTTCACGGCACCTCGATCGGCGCGCCCGGTCACACCGTCGGCGAAGTGGTGTTCAACACCGCGCTGACCGGCTACCAGGAAATCCTCACCGACCCCAGCTACTGCCAGCAGATCGTCACGTTGACGTATCCGCACATCGGCAACTATGGGGTCAGCCGCGAGGATGTCGAAGCCAAGAAAGTCTTTGCCGCCGGCCTGATCATCAAGGACCTGCCGATCCGCGTGTCCAACTTCCGCGCCGAGCTGTCGCTCAGCGAGTACCTGGCGAAAGAAGGCACCGTCGCCATCGCCGGACTGGACACCCGCCAGCTGACCCGCGTTCTGCGCACCAAAGGCGCGCAGAACGGCTGCATCCTGGCACTGCCGGTGGGCACGCCGGTGACGCAGGCCGAGATCGACCGTGCCATCGCGCTGGCGCAGGCCGCGCCCAACATGGCCGGCCAGGACCTCGCCAAGGTGGTCAGCTGCACCGAGCCCTACGTGTGGACGCAGCGCGAATGGCAGCTGGGCGAGGGCTATCCCGAGCAAACGGCGCCGCGCTTCCACGTCGTCGCGTTCGACTACGGCGTCAAGTACAACATCCTGCGCATGCTGGCCGAGCGCGGCTGCAAGATCACCGTCGTGCCGGCGCAGACCCCGTCCGCCGAGGTGCTGAAGCACCGCCCGGACGGCATCTTCCTCAGCAACGGCCCCGGCGACCCCGAGCCGTGCGACTACGCGATCGCCGCGAGCCGCGAGCTGATCGAGCAGGGCATCCCGACCTTCGGCATCTGCCTGGGCCACCAGCTGATGGCGCTGGCCTCCGGCGCGAAGACCTTCAAGATGAAGTTCGGCCACCACGGCGCGAACCACCCGGTGAAGGACCTCGACAACGGCCGCGTCTCGATCACCAGCCAGAACCACGGCTTCGCGGTCGACCCGGCCACGCTGCCGGCGAACCTGCGCCCCACACACGTCAGCCTCTTCGACGGCACGCTGCAGGGCCTGGCGCGCACCGACAAGCCGGCGTTCTGCTTCCAGGGCCACCCGGAAGCCTCGCCCGGCCCGCACGACATCGCCTACCTGTTCGACCGCTTCATCGCCCTGATGGAGGGCGCGAAGCGCTGAGCGGCGCCGCGACGAAGCCCCGATGTTCGGCATCACCGATCCCTGGACCTACCTGCTCGGCACGATCGCGATCGTGCTGCTGCCGGGCCCGAACTCGATGTTCGTGCTCGCGGTGGCGGCGCGCCGCGGCGTGCGGTTCGGCTATGCCGGGGCCTGCGGGGTGTTCCTCGGCGACACGGTGCTGATGACGCTGGCCGCGCTGGGCGCCGCCTCGGTGCTGAAGGCGCTGCCGGCGCTGTTCCTGCTCGTCAAGGTGGCCGGCGCGGCCTACCTGGGCTGGGTCGGTCTGCAGCTGCTGCGCGCCGCGGTGCAACGCTGGCGCGGCGAGGCCGCCGCCGTGCAGGCCAGCGAGGCCGAGCTGCGCCAGCCGTTCCGCCGGGCGTTCGTGATCAGCCTGCTGAACCCGAAGGCCATCCTGTTCTTCGTCTCGTTCTTCATCCAGTTCGTCGATCCCGCCTATCCGTGGCCGGCGCTGACCTTCCTGGCCCTCGGCGCCATCGTGCAGGTGTGCAGCGCGCTGTACCTGTCGGCGCTGATCTTCGCCGGCGCGCGCCTGGCCGCCGCGTTCGCGGCACGCCGCCGCACGGCGAGCGCCGCCACCTCGGCCGTGGGCGCGCTGTTCCTCGGCTTCGGCGCGAAGCTCGCCACAGCCAGCCTGAACTGACCGGCGCGGCCCGACCCCTCTTCCGTACAAGACCATGCCAAAGCGTACCGACCTGAAAAGCATCCTCATCATCGGCGCCGGCCCGATCATCATCGGCCAGGCGTGCGAGTTCGACTACTCCGGCGCGCAGGCCTGCAAGGCGCTGCGCCAGGAGGGCTACAAGGTCATCCTGGTCAACAGCAACCCGGCCACGATCATGACCGACCCGGACACGGCCGATGTGACCTACATCGAGCCGATCACCTGGCAGGTGGTCGAGAAGATCATCGCCAAGGAGCGTCCGGACGCGGTCCTGCCCACGATGGGCGGCCAGACCGCGCTGAACTGCGCGCTCGACCTGCACAAGCACGGCGTGCTGGCCAAGTACGGCGTCGAGATGATCGGTGCCAACGAACACGCGATCGAGAAAGCCGAGGACCGCCTGAAGTTCAAGGACGCGATGACCAAGATCGGTCTCGGGTCGGCGAAGTCGGGCATCGCGCACTCGATGGAAGAGGCGTGGTCGGTGCAGAAGGCCATCCAGGCCGAGATCGGCGGCTCCGGCTTCCCGATGGTCATCCGCCCGAGCTTCACGCTGGGCGGCACCGGCGGCGGCATCGCCTACAACCCGGAAGAGTTCGAGACCATCTGCAAGCGCGGCCTCGACCTCTCGCCCACCAACGAGCTGCTCATCGAGGAATCGCTGATCGGCTGGAAGGAATACGAGATGGAAGTGGTCCGCGACAAGGCGGACAACTGCATCATCGTCTGCTCCATCGAGAACCTCGACCCGATGGGCATCCACACCGGCGACTCGATCACCGTCGCGCCGGCGCAGACGCTCACCGACAAGGAGTACCAGCTGTTGCGCAACGCCTCGATCGCGATCCTGCGCGAGATCGGCGTCGACACCGGTGGCTCCAACGTGCAGTTCTCGATCAACCCGAACGACGGCCGCATGGTCGTGATCGAGATGAACCCGCGGGTGTCGCGGTCGTCGGCGCTGGCCTCCAAGGCCACCGGCTTCCCGATCGCCAAGATCGCCGCCAAGCTGGCGGTGGGCTACACGCTCGACGAACTGCAGAACGACATCACCGGCGGCACCACGCCGGCGAGCTTCGAGCCCAGCATCGACTACGTCGTCACCAAGATCCCGCGCTTCGCGTTCGAGAAGTTCCCGGCGGCCGACCCGCACCTGACCACGCAGATGAAGTCGGTGGGCGAGGTGATGGCGATGGGCCGCACCTTCCAGGAAAGCTTCCAGAAGGCACTGCGCGGCCTGGAGACCGGCATCGACGGCCTCAGCGAGCGCAGCACCGACCGCGAAGAGATCGTGCAGGAGATCGGCGAGCCCGGCCCCGAGCGCATCCTGTTCGTCGGCGACGCGTTCCGCCTCGGCATGACGCTCGACGAGGTGTTCGAGGAGACCGCGATCGACCCGTGGTTCCTGGCCCAGATCGAAGACCTCATCAAGACCGAAGCCCAGGTCAAGGGCCGCAGCCTCGACAGCCTGTCGGCCGCCGAACTGCGCTACCTGAAGCAGAAGGGCTTCTCCGACCGTCGCCTGGCCAAGCTGATCGGCATCGACCAGCACGCCGTGCGCAAGGCACGCCACGCCAAGGGCGTGCGCCCGGTCTACAAGCGCGTGGACACCTGCGCCGCCGAGTTCGCGACGCAGACCGCCTACCTGTACTCCTGCTACGAAGCCGAGGGCGCCGAGTCCGAGGCCGAGCCCACCGGCAACAAGAAGATCATGGTGCTGGGCGGGGGCCCGAACCGCATCGGCCAGGGCATCGAGTTCGACTACTGCTGCGTGCACGCCGCGCTGGCGATGCGCCAGGACGGCTACGAGACCATCATGGTCAACTGCAACCCCGAGACCGTGTCGACCGACTACGACACCTCGGACCGCCTGTACTTCGAGCCGGTGACGCTGGAAGACGTGCTCGAGATCGTCGCGATCGAGAAGCCGGTCGGCGTGATCGTGCAGTACGGCGGCCAGACGCCGCTGAAGCTGGCACTCGACCTCGAAGCCAACGGCGTGCCCATCATCGGCACCACGCCCGACAGCATCGACATCGCCGAAGACCGCGAGCGTTTCCAGCAACTGCTGCACTCGCTCGGCCTGAAGCAGCCGCCCAACCGCACCGCCCGCACCGAAGATGCCGCCATCGCGCTGGCCAACGAGATCGGCTACCCGCTGGTGGTGCGCCCGAGCTACGTGCTCGGCGGCCGCGCGATGGAAATCGTGCACGGCGACAAGGACCTCGAGCGCTACATGCGCGAAGCGGTGCGCGTCTCCGAGAAGTCGCCGGTGCTGCTGGACCGCTTCCTCGACGACGCCGTCGAGGTCGACGTCGACTGCATCAGCGATGGCGTCGACACGATGATCGGCGGCATCATGGAACACATCGAGCAGGCCGGCGTGCACTCCGGCGACTCGGCGTGCTCGCTGCCGCCGTACACGCTGTCGAAGCCGCTGCAGGACGAACTGCGCCGCCAGACCGCGCTGATGGCCAAGGCCCTGAAGGTGGTCGGCCTGATGAACGTGCAGTTCGCGATCCAGGGCGACGTCACCGGCGGCCTCGACGCCTGCACCGTCTACGTGCTCGAAGTGAACCCGCGGGCCTCGCGCACCGTGCCGTACGTGTCGAAGGCCACCGGCCAGCCGCTGGCCAAGATCGCCGCGCGCTGCATGGCCGGCCAGAAGCTGGCCGACCAGAAGGGCGCCGGCAACCAGCCGCCGCACGAGGTGATCCCGCCGTACTTCAGCGTCAAGGAAGCGGTCTTCCCGTTCAACAAGTTCCCCGGCGTCGACCCGATCCTCGGCCCCGAGATGCGCTCCACCGGCGAGGTGATGGGCGTGGGCAAGACCTTCGGCGAAGCGATGCTGAAGAGCCAGCTCGGCGCCGGCTCGCGGCTGCCGACCAAGGGCACCGTGGTCATCACCGTCAAGGCCAACGACCACGCCCGCGCGGTGCCGGTGGCGCGCGACCTGCACGCGCTGGGCTTCCAGATCGTCGCGACCAAGGGCACCGCGGCGGCCATCGCGGCCGCCGGCGTGCCGGTCAAGGTGGTCAACAAGGTCAAGGACGGCCGGCCGCACATCGCCGACATGATCAAGGCCGGCGAGATCCAGCTGGTCTTCACCACCGTCGACGAAACCCGCACGGCGATCGCGGACTCCCGCTACATCCGCACCGCCGCGCTGGCCAACCGGGTGAGCTACTACACGACGATGGCCGGCTGCGAAGCGGCCACCGAAGCGCTGAAGCACCAGGACGACCTGTCGGTGGTCTCCCTGCAGGAACTGCACACCGAACTGCACTAAACTAGGTCGACCCCTCGGCCGCCGCCGAGCTCCTCACGGAGCAGCGGCGGTTCGTTTTTTTGGAAGAAGACATCATGGCCACCATCCCTCTCACCAAGCGTGGAGCAGAGCTGCTCAAGGAAGAGCTGCACCGGTTGAAGACCATCGAACGCCCGGCGGTCATCACTGCCATCGCCGAAGCCCGTGCGCAAGGCGACCTGTCCGAGAACGCCGAGTACGACGCGGCCAAGGACAAGCAGGGCTTCATTGAAGGCCGCATCCTCGAGGTCGAAGGCAAGCTGGCGGTGGCCCAGGTGATCGACCCGTCGCAGCTCGACGCCGGCGGCAAGGTGGTGTTCGGCGCGACCGTCGACCTCGAGGAAGAAGAGAGCGGCGACCCGGTGACCTACCAGATCGTCGGCGAGGACGAGGCCGACCTGAAGCAGGGCCGCATCTCGGTGGGCTCGCCGATCGCGCGGGCGCTGATCGGCAAGGTCGAGGGCGACGTGGCCGAGGTGCAGGCGCCGGGCGGCATCAAGCGCTACGAGGTCATCGAGGTGCGGTACCTCTGATCCCTGAGCCCCTCGCCCCGCGTGGGAGAGGGGTTGGGGAGAGGGGCGCGGCCACCATCGCCCCCTCTCCCCGGCCCTCTCCCGCAAGGGGAGAGGGAGACCATCCCGATCCAGAGATTCTGATGCAAACCCTCGTCCGCCTGCGCGGCCCGCTCGCCGGCCTCTGGCTCGGCGTCATCCTCTGCCTGGCCTTCATGGCCGCACCCACCGCGTTCGCGCAGCTCGAGCGCGCGCAGGCCGGCCGGCTCGCTGGCCACCTGTTCCAGCTCGAGGCGCAGCTCTCGCTGGTCTTGGCGATCCTGCTGTTCATCGTCGAGCGCACCTGGGCGGCGCGCCGTGCCGAGGCCGGGCAGGGTTCGCGGCTGACGTTGAACCTGCTGCTGGTGCTCGGCGCATTGTTCTGCACCGTGCTCGGCTACTACGCGCTGCAGCCGATGATGGAGGCTGCGCGTGCCGGGCAGGGCCGGTTGGGCTTCGGCGCGCTGCACGGCATCTCGAGTGGCTTCTTCGCGCTGAAGGGCCTGCTGCTGCTGGTGTACAGCTGGCGGCTGGCGGCTCGAGACTGAGGTTGCCCGGCTGGGTTTGTTTTCTGTGGGAGCGGCTTCAGCCGCGATTCGTCGAAACGCCCGGTGTCTACCGAGCATCGCGGCTGAAGCCGCTCCCACAAAATGCCGCGTCGTGCGACACCCGCTTCAACCGGCGCGTTTCTTGACGCTTTGCTGCCGCGTCTTCGCCCGCTTCACCATGCCACCGGCGGTGACCCGCTGATTGCCCAGCACCTGGAGCTTCTGCACCTGCGGCCGGTGGGTCGGCGTCTTGGCCGGCTTGACCACGCGGATGGTGCGCGTGCCACGGCCGGCGTTCAGCGTCGCCGGGGCCTTTTCCTTCTCGGGCACCGGGCGCCACAGCACCAGCAGCTTGCCGATGTGCTGCACCGGCGCGGCGTCCAGCTGGTCGGCCAGCGCGGCCAGCAGGGCGTTGCGTTCCTCCCGGTCGTCGCTGAAGACACGGATCTTGATCAGGCCGTGCGCCTTCAGCGCGGCATCGGCTTCTTTCAACACGGCAGGGGTGAGGCCGTCGCCGCCGATCATCACGACAGGGCGCAGCGCATGGGCGTCAGCGCGCTGGGCGGCGCGTTCGGCGGGGGTCAACTGGATCGCAGGCATCGCCGTATTATCCCCGCAGGCCGCGCGGATCCCGCGCTGTCCCTTTCCCAGCATCGCATGAAGATCAACACCAAGAGCAAGAAGGTCAACAAGGCCTGGCTCAACGACCACGTCAACGACCCTTACGTGCGGCTCGCGCAGAAGGAGGGCTACCGCGCGCGCGCCGCCTACAAGCTCAAGGAAATCGACGAGACGCTCCACCTGCTGCACCCGGGCCAGGTGGTGGTCGACCTCGGCGCCGCCCCGGGCGCGTGGAGCCAGTACCTGCGCCGCCGCTTCGCGCCGAAGGTGGCCGGCACCGGCGGCGCCGCGGCCGGCGCGCTCGATGGCTTCATCCTGGCGCTCGACCTGCTCGAATTCGAGCCGATCGAGGGCGTGCACTTCATCCAGGGCGACTTCCGCGAAGAGGCTGTCGCCCAGCAGCTGGCCGACGTGCTCGCCGGCCGGCCGGTGGACGTGGTGGTGTCCGACATGGCGCCCAACCTCTCCGGCGTGCCCGACGTCGACGCCGCCCGGATCGCCCACCTGGTCGAACTGGCGGTCGATTTCGCGGGCGAACACCTCAAGCCCGACGGGGCTTTGGTGTGCAAGGTTTTCCACGGCAGCGGCTACACGCAGCTGGTGCAGCTGTTCAAATCACGCTTCCGGGTGGTCAAGCCCGTCAAGCCAAAAGCGTCGCGCGACCGTTCTTCGGAAACCTTTCTGGTCGGGATCGGTCTGAAAGCGGGCGCCTGATCCGGCATCTTTCGCCGGAGACTATCGCGGCGTGTGAGAGACTCCATGAGAGGCGGGGGTTGACTCCCATAGAATCGTCCTCAGATAGCCGAACAGTGGAAAAACACCAAATCCTCGTTGGGGCGGAAAGCAGACAACCGGTTGACCCGAGCGGCGGGCATCTGGCGGAATCGTTGAAGGAGCCGCAGTGAACAATCAATGGTTCTCGAAAGTGGCCGTGTGGCTGGTGATCGCCCTCGTGCTGTTCACCGTCTTCAAGCAGTTCGATCGCACGAGCGCTGCAGGCAACCAGATCGGCTATTCGGAATTCCTCGAAGAGGTCCATGCCAAGCGCATCCAGGACGTCGAACTCCAGGAAAACCCGGGTGGGGCTGAAATCACCGCCACCACCACCGAGGGCAAGCGCATTCGCACCACGGCCACCTACCTGGACCGTGGGCTCGTCGGCGACCTCATCAACAACAACATCAAGTTCCGCGTCAAGCCGCGCGAAGAACCGTCGGTCATCACCAGCCTGCTGATCAGCTGGGGCCCGATGCTGCTGCTGATCGGCGTCTGGGTGTACTTCATGCGCCAGATGCAGGGCGGCGGCAAGGGCGGAGCGTTCAGCTTCGGCAAGAGCCGCGCGCGCATGCTCGACGAGAACAACAACACCATCACTTTCGCCGACGTCGCCGGTTGCGACGAGGCCAAGGAAGAGGTGAAGGAACTCGTCGACTTCCTGAAAGACCCGCAGAAGTTCCAGAAGCTCGGCGGCCGCATCCCGCGTGGCGTGCTGATGGTCGGCCCTCCGGGCACCGGCAAGACGCTGCTGGCCAAGTCGATCGCCGGCGAAGCCAAGGTGCCGTTCTTCTCGATCTCGGGCTCCGACTTCGTCGAGATGTTCGTCGGTGTCGGCGCGGCCCGCGTGCGCGACATGTTCGAGCAGGCCAAGAAGAACGCGCCGTGCATCATCTTCATCGATGAAATCGACGCCGTCGGCCGCCACCGTGGCGCCGGCCTGGGCGGCGGCAACGACGAACGCGAGCAGACGTTGAACCAGATGCTCGTCGAGATGGACGGCTTCGAAACGAACCTCGGCGTGATCGTGATCGCCGCGTCGAACCGCCCCGACATCCTCGACCCGGCCCTGCTGCGCCCCGGCCGCTTCGACCGCCAGGTCTACGTGACGCTGCCCGACGTGCGGGGCCGCGAGCAGATCCTGAACGTGCACATGCGCAAGGTGCCCATCGGCCAGGACGTCAAGCCCGACATCCTCGCTCGCGGCACCCCCGGTTTCTCCGGTGCCGACCTGGCCAACCTGGTCAACGAGGCCGCCCTGTTCGCCGCCCGCCGCAACGGCCGGGTGGTCGAGATGGTCGACTTCGAGAAGGCCAAGGACAAGATCATGATGGGCCCCGAGCGGAAGTCCATGGTCATGCCCGAGGAAGAGCGCCGCAACACCGCGTACCACGAGGCCGGCCACGCGCTGGTGGCGCGCCTGCTGCCCAAGACCGACCCGGTGCACAAGGTCACCATCATCCCGCGCGGCCGTGCGCTGGGCGTGACGATGCAGCTGCCCGAAGGCGATCGCTACAGCATGGACAAGGACCGCATGCTGAACACGATCTCGGTGCTGTTCGGTGGCCGGATCGCCGAAGAAGTGTTCATGAACCAGATGACCACCGGCGCCAGTAACGACTTCGAGCGTGCCACGCAGATCGCCCGCGACATGGTGACCCGCTACGGCATGACCGACTCGCTGGGCCCCATGGTCTACGCCGAGAACGAGGGCGAGGTGTTCCTGGGCCGTTCGATCACGAAGCAGGTCAACGTCTCCGAAGAGACGATGCAGAAGGTCGACAAGGAGATCCGCAAGATCATCGACACCCAGTACGACCTGGCGCGTGGTTTGATCGAAGAGCACAAGGACAAGATGCACGCGATGGCCACCGCGCTGCTCGAATGGGAAACCATCGACGCCGAGCAGATCGAGGACATCATGGAAGGCCGTCCGCCCCGTCCCCCGAAGGACTGGACGCCTGCCAGCAGCAAGTCCGGCGGCGGCAGCAACCCGCCGTTGAGCCCGGGCAACGCCACCGCGACGGCCTGAGCGCCCCTGCTCCCCTTCGAACCCCGGCCCCGTGCCGGGGTTTTTGTTATGGTGCCGCGCATGACAGCCTGGCAAACCACCCGCTTCCGCATCGACCTCGCGCAGCCCCGCGTGATGGGCATCGTCAACGTGACCCCCGATTCGTTCTCCGACGGCGGTCGCGGGGTCGCGCAGGCTCTGGCGCATGCCGAGCAGCTGGTGAAGGAGGGCGCCGACATCCTCGACGTCGGTGGTGAGTCGAGCCGGCCGGGTTCCGAGCCGGTGCCGCTGGAAGAGGAGCTGCGCCGCGTCAGGCCGGTGCTCGAAGGGGTGCTGAAGCTGGGCGTGCCGGTGTCGATCGACACCTACAAGACCGAGACGATGCGCCTCGCGCTCGAGCTCGGCGCCGACATCGTCAACGACATCTACGCGCTGCGTTCGCCCGGCGCCGAGGACCTGGTGGCCGGCCACCCGAGCTGCGGTATCTGCCTGATGCACATGCTGGGCGAACCGAAGTCGATGCAGGACGACCCGCAGTACACCGACGTGGTGGCCGAGGTGAACCGCTTCCTCGCCGACCGTGCCGACACGCTGCGCCAGCGCGGCGTGGCCGCCGATCGCATCGTGCTCGACCAGGGCACCGGCTTCGGCAAGCGCACCCAGGACAATTTCGACCTGCTGAAGGCCCAGGCCGCGACGCTGGCGCTGGGCTACCCGCTGCTGGCGGGCTGGTCGCGCAAGACCTCCATCGGCCGCGTCACCGGCCGCGACGTCGGCGACCGGCTGGTGGGCAGCGTGGCCGCCGCCCTGGCCGCGGTGCACTACGGTGCCCGCATCGTGCGGGTGCATGATGTGGCGGCCACGGTCGACGCGCTGAAGGTCTGGCATCACGCAGGGCTTTGCTGAACCGGGCGGGTTGATCAAAAGACAACACGGGCTGCAGTCAGCCCGGTGCCTGTGACGGACTCCCCAGGAGCCGGGGGAGGGCGCCGCCGCCGCGCCGCTGCCGCGCCACAATCCCGGCTCCGTTTCCAGACCAGAGCAGGTGAAGGCTTATGAGCAGACGATATTTCGGGACCGACGGCATCCGTGGCACCGTGGGCCAGGCGCCGATCACCCCGGACTTCGTGCTCCGCCTCGGCAACGCGGTCGGCCGCGTGCTGCGCGGCACGCATGCCCGCCCGGTGGTGCTGATCGGCAAGGACACCCGGATCTCCGGCTACATGCTGGAGTCGGCGCTGGAAGCCGGCCTCAACTCCGCCGGCGTCGACGTGATGCTCACCGGCCCGCTGCCCACGCCGGCCATCGCCTACCTCACCCGCGCGCTGCGGCTGAGCCTCGGCGTGGTGATCAGCGCCTCGCACAACCCCTTCGAGGACAACGGCATCAAGTTCTTCTCCGCCCGTGGCGAGAAGCTGCCGGACGCCTGGGAGGAGGAGGTCGAGGCGGTGCTCGAATCCGCCCCCGCCTGGAGCGACTCGCGCGAGGTCGGCCGCGCCCGCCGGCTGGATGACGCCCGCGGCCGCTACATCGAGTTCTGCAAGTCCACCTTCGCCAACGAGCTGTCGCTGAAGGGCCTGAAGATCGTCGTCGACGCCGCCCACGGCGCCGCGTACCACGTCGCGCCCGACGTCTTCCACGAGCTGGGCGCGGAGGTGGTCACCATCGGCTGCAGCCCGGACGGCTTCAACATCAACGACGGTGTCGGCGCCACCGCGCCGCAGGCACTGGTCGAGGCGGTCCGGCAGCACGGCGCCGACTACGGCATCGCGCTGGACGGCGACGCCGACCGCGTGCAGTTCGTCGATGCCAACGGCCGCCTGTACAACGGCGACGAGCTGCTCTACGTGATGGTCGCCGACCGCCTGATGCAGGGCATGCCCGTGCCCGGCGCCGTGGGCACGCTGATGACCAACATGGCCGTCGAAGTGGCGCTGAAGACCCGCGGCGTCGGCTTCGTGCGCGCCAAGGTGGGCGACCGCTACGTGCTCGAGGAACTGACCAAGCGCGGCTGGCAGCTGGGCGGCGAAGGCTCCGGCCACCTGCTCGCACTCGACAAGCACACCACCGGCGACGGCATCGTCAGCGCGCTGCAGGTGCTGCAGGCCCAGCAGCGCTGCGGCCAGTCGGTCGCCGAACTGCTGGCCGGCGTCGAGCTCTTCCCGCAGACGTTGATCAACGTGCGCATCAACCCCGCCGCCGACTGGCGCCAGAACCAGCAGCTGTCGCAGGTCCAGGCGGCCGTCAGCGAGCAACTGGGCGACGCCGGCCGGGTGCTGATCCGCGCCTCGGGCACGGAGCCGCTGCTGCGGGTGATGGTGGAGGCGCGGGATCCTGTGCAGGCCAAGTCGTGTGCGGAGCGGCTGGCGGAGGCGGCGAAGGCTTGAGCGGGGGTGGCCCCCTCTCCCCAACCCTCTCCCGCGAGGGGAGAGGGAGCCTGCCGGGCCAGGGAGAGGGGGTCTTCCCCTCACATGACAATCCCGTGACGCTCCCGCGGCGAATATGACAGGCAGTAGTTCACGGGTCACGGCAGTGTCATAAAGCCCTCCTACATTCCGTTTCGTCCGGCCGCAAGGCCTTGCACGAGACCGCTCAGTAGGAAAGGCTCTCCCATGAAGCTCGCTACCTTCCACAAGGCCATCGCCGCCGCCGCTCTCGGCGCGATCGCCACCTTCGCCTCCGCCCAGGAAGTCACCGGCGCTGGCGCCACCTTCCCGGCCCCGGTCTACTCGAAGTGGGCCGACGCCTACAACAAGGCCACCAGCGTCCGCATCAACTACCAGTCGGTCGGCTCCGGCGCCGGCATCAAGCAGATCACCGCCAAGACGGTCGATTTCGGTGCCTCCGACATGCCGCTGACCGACGAGCAGCTGGCCAAGGACGGCCTGGTCCAGTTCCCCACCGTGATCGGCGGCGTCGTGCCGGTGGTCAACATCGCCGGCGTGACGCCGGGCCAGCTGAAGCTGACGGGCGAAGTGCTCGCCGGCATCTACCTCGGCAAGATCGCCAAGTGGAACGATTCGCACATCACCGCGCTGAACCCCGGCGTGAAGCTGCCGGACGCGCCGATCGCCACCGTGCAGCGCTCGGACGGCTCGGGCACCACCTTCATCTTCACGAACTACCTGTCGAAGGTCAGCACCGACTGGAAGTCGGCCGTCGGTGAAGGCACCGCCGTGAAGTGGCCGAACCCGAACGGCACCGGCGGCAAGGGCAACGAAGGCGTGTCGCAGTACGTCAAGCAGCTGCCGAACTCGATCGGTTACGTCGAGTACGCCTACGCCAAGCAGAACAAGATGTCGTACGTGCAGCTGAAGAACAAGGACGGCCACTTCGTGTCGCCGGACGACGTGAACTTCAAGGCGGCCGCGGCCGGTGCCGACTGGTCGAAGACCTTCTACCAGATCCTGACCGAGCAGGCCGGCAAGGACACCTGGCCGATCAGCGGTGCCACCTTCATCCTGCTGCACAAGACGCAGGACAAGCCGGCCCAGGGCGCCGCCGCGCTGAAGTTCTTCGACTGGAGCTACGCCAATGGCGACAAGTTCGCCACCGACCTGGACTACGTGCCGCTGCCCGACGCCGTGAAGGCGCTGGTGCGCAAGCAGTGGGCGCAGGTCAAGGACGCCGGCGGCAAGGCCGTGCTGCCGCAGTGATCCTGCCGGTTCCCGCCTGCAGCTGAACAACCAGAACCTGCTCTGGATGCCGGCCCGGGACGCCCCTGAGCGTCCCCGGCCGGCGCCGTCCAACGGAGGCACCGTGGCCGCTACACTCCCCGCCACCCCGAACGACGCCCTGCATCCGATGGCGCAAACCTCCCCCGCAGGACGGCCGCGGCCGTCGGTGCGTTCTCCCTGGGCAGACAAGCTCTTTGCCGTGCTGGCGCACGGTGCGGCGTGGATCACGCTGCTGCTGCTGCTGGGCATCATCATTTCCCTCATCGCCGGCGCGGCGCCTGCCATCCGCCAGTACGGGTTGTCCTTCCTCTGGAGCGCAGAGTGGGACCCGGTGGCCGAACAATACGGCGGCCTGGCGATGATCTACGGCACGGTCGCCACCTCGGTGATCGCGCTGCTGATTGCGGTGCCGGTGAGTTTCGGCATCGCGATGTTCCTCACCGAGCTGTCGCCGCGCTGGCTGAAGCGCCCGCTGGGCGTGGCCGTCGAGCTGCTGGCCGCGGTGCCTTCCATCGTCTACGGCATGTGGGGCCTCACCGTGCTCGGCCCCCTGCTGGCCAAGTACGTGCAGCTGCCGCTGCAGGGCGCCTTCGGCCAGGTGCCGGGCCTGAACGTGCTGTTCGCCGGCCCGCCGGTGGGCATCGGCATCTTCTCCGCTGGCGTCATCCTCGCGATCATGATCATCCCGTTCATCGCCTCGGTGATGCGCGACGTGTTCGAGGTGACCCCGGCGATGCTGAAGGAGTCGGCCTACGGCCTGGGCTCCACCACCTGGGAAGTCGTCTCCAAGATCGTGCTGCCGTACACCAAGAACGGCGTCATCGGCGGCATCATGCTCGGCCTGGGCCGCGCGCTCGGCGAGACCATGGCGGTCACCTTCGTCATCGGCAACGTCAGCCAGCTCGATTCGCTGTCGATCTTCCGCCCGGCCAACAGCATCACCTCGGTGCTGGCCAACGAATTCGCCGAAGCCGGTGACGGCCTGCACATGGCCTCGCTGATCTACCTGGGCCTGGTGCTGTTCGTCATCACCTTCATCGTGCTGGCGCTCTCCAAAGTGCTGCTGCTGCGCCTGAAGAAGAACGAGGGGCGCTGAACATGACCACCCTGACCACCAACACGCTGCAGGCCTCGCGCCTGGCCAAGCACAACCGCCGCAAGCGCACCAACGCCATCGCGCTGGCGCTCTCGCTCGCCGCGATGGCCTTCGGCCTGGTCTGGCTGGCGTGGATCCTGATCGAGACCGTGCGGCTGGGCATCGGCGGCCTGACGCTGGCCCTGTTCACCGAGATGACCCCGCCTCCGGGCGCGGACGAAGCCGGCGGCCTGGCCAACGCCATCTTGGGCTCGGTGCTGATGGTGAGCCTGGCCACCTTCATCGGCACGCCGATCGGCGTGCTGGCGGGCGTGTACCTGGCCGAGTACGGCCGCTCCAGCTGGCTGGGCCACGTCACCCGCTTCATCAACGACATCCTGCTGTCGGCGCCCTCCATCGTGATCGGCCTGTTCATCTACGGGGTGTGGGTGGCGCGCTTCAAGTCGTTCTCGGCCTTCGCCGGTGTGCTGGCCCTGGCGCTGATCGTGATCCCGGTGGTCATCCGCACCACCGAGAACATGCTCACGCTGATCCCGAACGCGCTGCGCGAAGCCGCCTACGCGCTCGGCACGCCGAAGTGGAAGGTCATCCTCTCCGTCACGCTGAAGTCCGCCCGGGCCGGCGTCATCACCGGCGTGCTGCTCGCGATCGCCCGCATCGCCGGGGAAACCGCGCCGCTGCTGTTCACCGCGCTGTCGAACCAGTTCTGGACGATGGACCTCTCGCGGCCGATGGCCAGCCTGCCGGTCACCATCTTCAAGTTCGCGATGAGCCCCTACGAGAACTGGCAGAAGCTCGCCTGGGCCGGCGTGTTCCTGATCACCGTCGGCGTGCTCGCCCTGAACATCGTCGCCCGCACCTTCCTGCGCGACAAGAACTGATCTTCCGGAGCCCTTGCAATGGACGCCAAAGTCGAACTCCCCGTGACCGAGAAGGTGAAGATCTCGGTGCGCAACCTGAACTTTTATTACGGCCAGTTCCATGCGTTGAAGAACATCAACATGGACATCCCGGAGAAGAAGGTCACCGCCTTCATCGGCCCGTCGGGCTGCGGGAAGTCCACGCTGCTGCGCACCTTCAACCGCATGTTCGAGCTCTACCCCGAGCAGCGCGCCGAAGGCCAGATCCTGGTCGACAACGACAACATCCTGACCAGCAAGGACGACATCTCGTTGATCCGCGCCAAGGTCGGCATGGTGTTCCAGAAGCCCACGCCGTTCCCGATGTCGATCTACGACAACATCGCCTTCGGCGTGAAGCTGTTCGAGAACCTGCCGCGTGTCGAGATGGACGAGCGCGTCGAATGGGCGCTGAAGAAGGCCGCGCTGTGGAACGAGGTCAAGGACAAGCTCGACCAGTCCGGCGCCGGCCTCTCCGGCGGCCAGCAGCAGCGCCTGTGCATCGCCCGCGGCATCGCGATCAAGCCCGAGGTGCTGCTGCTCGACGAGCCGTGCTCGGCGCTCGACCCGATCTCCACCGGCAAGATCGAGGAGCTCATCGACGAGCTCAAGAGCGACTACACGGTCGTCATCGTGACCCACAACATGCAGCAGGCGGCGCGCAGCTCCGACTACACCGCCTACATGTACCTGGGCGACCTGATCGAGTTCGGTCCGACTTCGGAGCTCTTCATGAAGCCGAAGAAGAAGGAAACCGAAGACTACATCACCGGTCGCTTCGGCTGATCGTCAGAAGGGGGACCCCATGAGCGACAAACACTTGTCCACCCAATTCGATGCCGAGCTGTCCGGCATTTCGACCCGCGTGCTGGAAATGGGCGGCCTGGTCGAGGCCCAGGTCGCGCAGGCGATCTACGCCCTGGCCAACTTCAGCAACGAAACCGCCGGCCAGGTGCTGAAGCAGGAAGAGCGCGTCAACCAGATGGAGGTCGACATCGACCGCGATCTGCAGACCATCATCGCGCGCCGCCAGCCCACCGCGCGCGACCTGCGCCTGCTGATCGCCGTCTCCAAGACCATCGGCAACCTCGAGCGCGTGGGCGACGAGGCCGCCCGCATCGCCCGCACCGTGCAGCGCCTGGTGAACACCGGCGTGTCCAGCCGCCTGCGCCTGCCGGTGGGCGACATCTCGTTCGAGGCCAGCCTGGCCACGGCGTCGATGCGCCGCTCGCTCGACGCCTTCGCCCGCCTGGACGTGCAGCAGGCCATGCAGGTCATCAAGCAGGACAACGAGATCGACCAGGAGTTCGACGGCCTGATGCGCAAGCTCATCACCTACATGATGGAAGACCCGCGCACCATCTCGGCCTCGATCGACCTGGTGTTCGTGGCCAAGGCCATCGAACGCATCGGCGACCACGCGAAGAACCTGGCCGAACAGACGATCTACATCGTCAAGGGCACCGACATCCGGCACAACCCGCCGGATGCGCTGGAATCGCTGGTCCAGTGATCCACCACCCCAAGCCGTACGGAGAGTGACACCATGAGCAGCGTGCTCGTCGTCGAAGACGAAAGCGCCATCGCCGAACTCATCTCGATCAACCTGCGCCATGCAGGCTACGAGGTGACCGTCGCGGCCAGCGCGGAACAGGCCCAGGCCGCGGTCGACGCGGTGCTGCCCGACCTGGTGTTGCTGGACTGGATGCTGCCCGGCCAGTCCGGCGTGCACCTGGCGCGCCAGTGGCGCGGTGCAGCCCGCACGCGCGAGCTGCCCATCATCATGCTCACCGCACGCGCCGACGAGTCCGACAAGATCGCCGGCCTCGACGCCGGTGCCGACGACTACCTGCCCAAGCCGTTCTCCACCGGCGAGCTGCTGGCGCGCATCCGCGCGGTGCTGCGGCGTCGCGCCCCCGAGGCGCTGGACAGCGCCGTCGAGGTGGCCGGGCTGCGGCTCGACCCGTCCACGCGGCGCGTCAGCCGCGCGGGGGAAGAGGTGAAGGTCGGGCCCACCGAGTTCCGCCTGCTGCACTTCTTCATGACGCACCCCGAGCGTGTGCACAGCCGGGCCCAGCTGCTCGACCGTGTCTGGGGCGACCACGTCTTCATCGAGGAGCGCACGGTCGACGTGCACGTCAAGCGGCTGCGCGAGGCGCTGGCGCCGGTGCAGTCGTCGCATGTCATCGAAACCGTGCGCGGCGCCGGCTATCGCCTGACCCAGACGGCCCTGGCGCCGTCCTGAGGCCCACGGGACCGGCCCAGGGCCGATGATCAACGCGTTACCTGCCGCCTGTCGACCCGTGGACCCTCGCCGCTACCTGAACGCGATCGCACTGATGACCTTCGGGGCCGGCACCGGCTACCTGGTCGGGCGCCCGATCGGCTCGCCGATCCTCGGCACCTGGGTGGGCGCGGTGCTGGGGGTCACGCTGCACGAACTGCGCGATTCGCTGCGCGGCCGCCGCCTGCTGCGCTGGCTGCGCGATGCGCAGGGCACCGAGGCCGGCGCGATGAACCCGCTGCTGGTCAGCGCGCCACGCGAAACCGGCGCCTGGGGCGAGATCGCCTACCGCGTCGAACGGCTGCTGCGCCAGCGCGAGCTGGCGCTGGTCGAAGAGAAGGCCAGCCTGGCCGATTTCCTCAGCGCCATCGAAGCCTCGCCCAACGGCGTGCTGCTGCTCGATGCACAGCAGCACATCGTCTGGTGCAACGGCGTCGCGGCCGACCACTTCGGCATCGACCCGGCACGCGACCGCAGCCAGCGTGTCACCAACCTGCTGCGCGACCCGGGCTTCGTCGCCTACCTGCAGGCCGAGCAGCACCCCGAGTCGATCACGATGCTGGCGCCGCGCGGCGACCGCAAGCTGCAGGTGCTGATCCGCAACTACGGCGTCGGCATGCAGCTGGTGATCTCGCTCGACGTCACCGAGCGCATGCGCAACGAAGGCATGCGGCGCGACTTCGTCGCCAACGTCTCGCACGAGATCCGCACGCCGCTCACCGTGCTGTCCGGCTTCCTCGAGACGCTGTCGAACCTGCCGCTCACCGAGGTGGAGCGCAAGCGCGTGATCGCGCTGATGTCGCAGCAGACCCAGCGCATGCAGAGCCTGGTGGCCGACCTGCTCGCGCTGGCCACGCTCGAAGGCAGCCCGCGGCCCTCGGCCGACACCTGGGTGCCGGTGGAGGGCCTGCTGCAGCAGGTCGAGACCGAGGCCCTCGCGCTGTCCAAAGGCCGCCACACGCTGGCGTTCCCGCCGCCGCAGAGCCTCGGGCTGCAACTGGCCGGCAGCCAGACCGAGCTGCAATCGGCGCTGGCCAACCTGGTCTCGAACGCGGTGCGCTACACGCCGGAGGGCGGCCGCGTCGAGGTGCAATGCGCCCTGCGCCCCGATGGCACCTGCGCCTTCTCCGTCAGCGACACCGGCCCCGGCATCGCCCGCGAACACCTGCCGCGGCTCACCGAACGCTTCTACCGCGTCGACGGCAGCCGCTCCCGCGAGACCGGCGGCACGGGGCTGGGCCTGTCGATCGTCAAGCACATCGCGCAGCGGCATGGCGCCGAGCTGCAGATCGAAAGCGAACCCGGCAAGGGCTCGACGTTCCGCATCATCTTTCCGGCGGTGCGGGTGGTGATGAAGCCCAGGAGTGAGCGGCGGGCGACGCTTGTGAATTGAATGGCGAGCTTCGCTCGTGAGCGGAAGGGATTCGGCGCCTTGCGTTCAGGTTCTGCGTGGATCCCGGCGCCGGCCCACTTCTGTCCGGAATGTTGGCCGCTCGGTGAGTGGCCTGCGAATGCGGCCTGAGCGTCTGGAGTTCTCCCGCTCTTGACCCGTCACCCCGGCGCAGGCCGGGGTCCACGAAGACAGCGAGCACTACGAGCCGAACTCCGCCGACCCGCTCTCCAACGGCGAGCTTCGCTCGATAAAGGGGGGTTCGACCCTCTGCGCGCGTGGTGCGCGTGGACCCCGGCCTGCGCCGGGGTGACGATTCACGAGGGGTGACGACTCGTGGCTCGCAGGCCGCTATCCACGGGTCTCCTGGGAGCAGGAGTCGAACCCGTTCCATTCACGAGCGGAGCTCGCACTTGAGGTGAGTACGCCATCACCGAGGCCGCCTGCGGACGTCCGGCGACCAAGTCGTGCGGCCTCGGCTGGGTGAACGTCAACACTCTGGAACCGTCATCCCGGCGCAGGCCGGGATCCACGCGGACCCTGAGCGCAGGGAGTCGAACCCCTTCAGGTCACGAGCGCAGCTCGCACTTGAGTTCAGAGCGAGTCGTACAAATCAACCCACCCGGGGTTCATCTCCTCGATCAACCGCACTTTCCAGGCCCGCTGCCATTCCTTCAGCGCCTTCTCCCGCTCGATGGCGGCCCGCATCTCGACATGCACCTCGTACCACACGAGTCGGCCCACGCCATACCGTGCGGTGAACCCGGCGACCACGTGTTCACGGTGCTGCCACACGCGCTGCTTCAACGCGCTGGTCACCCCGATGTAGAGCGTGCCCTGCGGCCGGCTGGCCAGCATGTAGACGCAGGGCTGCACCGGGATCACCCGCCGGCCGAGCGCCGGTAGATCACCACCGTCTCGCCGCGGTCCCCGGGCCGCCGCTCGCGGGCCACCAGCGTCCAGCCGGTGGGCGTGGCGGGGGTGGGCACGCGCATCTGCAGGTCCACCAGCCGCCAGTCGCAGCGGGCGTTCACCCGGCCCGGCCGGGCGTCGACGCGCCAGCGGCCGTCGATCTCGAGTGCGGCCACCTGGGCGGTCTTCATGCGGCTGGCGTCCACACACTCACCGGCCGGCACATGCCGGGCGATGCGCGCCACCAGCGGCTTGTACGTGAACGCAAAATCCAGCGGCGGCAGGAACAGCGTCATCGCCAGCAGCCAGTTGAGCGCCACGCCACCGGCCGGAAGCACCAGGCTCTTCCAGATCGGATGGCGGTGCCGCCCGGTGCGCCAGCTCACCAGCCACACCCACGCCGCGGTGCCCAACAGCGCCCACAGCAGCGCCATCGCGTTGAAGCTGGGCCGGAAGCCCGGCAGCAGGCGGCCGACGTTGATGGCCGGTTGTGCCGGCACGCCGGTCTGCATCGACACGTAGACCACCCAGAACGTGATCGCGCAGCCGCTGAAGAAGAACACCGAGAACCAGTCGATCGCCGCGCCCATGCTCCGCCGCAGCGTGGGCAGCGCAAATGCCGCCAGCACCGCCAGGCCGGGCAGGGCCAGCATCAACGCGCGGTCAGAGCTGCCCATCGCCAGGCTGCTGCCCGCGGCCACCAGCGTGCACAGCAGCGGTACCGACACGTGCCGGTGGCCGATGTGGCCGCGCCAGCACCACAGCGTCCACGCCGCGAGCGGCCACACCGGCCAGGTGAACCACGCCAGCAGCTTCGGCAGTCCGGCCATGTTCTGCGGCGTGCCGATGCGCCAGCCCCAGGTGCCGAGCTGGTAGGCCAGCGCCATCGCGCCGACGAGCCCCAACAGCTGCCAGGGGATCGCCCGCCGCGCCGCGTCGAAGCGCGAGCGCCAGTTCACCAGCAACCCGGCCAGCGACAGCCACACCGCCGTGGCCGGCGCCGTGCTGGCGGCCAGCGCCATCGGCGCCACCAGCAGGGCCACGCGGCTGGTGACCGGATGGTTGGGCGAGGCCGCCAGGCCGAACATGAACAACGCCAGCGCCGCCAGCTGCAGCAGCTCCGGCGTGGTCTCGTGGCCCAGCTGCAGCAGGCCCAGCGAGGCCATCAGCGCGAGCAGCGAGCCATCGGCGATGGCGCGCGCGTAGTCCTTCGGCTGGGCCTCGCCGCCAAACGCAAAGGGCAGCGGCTGCGCGTCCTGCGTGCGGGCGAGGTAGTAGGTGGCGTACCACATCAGCACCAGCACCAGCACCAGCACCAGCGCGAACGGCAGGCGTGCGGCCAGCGCCGGGTCGAGCCAGGGCGAGCCGAGCTTGATGAACGCCGCCCCCAGCCAGTAGGGCAGCACGCCGCCGTCGCTGGGCACGCCGCCCAGGGCCGGGTGCGTCCACGGCGAGGTGCCGCGCGCCAGGTTCATCATGTAGCCGAACGCGGTGATGTCCGCGTTGCGCCACGGATCGCGGCCGAACACCCCCGGCAGCACATACGCCGCGCAGAACAGCAACAGCGCCACCCGCGGGATGCGCTGCACCGCGCGTTGCGAGACCAGGGCAGGGTTCGGAGCGTTCATCGTTGTTGTTCTGGTGGACGTGGCGCGGATTCTTGCAGCGTTTCGTCGGCGCCAAAGAAAAAGGCAGCCATCGGGCTGCCTTTGTCTGCGGTGCGCTGGCCGGGGCCGGCGCACGCCGTCTGCATCACTTCTTGAGGCCGACGCGGGCGAACTTGTTGCGGAACTTCTCGACGCGACCGCCCAGGCTGTCCACGCTCTTCTGCGTGCCGGTGTAGAACGCGTGCGATTCGCTCGAGGTTTCCAGCTTGAACAGCGGCACTTCACGGCCGTCGTCCAGCTTGATGGTTTCCCGGGTCTGCGCGCAGGAGCGGATCAGGAACTGGGTGCCGTTCGACTGGTCCAGGAAGCAGACTTCGCGGTAGTTGGGGTGAATGCCGTCTTTCATGGGAAACCTCAAGCGGTGGGGTAGCCACGCCTTCTGGGGCTCGCTCGCGGGAACGGAAAACCACAGAGGCGCACTTGCCGTGGATGGGTGCAAAGCCCGCCATTATACCGATCTTCAGCACCGTGGTCACGGGCCCGATGCAGGGCGGCGCCAGGCGCGACGGCCGCCGTGTGGCGCTCATGTAAAGCTCCGCCGAAACCCGCAATTGTTCTCAGTTCCGGCGGATCTGCCCCCGGTTTGGGAGGACTGCCGCGCCACCGCGCGGCCCTAGCATGCCCGCCGTCACTGCGAAAAGCGCAGCAGTCTGAAAAAAACATCCCATCAGGAAGGACCGCCGTGGAGACCCTCGATGCAGTTCGATGACGTGGTCATCGGCTCAGGCCTCGCAGCCCTCGGCACCGTGCTGGGCCTGCCCGCCGATCGGCGCGTGCTGGTGCTGGCCGGGCCGGCCCACGGCCAGTTCCACCATTACGACGAGCATGGCCGGGTGCCGTGCGATTACATCGGCGAGGGGGGCCTCGGCAACCACTGGCACGGCGTGATCCCCACTGCCTGTGCCCACCTCGACCGCTTCGGCGCCGCCCGCACGTCGTGGCGCACGCTGTTCGAGCGCTTCTACTCGCATGCCTCGCTCGACGGCCGCATCGGCGAGCCGTGGCTGTTCGTGCCGTGGCAGCCGATCCGGCCGCGCCGCGAGTTCCGCCGCCTGCAGAAGCTGCGCACGCCGACGCAGCTCGCCTTCGTGCACGACGTCGCCACATCGCTGCGCCCGCTCGGCCGCGGCGCCGTGGTGACCACCGGCCAGGCCGGCGAGGTGACCGCGCAGCGCGTGTGGGTCGCCGCCGGCGCGCTGCAGACGCCCGTGCTGCTCGACCGCTCGTTCGGCCGCGTCAGCCGCGGCACCGTCTCCGATCATGTGATCTGCTACATCGGCCACGCCGACGGGCTCGAGGCCCCGCACGTCAGCCGCGGGCTCGAGGGCGCGTTCTTCCCCGCGTCGTACCGCACCAACGGAGAGTCGCTCTACACGCTGCGCCCGGCGCGCTTCTCGTGCCGGCGGCTCGACCACGGCATCGAACACAAGGCCGCGTTCGCAATGCCGGCCGGCAGTGCCCTGCTGAAGCTCTCGCGGCGCGCCTCGGCCGGGCTGATCACCGAGGCGGTGTACAACCGCTTCGGCGTCGGCGCCCGGGCGCCGCGACACAGCGTGTACGCCCAGGTGCTGGCACGCGACGCCTACGCCCACGACGTCGCCACCGGCCGGCTGGCCATCCACACCTCGCGGGTGCGGCATGCGGTGGAAGGCGCGCGCGAGCACCAGCCGTTCCGCGACGTCACGCTGTCGCGCCGGCGCGAGATCACGCTGCCGGGCATCCACCTGCACCACTCGGTCGACCCGACAGCGCTGCATGCGCTCGGCGTCAACCTGCCCGGCGCGCCGATCCAGGTGGTGGACGCCTCGCCGCTGGTGGAAATCGGCGCCGAGCACCACAGCTTCAAGATGCTGGTGGCGGCGCACGATCGGGCGGTGCAGGCGACGCAGTAGGAATCCTGCCACGGCCGCCTTCAACGGCGAGCTGCGCTCGTGAGTGGAAGGGTTCGACGCGCCGCGCTCGTGGTCCGGGTGGATCCCGGCCTGCGCCGGGATGACGGCTTGAGAGTGATGGTTGCCCCACCGGTCGAGCCGCACGCCATGTCTCGCTTCAACCCCCGAGGGCGGCCTCGGGTGGCGGAACGTCAACCTCCCTGGAGCCGTCATCCCGGCGCAGGCCGGGATCCACCCGGACCACGAGCGCACCGGGTTGAACCCCTTCTGTTCACGAGCGAAGCTCGCTGTTGCCCTCCAAAACGACAACAGCCGCATTGCGCGGCTGTCGTCGTGAACCCGGTGAACCCGGCAGCCTCAGCCGCCGCGGCGCATCAGGTCGAAGAAGTCGACGTTGCTCTTCGTCGCCTTCATCTTCTCGAGGATGAACTCCATCGCCTCGATCTCGTCCATCGGGTAGAGCAGCTTGCGCAGGATCCAGGTCTTCTGCAGGATCTCGCCCTTCAGCAGCAGTTCCTCGCGCCGCGTCCCGCTCTTGTTGAGCAGGATCGACGGATACACCCGCTTCTCGGCCATGCGACGGTCCAGGTGGATTTCGCAGTTGCCGGTGCCCTTGAACTCTTCGTAGATCACCTCGTCCATCCGGCTGCCGGTGTCGACCAGCGCGGTGCCGATGATGGTGAGCGAGCCGCCTTCTTCCACGTTGCGCGCGGCACCGAAGAAGCGCTTGGGCCGCTGCAGCGCGCCCGCGTCCACACCGCCGGTGAGCACCTTGCCCGACGACGGCAGCACGTTGTTGTACGCGCGGGCCAGGCGGGTGATGGAGTCGAGCAGGATCACCACGTCCTGGCCGAGCTCGACCAGGCGCTTGGCACGCTCGATCACCATCTCGGCCACCTGCACGTGGCGCGCCGCCGGTTCGTCGAACGTCGAGCTGATGACCTCGCCGCGCACGGTGCGCTGCATTTCGGTCACTTCCTCGGGGCGCTCGTCCACCAGCAGCACGATCAGGTGCACGTCGGGGTGGTTGGCGATCAGCGCATGCGCGAAGTGCTGCATCATCACCGTCTTGCCGCTCTTGGGCGGCGCGACCAGCAGGGCACGCTGGCCTTTGCCGATCGGGGCGATGAGGTCGATGATGCGGCTGGTGATGTTCTCTTCCGCACGCACGTCACGTTCGAGCTTGAACTGTTCCTTCGGGAACAGCGGCGTCAAGTTCTCGAACATGATCTTGTTCTTGATCGCCTCCGGGAGCATGCCGTTGACGCGATCGACCTTGACCAGCGCGAAGTAGCGTTCACCGTCCTTCGGCACGCGCACCTCGCCCTCGATGAGGTCGCCGGTGTGCAGGTTGAAGCGGCGGATCTGGCTGGGCGACAGGTAGATGTCGTCGGTGCTGGCGAGGAAGCTCGCATCGAGGGCGCGCAGGAAGCCGAAGCCGTCCGGCAGCACTTCGAGCACGCCATCGCCGAAGATCTGCTCGCCCTGGCGGGCGCGCTTCTTCATGATCGCGAACATCAGCTCCTGCTTGCGCATGCGGGCGACGTTCTCGATCTCCAGCTCTTCGGCCATCTTGGTCAGGGCCGAGATGTGAAGCGCCTTCAGTTCGGAAAGATGCATGGGTGGGGAAAGGAAGGGCTCCGCTGCCGCAAGAGCGCGCCGTGCCTGGCCAATCGGAGCCCAGGGAGGCGAGGAGACGGAAGGGGAGGGAAGGCTTCGGGAGGAGCCTGGACCGTGTCCCCGATGAAGGCGGCGCTGCTTGGATAAGCCGCCCGGGGCGCGCGGTAGCGCTCGGTTTTACCGGGCAGGCGCCTGGCAGCGCCGCCCGATGCCGAGATTATAGGTTTTGATCGATGAAGGCCGTCAACTGGGCCTTCGACAGAGCGCCCACCTTCGTGGCGGCCAACTGACCATTCTTGAAGATCATCAGCGTCGGGATGCCGCGGATGCCGAACTTCGCCGGCACCTCGCGGTTCTCGTCGACGTTCATCTTGGCGATCTGCAGGCGGCCGTCGTAGGTCTTGGCGACCTCGTCGAGGATCGGCGCGATCATCTTGCAGGGGCCGCACCATTCGGCCCAGTAATCCACCAGCACCGGCTTGTCGGCCTTGACCACGTCGCCGTCGAAAGACGCATCAGAGATGTGTTTGATCAGTTCGCTGCTCATGATGTAGAGCCCAGAAGAGGTTGTCTGGTTTTGATTGTGGCACGAACAAGGCAATAGGCTGGCTGTGGCGTTTCTATGGAGGAGATAGGGAGAACCGGCTGCAATGCCCGCTTCCCCGTAGGAAACACCACGGAAGTGCCGCTATTCGACGCATCAGATCTCCCCGAACCGGTTTCAAATCGCTTCCATCACCAAGACTGCGTCCATGGCCACCAGCGGCACCCCCACCGATTTCGGCGTTTCCGGACATGCCCGGCTCCAGGCCACCGCCTCGGCGCCGGCGGCGGCTGTGCGCCACTTCGGCCGCTTCGAGCTGCGGCAGCTGATCGGTCGCAGTACGTTGACGATGGCCTGGATGGCGCATGACCCGCGCGCCCGGCTCGACGTGATGCTGATGATGCCGCGCAAGGCTCCGGCCACGCGCGACGCCTTCGACGCCTGGTGGGAGGCTGCGCGCCGCAGCGCCAAGCTCGCCCATCCGAACCTGCTGACCCCGCTCGAGGTGGGGCATCACGACCACTACCCGTTCCAGTCGTTCGAACGCCCGCAGGGCATGACGACGCTGGTGGAGCTGCTCGCCGGCAAGCAGCCTCCGGCGCCGATGGACGTCACCAGCTGGTGTGCCGACCTGCTCGAAGGCCTGGCCTACGCGCACGATGGCGGCGTGGTGCATGGCGACCTCGGGCTGCACAGCGTGGTGATCGACCGACAGGGCCGTGCCGCCGCCTGGGGCCTCTCGACCGCCCACACCGCCGCCTCGATGCTGCAGGCCGACGGCCTGCGCCTGCAGCGCACCGCCGGCGACCGCGATGTCACCTCGGTCGGCCTGCTGCTGCACTGGCTGCTGGCCACCCAGCCCGCGCTGGACGAACACGACCTGCCCACCGCGCTCGACCGCATCCCGCAGGAAATCATCCGCCTGCCCTGGACGCTGCCGCACCCGGTGCCCGAGGCGCTGCGCGCCATCGTCAACCGCGCCACCGACCGTTTCGAGAAACGCCGCTACCTCAGCGCGCGCAGCTTCTTCCGCGCGATCTCGGGCTGGCGCAAGGTGCAGTCCGAAGAATCGGGTGGCGCGCTCGGCCTGCTGGTCGACCGCTTGCACAGCGTGGGCCACCTGCCGGCCCGCAACGGCTTGGCCCAGCGCGTGGTGCAGGTGGCGCGCATGGAAACCCAGCGCATCGACGACCTCGCCGACGTGATCCTGCAGGACCCCGCGCTCTCGTTCGAGCTGCTGCGCATGGTCAATTCGGTGCACTACGGTGCCCAGCGCGAAACCGCCGTCACCACCGTGCGCCGTGCCGTGCAGCTGGTAGGCGTGGCCGGCGTGCGCCGTGCCGCCAGCGCGCTGCGCGCCTGGCCCGGCCCGCTGAAGGAAGACGCCGCCCGCGCTCTCGAACAAGGCCTGCGCCACGCCCGCCTCGCCGGCCACCTGGCCGAAACGCTCGTGCCCGCCGGGCTCGACGCCGAAAGCGCGCTGCTCGCCGCCCAGCTGCAGCACCTCGGCCGCCTGCTGGCGCTCTACCACTTCCCCGACGAGGCGCAGCAGATCCAGATGCTGATGCAGCCGCAGCCGCCGGTGAAGGAGGGCGAGCCCATCACCCCGGGCCTCACCGAAGAAGGTGCCGCCAACGCCGTGCTCGGCGTCGACCTCGCTTCGCTGGCGATGGCCGTGGCCAAGCACTGGGGCCTGGACGACAGCATGCAGGAGCTGATGCAGCCCCTCGCGCGCGACCGCACCGTGCGCAGCCCCGACACCTCGCCCGGCTGGCTGCGCCTGGTGGCCAGTTGTGCCAACGAACTGCTCGACGCCGCCCGCCAGCCCGCGCCGTTGCAGGCCAAGGCGCTCGGCCAGGTGGCCGCCCGCTACGCCCGCACGCTCGACTACACCCCCGATTCGCTCAAGGAAGCGATGAAGACGGCGCGCCAGAAGCTCGACCAGGCCATACGCGCCCCCGCCGCGCCCAACCCGGCCGACGCCTGAACGGCGAGCGTCGCCGCAGAGCAGCCTGGCGATAGGCCCGCCCTCCACGCGCCCAAAGTGCGAATTCGTTCACGCCCCTGCCGCCGCTCGGCGGAGAGGGCATGCGGCCTGCTGCACTGCATGGGAACGAAGCCCCCGGCCCTCATGATGTTCTCAGGGCCGCACCGACCATGCGCGAAGCCAGCGACGAAGATGCCATGCTGCAGGCCACCGACCGGATGATCGCCCGGGCCGAGCAGCGCGTGGACAGCGAACAGGACAACGTCGAACGGGCCCAGCGCGACGGCTGGGACACCTCGCTGTCCACGCGCATCGTCACGGCGCTGCGCGAGTGGTTGTCGCTTCTGCTCGAGCGCCGCTCGATCCTGCTGCGCTGGCGCCGTCGGGACGGTGATCCGCCATGAATGCCGGCGGTGCCGCCCACGACTGCGGCCGACCGGCCCGCTGCGGCCGCATCGACGCCACCTCGGCACGCATTGCCTCCATGGCCTTGCGGAAAGCCTGGTGGTTGCGCTCCCGCGCCGCCGAGACTTCGGGTTTCAGGCGCTGCGCCGCCGCCGGGTCCTCGTACAGGAGGGCCGCGCGCCAACGGTGCTCGATGAAATAAAGGTCCTGCTCGGCAAGACGCCAGTCTTGCAGGGCCGCAAGGGCGGATGTCATGTGCGCTCCAGAGAAGTGCACTGACAAAACCGCTGCGGCACGGGCCGCTGCTGGCCAGGGCACGAAGGAGGCCAGCGAGAGGAAGAACCCTGACGATGCGCTCGCATCGGGCGGCCGTCAACTCGCAATGCCAAACCCCCCTGAATGCGGGGGTACTGCCGCCGTGCAACGCCGGTGCAGGCGCGCCGGAGGGCTGGCAAGGGAGGAGGGGAGGGGTGACGAGCCTTGACCCCGGCACTGGTGGCAAACGGTTAGGGCTGCTTCGTTCCCGACCTGACCCGTTTGGCCGCGCCCCCATGCGGGGAGGCCCGTCACCGACGATTGTACCGCTGCGCTGCAGCAGGCGTTAGACTGGTGCTCAAAGGGGGATCCATGGACTACAAGCTCCTGTCACGGCACGTCCGCCAGCCCGAAGTGCTGCGCCACCTGCTGGGCGCCTACCAGGGCCCCTACAGCATCGGCGTCGGCCACGACCCCGCCGGCACCGGCGGCCCGGCCGTCATCGTCGAGGTGGTCGACGACAAGCTGCTCCCCGAGCCGCACCCCGTCCAGTTCGATGGCGAGGCCGTCCCTGTCATCGTGCGCGGCGGCTACGCCCAGGCGCATCTGCTGAAGCACTGAGCCCCCAGGCTCGTCCGGTTCCCCGTCCCCGTCTTTTTGTGTTGCCCTTTGTAGGAGCGGCTTCAGCCGCGATCCGCGCCCAGCCACGACCCCATCGCGGCTGAAGCCGCTCCTACAAAAAAGACAAGACCGCCCCACCCAAAAACAGCCGCCACGCACGCAGTGGTAGTAGCAGTCCCCCCGCGTGGCCGGTCCAGGGAGACCCGCCCCCCATGGCACCACCGCCCCTCCTCCTCCAAGAGGCGAGAGCCGCGTTGCCCCAAGCAGCGCACGACCTGTTCCAGCACGAACCCCAGGCCCACTCCATCGGCATCGGCCCCGTGAGTGCGCACGGTGAACTCGGCTTCATCGCCGAATACCGCCTCGCCGCCACCCGCCCACTGCAGCACCGCCTGCCGGATCGGCTCGACGGCTGGCCCCTGGCCTGGCGCCGCACTGCCGAGCGGGCGCACCCGCTCTCGCGCTGGCCGCGCGCCCGCCGCCCGTTGGCCGGCATCCGCCATCCCGAACAGGCGCCCACCCGCCCGCTGGTGTGTGGCCTCGAAATCCAGAACATCGACGCCGACCACCGTGCCGGCGTGCTGCCCCAAGGCTGCTTCGTCGGCACCCTTGGCTGCTGGGTGCGCATCGCGCAGGGCGAGGTGGCCATGCTGTCCAACGCCCACGTGCTCGCCGATTCCGGCCAGGGCCGCCCCGGCCACGACCGCATCCTCCAGGCCGGCTGCCGCGCCTACCAGGCCGCCCACCACGTGGCCCACCTCGGCGCCTTCATGCCGCTGGCCGCCTGCCCACCCGGCACCCTGTGGGGCGAGCCTGGCGTCGTGCCCAACCAGGCCGACGCCGCTCTCGCGCCGTTGATCGACGGCGTGCCGCACGCCCAGGCCTTCCTCGGCCACCGCGACATGCCCGGCCCGCGCGGCACCGCCACGCCCACCCTCGGCGAACCGGTCTTCAAGATCGGCCGCACCACCGGCCTGACCCACGGCGTGGTCGACCGCGTCAACGTCATCTACAGCGTGCCGTACGACCACGGAGACTGCTGGTTCGAAGACCTGTTCAGCGTGCGCACCCCCGATGGCCGCGATTTCGCCGACGGCGGCGACTCCGGCGCCGTCGTGATGCGGCCGGATGGCGCGGTGCTGGGGCTGGTGTTCGCCGGGGCGCCGATGGGGACGTTGTGCTGCGAGATCGAGCCGGTACTCGGCGGGTTACAGTGCTCGCTGCTGTGATCGCGACGGCGTGGTCCTTCCATTCCGCCAGACTCGTGTACCCTGATGGAGTGCAACCGAGTCAACGGGCGTGGAAGATGAAGTACATCACCTTCAGTGCCGACGAGCACTTGATCGAGGCAGCGCGTGCGCGTGCCCGGGCTTCTCACTCCACGTTGAACGATGAATTCAGGCGCTGGCTGTCGAGTTACGCTTTCCCCGAGACCGGCTTGCAGCGTTACGAAGAGGCGATGGCACAGCTGCGGGGACGCGTGCAGGTCGGCTCCTCACTCTCCCGGGACGAGATGAACGAGCGTTGAGCCTTTCGTATCCCGCAACCGCGCCGTTGCGGAGCGGTTGATTCCGCAGGCTCTGAGCAACGGATTCGCAAAGCAGAGTGCCGCTGGGCGACGCTCGACGCAGGCACCGGCCACACCCGCGCTGTACCAGCGAGCATTGGACGTACGGCAGCGCTGGCGGTTCAGTTTTTGCGACTCGCTGATCGTGGCCGCCGCGTTGTCGGCAGGCTGCCGACGCCTGCTCACCGAAGACCTTCAGCATGGCCAACGTGTCGAGGGCCTCACGATCGAGAACCCTTTCACCGGCCTGTGAGATCGGGTAACTGCAGCCCAGGTCGGCCGGACCCGCGGCGTGTGTTGTAGCGAGCGACCGTCGGGCGTGACCTCCTGCCCGTCGATCGCGCCGGGTCTGTTGGTCTCACACCTCTGCGAGGGTGCTTCCCCCTGTCTAGGGGTTGTCCCTTGTCTGCAAATTCATAGAGTGCGGTTATAGACATCAAATTCTCGGGGTCGACATGAATCGGTTTTTGGCGGCTGCAGCATTGGTGGGAATGACGGGTGCCGCTTGGTCGGCCCCTCCCGTTCCGAACGGGTCCTTCGAGGACTACGACGTCGGCTCGGGTGCCAGCGAGTTGCTGTTCACGCTCCAAGGCCCGCCGTACCCCTTCGACGGCTACTGGTCTGCCAATGGCACGAACAGCACCATCGTCGATGCCGGCGCCGGCGTGCTGCCCGCAGGGAACGGCTCCCAATACGTGTCATTCAACAGCTCGACCGACGAGATCTACCAGATCGTGACCGGCTTCGTCATCGGCCGGGCTTACCGGGTGAGCTACTGGGCGACCGGTGCTACGGGCTATTGGGGGATCGAGGAGTCGAATACCGGCGGCACGATCGTTGGCGATGGCACGTGGAAGCAATACAGCTTCACCTTCACCGCCTCGGACAAGTGGCAACACCTCTGGTTCGGCGGCACCAGCAGCGTATGCGTCCGGCCAAGTCATCTTGAAGGGGCCCGGAGCGGCGGCAAGGATCGTGTCCACGTAACTTAGGTGGACACGATGACAAGCGAGAAGACGGAAACCCGGCGGCGGTACAGCGCGGCGATGAAGGCCCAGGTGGTGGCTGCCTGCGACGAGCCCGGGGCGTCGGTGGCCAAGGTGGCGATGACGCACGGCATCAATGCCAACGTCGTACACCGCTGGCGGCAGTTGGCCCGCGAGGGCAAGGCGGCACCGACCAAGGCAGGCGAGTTCATCGCGCTGCCGCTGATAGTGGCACCCGAGACGGCGCCGGCATCCGCAGACATCCGCGTTGAGCTGCGCCGTGGCCCGATCACGATGACCATCACCTGGCCGGCCAGCGCCGCAGCAGACCTCGCCGCCTGGACCCGCGAGTTGCTGCGGTGACCCATCGTCATGATCAGGATTGAAGCGGTGTGGCTTGCCTGCGAGCCGCTGGACATGCGCGCCGGCACCGAATCGGCGCTGGCCCGGGTGGTCAAGGTGTTTGGCGAGGCGAGACCGCACCACGCCTACCTGTTCGCCAACCGGCGGGCCAACCGCATGAAGGTGCTGGTGCACGATGGCATCGGCGTGTGGCTGGCTGCGAGAAGGCTGAACGTGGGCCGCTTCGTCTGGCCCAAGGACGGCAGCACGCTGTCGCTGACCGGGCCGCAACTCGATGCCCTGGTGCTGGGCCTGCCTTGGCAACGCATCGGCGAGGCGGGCGTGATCACCGTGGTGTGACCGCGCAATTGCCGACTGTGCCGATGGTGGCCAGCGGTGCTGGCTGGCACCATCACCGCCGTGATGGACAACAGCAGCGCCCCGGCAATCGATGCCGCCTTCACCGGCATGAGCTTCGCCGAGGTGTGCGCGCTGGCCTCGCAGCAACAGGCCCAGATCAAGCACATCAGTGCCGTCAACGCCAAGATGGCCCACGAGATGGCGGTGCTCAAGCGGCTGAAGTTCGCCGCCACCTCCGAGCGCTTCAGCCTCGAGCAGAAGAGCCTGCTGGAAGAGGCCATCGGCGAGGACTTGGAGGCGCTGGAGCGCGAGGTGGGCAAGTTGCAGCGGCCGGCCAGGCCAACGGGTGAGAAGCGGACCCCGAAGCGACAGCCGCTGCCGGCGAACCTGCCACGCCACGACATCCGCCACGAGCCCGAGAACACCACTTGCACCGCGCCGGGCTGTGGCTGCCAGATGACGCGCATTGGCGAGGACGTAGCCGAGAAGCTGGACTACGAGCCCGGCCGCTTCAGTGTGGAGCGACATGTGCGGGGCAAGTGGGCCTGCGCTCATTGCCAGACGCTGACCCAGGCCCCAGTGCCTGCCTGCGTGATCGACAAGGGCATCGCGACCGCGGGCTTGATGGCGCATGTGGTGGTGGCTAAATACATCGACCACCAGCCGTTGTACCGGCAGGAGGCGATCCTTGGCCGTGCGGGCTTCGCCGTGCCGCGCTCCACCCAGGCAGAGTGGATCGGAGCCATCGGCGTGGAATTGATGCCGTTGGTGCAGGCCATGCGCGAGGACCTGCTCGGCCGGCGCGTGCTGCACGCAGACGAGACGCCGGTGGCGATGCTCAAGCCCGGCCATGGCAAGACGCACCGCGCCTACCTGTGGAGCTACTGCACCACCGCCTCGGACGACATCAACGCCGTGGTCTTCGACTTCGCCGAGAGCCGCGCCGGACACAACGCCAAGCGCTTCCTAGGCATCAACGAAGACGGCGGCGGGGGCTGGCGCGGCACGCTGATCTGCGACGACTACGCGGGCTACAAGCAGGTGATGAACGCGGGCGTGACCGAGGCCGGCTGCCTGGCACACGCCCGGCGCAAGTTCCACGAACTCTGGGCCAACCACCAAAGCACGCTGGCCGAGAACGCGCTCAAGCTGTTCGGCACCCTGTACGACATCGAGCGAGAGGCCAAGGACCTGCAACGCGATGAGCGGCTGAGATTGCGACAAGCCAGGTCCAGGCCGGAGGCCGACTTGCTCCACGCCTGGCTGATCGCCAACCGGCAGAAGGTGCCCGACGGCAGCGCGACGGCCAAGGCCATCGACTACAGCCTCAAGCGCTGGGTGGCGCTCACGCGCTTCATCGACGACGGAGAACTGGCCGCGGACAACAACCGCATCGAGAACCTGATCCGGCCCATCGCGCTGGGCCGGAAGAACTGGCTGTTCGCCGGCAGCCTGCGCGCCGGCCAGCGGGCCGCCGCCATCATGAGTCTGCTGCACACCGCCAGGCTCAACGGGCATGAGCCCTATGCGTACCTGAAGGACGTACTGACGCGGCTGCCTACTCAGCCCGCCTCGGCGCTGGCTGATCTGCTCCCCTACCGCTGGAACCCAGGGGCGTGAAGGCCAACTCTGCCCGCGTCAAGATGACTTGACCGGACGCTTACG
>Ga0233424_10000057_pt1 | contig 152574 bp, 129 predicted proteins | sample Watercolumn_Towu_FD_181011 | JGI IMG/M metagenome (GOLD analysis project Ga0233424, IMG submission 181011) | Freshwater microbial communities from Lake Towuti, South Sulawesi, Indonesia - Watercolumn_Towuti2014_125_MG | ecosystem: Environmental > Aquatic > Freshwater > Lake | place...
GTGAGCTTGATCAGCAGGGGTCTCACAGGTGTGATAGCAGCGAGTAAAACAGCAAGAACAACAGACAGGTAAAACTTCTTCTTGTAAGGAACGGCATATCTGAATACCCTTCTTAATAAAGCAAAATCAAAAAAAGTTTTTTTGGTTCCTGGCAAGTTGAAACAATTGTGGGAAAAGCAAATTTAGAGAGAAGCTCCCTATCAAAACAACCTTCTGTCAATCTTCTCCCATTGCAATTTTATATGCCTTTATGAATAATGCTCCGAGGTTTTTGTAAGGAGGCACATAGTCCTCGAAGTCTTCAGATTTGGCCAATTTATCCAATTCTTTCCAGAAAGGTATCCATTCAATGTTATTCCCATTCCTCACTTTATCGGTCAGCAACTGAAAGAAAGGTCTGTTTACTCTTGTATCACCTATTTGTTTGGTAAAAATAATGTGCGCATCAGGAGATACATCCAATGCATCTTTCATTATAAGGTAACCCCCGCAGGAACCAAGAAATACAACTTTGGAAGAGGCCGCCATTTGTTCAATAGTGGATGGCGCTGTATAGCTGTGCCCCCGATGAATAGTTACAACAGGTAACAGTTTATTTTTTACAAGAAATTCGCAAAGGTCCTTTTGTGCTTTTTCATCTTCACCGCCTTCTTCAGGCAGTGGTTTGTTGGCATAAATGGAAACGGGTCTGCCTTTTGTGGAATTAATGGTTATCCATTCGCTGTTATCCGTTATTTTCCAGTTGCTGTTACTGAATGTTCCCTGGAATCCTTTGAAGATACTTTGTCCGTCTTTATCACCATAAAAGAAAACCTGCATGATGACCCTGCCACTGTCATTTATCAATGAATTGTAAGGCACTTCATACACTGGCGGAATACCCAGTTCTTTCGTCAGATCAATTTTACTTGTTGTGTCCGCCGACAGAAAGAGTTTATCAAGGATCTTATAAACAGCCATGCCTCTTTTGTTGTCAGCAACTTCATTTCTTTTATAATTATCCCTGATATTTTTCAGCATTTCATTGGCAATTGTCTTTAATGTTTCAGCAATGCTGGCATAAGAATCAGCAACGTCCACCGCATCCTCAGCCCCTTCTGATTTTTCCAGGTTCTTTACAAAAGCTTTCATCAGCGAGTTGGCATCATCGGGATTGGAAAAACTGTTGAGGAAATTGCCAAGCGTATTATACCCTGCTGACATTTTAATGAACTTTCTGTATTTATCAAACATCACCAACTTGAGCAAAGAATCGCCTTTCTGATTAATGCGGCTCATCATCAAAGGATAAACTCCTTTTACAAAACTTGAGGTATAGATGGAACCTTCGGTTGAGACAGCGAGGTAATAAAGTTCCTCTGCCGTCATTGGTTGAATTGAACTGAACCGGATCTCCGGCGCTTCATAATGCAGCCCGTTGATGATATTTACAAACGATTCTTTTGCTCTTTTTATCAGCTTTTCTGTTAATGCGCTAAACTCAAATGCGGTATCCCTGTCAATGGCCCTTTTTACATAGCTCATTTGTGTTTTCACGAGCAGGCGATAATACAGTAGTGAATCTTCCTTGACAGAATCAATTTTTTCGATCGTCAGCTTGCTATTTACAATCTCATCCAGAAAGGGAAAATATTGCTGGCCGCTTCTGCTGCGGGCCATCCTGCCGATTGTGTTGATAAACATATCATCATTGATATTGCGGATCAGGTTTCCCAGGTGGTCACTGGCCTGTGCAAAATCATATAGCTGTCTTGCATATTTTCTTTTATCCAATTTATGTATAAGACTGTCGGCAAAAGGCATCCTGGGATTATCTCTTAAAGTAGCCAGGGTCTTTTCAGGATGTAAAACGCAATATTTAAGTATTAAATCGTTGAGTGCAGATTTAATTCCGGAATTTTTTTCAAATGCAGGAGATTTTGCAACAGCATAAGCAACATCATAGTCGAGCTTATGGATATACGCATCCAAACCTGATCCTTTTTTATCCAGTTCAATACAATTGCTGTATGCTTCAATAGTGGCAGGAAGATTTAATGGGCTCAGTTGTTTATTTTTCCAACCCCATTGCATGATTTGCAGTAATGACTTCAATCCCTGTACATAACGGACCTTTTGACTGTGATTGAGCGTTGAGTCCGTTTCAATCCTGTACTGCAGCCAGTCTGTTTTGATTGTGATAGCCTGTGTGACCCTGAAATTCACTTCATCATCACGGGAAATGATCAGTTTATTATCCGCCTTGCCATCATACTTCAAGATATTCTTTTGCTCCCCATCCACATATCCATTGTACAACTGCCGGTTAAGCGGAAAAGTGAACTTTTTAAGCAGGTTTGTATCTATCTGAGCCCGGGAAAAGGAGCTAAAAAAGCTTGTAAATATTAAAAGAAAAAGATATTTGCCTACTATCATAAGGATTGATTCACAAATGTACTACCCTGTACCCAAATGAGTACTATGGGAAGTGTTGATGCTGATTCAGACGCTTTTAGGAACGTTTTCGCTGTATACTTGCCGTTAAAATATCAGGCTGGGATTATGTTTTTATTAAGTTTCTGTAAACGGGTATCAGCAAATTTTATCCCTATTTGTTTTCCAATTAGGTTTGCACAAACTTTTCCAAATATGGAAAACAAAGCCCGGAAAGTACTCATAGCAGATGATGAACCGGATATTTTGGAAATTCTCAAATATAATCTTTCAAATGAAGGATACGAGGTCATCACGGCCAAAAATGGTGATGAAGCATTGGAAAAAGCCCGTAGCACACAGCCTGATCTTGTAGTACTGGATGTAATGATGCCTAAAAAAACCGGGGTGGAAGTTTGTCAAATGCTCCGGGCCCTGCCCGCTTTTAAAGAAACACTCATCATTTTTCTTACGGCTCTAAATGATGAAGGCACGCAGATAAAAGGTCTTGAAACAGGAGCAGATGATTATATAAGCAAGCCTGTTAGCCCAAGAGTATTGCTGAGTCGTATAAGTGCCTTGTTCCGCAGAGTCAATAAGAAAGAAGCGAGAATATTGAAGATCGAGAACATGGTCATTGACCCCGAACGGTTTATTGTAAAAGTGGGAGAGCAAGATGTTGTACTGGCTAAGAAAGAGTTCGAGCTGTTATATTTACTTGCCTTAAGGCCTGGCCGGGTCTTTTTAAGAAATGAGATTCTGAACCAGGTATGGGGTAATGATGTGATAGTTGGTGACCGTACAATAGATGTTCATATCCGCAAGATCCGTCAGAAACTCGGCGTGGATTGCATTACTACGGTGAAAGGGGTAGGTTATAAGTTTGAATTATAAAAGACACAAGGTTCAAGGGACAAGATATAAGAGTGCCCTACTGTACCAAATTTCCATTCCCATCACAACCTTGTGCCTTGAGTCTTGTTCCTTGTACCTTTGATTATGTTTTCCGGTAAAAATAGTTCTCCGCGGCAATTATCTGCATTTACTGCTTTTGTGCTTTCTGTACCGATAGGCATTGTAATAGGCTATTTTGAAAAAAACTGGCTCTGGGGTGCGGGAACCTTTATTGTAGTTTTTGCAGGTGGTTATCTCCTGGTTTCTTTTGTATTGGAACGATTCATCTACCGGAAACTAAAACTCATTTATAAATTCATTTATCAGACAAAGGCCACCAAAAAAGAAGAAACTTATTATAAATATCTGTTGCCGCAAAAAAGTATTGATGAAGTAAGGGAAGATGTGGAAGCATGGGCTGAGGAAAAGAAACAGGAAATAGAAATGCTGCAGCAGAATGAACAGTTTCGCCGTGAGTTTCTGCAGAACCTGTCTCATGAATTCAAAACGCCTGTGTTTACTATCCAGGGGTATGTTGACACCCTATTATCCGGGGCTTTGACAAACCCTGATGTAAACAAAAAATTTTTAGAAAAGACTGCGAAGAATATCGACCGTCTAACCAGTTTACTGAATGACCTGGATGAAATCTCCAGGCTCGAAAGAGGTGAGCTGGTGCTATATAAACAGAATTTTGTAATACAGGAACTGGTAAAAGAAGTGTTTGAAAGCTTATCGACAAAAGCTGAAGCTATGGACATTAATTGCAGCATTAAAAAGGGCTGCGAGTTACCGTTGACAGTACATGCTGACAGGGAAAAGTTGCGACAGGTGTTCACCAATCTTATTGAGAATTCAATTAAATATGGCAAGCAGGGTGGCTCCGTTACTGCAAGTATGTACCGGACCGATGGGCGCCATATTTTAATAGAGATCAGTGACGATGGAATCGGGATCAGCGAAAAACATTTACCCAGAGTGTTTGAACGCTTTTACCGAACTGATGAAGGTCGTAGTATCGATGTAAGTGGATCGGGTCTCGGTCTTGCTATTTGTAAACATATAATTGAGGCACACGGTCGAAATATACATGTACGCAGCACAGAAGGAGTGGGTACCACTGTTGGATTTACATTAGATGGAAAGAGAGATTAAAAAAAAACCACCCCGGCCTGTCCTGCACGGGGTGGCAAACTGCATACCATAAGACTGGTTGAACGGTTTGACTACTTACTAACCTATTTATGCAATAGAGGAATGAAGAAAAAAGAACTGATGTAAAGGTGTAAGTCTGCGATTAAACGCCTGTTACCTAAAGGTTATGAGAGTATTAAATATTTCGGGCTCACCCAAGCGAAGTAATAAATGCTCTTTTTTATTCGAAAGCTGGAAAAAACCAGACAACCAGGATCAAATGTTTAATATGTCGGAAATAGTGGCTGGCTGGCCGTTTGATACCTGCCTGTATCCATACATATCATCTTGTCATAAACCGGGTAGCAATATTCAACGGCCTGAATGTGTAACTTTTTTTTACATGATGGCCTCCGCTTCTTATCAAGATATCTCTTAGGGTCTCTATAGTGCGAATGATGTGTGTGCCTTTGTTGATCATCACGCAATCGGCCAACGCTGCATGGGCCGCATCCGTTATTTCAGACCGGGTAGCCACACCAGATTTATTCAGATTCTCAAGAACCTGTGTGGCCCATATAACCGGCACATGGGCTGCTTCACATATCCACAATATTTCTTCTTGTATTTCACTCATTCTTTCAAAACCTATTTCCACAGCCAGATCGCCCCGTGCAATCATCACCCCGACATTTTCTTCCCGCAAACCTGTAAATAAAAGCTGAGGCAGATTTTTTACAGCTTCCGGGGTCTCTATTTTAATAATAAGTGACAATTTCTTGTTTTTACTCCTTGCTTCCTGTAGCTGTAAAATATCCTTGGTGTTTCTGACAAATGAATAGCCCACCATATCAGCATGCTTCATTACGAATGAAAGACAATTCTTATCATAATCAGTAAGAGCCGGCATCATCAATGCAGATTCAGGGAAATTGATCCCTTTTTCGTTTTTTATAAATGGTTTTTTTGATGAAATACGGATTACTTGCAATCTCACCTTATTTTCTTCCATCCTTTCCACTTTTGCTTCAATGAGGCCGTCATCAAACAAAACAGTTTCACCTGTATTTAACTGTTCAGCAATACCCGGCACTGTACAGCCCACTGTATCTTCTTCATCAGCCAGGTTATTTTCATCGGTCAGGAATATTGATCTTCCTTCCTCAACTTTTATCTTATTCTTATCATGTATTACCGTTCTTATTTTAGGTCCTGCGAGGTCCATGTATATTTTACACTCAAGCCCCGTGATCTTTGAAGCTCGTTTAATGTGCTGGATCATACGAAACCAGGCACTTTCGTGATCATGAGCACAATTGATGCGGGCAATATTCATTCCTGATTGCAGCAGGTTCTTTACTTTGCCATAGTCATCTGCAAGGTCGCTATCAAAAGTGACCATGATATATGGCATTGTTTCAATATCCTTTTTCCCAAAGAGGCTGACTGATTTTTGTATCAATGATTTTTTTGCCGATTCATAGTTGAATATCTCCGGCAAAATCTCCTTCTGCACTCCCAGTCGCTGGAAAATGGCCAACAACTGGCCTCTTATATGGCTCTCGGAACTTGCAAGAGAGGATAAACCGAATGCATGTAATGAATCCTGCAGTTCCCGTATATCCAGGCTGCGGAGAGCAAGGTAATGCAGAAGGTTCAATGCATTTTTTTATTGGCCGGATGTACTTTTTCAATCAATGTTGCAAAATCTTTTTCACTTGAAAGCATGTGCAAATCGATTTTCTCTAACTCTTCAGAGAGTTTAACTAAATCAGAGATCATAAAAATTAAACTAACTCAAAATTGATCAAGACCATTCCTGCAAATAATGATTTTTCCCTTTAAATAAAGATTTAATATTGATTTTCTTCAGATACCTGACTGATGAATCTCAGTCAAATTGTATTCCAGGTTCCTGAAAGAAATAATTTCTGATTGTTTTCTTTAATTACCAGGGTTACTTTTTCCTATAAATGGTCTTATTTTAATACGATGGCAGGGGCGGCAGTTGCAGAAAATTCCTCGCCAAGTAACCCAGCAATGGTCTCGGCCATTTGTGATTGATAAAACTGTTCATTCTCCCTGATCTCGCCCATAGGTGATATACCTGGTCCTATAATTGCAAACCATGTTTGTGAAGAGCCTTTGATGAACTCTCCGTGAGAAGTCCATTTGCCTGATTTGCTTCCACGACCATGATCGGTAGTGATGATGAAAGTGGTATTGTCTTTATAACCGGGAGTGGTTTGCGCCCAATGCCATAGTTCGGCAATCATATTATCTACTTTTTTGGCCTGATCAAGATAAAGGTCGTAGCGGCCATGATGGGCAAATTCATCTGTTTCTCCAAGTGACAGATAAAGTAACCGGGGAGAATGATTTTGTAAATACTCCTTAGCCGTCAGAAAAGTGAGCTGATCGTAGCGGGTGGCCGTTTTGTCAACAATTATTTGCGATTGAATAGTGTTAATGATCTTCTGTCTATTTGTTGCATCATTCATATTCTTATACCCACTATTGACAGGAAGATGATTTCTGCCTGAGTTCAGAATATAGGGAAATACATCCCAGGAAGTGAAAATAGCTATTCTGTCTCTGAATTCCGGCTTTGAATTGAGGTATTCAAAAACATTGATATTCGGGTTATGGTATTTAGCATTTGATGAAACCGAAGGATCGGTATTTCCGGTAAACAGTTCATTATATCCGGGGTAAGAAATGGAATAGTAATTAGCGGTATTAACTTTATTACCCAAAAAACGATTCCCAAAGATTTGTCCTTTACTGCCTATCACATTCCAGAAAAAAGGCATCAGCTTTTCCCGTCTTTCATCAGCCGTGCCTGCCCAGTAAAGTGCTTTAACCGTTTCCTTATCCGGGGTATAATCATCACTATTAATAAGTAAAGAATCAGCCCCATTAAATACTTCCTGCCAGCGAAATCCATCTGTAGTTATTATAAAAAGGTTTTTAGAGACCGGTAATTTGTTTTGTTTTTTGTTACTGATGATTGGCGCTATACCGGTAGATTGCAATAATACTGCCAGCACCAGGCAGACCCAGGAGTTTTTCATGTGTAACGGTTTGTTAAAAGAAGCAAACAAATGTAACCCGGATATTACGGACAGATTACCTTTGTGTTATATAGGGGCAATGGGAATGTATTTGCCATACTATATGATTGCCCTACTACATTATCACAAAGACCAAAGGAAAGTGTCATACCGGCGCCACCTAATCCATTTATGATCGTAACACCCTGTTCGGGCTGTAATATAATAGCGGCTTCTCCATTTGTAAGCTTGGGATAAATACCATTCCATGTTTCAATGACAGTATCATCCTTAAAACAGGCAAATTTCTTCAGGTAATCAAGGATCATAGTATTGATAACCTGTTTGTCAAAAGGATCGGGAGTTAAACCGTACTCATGAGAATCACCAACAGTTAACTCACCCGCCTGGTTTTGTGATACCATTACATGTATGCCCCATTTCAGATAGCTTGCATATTCGTTTTCATACCTTACTTTCAGTTTGGGCAGAGAAGCAGCAACTGCAAAACTTTTATAATGTATCAGTGATAAAGAACCACACAATGCAGGGCCAATCCTCCAACTGTCAGGTTGAGCTGCCAGGCGCATCATTTGTAGTTTGCATTTGGTAAGTGGCAATGTTGTATATAGCTCAGGATACAGCGTTTCAAAATCTGCTCCGCTGCAAACAAAGATCTGATCTGCTTTAAATTCCTTTTTTCCGGAATAAACAACAGGATAGCTGATTCCTGTTACAGCTTTATCCCATATAAACTCTACACTATATTTCTCATGCAGCCAGTTGGGTATTGCTGCAATAGCATGTCGAGGGTCAACGATCATTTCATCCGGACTCCATAAAGAGCCGATCAGGTTATCTGTTACTATTGCTTCCGACAGATGCCTTGTTTCTGCAGGTGTTAACAGTTTACAACCACGGTCTCTTGAAATACTGTCAATGAGCTCGGTCATAACTTCCCACTCATCTTGAGCATAAGCCATATGCAATGACCCCACCTCATCATGCCAGATACCCGCATCCGCACATATTTCCTTCCAGATGCTTCGTGACGATATCGCTGTTTCGTATAATTTTCCTTCAGGCTGACCTACTGGCCATATCATACCGAAATTCCTGATGGAAGCCCCGATAGCTTTACTGCTTCTGTCAATAACAGTTACTTTATATCCGCGAACAGCTAATGAACGGGCCGTTGCCAGGCCAACAATTCCTGCACCAATAACAATGACTTTTTTATTCATAATTTAAATGAGGATTTACCGGAGGAAAATTCTGATTATATTTTTTTTGAAAATAGGCTGCCGACAATGCTACCAGTATGATACCGGCCACTGATACAATCAATACCATTTTTCTAAAAAAAGCTGTCCATGAAATATCAAGGTTGCTGAAATTCTTTACCAGTAATATCCCATTACTGCCAAGATACCCGAAAGAATCCGCCACATAAATAATAAAACCGGCATTACTTATATATTTGAAACTGGCTATCAGCCTTTCAAACAACATGCAATTAAAAGGAACATAACCCATATACAGGCCAACACCGGTCAGTGTCATCCACCAGAAAGCTGACAGGTCATCGTTCATAAACATAAAGCTGCTGATAATGGCTATCAAAAAACCTGCGATAATAACTACATGATTTATCAGCAACGCATGAATATTTTTTTTGACAAGTACCAGCAAACTCATTAAGACCAGCACTACTAACGATGCTGGTAATTCACTTAGGGTAAATACAGCCGCATTTTTTCCATACCCCAACTCACTCCAGATGTTGGAAGCAAAATTGCTCCGATAATCCCTGATGACAGTTAACATCGCATGTGCCGCAATAAGCATTAACAGGCCCGGAAAAAATGTTTTAATAAAATCATTCCTGCGCTTTTGCGACATTGGCAGTCTCCTGGTACGAAGATTGATATCTATTGAATCAGGTTCCGGTGTTCTATTGAGCAACCAGGTAAAAAAGATAAGTGGAGGAAAAAATATTAATCCGGTGAACCATGGCATCCACCATTCACTCACCTGCCACTGTAGCATTACAAATTCGCCTACACTCTGGGTAAAGCCGGAAGCAAAAATGAAACTGGCCGACAAAACAGTGCCCAATATCTCGGTGGTTCGCCTGCCTTCAAGGTAACTGAACACCAATCCATAAATTACACCCAGGGGAAATCCATTAATAAGCAGAAAAACAATATTAATAGGTGCAGGAAACAGCGCAAATAATAATAAAGCTATCCAGCTGATCGCAATCAGTTTTAAAATCGCGGGCCCTCTTTTCTCTGTATTCATTGAACCGATAAAACTGATTCCAAAGAATTTACTTGCAGTATACCCGATAGTCTGTGCCATAACGAGCCATATCTTGTAATCAACACCCCACAATCGTTGTTCCTCAAAATCTGCTACTGTAAACGGTTTTCGGAAAGCATACATACATGTATATACACAAAAGGCCGAAAGCGCCGCCAGTAAAGTAGTTCGCCACTCCTTTTTTGGAGAAAGATATAGTGGTGGCATTTATTGAAGAATGGCGGGCAATTCACTAAGATGATGCAGGATATGAGTCGGGGCCAACTTTTCGAGTTCAGCCTGTGCAAAGGCGCCTGTAGTGACTCCTATAACATACTTACAACCTGCATTTTTTCCTTCTTCTATATCAACAGACGTATCTCCTATTTTAATCACCTCCCTTGCATCACTTATCCCGGCCCTTTTCATCAGTTCACTGATCATATAAACATAAGGCCTTCCTCTCTCTACTTCATTACTTCCTATATAATCATCCACCAAGCCTTTCTTTTTCCATTCAAACCGGTTCACAATAGCATCTGCAATCTCCCTGGAGAATCCGGTATTAAGCGCTACACGTATCCCTTTTTCTTTTAACGCTAAAAATGTTTCCTCTGCCCCCGGCATTGGCATTACTTCAGGGGCATACTCATAAAAATCAATCATCTCACTTTCAAAATCAGCATGTATTTCTTCAATCATTTCTGCATCCGGTTCTATTTCCATTTTCTCCAGCATCATTTGAATGGCCAGCGGTTTATGATATCCCATTAAAGGAATTGTTTCCTCCTCGGTAATTTCCATACCATGTGCGGCAAAGGCATTTTTAAAGGCAATGGCCACAAAATTTTTATCAATTACGGTTGTTCCTGCTATATCGAAAATTGCAAGCCTGATTGCCATGTTAATTATTTTCAAGTAAGGTAGAATGAAGGAACAGCAACCCTGTTAAATCATCATGAACAAAGTTTTAAATCTGTGCTTCAAGATGATGTAACATCATCACACGGAATTTTTCAAGGGAGGGCAATGGTTGGGCTGTTAACTTGGCAGCTTCATCCCAGCGGCGTAATTTTATATGTAATGCAAATAATGGATCAGTTTCAAAAACTTCCGCTTCCGCAGCTGACATGATCCCCCCCTGAAACTCCAGTGTTTTTTTACTGGCCGGTGAAAGCCGGTCATAGTATTCCGGATATCTGTAAGTCAGGTATCGCTTGGCCTGCACATGGTTTTCTACCAGGCTGGCAATGGTCTCAGAAAATCCTTTTTTGCGTAAGAAATCAGCTCCCGTTTTCTCATGATTCACTACACCAAAACCATCCATTTGTTTGGTTTCCATTATATGTTCACATAAATGGCCTATATCATGAAAAAAAGCTGCCAGTGTCACTTCTTCACCATACCCTTCTTTTTCAGCAAGCTCTGCCGACTGGCACATATGCTCTATTTGTGAAACCGGCTCTCCTATATAATCTTTATCCCCATACTTTTTGTAGAGTAAAATAATTTCTTCAGCGGTTTCTTTTATTTTTCCCAGTTGCATAAATCAGATTTTTATTGAAACAGATGCCCATGCACTTCTTCCCGCTCCGTTGATACCGGAGCCATGTGTACGGTAATCTTCATTAAAAAGGTTTTGTAAACCAACCCCCAATTGAATTTTTTCCGTCTTGCAGCCTGAATACAAATTATATACATTCCAGCCTGGGGTGCCACCTGCAGGTATCCGGTTATCTTCTTTATCACCCTGTGCCAGCCTGCTTTGTTTTGATGCAAATTGCATTTCAACAGCTGCAAACCATTTTCCATTGCGATAAGTACTCATCAGTTTGCCATTAAAAGGAGGAACCCGGCGAAGGGGTTCATTCTTTGTTAAGTTTTGACCAGAGGTATAAGAAACACCTCCGTTAAATCCAAGATATTGTAAAAGCTGCCAGTTAAATGATGCTTCTACCCCTTTTATAAGAGCCGATTCTGTATTTTCCTTCCGGTAAACCTGGTAACCATTAATGAATTGCCCCTCTTCTTTTACACGGGTAATCAGATTGGACAGGTGCATATAATAAAGAGCCGCTGTTCCGCTGAATTTTTTCGTTTGCAGTTTATATCCTAATTCTGTATGCGCTGATTTTTCGGGGTGAAGATTGTCGGTTGGCACTTCATATCGGAAATCAACAATACCCAATGTACCCATATCATCTACATTAGGCGCACGGTAGCCACTGCAGTATGCTATGTATATTGTTTGCCTGTGACTGACAGCATACATCACAGCAGCGTTTGCCACAAGGGCCGAAGGGGTAATATTTACATTGCCCAGCGAAGTATCTGTAATGCGAATGTCGAACGTATTGAAACGCAGTCCAGCATCAGCAATCCATTTGCCATAACGAAAATGATGTAAGGAATACAAGGAATAGTTGCCATACTTAGAATCATCAGGATACAATCCCCTTTTTGAAGACGAGACACCTGTTTGAATATGTATATCTTCTCTCTTGCTTCCCACCCTGTCTGTATAAACTTCTATACCCGAATTAGCTGTCCATATTTTATTAAACACAGATGCCACATCAGCAGTTATTCCAATGGTACTGACCTTATCCCTTTCTTTCCGCAAAATAGTACTTCCGCTTTTCCGGCTGTTTCTTCCTTCTGTTCCCTGTTGAAAAGAAATGATAAATTCAGTTTCTTTAAATAGTGGTGAATGGCTTGGTAAGCTCAGTTTAGCATAACTGAATAGCCGTTGCTGGGGGCTCATTTCATTTAAAGAAAAATTTTCTAATTGCACTTTATGATAAACCGGCACATGTTGCTGTCGCAAGAATTGATTGGCCAGGACAAGTTGGATATTCCCGTTTAATAAAAACTTAGCTTTCACATCAAACGACCATTCGTCATAACCGGAAGGTGATTGTTTGCCTGTTGTATCGCCGCCGATTAAATCACCGAAATCTCTCTTGCTTGCTCCGGTCAAAAAAGCAAATTTTTTACCACTGTATTGCACTTCACCTCTGACTGTTTTTTCCATATCGCCTGTCATGTATTTTCCGATCAGGTTTCCTTTCACTGTTTGTTTATCACCGGTAAAATCTGGCTCACGGGTAATAATATGCAAGGCTCCGCCAATGGCATCTGTACCATACTGTACGGAACCAGTTCCTTTAGCTACCTCGATCCGGTTGATGGTATAAGCATCAATGGTGTTCAGATACTGATTGGGACCATAGCGAAACGTAGAATTATTCAGCCGGATACCGTCCACCAGTATCAGGGTTTGATTACCCGTAAGTCCTCTTACAAATGGTGATCCGCCGCCATGATTTGTTTTTTGAATAAAAACCCCGTTCATCCCAACCAGGGCCTCCGGGGTTGTACGGGGATTGAACTCATCCAGTGTCTGACGGAAAATTACATTCACTGAGTAAGGAACATAAAGATTCTGCCGTTTGCTTCGCTGGGCTGTTACCACCACTTCACCCAGTGATTGTGCAATAGTATCTTTTTCAATAGCCGGTTCCTGGGCAATAAGTGGTAATGCAATTACTATAGACAGGCCATAAATAAAATTTTTCAGTATCATCTCTTCTTTAGCGCTTTTTCTTTTGCTCGTAATGGTCGGTACGCTGTTGGTCTTCATCGTCCATCTTTGGCCCCTGCTGAATTGTTTTCCAATCAATACTCTTATTATACCGCTGCATGGCCTTTTGCGGATCAAATACTCTCTTGTCGGGAAATACAAAATTATAGGAAGTATAGTCTGGCTTATCTGTAAAAAAATCCTGTAACAACGATGCCGTTACATCATACTGATTCACATAATCAATATTAAGAATGTTATATATTATTTTCAGAATGGAACCAAAATTTGCATGGGTATGAGAAACATAGTTACGCTTTACATAGGGGCCGGCCATCATTAAAATACTCCTGTGAGCATCCACATGATCCACTCCGCCCTGTGGATCATCCTCGGTAATTATTACCAGCATATTCTTCCAGTATTTTGTACGGGAAAGAAAATGCAGAATTCTGCCAACAGCCAGGTCATTATCCGACATATATGAGTGTGCATATGGATAACCATCCTCAGGTCTTGGTCCGGCTCCATGATCGTTGGGAACCTGCATAGTTATCAACTGCGGCAGCTCTTCTTTTCCCTTGATCCACCTTCGGGTAAATTCTGTTTCAAACTGTTCCATCCTGAACTGGTCTGGAATATTAGTATTATAGCCTGCATAATTATGAGAAGTACGGTTCCACAAAGCTTTTTGTATAGGTACCATCACAGCATGTGCAGCCCCGGTTAATGTATCATACCATTCTTCTCTTACATGTGCCGTTTCATTGGCCTCACCAAAATTGTAAAAGGATATTTTATTTCTCTCAAGTGCTTCCCACAGGCCTCCTATCTCTGCATAATCCTCAGGATCCATACTCCCGGTACTTCCCGGGAAACGACGGCCGGGCGCATTAGAAAAGTAGTTAGCTGTCTTGCTCACACTGGAGTTGGCTTCCACCCATTCATTAGGTATCACCCCAAGCATCCAATGATGCCCATGAATAGAGGCATCACTATCACAATAGAAGTTATCGCTATAAGCAAATTCGGTGGCAGCTTTGATATGGTTGGGCATCACATCCGCATTCGAAACCTTCAGGGTGTCATTTTTTCCATACACATTCACACTTATACCATACCTGGCCAGTGTCAGGTCGCCTTTGCCACTTTTCAGCTGGCCCATCACCTCATCATAGGTCCTATTTTCTTTAGTGATGTACACAATATGCCTGATAGGACTTTGCCTGAGTTTTGGCAATGCAGGCAGTGGATTATTCTCATCATCATTCACACTCACTGCCTGCATAGTATTATCAATAGTCTGCTTTGTATATTCAGCCAGTTGTTTTTCATCGGGCATATTGATTTTTTGAAAAGTAGCCAGTTGAATATCGCCAACATAAGTTCCTTGCACCGGCTTAACAAAGCCTTCGCCTCCATTAGGACCGGCGCCCAAACCACGACAGCTGATAACATAAATTTCTTTTTCATCTTTGGACAACTGTACCCTGGCTGGTCCCCAGCCGGTTGGTATCAATCCCTTTGTCTTTTTCATATTTATGTCAATAACCGCTATAGCATTAAAACCAAGCAAGGCTACATACAATGTTTTTTCGTCGCTGCTCAATGTGATACCAAATGGCAATAATCCGCGGTATTTATCAATCCGTTTATCAACCGTGATCGGAATATGAGAAATGATATTTCCTGCTGTATAATCAATGACAGAAATATTATCATTAGTAGCATTGGTTACATACGCATATCTGCTGCCTGCTGCAATAGAATTGGGACTGGCTCCACCTACAACTTCGGCGTCCTCAATCATCTGCCCTATTTGATGTCCGGTTTTAAATTTATCGATCACACTGTTGGTTGCAAGGTCAATAGTGAATACACTCATAGCCTCAGGAGATAAAGGGCTTCCTACACCGGGTATTTTTTTTCCGTCAATTACAGTACCGTACATTGATTCAACTGTATTATCCCCATAAGGATGCCAGTTGATCATCATAGAATTATAGTTTGCAGAGTCCATTCCTTCCACCAATGGATAGGAGTACATACCCACATTGGCAACAAATGCCAGCTTTTTATCCGGGCTTATTGCTAACCCGAAAGGCTGGCGACCCGTTTTTATCGAAGCGGTTATCTTTTTTGAATCCAGATTAATTCTGACCAGGCGAAAGTTACCCCTGTCCAGTACAAGTAATTCGTTGTTACTTTCATTTAATAACAGATCTGCAGTAAAGCTTTCTGAATAATCAATGCCATTAATTCTCCCATTTAATGAAATTGAATCTATACGCTGAAATTTCTCTGTATCATAAATAATAACTGCCCCATTATCCCCGCCACTCAGAAAAACGGTTTTGGAATCAGGTGAAAAGGCAACACCTAAAAAAGAGCCGTTGGATAATGGTGAAGTAATTTTTTTATCATAAGAAGGAACCCGGGTATGGCTGAGAGAAACAAGGTCTATAACGGTAAAAACTCCATTGTGGAGCGTTACTGCCTTCTTACCATCGGGTGAAAGGGCCATTCCAAACGGATCATGTGTGATACGAATTATCTGTCCCGCAGGCGTTACAAACCGGCCACTTGGTAAAACAGAAATTCCTTTCTCGTTTATTTCAGCATACAGGTCTTTACCAGGAACCTGCAAGGTTTTGATCTGCTTATTATTTTGCGTATATGCAACGAAATGAACTAATAGGAATAAAATTAACTGAACGCATCGAATGATCATATTGAAAGATTTAAAAAAAGGGCGAAACTTAGAAAAGCTTCGCCTTTATTTACGCACACTGATTACTCTGTTTATATGAGAAAAATGCTGCTATTTGCTTTTCCAAAAATATTTATTGGATCAGCCACATGGCTGCATTTATATTATCCTGACCCGCAAACTGTCTTTGTAATGCTTCTGCCAGGTTAACTGAATTGGTGGTTCTTTCAGTTCCCGGATACTGAAATCTTTTTGGAATCTGGCCACTGTTACCAGTTCCGGGGCCACCCTGAGCAAAAACAGGAACTCCTGTACGGCGCTGATTATAATATGCTTCGAATCCGGAGTTTTGAAAAAAAGCAAGATACTTTTGACTGAGTATTTGATTCCGACCTGTGGCGTTATTGCCGGCATAAGTCACAGCCGGCTGGGTATAATAGTCATTGAATACAAAGTTTACTTTAAAGTTTATATAATCGCCGCTCTCCGTAACCTTACCGCCAGGTTTTAGGTAATAAAAATCATTGATCCCCTCTTTAATTCCATAAAACCCTATTGAAGCCTGTATTCCTTTTTTATACCAATCTTCTGCATTTCCGCCTATCCAACCAAGATTGATAGCTTCGGCAATATTGAAACACAATTCAGGGTATCCGATTATAATAGTATTCTCAGCTGTGTAAGTACGATAATAACGGTAGCGTCCATAAAAGGAATATTTACCAGGTGTAAAACCCGGACCATTATCCCATCCTGCTTTTGTTGTCATATCAGCAAGATCTTCAGCAGGGCTTGCGCCAACATAAGCTTGATGATCAGAAGGCAACAGGCCAGCTTTAAGCTGTGAGCCAGCGGGATCAGCTACAGCAAAAACACGGGGATCTTTGAGAGAGGTAAGCAACCCAATATGAGTAGAAGACATATTGTAACGGGTTGCATCAAATCCAAAATTATCGGGGTTAATAGGGTATTTATTAAATGGATTAATCCAAACAAATTTCAGGTTATCATCCAGACTTTCCAAAATGGGATATTTTGGTTTGTTTCCCATAATAGCGGAAAAAGATGATGCTAATGACAGATCAGGATCACCGCTTTTTTTACTCAGGCTGATAAGTACCCGGAGGCGGAATGTGTTTACAACATTTCGCCATTTTCGTAAATCATTATTAAAGTAATAATCCCCAAGCAGGGTATTATTTGCAGAAGTAATAAGAGTTGTTATATCTGTATTGGCTTCTTCCAGCCATTTTATTACCTGTTTGAATATTTCTTTTTGAGTATCATACTTTGGAGTAAGATTATTTATCCCGTTCAAGGCTTCTTTCATTGGCAGATCACCTACCCTCATCGTCATTTCATAAAAGAAATAAGCCCTGAAAAATTTACCCAAAGCAGAATAAGGATTTACATCACCCCCGCCGCCTGCCTTTGCTTCCTCTTCCATCTTTATTACATTTTTCAATGTTGTATAAAATAAAGACGCCCCGCCCCAGTTATATTCCTGGTTGCCATAATAATTATAATTGCAGCAGGCAAACTGGTTCCAGCGCTGCTCCAGGTTCCATGGCCGTTGAAAACCGGCCATACTGGTTTCAATAGCATTCAATACCAGTGCTGCCGGTACATTCTCGGGAAGGTTAGGGTTACTTTCGAGGTCTTCAAACTTTTTTTTGCAGGAAGTGAATAACATCACTGCCGATGCAAGAGTTATGATGTACTTTTTCATGTGTATATTTTTTTATTGTTTTTTGGCCACATACCCGCCTGACCGGACGGGCAGAGAATTCGCCATAAAAATTAACATCACCGGTTGGCTAAAATTTTCCGTTAATTTTTTTTGGCTCATTTCATATAATCAGTTTTGAATTGTTAGTTTAATATTTCTTAGAAAACAAGGTTAAGGTTGAATCCAAATCTTTTTACAGTAGGTGATTGAAGGTTGCTGGATGTCTGGCTCCCGGCATATTGATCAATATCCACATCTGTATTTTTCTTATCGGCAAAGTAGAAGAGATTACGGCCCACAAATGATACCGACGCATTTTTGATAAAGGATTTGCCAAGAAATTTTGAAGGTATATTATAACCAAGGGTTATTTCTCTCAGCTTTGCAAATGTTTTACTCATCAGGTTCCCTTGAGCTGTGGAATTGTAACGGCTGATATAATCCTGTAAATATGTTTTAGTGCCATTGGGCGCAAAAGTGAGGTCTTTGTAATTGGTTATCCTGCCAGTTACAGGGTCATAAATAGGTGTACCGGCAGTAATAACAACGCCTTGTCCTACCCAGGATTTCACACCCAGGTAATCCTGGTAACGGGCACTACCCATTGCTCCCTGAACAGTCTCAATATGACGGCCGCCACGGAATGTTTGACGCCGGATATAATTTTCCATTTCTCCGCCCACTCTTCCATCTACCTGAACAGTCAGGAAAATATTTTTGTAATTAAACTTATTGGTCAGTCCCCAAAACCAATCAGGGTTTGAATAACCAAGTATCTGATTTTTGGGATAGCGCAAAGGACGACCACCAGCATCATTCACAATTTGTCCGTCTTGTGATCTTACAAAAGCTAACCCCTGGTAGATATCAAGTCTGTCTCCTGGTTTTACATAAATGTCTCCGACTAATATAGAATCTCTAGGAAGCTCTTTATATGTCTGCCTGTATGTGGACCAGTTTAAAAGTATATCCCAGGAAAAACCGCTTTTGGTTTTTATCGGATTTCCATTAAGAGTAAACTCAACGCCTTTGGTAGCATATTTTGCTGCATTAATAAATAAAGAAGTATATCCCGTAGACTGAGAAATAGGGTTGCGGAAAATTTGTGGCCCGTCAATATAAGTGAAGTAAACGGCATCCAGACCTATCCTGTTCTTTAAGAACCGGATATCCAACCCGGCCTCATAGTTGGTCCTGTTGGCGGTTTCTATATCATCATATAAATTATCCGTGTAATAAGCCGCACTGGTATTATTATAATCAAGTCTTGTACTATACACTTTACTTACAAGGCTATAGCTTGGTCCGTCATATGCAGTAGTATATGCGGCGCCATAGCTAATAGGATAAGATGACGGTCCTATATAAGCCTGTGTACCGCCATCCCTTACGCTGGCAAAAGAGCCTTTTAGTTTCAGGAATGATATAGCAGCAGGCATTTTCATGTAATCCGACAAAACAGTACTTACAGAAACTGACGGATAAGTACCTGGCTTACTATTAGGAATGGCTGAGGATTTATCCCATCGGATAGTAGCACCGATATTTATGTAATTCCTGTACGAAATATCAACAGAAGAGTAGGCGCTTAACACTAGCATTTCTGATCTAAAATTTGAAGCTTTGACAGGATTGCGGGAATTTGCAAATGTGTAAATACCGGGCACATTCAGGTAATCGGTTGTAACGTAACTTGAATTGAAACGCATATTACGGGCATTGCCACCTACAAGACCAGACACACTTAAATTATTATTGAAAAACTTCTTGTTAAACTTCAGCAACAGTTCAGTATTATTTTCAAAAAGCTTTCTGATATCTTCCCTGTAATCTCCTCTTGCTTCTTCACGACCATAGCTTGTAGCTGAATAAGGGAATTTCTCTGTACGCAAAAGATCATAAGTTGATACAGAGGTGCGGCCAAGTAATTCCAGGTTATTATTGATTTTAAAATTAAGGCTTGCATACCCGTTGAGGTAGTTCATATAGTGCCCTCTTAACCATTCTTTCACCAGGAACCAGGGGTTATTGTATCGCTGGTATTCTGCATATATCTGCTGAACACCTTCTTTACCTGGTTGCCAGTAGTTTTTCATATCATCAATATTCCAGTCGGCGCCACCCCAGATAATTATGTTATATATCATACTGTTGGGGCCATATTGAACATCCGGAACATTGGGAGTAGATTGCCTGTTATAATTTACATTGGCCTCAAACCGAAGGCGGGATGAAAAATTGTGCCCGATAAATGTATTAAAGTTAAATCCGTTGAGCTTTGTGTTAGGAACAATCCCTTTCTGATAGGTATTAGACAAAGAAAAGCGGAGGTCGGATTTCTCTGAGCTAGAAGAAACAGAAATACTGTTTGTAGTTAACAAACCTGTCTGTATAAACCGATTCAGATTATCTATTCCTCTGGCAGTCCAGGGGGTTTTTGTACGTATCCCTGTTGCAGGATCAATCGGGCTGTCATACTGTGCTATCAGCTGACCTTCAAATTTTGGCCCCCAGATATCATAGTCTCCGTCATTCAGCCCGCCTCCTCTTCCGTCTACAAATGAATACTTACCATGATCTCCGGGCCCATACTCATCCTGCACTTTTGGTATTGCGTTGAACCCCTTTTCAAAAATGGTACTCGAGTTAAACTCTATACTAAACCCTCTTTTATCCTTTGACCCTTTTTTGGTATTAATTATTATAGCGCCATTTATTGCCCTGTTGCCATACAATGCAGCAGCTGTGGGACCCTTTAATACAGAATAGCTTTCGATATCATCAGGACTGATATTCCAGGTATCTGAATTAATAGGTACTCCATCTATTACAAAGAAATTGACACTATTCCCACGCAACAAAATTTGAGGTCTGCCGAGTATTTCAGCGGAAGCGCCTACAGAAAGCCCCGCCACTTTACCCACCAATGCGTTAATTGCGTTAGGTTCCCTTGCTTTCAGCAGATCTGAACCTTTCACTTCCTGCACAGAATACCCCAGTCTTTTGATTTCTTTTCTGATACCCAAAGCTGTTACTACCACCTCTCCAATACTCTTGACATCAGGCTCAAGAATAATTAACTGTGCATCTGTGGCTTTCACTTCCCTGCTGGTAAAACCGACATTACTTATAATTAATATATCAATATCAGAAGCAACGATATTAAATAACCCTGATACATCTGTTGTAGTCATTACGCTGGTTCCTTTAACAGTAATAGTAACCCCCGCCATTGGTTGTTGATTACCGGCTGATACTACTTTCCCGTTCCTTACTTTTTGAGCAAATAAAAATCCGGAGAAAAGCATACTAACAATGAAGAACAAAGCAGGCTTTCCGGGTTTTAATAATTGAATTACTGGCATAAAAAATTGTTTTAGTTTTTTGTCTATTAAAGGGTATAAAGTTGAAGCAGAAAGATAAAGTTGATTTTAAGAGCAGATAAATGTTTAGTTAATGAAAAATGAATTTCCCGTTAACTTTTTATCTGGTAACATTTAATTAATAAATACATCGCAGCAATTAATAATGATTACATCACACATTGGTCATTATTTGTTAAATCATGGTTTTCATTCTGGTAATATCTGTTTACGTATTTTGTAAAACTTCTGTACACATTGAAAAAAAGAAATCTCGACCTTGTCGTCATTTCAGACCTGCATCTTGGCACTTATGGTTGCCATGCTAAAGAGATCGTCAATTATCTCAAGAGTATTTCTTTCAACATCTTAATTCTGAATGGTGATATCATTGACGGATGGCAATTCAGCAAACGCTATTTTCCTGCTTCACACATGCAGGTGATCAAAGAGATCATGAACCTGCTCAGCGAAGGCACAAGGGTCATCTACATTACCGGCAATCATGATGAAATGATGCGCCGATACAGTGATATTCATTTGGGAAATTTTCAACTGACTGATAAACTGGTGATGGAAATAAATGGAAAGATGACATGGATCTTTCATGGTGATGTATTTGATGCCTCCACAAAAGGCAGCGCTAAATTGATTGCAAAACTCGGAGGCCATGGGTATGATCTTCTTATTTTATTAAATCGTTTTTTCAACTGGTGCCTGAAGATAACTGGCAGGGAAAAAATGAGCTTCAGCAAAAAAGTAAAGAATAGTGTGAAAAAAGCGGTGGCCTGGATATCCAACTTTGAGCAGGTCGCCGCTGAGCTGGCTATTGAGAAAAAATATGATTACATCATTTGCGGACATATTCATCAGCCGCAGCAAAAACTCATTGAAACAAAAAAAGGAAAAGTGATGTACCTGAATAGCGGGGATTGGGTAGAGAATTTAACGGCTCTTGAATACAGCCACGGAGAGTGGTCGATCTATCACTATAATGAAAAAGAATTTGAGCATTTAAACAGCAAACCGGAAAATAAAAAACTTCCGGAATTAAATGTGGTCACGGATGAGATAGGCTTGTTTATAAATTCTTTGACAACCAGGGCAATTTGAATCCTTTGAAAAATAATATCTATGAAAATCTTTTATGCAGTAACAGCGACGGGCAATGGTCATATCAGCAGAGCAATGGAGTTACTCCCCTATCTGCAAAAGCATGGTGAAGTAGACATTTTTTTAAGCGGGGCCAACAGTTCGCTGAACATTGATGCACCGGTAAAATATCGCAGCAAAGGTATCAGTCTTTTTTTTAATAGCACCGGCAAACTGGATTATTGGAAAATCCTGAAAAATCTACACCCCTTCGATCTTAAAAAAGAGGTTAATGAACTCCCCGTTGAAAAATATGATCTTGTCATCAACGATTTTGAATATATCACCGCCGCTGCCTGTGCAAAGAAAAAAATTCCTTCGGTACAAATGGGACACCAGGCCAGCTTTCAATCATTTCGAACTCCGAGGCCGGATAAAAAACAATTTGTTGGTGAGTGGATTTTAAAAAAACTGGCACCTGCTTCGCATTATATCGGCATCCACTTTGATCGTTATGATGATTTTATTTTTCCCCCGGTCATTAAAAAAGAAATTCTGTATGCTGAACCGGCGGATAAAAATCATATCACCGTTTATCTTCCCTCCTATTGTGAACCGCAATTAGAAAAAATATTTCATAGCCTGAAAGAGTTTCGTTTCGAAATATTTTCACATGGGTCCAATCAATCCAGAATCAGCTCGAATATTAATTTTATTCCAGTTGATAAAAAAAGATTTAATGAAAGCCTGATCAATTGTACCGGTATTATAACAGGCGGTGGTTTTGAAACACCGGCAGAGGCACTTCATCTTGGGAAGAAACTAATCAGTATTCCTATCCGCGGGCATTATGAACAACTTTGCAATGCTGCAGCATTGCAAAAATTGGGTGTGTCCATTCTGAAAAAGGTCGATGAAGATTTTTCTTCTGTATTTTACGAATGGATAAATACCGCCCCTGTACAGGTTAATTATAAAAATAGTACGGCTGAAATATTAGAACATCTTTTTGAATGGCATGCAAAAGCAGAAAGCTTTGACAAAAAAAAATCCGCTGGTGCTTACGATCGGGAAAGACTGCATGAGAACTTTGTTCCCGGCAATTTCATTTGCTTACTCAAGTAGAGCAAGCATTGGATAGATGGAGAAAAAAGAACCGCTGTGAAAATGATACTTATGTAATACTGTCCTGTAATTCCCGTTTTAAATTACAATTACCGATTAGCTGAGGCATGTAAGGATAAATGTCTATTTGTCAAAAATTTAATATTACTTAATTGTTATTTTTTTGTATCTTGAATTACAAATCACTCTATTACTTTGAAAATCAAGCTTTATATAGCATTATTTATCTGTTTTTTCAATATTTCTCCCCGCTTCGCCTATGGCCAAGACAGCCTAATTTGCTTTGACTTCTTTGGGTATCCTGTAAAAATAACGGTTGACAGATCTTTTATCATCCCCCTTGATTCCACACTAAACGAAACGTCTATTGTGTCTTTTTCCAAAGCCGCAAATGAAGCCAGGTTCCAACCCATTATTGAAGCACTGCTTTCTTATAAAAGCAATATTCAAATGGACGATTGGTTGTATTACCAACTAATCAGGAAAACAGCGCAACAAATAAGTCCTAAGAAAGATAATTATTACCGGTACACCCTTTATAAATGGTTTTTGCTGAATAAATCCGGTTATGATGCCGCCATCAGGATCAGCAAAAATAAAATCATGTTTTATGTAAGAACTGATGACAATATTTATAATATTCCTTTTTATACAAAGGATGGCCGGCAATATGTTTGCCTGAATTATCATGACTATGGCAACAATGTTGATTTCATAAAAGAAAAATTTACCAATGCAGATCAGGTTACACAGGAGGGCGGCAAAGCATTTTCTTATAAAGTCACCCGTTTACCTGACTTCAAAACTGCTTCCTATCAGGAAAAAGACATACAGTTCAATTACTATCAGTGCGATTATCATTTTAAAATAAAATTGAACCCCGAGATTAAAAGTATTTTTAGCAACTATCCTGTTGTGGACTTTGCTTCCTATTGTAATATACCGCTTAGCAATGAAACATACTGGTCATTGATACCTTTACTGAAAGAGAATGTTCGGGGCATGAAAGTGAAAAATGGAGTTGATTACCTGATGCATTTTACCCGTTATGCTTTTCTTTTCAAAACTGACAGTGAGAATTTCGGAGCTGAAAAAAGACTCACCCCCGAACAAACATTATTATATGACGAAAGTGATTGTGATGATCGTGCCGCTCTTTTCTTTTACCTTGTAAAGGAGATCTATAACCTGCCGATGATTGTGCTCGACTATCCCGAACATGTGACGGTTGCAGTAAAATTCAGCAAAGCTTTTGGGAAACCGATCGTATATAATGGAGATAAATACTCTGTTTGTGAACCTACTCCGCAACGAACAGACCTTCGCATTGGCAAGCTATTATCAGCTCTCACAAAAGAACCCTACACTATCAGTTACGTTTATAATCCAAAGGAAAAATAATTCTCAGTAACCGGCTGATCTTATAAGTTGCCCGTTAGTATCATACTCCTCTGTCTTTACCAGCGTTCCTTTTTCATCATACATTTTCCAGACACCAAAACGGAAACCATCACGATATTTTCCTTTGCTCTCAACGGTTCCATTTTCATAAAAAAGGATGGCATCACCTTCAAACCGTCCATTTTTCCCAACAGGTGTGATCCCTAAAGCCTGCCCATTAGGATAGTATTGGGCAAAAAAAGTTCTTATCTTTTTTTTTGTGATAATGATCTGCCTGATATTTTCAGAGGAATCTTTCATCACCTGGCAAAGCACAGAATCCTTTTTATTGATATGATAATACGCCGTTACAAAATCGGGACGATAATAAGGTTTGGAATATGAACTGTCACTTTCATTTATGATCTCATTGAGCCATTTCTTGTTCAGTTTACTTCCCGTATAAGGTTGGGCTTCCCTGTCATTACAACCGGGCAGGCTGATTAATGAAATAATAAACCCTAAAAACAAGACATACTTCATTGTTGAATTTTATTTACATTGTTTAAAACAAACAACCCCACCGGAGCGGGGTTGCTGCAAAAATATTTAAATAAGATTTTAATAGTTAAACCTTGTCCATCCTTTGTACCAGTTTGCGCCTTCGCCTGAAGGCCCGATGGCGCCCCGGAATGTAACTGTTGTAAAAGTATTATAACCTTGGCCACCCACCATAAGCGGATCAGTAAAATTGGCCCCTGTGTTTAATGTGGAAGTGCCAAAAGGCTGAAAATCGGGGTTATTGTAATCAAACGGTCTTGTATAACGGGCATCTTCAACATTGGTAAGTATACTATTGCGGAAATGAGGGGTTAAAAACCATGCCTCGGTACTTGCTTGCGTAGCACCGGTTGGGGCACTTGCACTTACCCGGTAATCTATGGGTAAGTTACAACCGGCAATTACAGTATTTCTTATTCTCAATGTACTGTCCTGAATATTGAGGTCGGTAGGCCTTCCGGTGCTTGCATCAATCAATATTCCTGTTGGCCATCCTAAGAAAGCAGAGTTAAAAATTGAAGTTCTTGAGTTTCTCCTGATTTGAACTGCGGCGAGGTAAAGACTATTTCCAAAATTGGTTAAAGCGGCACGGGGCCCTAATACAGTACAATTACTGAAAACGGGACTTGTTTGTGGTGTGGCAGTATTTCCGGCAGAATTATTATCACTCTCAAAGCCCTCTGAACGGGATATATCTGCAATTGCTGAATCCCGAACAATAAGACCAAATTGCACCTGTCCGCTAAAGCCGTTGTCAGTATCAAAATCATCATCCTGTGTTTTTAATGCTATCAGGTATTTACAATTTACCGATCCGCCAAACCATTCATACGCATCATCCTTCGCAAGAGCAACCTGTATGTGGTCAATAACGGTTTTACGTCCTACACCGCACATAGTAAGGCTGTTAATTTCTTTATCCGGCTGAAAGGCATAGCCTGCATATTCAATACGCACATACTGCAGCACGCCAGAGCTGTCGTTATCATTGGCAGTCGGAAAGGCTGCATCGCCGGAACCGGCAAGGCCGTCTCCAAAAGAATTATTGATGCCCCCTTCCATTTCAAACAAACCATTGGTTCCGTTAAATGCAGTATTTATTCTTGCCGTGCCGGCAATTACAATCCCCGCCCAGTCACCAGACCGCGGTGTTGGTGAAGAGGAAGTGAAAACAATAGGATTAGTCAGAGTTCCATTTGCCACAATTTTTGAACCCCTTGTGATAACCAGCCCTGCAACATCTGAACCACTAAACGACCCCTTAATGACCGTACCGGCTTCAATGGTAATTGTTTTGTTACCTACAATATAAACCAACCCTTTTAAGATATAAGTATTTTGCTTACGTAATATCGTGTCTGCATTTATCCGCCCCTGCAGGGTTATGGTTTGCCCTGTAGGTCCGCCGCCACCGCCGCCGCCACTGACAATAATAATTTCCTTCTCTCCATCCATTTCAATTTTGCGGCAACCTGTGATTACAAAAGCTGCAAAAATTGCTAAGAAAAAAATGTGCTTTTTCATTTGCTTATTTTTTTTATTAAATTTAAATTTTATAATATTGAATAATTGAATGTGAAACTGAAGGTGGTTCCGAATAACCGTTCAAATCTGCTTGGATCGTTTGATTTCTGAAAGCTCTCTTTTCCCCCCGCATTCTGATAGAAATATCTTCTGCTGCTAAGTACATCGGATATATTCAGTTTTATCTCACCTTTCTTTTTTAATATTTTTTGTGCCACTTGCAGATCAAGCAAAGGCCTTCCCGCTTCATAGATATCAGGATAGTTCAATGAAGCATCCCCAACATATACCAACCTGTGCCCGATCTGGTTAAACAAAGCAGTTGCATTGAACCCTTTTTCAGACAGGTCATACATCAAACCAAGATTGATAACATAAGGGGATTGTCCCTGCAAAGGGCGATTAACATCAAAACCTTTTGATTTCACATTGCTGTATATATAGGCAAGGTTTCCCTGCAGGGTGAAATTTTTTAAACCCTCTGAAAAATCAAGTCGTTTGCGCAGTTCAACCTCAAAGCCATACGTTGTTGCTTTATCTGCATTTTGAAAATTAAATGTGCTGGCGCCGCCGCTGCTAGCATTGAATAATGCTTCTATAGGTTTGTCAAAATGTTTGAAAAAAACACCCACCGAAAAGGTTTCACCAGCCCTCGGATACAATTCATAACGAAGATCAGCATTGGTAACTTTTGTTCTTTTCAGCAAAGGATTACCTTGAACGGAGGCGTTTAACTCAAAATCATATATGTTAAGAAATGAAAGTTCACGAAACTCAGGACGGATCACCGTTTGTGAACCTGACAGCCGCAGGTTGGTTTTACTGTTTAATTTGAAGGTTGCATTTACCCCGGGTAAAAAATCCGTCACTTTGGAATAAGTATGCCGTGGATCCCATTTTTTTACGCTACCGACCAGCTGGTCATAGTTTTCAACCCTTAAACCCCAAACAATGCGTACAGCTTTTGCAAACTCGTTATCAAATTGCAGGTACCCTGCATTCAATATTGTATTGGCCAGGTATCGGAATGTATTTCCCTTGATGGCATCGAATGCAAGTTTGTTGCCGGTTCCATTGCCAAAATTTTCAGGTGCAAATACCTGGCTGGCCGGTAATCTTCTTAATGCATCATTATCAGTCGGCAAATAAATGGCAAATAATTTGGCATCATACAAACGGTCTTTAACCTGGGACAGATAGCCGCCTTTTACTGTATGACCATTTGTAATGGTATAGGTAAGATCGCCTCCGCCGGTATATATATAATCACTCAGGGATTGATAGATCCTGCTGCCGCTTTGCTGTGAAAGTGAATTGGCAATTACAAGACGGAAAGGGTCCTGTTCCTTTTCCCTTGAATATAGAATTCTTCGCTGATCAGGTATGTAGCCATCCAGGATATTAAAAGCGCCATACCATTTTAGTTTCAGTTTTTGCATTAAACCATGTTCACCCGAGATCTGAGAGGTAAAAAAAGTATTTTGCTTGAATGTAAACTCAGTTCCGGAAAAAATTTTATCAATGCGGCTGTTATCTGTCCCGCTTCGATGTGTAACAGCATTGCGTGAATTTACATTTATAATCGATTTAACTGAAACTTTATTGAGTGGATTTAATTGAAGGCTTAAACTTCCTAAAGCACCGGCAAGAATTTCCTGCTGATAAATATCATCACGAAAATCAAAAAGCACATCAATATTGTTGGAAACCGGGTCTATAAAATTCAGCCTGTTTGGATTGTTATAGTAATTATTATTTTTTGCATAATTAACTGCAAAAGTTCCTCCCAGTTTCTTTTTACCAATATTGCTGGTAAACCCGCCATTGGCCTGGAAAGTAACATTCAATGGGGCTGAACCTTTTTTAGCTTCCCAGCGGTTATCTAACTCCTTGCCAATAGCTGTTTTTTCTGCAGCTGATAAAATATCGAATTCAGATTTTGAAATATAGGAAGATGGCAAAGCCCTTGACCCATCTTCAATACCCAGCCAGTCAAGCCCGCCTTTTTTTTCGCTATAAAAAGTTTTGCCGGTAGTGGCCGTATTAAAACCTGTGCCTACCTGGATATTAAAGAAAGATTTTGAAGGAATATCTTTTGTATTTACCTGTACAAGTCCACCGGCCCATTCGCCCGGATATTCAGGAACAAAAGCTTTATTGATGATAATATTATCAATCATAGGTGCGGGGATCAGATCGAAAGAAAAAGTTTTTCGGTCGGGTTCGGTGCTTGTCAATAAAATTCCATTCATCATCGCCTGGTTGTAGCGATCGGCCAAACCCCTTATTACAATAAATTTTCCTTCCTGCAGGCTGGCGCCAGGTGTACGTTTAATCACTTCCCCCGTATTCCTGTCAGGGGAACGGCGTATGCTCTCAGCGGAAATAACTGAAGCAACGGTATTGGTATTCTTTTGAAATGCGATCGCAGAAGCAACCGTTTCCTTGGGAGCAGTTATTTTCTTTGCAGTGACTGTTACATTTGCTTCTGACTTTGGTTTTAATTCAAGAATGATATTTAATTCATTTAACTGACCAGCGATAACTTCAACATCAGATACCGTTTTGGTCTCATAATTAATCGCCGAAATTTCCAGCTCATATTTTTTTCCGGGGGTAAGATTTAAGGAAAACCTTCCTTCCAAATCAGTAGACATTCCGGCTGAGCCACTTGCTATTTTAACAGATGCGCCTGAAACAGGTTCGTTTTTAGAATCAATAATTTTACCGGTAAGTCTGACAGTCTGAGCATACACATTTGTAATAAAAAAAACGAAAAAAAACAGTAGCAAAGTCGGTCGCATCCTCGAATACATAATACAGTTATTTGCAACAAAGATGTGCCCACCACATTACCCCTATGTTACTTAAATGTTAAGCAATAATGACCCAAATATTAACTGAATGTTACCTGAGCCAAACTAAATTTTGAGGATTTGAACTGATGAGCTTATCTTACATTAAGTAATTATTTAATTTTATCTCCTTAGAAAACCTCCTAATCCAACCCCTTAATTTCGCAATTACCGGTATCATTTTCCGCCGGAATAAAACAAAAAACTATGGCGCTCAATTCTTTCCTGAAAATCTTCATGCCGAAGAATAAGGTATTCTATAACCTCTTTGAAAAAGTAGCTGAAAATGCAGCAAAAATGGGGATCCTGCTTAAGGAAATTATTGCAGAACCTGATTTTGACAAAAGGTCATCCCTTATTCTTCAGGTGGAAGACCTTGAACATATAAATGATGAACTGACTCATAATTTATTTACAGAACTGGGAAGGAATTTTATCACTCCTTTTGACAGGGAGGATATACATTACCTGGCCACTTCGCTTGACGACATTGCAGATTACATTTATGCGGCTGCAAAAAAGATCAATTTATACCGTGTAAACCCCAATGACACCGGATTACAAAAATTTGCTGAATTAATAGAACAAAGCGTACAACAAGTGAAAATTGCGGTAACTGAGCTGAAAGACATTAAGAATATGCGAAATATTACCGAAGCACTTGTGAAGATAAACAGTATTGAGAATCAGGCTGATGATATTTTTGATTTCAGCATTGAAAAATTGTTTGATACCGAAGAAGATGCCAAGGAGTTAATTAAAAAAAGAGAGATATACCAGGTGATGGAGATCGTAACAGACAAATGCGAAGATGCAAGCAATGTGATTGAGTCAATCATTATCAAATACGCTTAACAGGGCTTACCCAACCAACATTTTATGACCACATTTATAATCATCATTATATTTCTGGCTTTATTATTTGATTATATCAACGGTTTTCATGATGCCGCTAATTCAATTGCAACCATTGTTTCTACCAAGGTGCTTACACCCGGACAGGCTGTGTTGTGGGCTGCTGTTTTTAACATGGCGGCTTTTTTCATTTTTAAAGACCACGGTGTAGCCAATACTATTCAAAAAACTGTAAAGCCTGACTGGATTACTCTTGAGGTTGTTTTTTCAGGATTGATTGCAGCCATCACATGGAATCTTCTTACCTGGTGGTCGGGTATTCCATCTTCCTCATCTCATACGTTGATAGGCGGTTTTGCTGGTGCTGCTATTGCTCACGCAGGTGGTTTCGAAGCTATTAATATGGCTGCGAATCCAAATATTCTTAAAACTGCAGCATTTATTTTGTTGGCCCCATTGGCAGGAATGATAATGGCTTTCTTTTTCTCTCTCTGGTTTATATATTCCTTCCGAAAAGGGTGGGGACCAAAAGTTTTTTCTTCTGTTATTCTCCTATTGGTAGGTTTATTTCTATACAATAATCTTGAATTTGATCCTGCCAAGCTTCAAACCCACTATGATTCATATATCATGAAGGTGATCTTCTTTTCGAAAAATTTTAAATGGATACTGCTGGGGCTTATAATTGTTATTATGGCTGTCTTCTCACTGTATCTGAGCAGCCTTAATTCATATAAATCACATAAATGGTTTAAAAGGTTGCAACTGGTTTCTTCCGCTGCTTTCAGTATTGGCCATGGTGGAAATGATGCCCAGAAGGTGATGGGTATTATCACAGCTGCACTGATTGCAGGTAATGTTATCCCTGACTTCAGTCATATGCCTGATTGGGTTCCTCTCGCCTGTTACTTGGCAATTGCATTAGGAACAATGAGTGGTGGATGGAAAATTGTAAAAACAATGGGCACCCGGATCACTAAAGTAACTCCTTTTGAGGGTGTGGCTGCAGAAACTGCAGGAGCTGTTACATTATTCATGACTGAATCTCTTAAAATACCAGTCAGCACAACACATACTATCGCCGGTTCAATTATGGGCGTAGGAGCTACGAAACGTTTATCAGCTGTTCGCTGGGGAGTTACATTTAATCTGATATGGGCATGGATACTGACCATACCAGTAAGTGGAGTTCTGGCCGCAGGTGTTTATTATATTGTATCTCTTTTTTAAATAAATCTGCCAAGAGTGATTAAAAAAAAATCCTGACTTTTGTCGGGATTTTTTATGGGTAAAATATTAGTAACCGGCGGCTGTGGATATATCGGTTCACACACAATTGTGGATCTCGTTGAGAATGGCTATAATGTAATTTCAGTTGACAACAACTCCAGGTCAAATCCGACAATACTCCTGGGAGTTGAAGCTATCACAGGCAAAAAAATAAAAAACTATAAAGTTGATCTCTGCAACTTTGATGATACCCATGCTATTTTTCAGGAAAACGATGACATTACTGGCATCATTCATTTCGCTGCATATAAAACAGTGGAGGAATCCGTACATGAGCCCCTGCTCTACTTTGAAAATAATCTTGTTTCGCTGATGAACCTGCTGAAATGTGTGCAGGAATTCCAGATACCTCATTTTGTTTTTTCATCATCTTGTTCCGTTTATGGAAATGCAAAAGATATCCCGGTGACCGAAAAGACAGCTCTGCAGGCAGCCGAGTCTCCCTATGCTGCTACCAAACAGATGGGAGAACAGATCGTAAATGAGTTCGCTAAAAACTCAGGTACTTCCTTTATTCTCTTAAGATATTTTAATCCGGCAGGGGCACATCCTTCAGCCGTTATTGGCGAAATGCCCATTGGACAGCCTTCTAATCTTGTACCAGTCATTACTCAAACAGGCATTGGTCGTATTCAAAAAATGTATGTTTATGGAAACGATTACGACACCAGAGATGGCTCCTGCATCAGGGACTTTATTCATGTCTGCGATCTGGCCAATGCCCATACCCAATCATTAAAATATCTGGAAAAAGAAAAGAACAATAACACCTGCGAAGTATTCAATCTTGGCACTGGTAACGGCGTTACTGTTCTGGAAGCTATTCATGCTTTTGAAAAAGTAAGTGCTGTGAAAATAAATTATGAGGTCGGTCCCCGCCGTGCCGGTGATGTTGTTTCCATTTTTGCGAATAATGACCTGGCAAAAAATATCCTTGGCTGGCAGCCTCGTTTTAGTCTTGAAGATATTATGGCTACTGCCTGGAATTGGGAAAAGAGATTGAAGGCTGATGAGACTGTTTTCAGCAGTCTGGCAGGTAAGCTTAACTGATTTTTCCCACAATTGTTATTGATCTCTCAGCAATCACCCCCTATCCACTACATTTGCCCATCTTAACTTTTCAATCATGTTACTAAAGGAAATCATATCAACCGGGAATAAAGATACACGCAGTGGATTCGGAGATGGCATTGTAGAAGCAGCAAGAAAAAATCCCAATATCGTTGCCCTTACAGCTGATCTTGCGGGTTCACTCAAGCTGAATCAGTTTATGAAAGAGTTTCCTGACCGTTTTTATCAATGCGGCATAGCTGAAGCAAATATGATGGGTATAGCAGCCGGGTTAACCATCGGAGGAAAAATTCCTTATACAACCACTTTTGCCAATTTTTCAACCGGCAGAGTATACGATCAGATACGCCAATCTATCGCATACAGCGAGAAGAACGTAAAAATCTGTGCCTCCCATGCTGGGTTGACTCTTGGTGAAGACGGAGCTACCCATCAAATACTCGAAGATATTGGCCTCATGAAAATGCTTCCGGGTATGACGGTAATCGTTCCCTGCGACTATAATCAGACAAAGGCTGCAACTATTGCTATTGCCAATCATAAAGGACCGGTTTATTTACGCTTCGGTCGCCCATCATGGCCCATTTTCAGCAAGGACGAAGATTTTAAAATCGGTAAAGCCCAATTTTTTTCTGAAGGCTCCGATGTTTCCATTTTTGCCTGCGGTCATCTGGTATGGAATGCAATACAAGCAGGAATAATTCTTCAGGAAAAAGGAATCAATGCGGAAGTTATAAATATTCATACTATAAAGCCTTTGGACGAAGAAGCTGTAGTTAGATCTCTTCGCAAAACCAAGTGTGCTGTTACAGCAGAAGAACACAATATCATCGGTGGACTTGGTGATAGTATTGCCCAATGTGCGGCAAAAAATTTTCCTGTTCCAATTGAATATGTTGGCACCAATGATACATTTGGCGAAAGCGGCACTCCGGCTCAATTATTAAAAAAGTATGGGCTTGATGTTCCTGACATTGTACTGGCTGCCGAAAGAGCAATAAGTCTTAAAAACAAAAGTTAATTGATTGTTCTAAATTATTAAAGCAGGTTCTTTTAAAAATGAATCTGCTTGTTTATTTTTAATGGGAAATTTACTATTTAAACAAAACGCATTTCCAATATTCTTACCGAACCAAAGCCCGACGAATGTCCCTGACAACAACCAGCGATAGTGAATTGCTTGTACAATTCCGTAACCCCGTTACGAAAGAAAAAGCTTATACCGTTATCATCAGAAAATACCAGGAAAAATTATACTGGCATATACGAAGAATAGTGATTGAGCATGAAGATGCAAATGATGTGCTTCAAAATGTACTGATCCGGGTTTGGAATGGATTGGAAAATTTTCGGGAAGACAGCCAGCTTTATACCTGGCTTTATCGGATCGCAACCAATGAATGCCTGACCTATCTGGGACAGCAGAAAAAAACAAGTTCTGTCAGCCTGAGCGAGGTGGAAAGTGGCTTGAGTAACAAGATAAGGGCCGACAAGTATTTTGACTCCAATAAATTAGAGTGGAAATTACAACTGGCAATTCAGCAACTTCCTGAAAAACAAAGAATTGTGTTTGGTCTAAGGTATTACGATGAGATGCCTTATGAAGAAATGAGCCGGGTGCTGGACACCAGCGAGGGAGCCCTGAAAGCCAGTTACCATCATGCAGTGAAAAAAATTGAGGACTACATGCTAAATCATTAAACTTTGAGATTCGAAATACGTCTCAAAAACGTACAAATGGCACAAAACAACAACATATTGCAAGAATTAAATGAACTGAACAGCAGTTTGGGTGACATTACTGTTCAAAACCCCTATACTGTTCCCGTAGGTTATTTCGATGGCTTGGTTGAGCAGATGTTGAACCGCATCAGGGCTATGGAAGCAAAAAATGCTACAGATGAAGTGGTTTTATTATCTCCTTTTCTAAATACTGTTTCAAGACAAATGCCTTTCGTGGTTCCTGCTGATTACTTTGAAGGATTAGCTGAACAGGTACTGCAATCTGTTCGTGAAAGCAGCAATTACCAGACAGCAAAAGAAGAAATCGAAAATTTATCTCTGTTGCTCAGCGGTTTGAAAAAAGAAGTCCCTTATAGTGTACCGGATGGATATTTTGAGCGACTCGATACAGCACCAGTTAAGAGTGAAGTAGAAGTTGTATCTATAACCCATCGCAGATGGTTTAAGTATGCTGCAGCAGCTGTAATTACCGGTATCGTTGCATTATCCGGAATTATTTTATTTACAGGTATTAAAAAAGGGGCTGATGATAAAATACTTGCACAGGTGAAGAAAGATGTGATGAAGATGGATGAAACTCAAAAGGACAACTTCATTGATTTCATTGATGCCGGAATGAACGGTAAAGAAACAGCAGGAATAACCACCGATGATAAATCAAAAGAAATTAAAGCCTTGTTGCAAGATGTTTCAGATGAAGAACTGAAAAATTTTCAAGAACAAACTGAAGACCTTCAGAATGTTCTGATGACAAATTGAGTAAAATGAAAAAATGGTTTCCCATATTAATATTTTTCCTCACTCTTGGAGTTGCCTCAGTTGCGCAAAATGAAGAACCGGTGCAGCAGGAGGGTAAGATCCAAGAAATGATGCGGGAATACATTCAGAACAAACTGAGTTTATCCAGAAACGAAGCTGAACGTTTTACTCCTGTATTTGTCGGTTATTTCCGTGAATTTGCACAAACACACAGAGAATACAAAAGTGATAACCTTATACTCAAGCAAAAGATTATAGAACTGCGTATCCGTTACCGCACTAAGTTCCGACAGGTATTGGATGATCAAAGAGCCAATAAGGTTTATGTGTACGAAGATGAATTTAGAAAAAGAGCTTTAGAAATAATAAAAGAAACCAGGAGGGGAAGATTGGAGAACAGGTCACTCCGGCCAAACAGAGTTATGTCCCAGTAAAATAATTAATCTCGGTGTTTTTCATAGGTTAGCAACGGCCGGCTCATTTGAGGCGGCCATTTTAATTTTCAAAACTGAAACACAGGATTTTTTACATCATGATAAAAAAGGATTGTCCATTTTTCTTTCCGGCCACTTTCCCACCACTTCCGTCTTAACTCCATCGCTTTTTTCCCATTAAAATCATATTTGGCAACAAAGCGGTGTTTCATTTGCTGCAATTGCGGAGTTTCATCTCCTCCAAAAAAAATGGTTTGGCGATTTTCATTAACCCAGAAGACCTGATGATGCGGAGAATGAGCTCCTGTTAATTCGTAACTGATATAACCATCGATCATTCCATTTCCATCCAGCAATACAACCCGATCGCTATCTTTTAAGGGTTCCAATTCTTCAATCACGAATGACGGTAATCCTTTTTCAAATGCGAATGTCAGCTCTTTCTTCTGTATATAGTATAAAGCATTGATGAAGGAAAGTTTATCTGTTCCAGACTGTATTCCTCCCGAATGATCTTTGTGCAAGTGAGTCAATAATACTTTTGTCACTTCTGAGGGATTGATCCCATTATCCATCAGGTTGCGGTGAATTTGTAAAACTCCGTCTTTTTCAAAACCAAGACCTGTATCAAACAATAAAATATCCTTTGATGTAATAACGACAAATGGTTGAATTTCCACCAACAGACTTCCAGCAGGTCTGTCCCGTAATTTATCTGCATGCACAGTAAAAGGAACAAAATGTTTGCTCTTATCAACCGTAAAAGTTCCTTCTGAAAGGGGGATAATTTTCATAATGAATTTGCAAATGTATGAGTTTAATTAGCCTCACCTCAACACCATTTGCCTGTCTGCATCTAATCTTATCAGAATAAAAAGGAGAACAGTGAATGTAAGCAATGATGTTCCTCCGTAACTTATAAAAGGAAGCGGGATTCCGATTACAGGTGCAAGGCCAACAGTCATTGCAATGTTTATTATGATATGAAAGAAGAAAACCGAAGCTACCCCATAAGCATAAGCCCTGCTGAAAATACTTCGTTGCCGTTCAGCAATTGTTATTATCCGAAAAAGTAATATAAGATATATGCCAAGCAGAACCATGCTGCCTGTAAAGCCAAAACCCTCACCTACGGTACAAAAAATAAAATCGGTACGTTGCTCAGGAACAAAATCATATCTTGTTTGAGTTGCTTTGAGTAGTCCCTTTCCGAAAATTCTTCCACTACCAATGGCAATCTTTGATTGCCGTACGTTGTATCCGGGATCCTTTTTACTGTCTGAAGTTCTTTCAGCTTCTCCTCTGTGAGCGATAAGATATTCTTCCGGAATATCCTTTCCTACTGTACTATAAATTCGTTCTACCTGGTAACGTTTCAGCAAATGCTTAAATGCAAATGGCACAGCGTACAACTGGATGCCCACACAAAGCAACCAGACAAAAATTATTCTGTATAATAGCGAACGTTTTCGCTTTATTTGTCTCCGGCTGAAATAGATAATCGCTGCGGCTAATGCTGTAAGTATTATTGCCAGGGAATATTCTTCTATTAAAAGGATGGCTACAATTAATACAGTTACGGAAAAACCGGCAACTAATAATACTGATGGAAGGCCTTCCCGGTACATCACTATGAAAAAAGCAAGATAAACAAGGGCAAGCCCCGCTTCACTTTGCATGAATGTTAACGCAGCAGGGAAAAAAATAATTCCGGCGGCTACCAGTTGTGAACGGGTTTTGGAAAAGTCCGTTTCCGGTCTTGACAAATATTTTGCCAATGCAAGTGCAACAAATATTTTACAAAACTCGGCCGGCTGAAAATTAAAAGCGCCTAATTTGATTATAGATTCCGTACCCTTGATGCGGGAATGCAATGGGAATACCAACAGCAGGAAAAAGATACCAATCACATACCCGATATTTACGGTAGCTGCAAAAAATTTACTGTCGGTAAGTAAGATAAATAAAGCCAGTATAGCGCCAATAAGAAAAAAGTAAACCTGCTTGCTGTAATCTGTTTTGAACTTTAAAAAACTTTGAAAGACGGGTTCTCCTTCTTTGTAAGTAACAGTAAAGATGGCGGTAAGCCCAATGGCAACCAATAAAAGATAAATTCCAACAAGACTCCAGTCAATCCCTTTTGATATGTCGGCATTTCGTTGGTTCATTTCACTTTCTTATAGAGTCCTTAATATTATTTTTTAATGTCTTTTGTCTGTCAGCATCCAGAATATCCCCGGTGGTCTTTGTATTCTTTTCTTTCTGCGGCTGATTATTTCCTTTCTTTTTTTCAGTTCTAATTTCTTCATCGGTTGGGTTATCTTCTGCCTGAAGTGTGTCTTTTATTATTCTTAATTCGTTATTCAGCCTGTTAACGTTTTGTCTTCCGGTTTTTAAAGAATCCATTTTCCGGATCTCCTGCATCATCAGGGGAGGAATAAGGTTTGTATTTATCATCCTTTCTTCCAGCGGTTTTCTTTTCGCATTAATTGTATCATTCAGATACTTTTCAATCATCAGGCTGCTGATAGGCGCTGCGTATGTACCGCCATACCGTCCACTGTTTTCCACCACACACATGATGGCAATTTTTGGATTGTCTCTTGGAGCAAATGCACAGAAAAAAGAGTGATTGGGTTGCTTTACTCCCCGGTAATAGTTTTCAACTGTTCCTGTTTTGCCGCAAATGGCTATGCCTTCTACTTTAGCGCCACGGCCTGTACCTCCTTCCATTACTCCCTGCATACCATCATGCACGGCTTCAAAAATGCTGTCGGGAATATTCATGGGCACTATCTTCTGTTTGTATTTATCAAGCAATCCATATTTATCGCCTCCTTCAATTGAATCCACCACATGAGGAATATAATACCATCCTTTATTGGCGATATAAGCCATTTCATTGGCCACCTGCAACGGTGTAGCCAGCACTTCCCCCTGCCCAATACTGACGGAACGGAAAGTGCAGAAATTCCAGCGGCCCTGACCATAGTGTTTGAGATTATTAAAATACTCAGGAGTTGGAATATTCCCGCTTCGTTCGGTGGGAACATCTACTCCAAGTTTGTGCCCCAGTCCAAAAGCATACATATAATTATTCCACGAACGCAGGCTGCTGTCAATATTTGGGAACTTTGAATTATTGATCACTCTCTGCATCACATTGGCGAAATAAGTATTGCAAGAATGTGTAATTGCCGTTTTAAGATAAAAGGCACCCGGATCAAGGCAATGCATGGGTTTAGCACTTCCGCATCCATAAAAAGCACCTGAACAACTGAAAGTGGTGTTGGTTGTGATCACGCCATCATGGAGACCTACTAATGCTTGCAGAGTTTTAAAAGTTGAACCCGGAGAATAGGATGCATTTACAGCCCGGTTCAGCAGAGGCTTTCTTGGGTCCGAGTATAATTCTGAAAAATGTTTCCTCCGTTCAGCTCCTGTAAGGAGTCCGGGGTTATAAGTAGGACTGCTTACCATTGCAATGATGCTCCCCGTTTTCGGATTGATTGCCACAATAGAGCCCACTTTATTGCTCATTAATTTCTCTCCATATTCCTGTAGTTCAATATCAAGGCTTGTATACAAATTTTTTCCGGCAACTGCTTCTACATCCATTGCGCCATTCTCATAAGATCCCTGGATACGACTGAAATTATCTTTTATCAATACTTGGGTGCCTCGTTCGCCCGTCAATACTTTTTCATAGCTGGCTTCTAATCCCGTCATGCCGGCATAATCACCGCTTATATATCCGTCTTCCGCATGCTTTTTCAGATAGTTGGTATCCACTTCCCCTAAATAACCGAAGATATTTGCCCCGGCATTAAAAGTATAGAACCGGATAGGCCTCTCCTGTAAATAGAATCCGTTTTGAAACTTCCAAAGATTTTCCTGCATCCGGGCAAATTTTTGAGTGCTTAAAGAAGCCTCAAAAACGGAAGGTTTCTGTGAGCTGTTCTTGATAATAGCGGTGACCATACGTTTTCGAAACTCAGTAGTATCAATTTCCATCAGTCGGCAAAAAAAAGCCGTATCAATTCCTTTTGCCTGTACCGGAGTTACCATAAGGTCATAAGTAAGTGTATTATTAAGGATAACCCGGTTCTTTCTGTCAAACACCAGGCCTCTTGGCGGATAAATCGTTTTTCTGAATATGGCATTTTCGTCAGCCATACGGCTGTATTTATTCGAAATTACCTGCAGGTAAAATAATTGTCCAATGATAACAAGAAATGCAACCAGGAATATCAGTCGGATGATACGGCTTCTTGATTGGTTAAACACAGGCATAGATGCAAGTAGGATCCCTGTAGCTATCGGGAAAGAAGTAAGAGGTCAGAAAAAGAAGTTGTAACACATTATGCAAAATACGAATTGCAAAACAGGGTTTCCAAATCAAAATACCAATAATATTTGTTTTATGAAAAATTTCTGCTCAGGCTACGCCGTGTTTGTACGGAACTTCAGCTTTCTCGGGAATAATAGCTCTACCGTGAAGATGAGCAGCATACTGATAGCTGTGGTGGCAATCACCTTAATAATGAAACCGATAAATGTCCCGAAGTTCAACCATTCCAGAAAAACCATATAGCCATGGTGAAGCAGGGTAAGAATAAAAACATATACTGCATAAGGCGTCCACTGTATGGCATGAGGTGAGGGCTCCCTGTAATTGAATTCCGAGCTGTCTTTGGGAGTAAGAATGTTGATGATAAAGGGCCTTACAAAGGCGATAAGCACACAGGCGGCGGCATGAAGACCTGGGGTCATCATAAAATAATCCAAGGTCAATCCAGTGGAAAACCCAATGAAAAGGAGGCCTGCCCGTGGAATGGTGAAAGACAGCCACAATATCGGAAGGTAGTACAGATAAGGAACGATGAACCGGTGAAGGTGAATCTTGTTTAGCAGGTACACCTGTATCAGTATGAACAGGACAATCCGTGCAGTATTTTTCAAAAATTCATTCACCGTGGTATCTTTTTTATTTCTTCAATTTTCTTTTTTGTGCCCAGGTTTAATTTTACCTGTTCAGGATAATCCAGGTTTTCTATAACATGCACCTGCTGCAGGTTAAAAAAATTGGCAGCTGTCTTAAGTTTTAGCAGATACAAACCGATAGTGTTATCCAGCTTCATATCGGCAATAGTTCCGATCATGAACCCGGGCGGAAAGTTGAATGACACCGGGCTGGTCAATACGGTATCTCCTTTTTCCAGTTGTACTGATTTAGGTATCAGTTTCATAGTGAGATAACGGGGGTCTTTGCCATCCCATTCAACAGTTCCTACATCACCGGATTTTTTTAATGAAGCACTTACAGTACTCTGTACATGCAGCAGACTCATTACCTGGCTGAAATTCGAGCTGATATTTACCACCACTCCTACAGCACTACCATCTGAACTGATAACCGCCATATTATCTTTGATACCCTGCGAAGAGCCTCTGTTTATCTGTATAAAATTTTTCTGTGAGCCGACGGTGTTATACACCACTATAGCTGATCTTGAGAAGTATCTACGGTAACTGCCGGAAGTATCATACGAAAGTGAATCGTTTAACTCCCGATAACTTGTATCTCTTCGAATAAAATTCCTAGAAAGTAAATTCAAAAGAGAATCGTTATATCGGTGTACTTTCCTGTTTTCATCTTTCAGGCTAAAGAAATCTTCAACCTTGTTGTATTGTGAATTGATTCTTCCCGTTACTTCATTTGCAATACCCAAAAATTTTGCCCTGTGAAACCGGTTATAGTTAAACAAAAACCATAATGATGCTACCTGTAAAAAAATAAATACAAGGAATGTCCGGTACCTGCGAAGAAAAAGAAAGATGTTACGCATGGGTGAAGGCACAAGGTACAAGGTACAAGAAACAAGGCACAAGAAGGAAAGTTCTGCATTAGACGACTTGTACCTTGTGCCTTGAGCCTTGTCTCTTTTTACCTCATTACAAAAGGATATTTGTCATAGTTCTTTAATGCAATACCAGTTCCTCGAACAACACTCTTTAATGGGTCATCAGCAATATGCACCGGCAACTTGATCTTATTGCTTAGTCTTTTATCCAAACCTCTGAGCAAAGCTCCACCCCCGGTAATATATAACCCCCGACAATAGATATCGGCTGCCAGTTCAGGAGGAGTTTGTTCTAAAGCTTTCAGAATTGCTTCTTCTATTTTAAATATGCTCTTATCCAATGCTTCTGCAATTTCCTGATAACTCACCATTATCTGTTTGGGAATACCTGTCACAAGGTCACGGCCATTCACAGGAAAATCAACTGGCGGATTGTCGATCTCTTTCATTGCAGCGCCAACCTGAATTTTGATCTGCTCAGCTGTTCTTTCACCAATCAACAAACTGTGGTAACGGCGAAGTACTTCCATTATGTCAGCAGTAAATTCATCACCGGCTATGCGTATGCTCTGATCACAAACGATACCTGCTAATGCAATGACGGTGATACCCGTTGTGCCACCGCCAATGTCAACGATCATATTGCCAACTGGTTCTTCCACATCAATATCGATACCAAGAGCTGCAGCCATGGGCTCATGAATAAGATAAACTTCTTTGGCACCTGCCTGCTCTGCACTGTCACGAACAGCTCTTTTTTCTACCTCTGTGATTGAAGATGGAATGCAGATCATCATTCGCCAGCTGGGAGGAAATAAAGGTTTTTTCGGATAAACCAATTTGATAAGTTCCCTTATCATTAATTCAGCAGCATTGAAGTCGGCTATCACACCATCTTTCAGTGGACGAACAGTGCGGATGCTCTCATGAGTTTTCTCATGCATCATCAATGCCTTCTTTCCCACCGCCAGCACTTCTTTCGGATTATTTCGGTTCAGCGCTACAATGCTTGGTTCGTTCACTACTACTTCTTCGTTATGTATAATGAGGGTATTGGCCGTACCCAGGTCTATGGCTATTTCTTGTGTAAACCAGTTAAAAAGTCCCATTAAATTGTACCGGATTTTGTTGAGGGCAAAGGTGGAGGAAATAATTTGAATTTTCAAAGGGAAAGACCTTTCACAAAAAGAATTTTTACGGTTTAAAGTTTTAAACTCTTTTCAAAAATTCCTTTGGAGGGAGAAGAAACAGAAAGCAAAAAACTCAGCCGCTTTTTCAGCTAACTTCACCTTATGAGAATCATCACCCGTACGATTTTCATATTATCAATAGTGAGCTTGCTGGCGGATATAGCCAGTGAAATGCTATACCCGGTTATTCCGGTTTATTTAAAGGAGATTGGGTTTAGTGTCCTGCTGATTGGCATCCTGGAAGGTGTTGTGAATTTTACAGCAGGTATCAGCAAAGGGTATTTCGGGAAGTTGAGTGATGAAAAGGGATTGCGGCTTCCTTTTGTCAAGCTGGGATATTTATTGAGTAATATTTCCAAGCCTTTGCTTGCTGTTTTTACTTACCCTGTCTGGATCTTTTTTGCAAGATCTGTTGACCGGCTTGGCAAGGGTGTCCGGACTGCTGCAAGAGATGCTTTGCTTTCACAGGAAGCAACCCCGGAAACGAAAGCAAGGGTATTTGGCTTTCACCGGAGCATGGATACTGTGGGAGCAGCCGTTGGCCCTATTCTGGCATTGCTGTTCCTGTATTTTTACCCGGGTGAATACAAAACCCTCATTTATCTTGCCTTTATCCCGGGCTTTTTCTCCATCCTGCTTATTTTTCTATTAAAAGAAAAAAAACAACCGGCATCCACATTAGGCAAAGGCAATTTTTTCTCTTTTTTTAAATACTGGAAAATTGCAACTCCCGGATTCAGAAAAGTGGTGCCTGGGCTGTTGCTGTTTGCATTGTTTAATAGTTCGGATATCTTTTTGCTGCTGGTTACAAGAGAAACTCTCGGTAGCACTACCATTACATTAGCAGGTGCAACACTTAATGCCGACACCTTAACTATTACCGCCTATATTTTTTACAACCTGGTATATGCTTTGGCATCTTATCCCATGGGAGTATTGGCAGACAGGCTCAGTTTCAAAACAATTATAATAGCAGGGTTTATTTTATTCGCCATAGTCTATGGCGGCTTTGCCTTTTCGCCGTCCATTGAAGTGATCATCATTCTGTTTTCTGTTTATGGGATATTTTCGGCGGCTACAGAGGGGGTGATAAAAGCATGGATAACCAATTTATCAGATCATCAAAACACTGCTACTGCTATCGGGTTTTATACTTCCTGTGAAAGTATCTGCACTCTGCTTGCGAGTATTATTGCCGGTGCTTTATGGACAAATTTTGGCAGTGCCAGCACTTTTATAGTTACATCAGTTGTTACCATTACTGTCTGCATTTATTTTATTCTTCAAAAAAGGGATGCCAAATAAATTGATATAAAACCGTGGCATTTGCTTTTTCATATCTTTAAAAAAAAATTTTTAAGTATGAAAAAGGTTTTTTTCTTTTTTGTTTCCAGCTTTATTTTTCTTAGCGTCAAAGCACAGGATGATTTTGCCAACCTCCAAGCCGAGTTTGAAAAGATAATGAATGAGCCAAAAAATGTTTATGGTAAAAACAAAGCGGCAGGGAAATATTATGATATCCGTGGGTTTAAAATGTATGTGGAAGCATATGGACAGGGTCAACCCCTTTTGTTCATACACGGAAATGGAGGAGCCATCAATAATTTCACCAAACAAATCCCTTATTTCTCCAAAAAATATAAAGTGATTATTGCCGACAGCCGTGCCCAGGGAAAATCTGCTGATAAAGGCGATTCATTGAGTTATGAAATGATGGCCGATGACTATGCCGCCTTACTGGATGCCATGAAAATTGATTCTGCCTATGTGGTTGGCTGGAGTGATGGTGGCATTAATGGTTTGCTGATGGCCATCCGTCATCCGGAGAAAATAAAAAAATTGGCTATTACCGGTGCCAATCTGCGTCCGGATACAACGGCTGTACCACAGGAAGTATGGGATATGGTGACTCCAACATACGATGCTTTGAAAAGCAAAACGGATAAAAACGAAATGGAGACCGGTGGTTTTAAATTATTGCGTCTCCTGGTTGAAAACCCACATATCTCACATGCTGATCTGCAAAAGATAAGTTGCCCGGTTCTGGTTATTGGTGGTGACCATGATGTGATAAAGGAAGAGCATACCATGGAAATCTATAAGAATATTCCAAGGGCCTATCTTTGGATATTGCCTAATTCAGGACACAGCACACCAATGGTGTATGCAAATGAGTTTAACAGTAAAGTGGATGCTTTCTTCAAACAGTCGTACAGAAATTTTGGAGCAGTAAACAGGTTTTTCTAAATCATTACTGAACAAAACCAAGTCGTTTCTCAACTTCTTTTGAGAGAGACGGCAGTTTGCGTCTTTCGACGAGGAAGCTGTTGAGTTGTGCAATTTCCTTGAAAATGTAATGCTTATCAGCCGCCGCTTTCAGGTAATCCTTGCCGCTGCTGCCTCCGGTACCGATCCTTGAACCGATCATCCGATGCACCATATTCATATGCCGGTAGCGCCATGAACTGAGTTGTTCATCGATCTCCAATAAACAATTTAATAACTGAAATGGTAACTGCATTAAAGGATATCCCCTGTAAAGCATAATGAACAATGCCGCCCGGTTGGCAGCAGCACTCAATATCTGCCCGGGAACAACATGATCAAACACCTCATCAAATGCGGCAATATTGTCTTTCTCCGCTTCAGCAAGGCTGCCTTTGTAAATATTTCTGTAACTATCCCAGAAAGAATCATCCGCACCGTTTTTCAGAAAAGGCATACGTTCAAGCCAGGTGTTCAATAATTCAAGAAGGGATTTGTCCGATTCGGCCTTTTTTATGACCTGAACATGTTCAGACCTTAACTGTGAAGTATAGTATTCTTTACCATGCCGCTGCTCGAATTTCAAACCCAGTTTAGCTTCCAGTTCTTTGAACTGCCAGCTTTGAAAACCCGATGCTGGCCGGAGCATATCCCGAAAATCCAAAAAATCCATCGGCGTCATCGTTTCCATAATATCAATCTGGTGGACCAAAACCCTTAGGATGGTAACACAGCGGTTAAGACGGTGAACAACGGTTTGTAGTTCGGGTGAATTATCATTCAACGCTGGCTTGCTCATGATAGCCACAACTGAATCTGCCTCATAATGCAGTTGCTTGAACCAAAGCTCATATGCCTGGTGAATGATGATGAAAAGCATTTCATCATGCGCCTGAAGATGATGCTTATCACTTTCAGGGAACTGGGCATTTAGAATTTTATCTAATTGCAGATAGTCGTGGTAATGTACTTCCATAACATGAGCTCCCTGAAGAAAGGATTTTTCGCAAATTAGCAATAATTGAGTTACTGAAATTCGTAACCAATATCACTTCTGAATTCCATTCCATCAAATGAAATTTTTGCCATCTCTTCTCTGGAAATTTCAGCAGCATCATAAACGGAGCGGCCAAACGAAGTAATACAAAGTACCCGGCCGCCGTTGGTAACTACTTTTCCCTCTTTTATCGTTGTGCCCATATGAAATAGAATACTATCATCGGGGTTTATACTTTCCATTCCTTCTATTTCATACCCCTTTACATATTCGCCGGGATAGCCGCCACTAACAGCAACAACAGTACAAGCAGTGCGGGGATCTGTTTCAATTTTTACGGTATCCAGTTGCTGACCGGCAGCAGCTTTTAATAATTCTACCAGATCATTTTTTAATCTTGGAATCACCACTTCTGTTTCCGGATCTCCCATACGGCAGTTGTATTCTATCATATAAGGTTCGCCATTGGCGATCATTAAACCAAAAAAGATAAAGCCCCGGTATTCCAATCCCTCTTTTTGCAGGCCATTCACCGTCGGTCTTATCACTTTGTCTTCAATTTTTTTCATAAGTGCTGCATCGGCAAATGGAACGGGGCTGATGGCGCCCATACCTCCGGTGTTGAGCCCCTTATCGCCTTCTCCTACCCTTTTATAATCTTTCGCTTCAGGGAGTATCACATAATTCTTTCCATCCGTTAAAGCGAATACCGACATTTCAATTCCGCTAAGGAATTGCTCCACCACAACTTTTTTTCCTGCTTCGCCAAATTTTGCCCGCTGCAGCATGAGTTCGTATTCGGCAATAGCTTCAATATGATTCTCGCAAATAACAACTCCTTTACCTGCTGCGAGGCCATCTGCTTTTAAAACAATTGGCAATTGATGTTCCTGCAGGTATTTTACTCCCTGCTGATAGTTTTCAAGTGTAAATTCTTTGTATGAAGAGGTGGGAATATTATGCCGCACCATAAAGGCTTTGGCAAAAGCCTTGCTACCTTCCAGTTGTGCTCCACGTTTTCCGGGGCCAATTACGTCTAACTTTTTTAAACCCGGAGTACTGATCAGGATATCCGTAACTCCTTTTACCAAGGGTTCTTCAGGACCTACAATTACGAGGTCAATCTTCTCATTGATGCAGCATTGTTTGATAGCATTAAAATCGGTGACTCCAAAATTCAGATTGGTGCCGCATGTTGCAGTACCGGCATTACCAGGGGCAATAAAGAGTGCATCGCAAAGAGGGCTTTGAGAAATTTTCCAGGCAAGGGCATGCTCCCTGCCTCCTGAACCCAATAAAAGGATACGCATAATTGGTTTGGTCGTTGTCCCGATAGTTATCGGGATTAGTGACTTGCGAATATCGGGTACATCCATTAAAGATACAATGAAAAATTGGCGAATGGCCGGTTTTCTGTATTTTGAATCCCTATATTTACAACAACTCTGATTACTAAACTTAAAATGATTGTATGAATAAACCACAAATTTCCAATGGACATCCAAAGGGATTATATGTACTTTTCTTTACTGAATTATGGGAACGCTTCGGTTATTATTTAATGCTTGGGATTTTTTCTCTATATATGCTGGACAGCCAGATAAACGGAGGCATGGGATTTTCCGCCACCAAAAAATCCGATATCTATGGCACCTATCTTGGGTTGGTTTATTTAACTCCCTTCATTGGTGGTTTATTGGCCGACAGAATTTTAGGGTACAGGAAAAGTATTATTATAGGTGCACTCCTGATGGCTTCAGGATATTTGGGACTGGCTCTTCCCGGTGAAACAGTATTTTACATTTCATTGCTGCTGATTATTCTTGGTAATGGTTTTTTTAAACCTAATATCTCAACATTGGTGGGTAACCTCTACAACAAACCTGAGTACCAACACAAAAAAGATGCGGGATATAATATCTTTTACATGGGTATTAATATCGGCGCCTTCTTTTGCAATTTTGTGGCTGCCTATATGAGAATAAATTATGGCTGGGGGTATGCATTTGCCGCAGCAGGTGTTGGTATGTTAATAGGCCTCGTCTGGTTTCTATACGGCATGAAACATGTAAAAGAGGTAGATATAATTAAACCGACTACCAAAGAAGATCTTCCGTTGAAAAGAATTTTTGCAACGGTATTCATACCCGTATTTGCGTTTGGTGTTTTAGGATGGATTATTCCGGGCAACATTTTTGGTTCAGATGGCAATGATGCTTTTCTTTTTGGAAGTTTACCCGTTGTTTTTTATTACATATCTCTTTGGTGGCGGGCCAGTTTGGGTGATAAGAAACCTCTTGCTGCCCTGCTTACCGTTTTTGGTTGTGTGGTTGTTTTCTGGGCAATCTTTCATCAAAATGGTGATGCCCTCACCGTATGGGCGGAAGACTACACAGACCGCAAACTCTCCCCGGGAGTCGCCAAAGCTGCCAACACTTTTGACCTGGCACAAACTGTCAGTTACCATGAGTCAGTTTCATATGATAATGAAAAGATGAAAACTCTTCTTGATGGCATGAAACAACAGCAGGATTCGCTTCAAAAAGCCGGGAACACTGATGCGGCAAAAGAATTGGGCAAAACAATCACCATCCGTGATAAATCCCGAAGTTATTTCAGCAATTTGCCGGAAGCAAAAAGACCACCGCCAAACCAGGATTTAAAACTAGCCTCAACAGAATTGTTTCAATCTATCAATCCATTCTGGGTTATCGTACTTACACCGGTTATTGTCGGCATCTTTGGATTCCTTCGCCGGAGAGGCAAAGAGCCGTCAACTCCTTCGAAAATTGCAATAGGGCTATTGATTACTGCTTTGTCTGCTTTTGTGATGGTGGCTGCAGCTAAATCAATCAACACTTCTGCTGACAAAGCTTCTTCCCTGTGGTTATGGGCAAGCTATGGTGTAATAACGATCGGGGAATTATGCCTTTCCCCGATGGGATTATCGTTGGTTTCAAAACTCAGCCCGCCACGTCTTACTTCGCTGATGATGGGCGGCTGGTTCTTATCCGTAAGCATTGGCAATAAACTATCAGGTATATTATCAGGCATGTGGGAAGGCTACAGTGACAAATCTAAATTCTTCCTTATAAACTTTTTTATCGTCATCGTACCCGCAATAGCACTGTTCTTGTTGCTACGCTGGCTGAACAGGGTGATGAAAGAAAAAGGAGTTAAATAATCGCTTTGTCTTGAAATTAAAAAGGTGATAAATCAGTTATCACCTTTTTTAATTACCTTCCTTCGTACATTTATTTTATTGTATGGATAATAATAAGCTTGCTCTGGAACAAATACAGAGCTTCAAAGGAAAATACCCAAAACAGATTTGGTATCTCTTTCTATCTGAAATGTGGGAACGATTTTGCTTCTACGGAATGCGGGGTATGCTTACAGTTTTCATGGTTACCCAGCTGCTGCTTGACGAGGAGATCGCTAATTTACGATATGGGGCTATACAGGCTTTTGTTTATGCCTTTACGTTTATTGGTGGCCTGTTTGCAGATAAAATTCTCGGCTTTAGGAAATCTTTGTTCTGGGGGGGCCTTCTGATGATTACAGGCAGTTTTATTATTGCCGCAGCTCCACAAAAATTCTTTTATATCGGAACTTGTTTCTCCATTATTGGCACCGGCTTTTTCAAACCAAATATATCTACGATGGTTGGGGCCCTTTATAAAGATGGCGATTCCCGGCGGGATGCTGGTTTCGGGTTATTCTATTCGGGGATCAATATAGGTGCCACTTTGGGTGGATTATTATGTGTTTACATTGGAAAATTTCATTCCTGGAGCCTTGCATTTGCTCTTGCCGGTATAGTTATGATTATCGGCTTAGGTACTTTTGTTTTTACCCAACGTATGATGGGGCCGATTGGATTATCTCCTTTGAAACACATGGATGTTTCAAAAAGAAGACTTATAGAATATGCAGTATTCGTGGGTTCCCTGCTGATGATCCCTTTAATAAGAATTATGGTAACGAATACGCAGTACACTGATATTTTTATGTATGTGATCGGTCCACTGACGTTGTTATATATTTTCTATGAAATGAGGAAATACTCAAAGCCTGAAAGGCATAAGTTGATTGCTGCCTTAATTTTTATTTTTTTCTCAGTTATCTTCTGGGCTTTCTTTGAACAAAGCGGAGGGTCATTGAGCCTCTTTGCTCTGAACAACTTAAAAGATAATGTGGCCGGCTTTACTGTTGATCCGAATGTGGTTAACAATGCAGCAAACTCAATATTCGTTATTATTTTCAGCCCGATAATTGGCCTTCTCTGGTTTTGGATGAGCAAAAGCAAAATAGAGCCTAATGGAGTCATTAAATTCGGAGTAGCTTTTTTATTTCTTGCAGGGGCTTTTTATGTATTTTATGCTACAAGAATGTTTGCTGATGCATCTGGTAAAACGTCATTGAATATTTTTACTCTGGCATATCTGGTGATTACTATTGGAGAATTATGCCTTTCACCGATCGGGCTTTCCCTGATGACAAAACTTTCGCCCAAACCTATGTGGGGTGTAATGATGGGTATGTGGTTCCTAGCAAGCGCCTATGGACAATATGTAGCAGGCATTTTGGGTGCAGGAATGGCTGTGGCCAAAGAAAATGCATCTCCGCAGGAAAAACTTATTTCATATACAGACGGGTATAAACAACTAGCCATTTATGCGGTCATCGCAGGAGTTGTATTATTACTTATTTCGCCGCTGGTTAAAAAACTGATGCATGAAATAAAATAACTGTAAGGTTTAAACAAAATCAAGGTAATCATACTTCTTTCCTAAAATAGCTTTATCATCGGCATTGAGCCATTTGTTCAGCACAGTGGCATATACATTTTTGAAATCAATCCTATATTTCAAATCGCCTTCATCCAGGTCGCTGAGATCGGGTAGTTCATTGATCAAACCTTTTTGCTTCAATCCACCGCTGATCAGGAACATATTATTAGCTGTGCCATGATCGGTGCCCCCGCTGGCATTTTGTGATACCCTTCTGCCAAACTCAGAAAAAGTAAAGAGAAATACATCGTTGAACCGGCCGTTACCTTTCAGGTCTTTTACAAAGGCCTTCACTGCATCATTCATTTGGGTGAACAAACGCTGCTGCTGTCCCTCCTGCCCGATATGGGTATCAAAACTGCCCAGCGAAACATAGTATATTTTAGTGTTGATATCAGAAAATATGAGCGATGCAATTGTTTTCATGCTGTTGCCCAGATCGGTTTTCGGGTATTCAGCCTTTGTGGGGTGCAGCCTGCTTTGTTTAAAAATATAATCGGCGCTTGACAACGTCTCTGCCATTGTTTTATATAAATAGTCAACCGGCTGCTCTCCCGGTTCATCCTTATAGTTCTTCATCACATCCCTGAAAAATTTTTCATTGGCTGTCCCATACAAACGCTGCGGGTCTTTAACTGCAATACCTTTAATATTTTCTCCTTTCATGGAAAGACTGAGTATATCGTCTATCTCTATTGCCTGCGTTGGTTTATCACATCCCTTGCACTGTGCGTCAAGGTAACGGCCTACCCAACCTGTTGTCAAGTATTCAGAGCTTTGGCTGGCCGTATGCCAGATATCCATGCTGCGAAAATGCGAACGGTCGGGGTTCGGATAACCCACATTATTCAATATCCCCAAACTTCCATCATCATATAATTCTTTTAATCCGGTCAATGCAGGGTGTAACCCGGCTTCGTCACCCAGCATCAGGGCCTTGGTTTTTTCAATGCCCAATCTTGGTCTCGCTTTATAGTAAAGATCATTCCTTACCGGTATCACTGTATTCAAACCATCATTACCGCCACTCAGCTGAAGTATCACCACTACTTTGTTTCCGGCTGGCACCATCACATTTCCTTCAAATGCCTTCAGGAATTTTGGCAATAGCATGGAGGCTGTGGCCAGCGAACCTATTTGGATGAATTCTTTTCTTTTTATAATCATTTTTCGGGCTTTTGCTGTTAACAAAGTTGATATTCGGGTGTGCTCATTATCTGCAGGGTAGCTGTTTTAATAAAATTGTCCCGTCCGCTATTGTCTGAGTATTGTTTTATCAGATCCTGACTTACCTGGCTTTTGACCTGCAATAATATTCCGGTGACATTCGCCAGCAACGCTTCCTTTGGAATTGACTCAAAATTCTTCGTGTACAATGACCAATCTATATTTACCTGCAAAGGTTTGTTCAGCCTTTTTAATGACTTCATTGCTGTAGCTTTTGGATCTTCATTTACATCATTCTTTCTGAGCGAAGACGAAGAACCCATCATCTGGTCATCATCGTCTTTTGGCCGCACATTGAATTCATCCCGGTCATTCAGCATTTGTGGGATACGCATCCGCATCATCAGGGTAGAACTGTCGATCCATGATTTCCCACCCGGCCAACCGGCCACGTTGGGAGGATAAAACAATAACTGTCCCAATGCTCTTTGCAATAAAAGCAAGGCTTCATCTCTTTCAAAGGTCATGGGCAACATACGACGGATGCCCGCCATCAGTTCTATCGGGGATTTGATCTTTACCCCGATATTTTTTTCCTGATAAAACCAATCGCTGGTAAAAATATCTTCCAGCAGCTTTGAAATATCATAATTGTTTTTGTAAAAACGGTCTGCCAGCCAATCAACATTACCGGCTTCCACCTGTTCGTTTACCAAAAACTTGTAAATCTTTTGAGCAATGTATTTTGCTGCTTGTTTTTGTTGTAATAAAATATCCAGCACTTCTTCCCCATCAAAATTTCCTGTTTGCCCTAAAACGGTCTTGCTTCCATAATCATGCTGGAATTTTCTGAAAACAAATTCCCCTTTAGGGTTGGATGTCCAGCCTGTAAATGCCCTTGCGGCTTCTTTTATATCATGCTCTGTATAATTTCCCCGGCCGAGGGTAAACAATTCCATCACTTCACGGGCAAAATTTTCATTGGGATGGTCTTTGCGATTTTGTTGATTGTTCAAAAAATTCAGCATGGCTGCCGTTTTGGAAACTTCTTTCAGCATTGTTCCGAAGTTGCCCAGCGCATTTCTGCGGATTACATCCAGCAATAATTGCTGATAGAAGATATTCAGATTACGGCAGGCAAAATGCCCGTGCCAGAAAAAGGCCAATTTTTCCCGGAGTTGGGCACCGCTGTTCACCATTTCATGCAGCCAGTAAATATTCAGATTGCGGATACTCTCCCTGCTTTTTTGCTGTCTTATTTTTTTCTCATCCTCACTCATTTCTTTTTTCTGTTGACGACCGGCTTCTTCAATACCCATATAAAGTCCTTGTAAATAATCATCAGCTACATTGATGTACTCCGGCTTTTTTTCAGAAGCTTTTACCAGGGCTTTATAGATTTGTTTCGGAGAGTATTTGAAAAGATCGCCAAGTTGCTCAACGGCAGGGCCAAAACCGGCACGCCACATCAGGTGCTGGTTTTTGATCTGATTGGTCAACGACATGGGGCTAACATTTTGTTTGTGACTGAATGGCCACAGCCAAGTTTAAAAACCCAGGCCAATTATGTGACGTAAAACGTTAAAACTCCTTTTTTATTTTTTAAATTTGAGCAATTACAATTTATGCAATTCCGGCTCCTGAAATTTCTGATACCTTTTGTTATCTTTTTTGGCTCTATCCGGTCATTCAATTCACATGGATGGATTATCGGTCTTCCCCTGATCTTTGATTGGATCCTTATTCCCTTACTGGAAATATTTTTTAAACCGGATCCTTCCAATATGAGTGCTGCCGAAGAAGAAATTGCAAAAAAAGACAAAGGCTATGATATACTTCTCTATTTCGTAGTTGTATTTCAATATTGGGCCTTATATGAATTCCTGCATTCCATGAAATACGGCTCACTAACAGGGCTTGAAACTGCAGGCAGAATATGGGTAATGGGAATGCTCTGTGGGGTATTTGGCATCAATGTGGGTCATGAACTGGGCCACAGGGTCAATAAATTTGAACAGATATTGGCCAAAGCTTTGCTTCTTACCTCCCTTTATATGCATTTCTTTACCGAACACAATAAAGGACATCATAAAAGAGTAGCCACTCCGGAAGACCCCAGCAGTGCCCGGTATGGCGAACCGGTTTATTTGTTTTATTTCCGCACCATTATTTTCAGCTATATCAGCGCCTGGCATATCGCCAACGGGGAAATGAAGAAAAAAGAAAAGCCTGTATTATCATTTCACAATGAGATGGTACAATTTACTTTTATCCAACTGGCATTCGTTGGCATAATAGTCTATTTTTTTGGCTGGCTTGTCACTCTTTATTTTATTGCTGCAGCTGCCATCGGAGCCCTCCTGTTAGAGACAGTCAATTATATTGAACATTATGGATTGCAACGAAAGGTGACAGGAACTGGCATGTATGAAAGAGCCATGCCTGAACATAGCTGGAACAGCAATCATGTAATTGGCAGGATCATGTTATTTGAATTAAGCAGGCACTCCGATCATCATTATCTGGCCAGCAGAAAATACCAGATCCTCCGTCATCATGACCATTCTCCGCAAATGCCAACCGGGTATCCGGGTATGATGATCCTTTCATTGATCCCGCCGTTGTGGTTTTATATAATGAATAAGCGGATCAAAAATTTACAAAAGGGAAAAGCTACTTAGCGGCGTTGGCAATTACATATGCTTTTACATGCCCTTCCTGCACCTTATCCAATCTTGCTCTTGGTATCATGGTCTTTAAAATGATTTCCCATTTTTCAGCATTGTATTTATTCAATTCAGGCAGGCCATGACAGCGGGTACAGCGATTGGTAAAAATCGTTTTACCTGCTTCAAGGTCAGGTGTAACATTTATAGCAGTTGAAACCGGCGATGGCGGATCAGTTGTACGATCAGTGATAATTGGAACAGTTTTTTTCTGGCAGACTGTGATGATGGAGGCTGCAGTGAAGAGAGAAATAAATACTTTTTTTATGATGGACAGACAAAAAACAAACTGCTTCGTTTAAAAGCTGATATCCCTATATGAAATTGATGAAGCACCAAAATATTTATGCAATACTTCTGGCAGCCTGATGCCTTCCGTTGATTGATTATTCTCCAGCAAACAAGCTACAATTCTTGGCAGGGCCAATGAACTTCCGTTCAATGAATGAACCAGCCTTGATTTTCCATTATTGTCTTTAAAACGAATCTTCATACGGTTGGTCTGAAATGTTTCAAAGTTGGAAACAGAACTTACTTCCAGCCATTTGCCCTGCGCTGCACTGAATACTTCAAAATCATAAGTGAGTGCAGAAGCAAAACTCATATCCCCGCCGCAAAGTTTCAAAATACGATACGGCAATTGAAGAGTGTTGAGTAATTTTTCTACATGATCTACCATTTCTTCCAGCACTTCATAACTTTTATCCGGATGAACCAGCTGTACAATCTCCACCTTATCAAACTGGTGTACCCTGTTCAGTCCCCGAACATCAGCGCCAAAACTTCCTGCCTCTCTTCGAAAGCAGGGAGTATAAGCTGTCATTTTTATTGGCAGGTCAGATTCTTTTACAATTTCATCTCTATAAATATTTGTAACGGGTACTTCAGCAGTAGGTATCATATAAAAATTATCAGCCTGCATATAATACATCTGCCCTTCTTTGTCCGGTAATTGTCCTGTACCAAAAGCTGTTGCCTCATTCACCATCAACGGAGGAAGATATTCTGTGTAACCTGCTGTAGTATTATAGTCAAGAAAATATTGTATCAATGCCCTTTGCAGTTTGGCCCCTTTGCCTTTGTATAAAGGGAAGCCACTGCCCGTTATCTTAACGCCAGTTTCAAAATCAACAATGTCATAATTTTTGATCAAATCCCAATGAGGAACTGCATTAGCAGGAAGTTCCGGTTTATGACCTCCTTCTCTTACCACCACATTATCAGCTGATGTTTTGCCGGCAGGAACTTTTTCAGAAGGAAGATTAGGAAGTAAAACAAGCTTTTCGTTCAACTGTTTTTCTGTTTCAGCCAGTTTATCAGCAATTGGCTGAAGTGAGTTTTTAAAGGAAGCCACTTCCTGTTTCTTTGCTTCTGCATCTTCTTTTTGACCTTTCGCCATCAAATGGCCAATCTCCTTTGATGCGGCGTTAATTTTTGATAGGGTGTTATCAGATTCGAGTTGCAATCTTTTTCTTTCGTCATCCAGTGCAATGATCTCATCCACTAATGAGGTGTTGGTAAAATGTTTTATTGCCAATTTTTCTTTTACGGCCTTAGTATCCTGTCTTAATACCTGCAACTGCAACATCCTTTAAAAGTTTGCGGCAAAGTTAGTTTTTGAACCGCAGATGAACAACCGCCGATATTATTTACATTAGTAAAAAATTAAAGCTATGATTGATCAATCAATGGTTACAACGAGCATTAGTCTTGATGGATACAGGGTTTCCAAAAACCTGGGAGTGGTAAGAGGGATCATCGTCCGTTCAAGAAGTCTTTTCGGAAATATCGCAGGGGGCTTTCAAACACTTTTTGGAGGAAGGATCTCCATTTACACAGAGCTATGTGAAAAAACCAGGGAGGAGGCTTTTCAGCAAATGCTGCAACATGCTGCAGATCGTGGAGCAAATGCGATCATTAATATGCGATATGATGCCAACGAAGTGATCGGTGGTGTTACAGAAGTATTGGCCTATGGAACTGCTGTAGTGGTTGAAAAAATCTGAAGCCCGGCTATCTTTGCTGCATGCAGGTAAATGATGATTTGCAGGCCCGATGGTGGAATCTGGAATCAAAATTGGTTGAGCGGTTTGGCAAGAAACCGGATATGGAAACGATCCTGTTTCTGATCGGGGTGCAGGAATTCGGCGATATCAAAGAAAAATTCACCAAGGAACAGAAACAGGACCTGATGCATATAGCTGTTTGCAGCCTGCTGTCGCAAAGTGGCTATTATGAATTAGAAAAAGTGGATGAAGACGGCTGGCCGCATTTTAAACAACTAAAACAAATGCCGGACATGAACATGATTGAACAGGAAAATTTTCTGAAAGACCATATTTTACTCTACTTTGATAAAAATGAATTCTGATTATGAGAAAATTTTTACTCGGTTTATTGTTTCTTTCTGCTATATCCAATGCAAAAGCACAAAAAGATTCAACTATCAAAAAGAAGGATAGGAAAAAAGATGTGCTGATTCAGACCAGCATCGGAGATATGATCATCCGTTTGTCTGACTCCACTCCCTTGCACAGGGATAATTTTTTGAAACTGGTGAAAGTCGGGTTTTATGACAGTGTGCTTTTTCATCGTGTCATCAATCATTTTATGATACAGGCAGGAGACCCGGAAAGCAAACATGTCGCAAAAGGTATTCCTCTCGGCAACGGTGGACCCGGATATACTGTTCCGGCTGAATTCAGGCCAACTTTATTTCATAAAAAAGGAGTGATTGCAGCTGCAAGAATGGGTGATAATGTAAACCCGCAAAAAGCAAGCAGCGGAAGTCAGTTTTATATTGTGCAGGGAAAATTATTCACTGATGCTGAATTGGATGCTACTGAAACAAGTCGGCTTGGCGGAAGAAAAATTCCTGATGAACACAGGGAAGTATATAAAACGATTGGCGGCACTCCGCATCTTGATCAGAACTATACCGTGTTTGGTGAAGTGCTGAAAGGATTGGAGGTGTTGGACAAAATCGCAGCCGTTGAAACAAGTAAAGCCTCCGACAGAGACAGACCGTTGGAAGATGTAAGGATTCTTAAAGTAAAACTCATCAAGCGAAAAAAATAAAGGCGTAAAAAAAGGCGGCTGTTATTAAACCGCCATTCTGTTATAATAGATATTAATTTATTCCGATGCCTCCGCCTCCCTGGGTTCTTTTCTTTTCATCTTCTGATGCATCTTTACGCTGGCGGGCATTTTTAATAGTATTGCTGCCAAACCTCCAGGTCAACGCTGTTTTAAATTGACGGCTTTCAAAACTTCCGCTGGCGATTGTTTTTTGACCTGCAAAATCGCTTTCGCCTTTGAATTTCATACTGAAGAAAATATCAGATACAGAAACTTTGAATGTGCCCTTTCCATTGAAAATTGTTTTCTGCATTCCAGCATCCACTGTCCACATTGATTTGCTTTTGAAAAATCCCTGCCAGAGTGAAGGACTATTATACCATCCGCTTACTTCGGCTGTCCAGTCTTTCTTTTTACCAAACTTATAGCTATGCTGCATATATATATTGAAAGTAACCACATCCAAGTCTACCGTTCTGGTTGTAAAAATCATTACTGACAAAAGGCTTAAAACCTACCCTGAACAGTGTTAATCTTCCAGCGAACTGTAAAATTCCAGCCAATATTTCCGCATTTTTGGTATCATCATTTTCCCTTAGGTTTGCAGCCTGCCTGCGGTAAGCAGGCTAAAATGTCTTGATTATGAATATCCCTGCCAATCTACGATATACAAAAGACCATGAATGGGTAAGCCTTGAAGGCAATGTGGCCACCATTGGCATCACCGATTTTGCACAACGGGAGCTGGGGGACATTGTGTATGTGGAAGTGGACACAATCGGTAAAGAGTTGCTTGCCGGAGATGTTTTCGGAACTGTTGAAGCTGTAAAGACTGTTTCAGACCTGTTCCTGCCTGTAAATGGAATCATTACTGAACTAAACCCTGATTTGACCGGTAAGCCCGAGTCTGTTAATAACGACCCTTACGGCACAGGCTGGATGATTAAATTGACCGTTAATGATCCGGCTGATGTAGAAGCCCTGTTAGATGCCGCTGCTTACGAAGCTCTTATTGGTTAAACGGGATCCCGATGCTGAGGGATTCTTTTCTTTGGTATTCTTGCATAATATTACAGAAACGAATGATTGAAAAAAAGAGTCCGTCTTTTCTTCCTGCTTTTGCCTGGTTTGTCATCTGCACGGCATTGCTCATACTTCCCGGTTCTGCCTTTCCAAAGGAGAACTGGCTGGAAAAAATATATGCAGACAAATTGATACATATCTTCCTGTTTGCTGTTCTTGCAGCGCTTTGGTGCCGGGTAATGCTGAAAAGATTCACAAATGCATCAAAACTGAAAACCATTTTTCTCCGGACTGGAATACTATGCCTGGCATATGGCGTGGCAATGGAGTTTGTTCAGAAATACTGGATACCCAACCGTTCTTTTGATGCAGGAGATATCGTGGCCGATGGGGCAGGAGTCTTTTTTGGAGTGATTTTCAGTATCAGAAGGTATATAAAAAAATAGACCCCTGTAGAAACAGGGGTCGCAACCAAAACTAACTGCTTATGAGAAAATTGACTGCTTTTATAATAAGATCTGTTATTGTATAACGCAAATTTATTGCCGATAGTATGATTCTTGCTGTTAATGAAAGTTTAAAAGCCCTTTTTCAGTAATTCCAACTATTCCTTATTTCGTAAAATCTCCTTTCTTTCTGAATCTCTACGATGCCTGAAGCCGGTTTATTTCACAAACGAGCAACTCTTTTTATTTGGATCTGACAGTTAGGCAATAAAAACAAGCTCAGCTATAAAACCAATATTTACTGTTGCAAATATCCATCCAAATCCAGGCTCTGATGTAGAATAAAATCGAAGCAAGGATTGAATCAATTAAAAATAAAAAACTTGATTCAGATTATCCTTTAGTTCTGCTTTGCAAGCTTTTCTGAGTTTTCGGCAAACTGAAGCGCATCTATTAACTGGTGGATATCACCGTTCAGCACTTCGCTAAGATTATATAAAGTAAGCCCTATACGATGGTCTGTAACACGACCCTGGGGAAAATTATATGTTCTGATTTTGGCGCTGCGGTCGCCGGTGCTTACCAGGCTTTTACGATGACGAGCTATTTCTTCTTCCTGCTTGCGAACCTGTTCTTCATAGAGTTTGGTACGAAGCATCTGCATGGCTTTTTCCCGGTTACCGAGTTGTGAACGTTCCGTTTGGCAAACCACCACTGTTCCGGATGGAATATGAGTAAGCATTACTTTTGTTTCCACCTTGTTTACATTCTGGCCTCCTGCGCCGCCACTCCGGGCTGTTTCCATTTTTACATCGGCAGGGTTCAGTTCAAAATCCACTTCCTCCGCTTCTGGCATTACTGCTACAGTTGCGGCAGATGTATGCACCCTTCCGCTGGCTTCTGTATTAGGCACCCGCTGTACCCGGTGCACTCCGCTTTCAAATTTTAATATGCCGTATACATCATCGCCCGTCACTTCTAACTGCACTTCTTTATATCCCCCGACACTGCCCTCATTTTCACTCAGCAAGGCTGTTTTCCAGCCCTTTCTTTCGCAATAACGCATATACATTCTAAGCAAATCGCCTGCAAACAAACTGGCTTCATCCCCACCCGTTCCGGCCCTGATCTCCAGGATGGCATTTTTTTCATCCTGTGGATCTTTGGGAATCAATAACTGGCGGATATAAGACTCCATCTGTTCTTTCTTTTCCTCCAATGCCGGGGATTCCATTTTAGCCAGTTCCCGCATTTCTTCATCATTACCAGCCAAAGCCTCTTTATAAAATTCCTGGTCTTCAAGTATTTTTTTGTACTCGTTATAGGCAACAACTATTTTTTCCAGGCTTCGGTATTCCTTGCTCGTTTCAGCAAATTTTTTATTGTTGCTTACGATCTCCGGATTGGTCAATGCGATTCCCAGTTGGTTAAATCTTGCTTTTATGGCTTCTAATATGTCTATCATAAATTTGGGCAGTAAAGTTAATAGAATACAGCATGGCTTTTAAAAAGTTTAAAGCGGATAAATTGTTTGACGGGTATCGTTTTCTAGAAAAGGACAAAGTGCTTATTACAGATGATGAAGGAACAATTCAGGACATAGTGGAAGAAAATGAAGCCGGAGATGACATTCAATATATCAGCGGGATCCTTTCTCCCGGACTTATCAATTGTCATTGCCATCTGGAATTAAGTCACCTGAAAAATGTAATTCCGCCACATACAGGTTTGATAGAATTTCTTTGCTCTGTTGTTACCAAAAGAGATTTTCCCCGTGAAGTGATTGACGAAGAAATCAGAAAGGCCGAAAAAGAAATGTATGATAACGGTATCGTTGCTGTTGGTGATATCGGCAATACAGCTGATACTGCCGAAGTGAAAAGCAAAAGCAGGATCCGCTGGCAAAATTTTGTGGAAGTACTAAGCTTTACTGATGAAAAAGCAGAAGAGGATTTCAACTATTATAAATCCGTTGCTGAAGAATTAGAGTCATCACTTCGTACCTCTGACCTCAGGCATCGGACCTCATTAGTTCCTCATGCACCCTACAGCATTTCTCCAAAAACATTTCAGCTAATCAATAAAGCAACTAAAGGACAGGTCATTTCCATTCATAACCAGGAACACCCGGCAGAAAATGAACTCTACAAAACCGGAGGAGGGGAATACCTGAAGCTGTTTAAAATTTTTGGTATTGATAAATCTCCTTTCCCGGTTACAGGTAAAACAAGCATCCGTTCTGTGTTGCCATATTTCAATAACGGGCAAACTATTTTACTGGTACATAATACCTGCATGAAAGAGGAAGATATTATCTGGGCCAATAATTGTGCTGCATCTTCCGGGTTGAAACTGATTTACTGTCTTTGCATCAATGCCAACCTTTATATCGAAAATAAAGTACCGCCGATTGATATGCTGATGAAACACAATTGCCATATTGTATTGGGAACTGATAGCTACAGCAGTAATTGGCAGTTGAGTATTGCCAAAGAAATGGAATCCCTCCAAAAACATTTTCCGCATATACCTGTTGAAACGATTTTACAATGGGCGACTATTAATGGTGCCAAGGCTTTGGGATGGGAGGATGAGTTGGGGAGTTTTGAAAAAGGGACGAGTGGGGGTGTAGCAGTTATTAATTTAGAATTTGCTAAATCAATAAGAATATTTTAGCATTAATATTTTAAATAAATATTGAAAATATCTTTATGCCGTTATATGAATCATGATTGCTATAATATTGATATCTACCCCAACACCTCCCTCAGCACCGGCAAGCTCTTCATCGTTCCAAAATCGGGTATGTGCAGGCGGTAATAATCTTCATACCGTTGCAATAAATGCCACCGAAAATCATGATTGAGTTTGATGTCTTCCAGTTCTGCAGGCTGCATCACTTTCAGTAATTGTGAAGTACCAGCAGCCTGTTTGTCTTCCAGAAAATGCGGATGACGGGGTTGTTTAGATAAAAAAAGTCCTTCCTGTAAATCCAGAAAACAATTTTCGCTGCTGTAATTATCAGATATCCTGAAACCAAAATGAAAGGGCAAATGTAATGCGAAGAATAAAGGCAGGTTGGCCATTACTGCATCATTACATTTATCAAGATGAAAAAAACAGTCCTCTGCAAAATGAAACAGTTCTGGATTGCTTTCCGGTTGCTTTAAACATTTGATCAGTAGTTCCACCATGAACAAAGCCACGGCATTTTTAGGCACATCACTGAAAATACTTTTGTACAACTGCTCCCATTTGAATTCCTTTATCCGGTTCAGGTGTTTCAGTTCGTTGTGGTAAATAACCAAATCCAAAATAGCTGAAGGTTGAAACAGGTTCGCTTTACCTGTTCCTTTTTTGGTTGCTGTTCTCACTCCGTTTATCAGGTAAGACTGCACTCCGAACAGTTCAGTGAAGATGGTAACAACGAGGCTTGTCTCACCATATTTCACTGAACGCAATACAATGCCTTTTGTTTTATGCAGCTTATCGGGCATTTTTGTTTTACCGGTAAGACGGGAAGGCCGTAAATTTTTCTTTCCGTCTTACCGCCTTCCCGGCTATTTTATTTACTTATAAAAAAATCTTCGTTGCCGCCCTTTCTCTCCTGAGCGAAGCCGAAGGACGATCATCATTTACCAAAATAAGATAAACACCGCTAAAAATTTTTCGCCCTTTATAATTCCGTCCATCCCAAATGGCCTGACCGCCGAGTGCCTTTGTCTGATAAACCAGTTTCCCATCCAGCTCGGTGGAGAGATAATACTCTTTCCCAACGGGTAAATATTATAAATCCTCTTGTCTCCGATAATTGCTGAACGTTTTATGCCGAGCACATTAAAGATGTCATTCCTGTAAATAATATCAATATTGCTATTACTGTAAGCAATCAAAAGTTTCTGACTGACGGCATCATATTTTATTGCACTGATCCCTGTTTCATTCAATCCGGAAACACGGCTTAATCTTTCGATACTATTATCAATAATATTAACAGTAAATAAACTGTAAGCTTTGGTACAATATATTTTTCCGTCCCCGGCTGTCACATCAATGGCACTGTTGTAGGGTAAACGTTCCCTCCATTGACTAACGGGTGGCAGATCATTTTGTGCAAAGCAATCTGCCAGGATGCAAAAACAAAAAACGAAGAAGTTATATCTCACTTTTCAAAAGTAACTAATGTCATATAAGTCAGATTTGTTACCCCGCCGTTCTTTTTGGAATGTGACCCGCTTTGACTGATATGACTCATTTGACCAATATGACTATTTTCATGTTTCTTTGCAGCCTATCATTTCTTGACTGCTTATGTGGCAAAGACTAGGCCCGTTTATCCTGAAATACAGATTCCTCCTGCTTGTCATTTTAATGGCTGCCAGCAGTTTTATGGCTTATCATGCAAGTAAAGTGCAACTGAGTTATGATTTTTCAAGGGCCATTCCGGTTAACAATCCAAAATACAAGATATACCAGGAATTTAAAAAAAAGTTCGGGGAAGATGGCAACCTGCTGGTGATAGGCATTCAGACTGAAAAATTTTTTGACGAAAAAGTATTTAATGATTATGCCGGGTTGATACGCAATCTGAAAAAACTGTATGGAGTAGATGATATCATTGCCATCCCTTCATCGGTAAACATCGTTAAAATAGCCGGGACAGAACAATTAAGGGCAGACACTATCTTTCCTGACCGTATTCTTAGCAAAGCTGAGATTGACAGTGGTGCAAAAATTTTTCTCAGACTTCCTTTTTACCGACAGCTTTTATACAATCCTGCCACCAATGCATGGCTCATGGGTGTCCGAATTAAAAAAGAGCTGATGGCCTCCAAGACCAGGATCAGCATCGTAAATAATATCAGCAAGTTGGCTGATGATTTTGGAAAAGAGAATAATCTGGTTGTTTACAAAAGCGGCTTGCCGCATATCCGTACACAATTATCTGTAAGAAGCTTAAGCGAAATGCGGATGTTCATTGTTGCGTCGATCATTTTATCTGCTCTTATTCTTTTGTTTTTTTTCCGCTCACTCAGCGCTATGCTTCTTTCTCTTACAGTAGTGCTGTTAGGAGTTATCTGGAGTTTTGCCACCATTGAGTTGTTCGATTACAAAATAAGTATCCTGAATGCATTGATTCCCCCGCTGATCGTTGTAATCGGAATCCCAAACTGTATTTATTTTCTCAATAAATTTCACATAGTATATAACGAGACCGGTGACAAGAAAAAGTCGTTGAAGTTGATGATCAGCAGGATGAGTGTGGTTACCTTTTTCTGTAACCTGACAGCAGCTATTGGCTTTGGCGTATTTACTTTTACAAAGAGTCAGATTTTAAAAGAATTTGGAATAGTAGCAGGATTAAACATCTTTGTCGTGTTTTTTATTTCACTGATATTTATTCCTGTTATTCTCAGTTTTCTACCCCCGCCAAAAAGCAGGCATACCCGGTATCTGCAGAACCCTCGCTTAAACCATATGCTTGACAGGCTGGAAAGATGGTCACTTAATCACAGGAAAATTATTTATGGGGTCACTATTGTTATTGTAGCCTTTTCCGTTATCGGGATGTTCAAAATGAAAACTCTGGGTTTTATCGTGGATGATCTTCCTAAAAATGACAAGATATACACCGATCTCCGTTTTTTTGAAAATAATTTCAATGGAGTAATGCCTTTGGAAATTGTGGTTGATACCAAAGAAAAAAGAGGCGCCTCAAGAAATTTCAACAACCTTACAAGGATTGATTCGGTATCACAGTTCCTGACTTCTATGCCGGATATTGGCCGGCCCTTAAGTGTTACGGAAGGATTGAAGTTTGCCAACCAGGCTTTTAATGAAGGAGACACGGCTTACTATAACATGCCCGGGGAATATGCATTGCCTGCACTTTCTCAATACCTCAGTTTCCGTTCGGACAGTGGCAATAACAAAAATATATTTGCAAAACTGGTGACCACATTCATGGATAGCTCCCGGCAAAAAGCTCGGATAAGCGTAAGCATGAAGGATGTGGGCAGCATAAGATTACCCCTGATATTGGACAGCATTTCTTCGAGGGTAAATCAGCTTTTTCCAAAAGAAAAGTATGGCGTTGAATTCACGGGAACCAGTGTCACTTTTCTGGAAGGAAGCCGTTATATTATCCACGGCCTTAAGGACAGCATCATATGGGCATTTTTACTTATTGCCCTTTGCATGCTGTATTTATTTCGCTCAGTCAGAATTCTTTTCTGTTCCCTGATCCCCAACATCATACCCTTGCTGATAACAGCCGGCATCATGGGCTGGATCGGTATTCCCCTGAAGCCTTCTACTGTACTGGTTTTCAGTGTAGCCCTTGGAATTGCTATTGATGTTACTATCCGTTTTCTGGTCAATTATAAACAGGAATTACCGCATAATAATTTCGATATGAAAAAGACGGTAATTGACACCATTCACAGCACCGGGATCAGCATTATATACACTTCGCTGGTGCTTATAACCGGTTTTGTCATTTTCTGTTTCAGCAGTTTTGACGGAACCCAGGCTTTAGGATGGCTTACATCGCTGACGCTCATTACTGCTACCTTTACCAACCTGGTGCTTTTGCCTGCAATTTTAATTTCCATCACAAAGCTCAGGAAATAGCTGATTTTATTACTTTTATGCCATATTTTAGTAGGCAGGAAAAGGGCTTTAAAAGCAGCAAACTTTTAGAGAAATTTGTCCGATGGAATAAACGGACTAAAGAAAAAAAATATCCTGTTTGTCAGTTTTTCAAAAACCGGATGTTTTTTTTAGTTATTTGTTCAATGTTGTTTAATTTCAAGCCCTTTAACAGGGTCCTGATTTCAATTTTATATTTAAAAACTAAATGCTCATGAGAAAATTGTTTTTACTCCTTTGGGGAGTTGTGTTCTTTGCCACTCAGGCGCTGGCACAACGCACAATCAGCGGTAAGGTTACCGATGAAAAAGGCGCTCCTCTTCAGAATGTATCGATAATGGTGAGAGGAACAACCACCGGTACAGTAACTAAAGCAGACGGGACATATTCCCTTACAGTTCCCACCAATGGAAAAGCCCTTGTTTTTTCAGCCGTGGATATGAGTCCTGTAGAAAAAGCAATTGGCACTTCAACAACAATTGATGCGACACTGAAAGCCGAAGACAAAACCATGGCGGAGGTAGTGGTTACAGCATTTGGTATCAAGAAAACAAAAAAGGATCTGGGGTATGGTGTTTCGCAGCTTGGCTCTACTGAGCTTTCTCAATCACATACTACGAATCTGACCAATGCAATTGCCTCAAAAATCCCGGGAGTTAGGATCAGCGGTAGCGGTGGCTCTTTTTCAGGATCGAGTGTGTTGATCCGCGGTTTTACAACTTTCTCTGGTTCTAACCAGCCACTTTATGTGGTAGATGGTATTCCCATTGATGGAGGCGGTGGTGGCACCCCTCTGCAAAATGGCCCTGTTACTTCACCAAGAACCATTGACCTGAACCAGGATGATATTGAAAGCATCAGCGTACTGAAAGGCGCATCTGCTGCCGTATTATACGGATCGAGAGCATCCAATGGAGTTGTGCTTATCACAATGAAAAAGGGTAAAGTTCTCCAAAAAAATTCCATCCAGTATTCAACTAATTACCAGATAGAAAGTGTGAACCGTTTCCCCAGCTATCAGAATGAATATGCCCAGGGAAACAATGGTGTTTTTTCACCCACAGCACAAACTTCATGGGGGCCAAGAATTGTAGGGCAAATTGTAACCAATGCTTATAATCCGGCCACTAACGCTAATAACAGGACAGAGGTGCTGCAAGCATATCCAAATAACGTTCGGGACATTTTCCGCAATGGTATGAACTGGCAAAGCAATCTTGCTTTTTCAGGCGGATCGGACAAAACCACTTTCCGGTTCTCCTATGGATACCTGAATAATAAAGGAGTTATAGAAAACAATCAACTTTACAGGCATAATTTTTCTTTGAATGCAAGTTCAAAAGTAAACAATTACCTGACGGTATCAGTAAATGCCAATTATTCAAACAATGCATCAAGAAGAACACAGCAGGGTAACCAGTTAAGTAACCCGGTTTTCCGTTCATGGTTTACTCCCCGCAGCTATAACCTGACCGATTTGCAATGGGCAGATGCTGCGGGCAACCAGTTATATCCATTGGGAGAAGATAATCCCTACTGGACCATCAAGAATAACCGTTTCCGTGATGAGATTAACCGTTTTATCGGTAACGTATCATTGAATTTCGGTTTATATAAATGGCTGCAATTTGATTACAAGGTTGGTACCGATGTATATTCAAATTTTGCTCATGCCTATGATCAGATCGGAGCAAGAGGCGGTGCTAATACAACAGCAAACGCCGTAGGCGCTGTTAGGGAAACAAGAGGCAATTACCGCAGCCTTAACTCCAACAGCTTCTTTACTGCCAATAAAAGAATTAAAAGCTGGAGTGGTACTTTGATTTTTGGAACAGAACTACAGCAGATATACAGCAATAACGCTATCCTTGATGGTAAAGGAATAATCGTTAGAGATTTTGAACAATTGAGTAATACTACCACTTATACTCCCTCTCCAAGAAATGGATCATCTAAATTAAGATTGCTTGGTTTATATGGTGATTTCTCATTAAGCTATAAGAGCATTATCACAGTCAATGCAACATTAAGGAATGACTGGTCTTCCACATTTAAGATTGGAAAGAACTCTTACCTATATAACGGAGTAGGCGCTTCTTTGAACATAACAGAATTGTTCCCCAAGATCAGGAATAAATTTATCGATGATATCAAGGTCAGGGGGAATGTTGCTACAGTGGGTAAAGCCGGAACTGATTTCATATACGCTACCGACTCTTATTATGGCGGCGCCGGCTCTGCTGATGGTTTTGGACCAACTATTGCTTTCCCCTTTAATGGTATCCAGGGATATTCATTGAACAATGGTGCAGGTAATCCTGATCTGGGTCCTGAATTCACTCAAAGCAAAGAGATCGCAGGAGAAGTTTCATTATTCAAAGGACGCATCAAAGTGGAAGTGACCAAATATTTACAAAAATCAAGAAAATTGATCTTTGCTGTTCCGGTATCTGCTTCTTCTGGCATCACTGCATTTACTCAAAATGCGGGTAATCTTACCACAAGAGGTGTTGAATTGGGCGTAAACCTCACTCCTGTAAATTCAAAATCTGTTACCTGGAATATCAATTTGGCATATACTCAATTTAAGTCCATTGTCAATAGCCTGGCTCCTGGTGTAACCAATATTTTCCTTGGGGGATTTGTTACTCCCAATATTCGCCTTGTTGCCGGAGACGAATATGGTCAGATATATGGTAATGCTTACCTGAGAGACCCAAACAAAGGCAATAAGATCGTTGTGGGTTCTAACGGCTTACCATTTGTAACAGCAAATGTACAGCGTATCGGGAACCCCAACCCTAAATACACCATGGGAATCACCAACACGGTTTCCTATAAATCGATTTCCCTATCCTTCCTGATGGAAATAAAAGAAGGAGGGGAAATGTACAGCCGAAATATTGCTGACCTTCAAAGAAATGGCGTGGCCATTGAAACAGCACAGTATCCCAGGTATGATGCTGCCGGCGTTCTGCAAAAACCTTATCTCTTCGATGCCGTGTATACAAATGGATTACCCAACACCACTTATGTCTCTGCACAGGATTATTTTGGAAACAGTGGAAAATATGCAGCAGCCGAGGGCTTTATATATAAAACATCATGGTTCCGTATAAGAGAAGCCTCTATGACTTATACCCTTCCGGCAGATTTCCTGAAAAAGACTCCTTTTGGAAACGCTACATTCAGTGTATTTGGAAGAAACCTTTTCCTGAATTCGCCCTTCTATCCTCACCTGGACCCGGAACAGAATGTTTTAGGTGTAAGTGCTCAGGGAGCCCAGGGATTGGAATTTAATGCGCTTCCTCAGACAAGAACAATAGGTGTTGGACTTAATCTCAGCTTTTAATTATTAAAAAACACTATTTATGAAACTCAGATATATCAAATTATTTATAGTTTTTGCGGGAATTGCCGGTATCAGTTCTTGTAAAAAATTCCTTGACATCAATAAGAACCCGGAGGCATTGCCCGACTCCAATGCGCCAATTGCCCAATTGCTTACGTCAGCACAGGTAAACTTGGGATTTGAAGGAGGAAGCGATCTTTTCAGGTATGCCACTCTCTTCATGCAGCAGATGTCTGGCCAGGCTTCCCAGCCTAACCAAACATGGGAATATTACCGCTATAACGTAACCGGTAGTGATCAAAACAATGTTTGGAGCAGTATAAATGCCACTACACTCAGTGATCTGGAATTAGTCATTAAACAAGGAGCTTCCAGCCCCTATTACACAGGGATAGCAAAAATTCTGAAAGCATATGAGTATTCTCTGGTGGTGGATGTATGGGGAGATGTTCCTTATACAGAAGCTCAGCAGCTAACCGGTAATACAAAGCCTCGTTATGATGATGATGCTACAATTTATCCCAAACTGATTACATTACTTACCGATGCAGTTAATGAATTAAATGCTGCTTCCAGTGTACTTACACCGGGAACTAATTCAGTAATTTATACAAATGGGGGAAACTTTACTGCTGCAAAGGCCCAGTGGATTAAACTCGCTAACACATTAAAGCTTAGACTTTATTTACATTACAGCAAAATAAATCCTGCTTTCTGTGTAAGCCAGATCACTGCATTGGTTAATAGTGGTCTTCCTGTTATGGCGTCCAACGCTGATAATTTTTCCATGCCATTTTACGATGTAGCTAATCAGCGGAGTCCAATTTCAGCTTTTGAAGTAAGCCGTCCTAATTACCTGTTCTGCGATGCCGCTATGCTCAATATAATGAATGGAAAAGGCGATCCCCGTCGTCCTTATTATTTCACTTCATTCCCATACCAGGGAATACCGCTTCCGATTAATCTGAGTACTTCAGCTGCCACAGCCGCAGGTAATGTATTAACATTTACTTCAACAACCGGAGCTGCTGCCGGCATGGTGATAGCCGGTACTAATATACCATTCAATACGACCGCTACTGCTGTTACAGCTACAACTATAACACTGAGCAATAATGTTACCGGTGGCGGTGTGGGAGCAGGCGCTACTCTTGTTGTTGCACCTAATACATTCACTGCCGTTTCGGCTACAGCATTACCTCCGGCACCCAACAATAATTATAGCCGAATTCATACCTTCCTGAGAGGAGCTGTGACTGCAGGAGCAGCACCCCCTTTCACCTATTCGGGAGCAGCGCCTCAGCGTATGATAACTTTTGCAGAATATAATTTTATCCGTGCAGAAGCTGCATTAATGGGAGCCCCCGGTAGTGCTCAGACATTTTTCCAAGAAGGCATTACAGCAGCTATGCAGGAAGTTGGAGTCTCTGCAGGACAAATTGCTGATTATATTACTGCTAATGGTACTTTGATCGGCACTACGGCTAACCAGCTTCGCCAGATCATTGAAGAGAAATACATTGCCTCATTCGGCGTTTCTGTTGAGCCCTGGACAGATTACAGAAGAACAGGTTATCCGGCTCTTTCTCTTAACACAAATGCCATCAACGGGGTTACGTCCATACCAAGAACATTGTTCTATCCTCAATCTGAAATTGATCTTAATCCTAATTGTCCCGGACAAAAGGCTATTAGCCTGCAAGACCGTGTATTCTGGGATAATTAATAATTATTTAAACGCAACCAAAAACCTCCCCAAAATTATTTGGGGAGGTTTTTATTTATAACCAGTACCTATTTTAATATTTCAGATAGCTTGACATCTAACGCAGGTCCCCTTAATCTTTCAGCAACGATCTTTCCCTGAGGATCAACAAGAATATTATAAGGTATTCCCTCTTCACCAAAGTTATAAACCGGAACTACGGCGCTGTCCCAACCTTTCAGATCGCTTACTTGTGTCCATGAAAGGTTATCAGTTTTGATTGCTTTAAGCCATTTTTCTTTCTCCCCTGGATTGTCCAATGAAACTCCGAGAATGTCAAAATTTTTATTCCTAAACTTATTGTATGCCGCTACCACATTGGGGTTTTCCAAGCGGCAAGGTTTACACCAGCTCGCCCAAAAATCGACCAACACATATTTACCCCTGTAAGAACTCAACTTCACATCATTTCCATTTACATCCGGCAATGAAATTTCAGGGGCCTGCTTACCAACCCAGCCCTGCAATTTATTCATTTGCGATTCCAATACTGTCTTAATAGCGGCTACGCCGGTATGGTCAGGAAATTTTGCAGCAACCGTACTTATAATGGAAAGTATCTCTTCATTTGAAACCGGCTGCAATTTAAATCCGGGGTTATTTGCCATTACTTGGTAATTCCCTAATTCGAACATGGTCAATGCGGGATTGGTTGATTCCTGAACAGCTGTGAGAAGAAGTGTCTTTGTTTCTGAGGCAATTCGGATATTTTCTGTTTGCAGAGCAGTAAGAACACTATCGGAGCCACCAGCTTTCTGAAGGCTGTCCGCTTTCTTGTCATTCAAAAAAATTTTTTGCATCCCGTTATTGAACCCAACCATAAAATCTTTCAGTTGCTGCGATGCTTTTGAACCTTTTATTTCATAGTTTTCTGCATAATTGCTGTTTCCGGCATTGAAAGTAGCGTTCACAGTTATGCTGGAAGCATCGTTGATGATGGCTGCAAGCGGCGGGTTATCATTGTTGCCAATACGGATGGTGTAAATGCAGGCTTCTTTGACGCCTGTTGTAAGACGGTATTTGCCGTCTTTTTTCATAATCATGGAATCCACCCTTACCCGCTGCATAGTTGTCATCGGAATTTCTTCCAGGTAAATTATACTTTCCGGACTGTTGGTGATGACACCGGTCACCTCAAATTTTTTTTCGTATGATTTATCCTTGCAGGACAACAACACAACGGCAGCAAACAGTACGTTCAGAATTTTTTTCATCACCTTTATTTTAAATTATGATTATTATCTATCAAACAGCAGCTCGTTGAACATTTTTGAGCCTACTTTTCGTCTGTTATCAGCAAGGCATCATACTCCGAAAGCTGTAACGCCGATGCATATCTTTTTTCCCTCTGCTTCGGTAATTCAGGAATTGCCTCCCTGATCCTTTCAACGAACTTATCATGCAAGTGAAAAGGCGACAGGTCGGACTCAGGAAAGTGGCGGTAATCATCTGCGTCCTCTTTATCGCGGATGGCAAATTCGATGGCCTTGGTATTCATTTTTGGCAAGGTACCGGGATGGCATAATGTAACAGGGCTTACCAGAGTGTTCGGCTCAGCGCCAAAGGCAATGCTGTCGCCACAAAACAATTTGCTTTGTGTAAGCAGTTGGGCATCTACTTCGAGGCCCACCGTCACTTCGTAAAGTTCTTTAGCAGTCATTATGAACGAGGCGGCAAAATTAGTCCATTTGTCTGATTGACATTAGTCTAAAAAAGTTAAAGCCCCTGGTCTTTACCAGGGTCTTTTTTCGCAAAAAAATAAAATAGTTACAGATCAACTGTTTTTATTTTTCGTGGCATTTTTACTTCAATGTTCTGTATATGACCATTGCGCTGCAGTTTAATTATTACAGACATCGATTTGACGATGAGGATGAAATGGGCGTCTGGTCCTGACTGATTACAGCATTTTTCTTACTACTTCAATCGCCTCTTTCAACCCGCCGGGTTCCTGTCCGCCTGCTGTTGCCAGTGTTTTCTGCCCGCCACCACCGCCTTTGATCAATGGGGCAATTTGTTCTTTAATGATTTTATTGGCATCCAGCCCCTTTGCCGCAACAATTGTATCCGAAATGCCAACGGCTACAAACGGCTTACCCCCAATATTTACGCATAGTACCGCTACATGGTCTCTCAGGTGATTCTTCAGGTCAAAACAAAGTTTTTTTAATGCATCAGGATTGCTTACTTCCACAATATCGCCGACAAAATTTATGCCGTTAATGATCTCATCCTTTTGCAACAATTCATTGCGCACAGTAACAAGCTGTCTTGCTTCCATTGATTCAAGATGTTTTTTCAGTTCTGCATTTTCAGTCTGCAGATTTTCAATTGCTTTCTGAATATCCTTAGGATTTTTGAATGTTTCCCTCAGACTACTTATCAAATACAGTTGCTCATTCAAATATTCTTCTGTCTGTTTACCACAAATAGCCTCAATACGGCGAACTCCGGCAGCCACGGCTGTTTCTGTAGTTATTTTAAATAAACCCAATTCACCTGTAGCGCCAACATGAGTGCCTCCGCATAATTCAACTGAATAGTTGGGGTCGATAATCACCACTCTCACAAAATCTCCATACTTTTCACCAAATAAAGCCATAGCCCCCATTTTCATGGCTTCATCTTTTGGCATCTCCTTTATCACAACGGGAATATTCTCTCTGATATTTTCATTTACCAATGCTTCCACCTTACTTATTTCCTCGCCCGTTGTTTTGGCAAAATGAGAAAAATCGAAACGGAGATGTTCATCATTCACTAATGAACCTTTTTGTGCTACATGAGCTCCCAATACTTTTCTTAATGCTGCATGAACAAGGTGGGTGGCGGAGTGGTGTAAGGCGATGTTCTTTCTTTTTCCGGCATCTACTTTTGCAATTACTTCTCCTGAAAGATTTGCAGGAATTGATTCTGCAAAATGAATGATAAGGTCATTATCTCTTTTTGTATCAGTAATTATTAATTCTTCATTATTTATAATTAATTGCCCCTGATCACCAACCTGTCCCCCGCTTTCAGCATAGAAAGGTGTTCTATCCAGAACGATCTGATATACTTCTTTGCCCTTGGTTTTTACTTTCCGGTATTTTAATACAGAAGTTTTTGCTTCTAAAGAATCGTAGCCAACAAATTTGTTGCTTCCCTGTTTTAATTCGATCCAATCGCCGGCATCAATAGATGTGGCAGCACGGCTGCGGGATTTTTGTTGTTTCATTTCTTTTTTGAAGCCTTCTTCATCAATCCGTAATTTGTTTTCCGATACGATCAGCTGTGTAAGATCAAATGGGAAACCGTAGGTATCGTATAATTCAAATGAATCTTTACCGGAAATCTCTCCTTTAGCAACCAAGTCATCTACTCTTTTAAGGCCCTTATCCAATGTTCGTAAGAACGCTTCCTCTTCTTCCTTTACTACTTTACCTACAAAGTCAACTTGTTTATGTAATTCAGGAAATATATTTTCAAATTGCTTTGCAATCACAGGTACTAATTGTGTCAGCAACGGTTGTTTATAATCTAAATAAGAAAAATAATAACGGACCGCCCTGCGCAAAACTCTTCTTATCACATATCCTGCTCCTGTATTGGAAGGCAATTGCCCATCGGCAATTGTAAAACTTATAGCCCTGATATGATCAGCGATTACTCTGAATGCAACACTTTCTTTATCATCCCCCCCCTTATATACTTTATTAACTTTCTTCTCTGTTTCAACAATGATTCCGGTAAAAACATCCGTATCATAATTACTCTGTTTTTCCTGTATCACCCTCGCCAGTCTTTCCAGTCCCATTCCGGTATCCACATGCTTGGCAGGTAACGTTTCAAGTGTACCATCTTTCTTCCTGTTGAACTGGATAAACACATTGTTCCATACCTCCATCACCATCCCGGTATCATCATTGTTTACCAGCGAATGACCATCACTTTTTGCTTCAGGTCTTGTGTCATAATGTATCTCCGTACAGGGGCCGCAGGGGCCTGTATCACCCATCTCCCAGAAATTATCTTTCTTTCCAAACAGCAATATCCTATCTTCCGGCAAATGTTTTTTCCATTCGATAATTGCCTCCTCATCTTTTGGCAGACCTTCTTTTTTATCGCCTTCGAAAACGGTGACATACAACCTGCTCTTATCTAATTTATACACTTCGGTAAGCAGTTCCCAACTCCATTGTATGGCTTCTTTTTTAAAATAATCGCCAAAACTCCAGTTGCCCAGCATTTCAAACAGGGTATGGTGATAGGTGTCTACTCCCACGTCTTCCAGGTCATTGTGCTTGCCGCTTACCCGCAAACATTTTTGTGTATCGGCCACTCTTGGAGTAGTTGCTTTTTTATTTCCCAAAAAATAATCTTTGAACTGATTCATGCCCGCATTGGTGAACATCAGTATAGGGTCGTTTTTCACCACGATGGGTGCTGAGGGAACAATATCATGTCCTTTAGAGCGGAAAAAATCCAAAAACGCCTTTCGTATATCTGCGCTGCTCATCATAATTAGCTGCTGTAATTGGGTTGATTTTTGCGGTTTAACGGGCTATATTTGTCATCCCCGTAAAACGGGGCAAAGGTAAGATAAGAAGTACGAAGTCAGAAGTTTGATATACAAGTATGGCGAAGATTTGCAGCAATGAAAAAAATAAAATATTACTATAATACCAATACTCTCCGCTACGAAAAACTGGAGACACCGCTGCGGGTGAAGTTGCTCCGCATCTTTGGTTTTATAGCTGCCGCCCTCGTTACTGCCTGTCTTATTTCTTATCTGGCATTTCAATTCATCGGCTCGCCAAAAGAAAGAATATTACAACAAGAAAACGAATCGCTGAAGGATAAATACTGGCAAATGAATGACCGGGTAAAATCCATACAGCAGCAAATGCAGGAGCTGGAGAAAAGAGATAACGATGTGTACCGGGCCATCTTCGAAGCCAGTCCTGTTCCTGACAGTGCCAGGGCAAAACAGCTTGCTGAACAGCTTGAGATTGCCTCTATTGAAAAGATCAAAGATCATCAGTTAGTGGCATCCATAAGAGCAACTATAAACAATCTTAGCAGGAGAATTGAAGCACAAAAAAAATCATATACCGAAGTAGATGAATTGGTAAAAAATAAGGAACAACTACTTTCTCATACGCCAGCCATTCAACCGGTAAGTAATAAAGATCTTAACCGGATCGCCTCGGGTTTTGGCTATCGCATTGACCCGGTTTACAAAACCACCAAGATGCATGAAGGCCTTGATTTTGCCGCTCCGCATGGAACACCTATTTATGCGACTGCAGATGGCACCATCACCACCGCAGGCAGTACCGGCAACGGGTATGGCAACCATGTTGTCATAAATCATGGTTATGGATACGAAACCCTGTATGGTCATATGGTGAGAGTGAAAGTGAGTGCCGGAGAGACAGTGAAACGAGGACAGGTGATAGGTTGGGTAGGCAGTACGGGTAAATCAAGCGGGCCGCATCTCCACTATGAAGTGCATAAGAACAACCAAAAGATTGATCCGATTTATTTTTTCTATAATGACCTTACACCTGAGCAATTTAATCTGATATTAAAAAAAGCTGCTGCGAGTAACCAGAGTTTTGATTAAGTGGTTATTAGTAGTCAATGGTGAATAGCTTGCCAAAACTCAAATTTTCCACATAATAACAGTGGTTGTTTATAATGATACCCTCCATTGTACCTTTACATAAATGGGGAAACCGCTTACACAGATAACTTTTGAATTTACTCCCAAAGAAGAAGCTGAAAATACTTCGGAGGCAGTTTCTTCCGTTATGGCTGAAGAAAAAGAAACATTGAAAGTGAAAGAGCCTGTTGCAATAACCAAAGATGAAAAACCGGAACCTCTATCACCCATTCCCGGTAAAAGGGGCCGAAGATCATTAAAAGAGATCGGCATCAATGCCGACCTGATTAATATTCCTCCTGATGAAATTCTTTTTCAGAAACAATATTATTCTATCGGTGAAGTAGCAACTATGTTCAGAGAAAATCAGTCGTTGATACGTTATTGGGAAACTGAGTTTGACATATTGCAGCCCCGTAAAAATCGCAAAGGCGACCGTTTTTTCCGACCCATTGATATAAAAAACCTGGTAATGATCTATGACCTGCTCCGCCGCCGCAAATTCACGATTGAAGGGGCCAAAGATTACTTGAAGAAAGATAAGAGGGCAGAGGAGAAATTTGCTGCTATCCAATCGCTGGAAAGGATTAAGGGGTTTTTGCTCGAGTTGAAGGCAAATCTCTGATCTCATTGGAACCTTAACAGTTTGGCTGCCATCTTTTGCCTGCCTGCATTTACATTTGCCACTTTAAGATGCGGTTATGAAAAAATTGATGCCCGTTTTTACTCTTGTCCTGCTGATCGGGAATATGGTATCGGCCCAGAACCAATATCAAATACTTACCGAAAGGCCCAATGAAAAATCCTTTGTCGGCATTATTTCCCGGGAAGCGCTTACCGGCGATACCTCTTTTCGATGGTATGCCAATGCACTAAAAGGATACAAACCAAATACAGAAGCGATAGCCGGCCTGAAAAAAAATACTGATTCAATCCAACTGCTGACATTCATGGGAACCTGGTGCGAGGATTCGCATTTTATCATCCCGAAACTTTTTGCCTTGCTGGATTCAGCAGGGTTTTCTGCCAACAGTTTTACACTCATTGGCGTGAACCGTGAGAAAAAGACGCTGGGTCATCTTGCAGAAGCCCTTGGCATCACCAATGTCCCTACCATCCTTGTTATGAAAAAAGGCAAAGAAATGGGGCGTGTGGTTGAGTATGGTAAATCTGGCATGTTCGACAAGGATTTGGGGGAGATACTAAAAGCAATTCAATAGCCTGTCCGATCTGCCTCCTAACTCACTTACCGGAGCGCATAGATATTCAGACATCCTTCATTTCCATTGCATCCATTCTTTAGGGAATAAATCCTGGAAGAGCTGAAGTTGAAAGACCGGCTTTCAGCAATCTGTACCGGCATTTTCCATTTGTCATACTGGAAAGTAGCGATCTCATAGCAGTAAAGGGTATCATTGCGGGATCCAAATATATATTTATCTGCCACTTTGAAATTTTGCCAGCGGTTGATCATGATATTGTTCTTGTGGGTACCGTAGTAGTAAAAACAAAGACCCCTTTCAGCGAATTATAGAGATAAACATATTTGTTCTCATCAAAGATCTTCTGAAAGACGGGCGACTGGCCAAGCAGCAGGCGAAAGTCAGGGTTTCCAGCAGCAGTTGCCCTCCCTCATCAATTTTTTTCAGCTTGCTCTCCAATTCATCGTACACCCATATTTTATTGTCATAAGAAAGGCCGATAGCTTTTGCCTGTAAAATATTTTGCAGGCGGAGGTCAATGGTATTGCGGATATTCAGCAGCCTGTCCAGCACCACAATGGTTGCAAAATCCTTGTAGTACAGCAAAACTTTCAAAGGGTTGGAGACATCAATCATTGTGGCGGTGCCAAATTTTCTGACATCGTTATAAATGGCCACTGAGTCCCCGTTTATATTGAATTTTTTGACCTGGTTTCTGCTGTTGAGGGTATAAATATTATCAAGGTTGTCAACAGTAAAACTGACGATATCTCCTTTGATTGTTTTGAGTAGCCTGAAAGAGGGATCGCTTTGCCCCATAGCTTCAGCAAAAAACAAAAAAGAAAAAAAGAGTATGGATGAAAAATTCTTCATTTATTCCTGATGATCTTATCATCCCTTCCTTTGTATGATTTCAACTCCATTTTTTCACCATCAAATACGGCATAGGTATAATAGCGTATCCAGTCGCCCAGGTTAATATACCGGGCTTCGGTGGATGAAAGACGATAATCAATAGGGAGATGTCTATGGCCAAACACAAAAAAGTCAATATCTTGCCTGCCTACAGACAGGTTTTTTCCCTTCAGTACCTCCTTTGAATAAATAATGAGCCATTCTTTGTCTTCGCCAAGAAAGGTTTCTTCTGTAGCTCCTGTTTGCGCCCTGCTCCTCCGGCTCATATAATTGGCAAGACCCATGCCCATGCGGGGGGGAAATATACCAAACAGCCATTTGCTGATAGGATTGCGGAATACTTTTTTGAGCCGCTTATATCCATAATCGCCGGGGCCCAATCCATCGCCATGGCCGATCAAAAAAACTTTTCCCACTCTTTCAAATTCCTGTGGTTTATAATAGACGGGTATGTTCAGTTCTTTTTGAAAATAGTCCCGCATCCACATATCATGATTGCCGGCAAAGAAATGCATCCGTATCCCGGCATCAGACAATCCTCCCAGCTTGCCCAGCAATCTTACATATCCTTTGGGCACCACCCTGCGGTACTCATACCAGAAATCAAACATATCTCCCACCAAAAAAATTTCAGCGGCATCATTTTTTATTTCATCCAAGAAATGCACTATGATCTTTTCCCTTTCGAGGCTGCTGGCATGATCAGGGGCACCGAGATGGAAATCGGAGAGAAAGTAGATTTTTTTATTGTCAGGTAATGGCACCCGGATGGTTTATTTTTTTTCTTTCAGGTATTGGATCATATCTCCCGAAGCAATAACCGGCAGGCCGCTTACATCGCCATTGTACCAGTATATCCAGGCAGGGGTCAATTGGCCGTTGATATGGGCCTCTGTTATTTCCCGGCAGTAGAGTTGCACTTCATCGGGCTCCACGGCCACTCCTTCATAATCGTCCAGCTGGCCGATAGCCCATGAAAACTCGGAGGGATGTTTGATTTCGTAAAGTTCCCCGATGATAAAATGATTGTCTTTGGTTGGCAAGCCTGCAGGATAGCTGCCCATATCAAACAGTTTGCCCCTTACCTTTGCGTCACCAGCAAAAGAAAAAAAACGGCTGATATATTCGTATGCCTGGCTGTGGAAACCGCTCCGCAAAGACCCATAAACAAATAACTTGTACACCTCGGAATTTGTCATGCCGTAAAGATAAGCTAAGAGTCGTAAGCAATGAATGACAACAAATTTTCTTTTTGGCAGAAATGTTTGACATTGGCAAATGCATTTGCCATGCTTGTTGGAATTTTAGTAGCATTTGCGGGTAACTCTTATGTATTTGAAATTCATAACGAACAGACAAAAAACGTATTTTTAAATGGAAACGACTTTACAAACCAAGAGTTACAATTAAAAAATTGGTTGTTTGGAATTATTGGTGGGACAATAGTTGGGTTTCACATTCTAATGATATTAATTTCAGAGAATGCATTTAAAAAGAAAGAAAAATGGGCATACATTTCAATGTGGTTAGGACTTTTCGGTTGGTTCATCATTGACAGTTCTATTTCAGCATTTTATGGAGCATTTCATAATCTTTGGATTATTAATATTCCAGCGTTAGTTATGATTTCAATTCCACTAATTGCGACCAGAAAAGCATTTTACGAGTGAAAGAACTATTACAACTTTTTAACGACTGAGATAGAAACAAAATGAAGCCTAAAATGTAATTGTAGCCTTCCCTGATACTGTAGCCTTCAGGGCGACCATCCGAGGAACGAGGATGGAAAACCACTAAACAACGGTTGACACCTAATGAGCCGCTCCAAAATAACGGTAGATATTTATGCAGTATGGGCATTCTGTGTTACGTCTGCCCGGTGCCGCTGCTTAACAATGTAGTTTCTGCGGTCTGATTTTTTAATCCATACCCGAGAAAACAAAAAACAAAAAATCCTAAACTGTCAGATCAAGTAGTAGTCATTACAGAGTTTTCTGCTATGCTGGCAAATGAATATATCCTCATCTGTTTGCTACTATCAACTTCAGTCCGGGCTTCACTTTTACTATTGAGCTTTTGTACATGACTTCATCATCAGTTTTTCAAACGGGCTTTTGTACCGGACTGACCCAACACGGAATACCAGCACAGCAGAAAGCCCTGTCCGTTGATGAATAGATTAAAAGAGGCAATAAGGTTTCTGAAATATGCTTGTTTGCTTCACTGAGTTACTACTGTAATACGGATGAACATACAATCCTTTCTCTGCCTGGTCTAAGCCTCTACCAGGAATAAGTAAACCTCTTTCGGTCCATGCACACCTACCACAAGGGTTTTTTCAATATCAGCCGTGCGGCTGGGACCAGTGGCAAAAGTGATAAACGAAGGGAGGTTGTTCCCATATTTTTTCTTTAAAGCTTCAAGCGCATCTGTGATGTCATATACCAATTGATTGGTAAACGCAATACAAATATGGATCGGCGCATACACACTGACCGAGCGGCCGCTGGCCTTTGCAGAACTCATGACGATGCTTCCGGTGCGTGCCACCAAGTATTCGCAACCTGTGATGGATACATCACAATTAGCAAGATCTGTTTTTATGATCCTGTCGCTGATAGCAAACCCCGCATAAGCGATTAGCTTATCCTCTACGCAATATACTTTTTGCCAATCCTGTTTTTTAACAAGACTTCCTAATTGAAATGCCAGTTCCTGTTGATTGATACAATAGATAAACTTCCCCTGCAGTTTGTTGAACTGTTCAGCAAACTCTATTTCAATTTCCTGTTCCAATGGTTGAAATACCTGCTGATTGCCCTCACTTTGTGGAAAAGGTAAAGGCGTTGAATGACTCAACGCCTCTCGGATCTTTTTAAGAATATTTTCTTTTGAAGGAGAAACACCCATAAGTATATCATTAAACTGAAGGGGCAAGACCAAAATTTCCTGCCTGGTCATCTGCCGATCGTTCTTCTGTCTTCTTTACTTCTTTTGCGACGTCCGGTTCTGTCACTTCCGCTGTCGCTTCTTCTACCGCTAAAGGCTTCTTTTCTTCAAAAGGCCGTTTGCCGATCAATGCCTCTACATCACTTTGAAACAACACTTCTTTTTCCAGCAAAGCATTGGCCAGTTTTTCTACATCTGCTCTTTTCTCAGTCAGCAGTTTTTTTGTTTTATCATACGCCTCATCAATCAGCTTTCTTACTTCCTGATCAATCATTTTGGCAGTTTCGTCGGAGTAAGGCTTGGTAAAAGCATTTTCCTGTTGCGGATCATAAAAACTGATATTGCCTACCTTATCATTCATCCCATAAACTGTAACCATTGAGTAAGCGATACGTGTTATCTGCTGCAGGTCATTTTGTGCACCGGTTGAAATTTTGCCAAAGAAAATCTCCTCGCTGGCCCTGCCACCCAATGTCATACAGATCTGATCGTTCAACTGATCGGTATTATACAGATATTGTTCTTTAGGAGTGTATTGTGCATAGCCCAGCGCAGCGGTTCCCCTTGGCACTATTGTTACTTTCAATAATGGATAAGCATGTTCAAGGAACCAGCCACAAATAGAATGTCCGGCTTCGTGAAAGGCGATGATCTTTTTTTCTTCAGGAGAAATGATCTTGTTCTTCTTTTCCAAACCACCGATCACCCTGTCAACCGCATCCTGAAAATCTTCCATGCTCACCCCCTCTTTTCCTTTCCTGGCTGCAATCAATGCCGCTTCATTACAAACGTTGGCAATATCAGCGCCGGCAAAACCTGGGGTTTGTTCAGCCAGCTTATGTATATCCAATGTTTTTGAAACCTTGATAGGTTTCAGGTGAACTTTAAAAATCGCTTCCCTGCCTTTGAGGTCTGGTTTGTCAATGGAAATCTGCCTGTCAAAGCGGCCCGGTCTTAGTAGCGCTGTATCTAACACATCGGGTCGGTTGGTTGCAGCCAATACAATAATGCCTACATCCGTGCCAAAGCCATCCATTTCAACCAATAACTGGTTCAATGTACTTTCCCTCTCATCATTGCTCATCATGGCATTTTTTCCTCTTGCCCGGCCAATGGCATCAATTTCATCAATGAATATGATGCAGGGGGCTTTTTCTCTTGCCTGCTTGAAAAGATCCCTTACCCGGCTGGCGCCCACACCTACAAACATTTCCACAAAGTCAGAACCACTCAGGCTAAAGAACGGAACCTGTGCTTCACCGGCAACGGCTTTTGCCAAAAGTGTTTTACCTGTTCCCGGAGGGCCAATCAGCAAAGCGCCTTTTGGAATCTTTCCACCGAGGTTGGTATATTTTTTTGGATTCTTTAAAAAATCAACGATCTCCATCACTTCCACTTTGGCTTCATCCAGTCCTGCCACATCGGCGAAAGTGATATTGACCTTTGTCCCTTTATCAAATAAAGTTGCTTTTGATTTTCCTATACTAAAAATCCCTCCGGCTCCGCCGCCACCGGCTCCACCACCCATTTTCCGCATCAGCAAGACCCACAAACCAATGAAAAATAAAACAGGCAGAATGAACTGAAGTATTCCGCCAAACCAGTCTTTTTCATTCTCCACATCAAATGGAACCTCGGCTATCGCAGGATTGTCTTTATAAAAACCATCCATCTCTTTTTTAAATGTATCTCCTGTGGTTACTTTGAAATACATGTGGGGACCATCCTCGCTTACCTTTCCACTAATGCCTTTTTGAAGTTTGTCGGCATGCCTATCCCTTCCTGCCTTTGTGAGATAAATCTTTATTGTCTTTCGGTTATCGATGATTACATATTTGGCCACATCGCCGGTTTTTACCATACTTTTAAAGTCGGGTTCATTTGACTTGGCCATATTGGGTGAGAAAGGCCCAAAAAACTGAAAGCCGATCAGTACAGCGAATATGATTGCATAAATCCAGTAGATGCTGAAGCGGGGGCCTTTTTTGGGCGGCTGATTGGGATCATCTCCACCGGGGCCCGGTTGTCTGCCGCTAAACCGGGGATTCCTGTTATCGTCCCTGTTATAAGGTTGTTGTGACATATTAGTTTTTATCAGTGCTACTGCTAATTACCGATAATAATATCAAAAAGGTTCAGCAGTTTGAATATTTAACATTACTCTTTGTGATCACCAACTATTGCATCATTCCACATTTCCTCCAGTTTGTAAAACTTTCTTGCCTCGGGTTGCATCACATGCACTACCACATTCACATAATCTATCAGGACCCAGTGAAGCTTTTGAAATCCCTCATGATGGTACGGATTCTCACCACAGTTTTCCTTTACACTGTCTTCCACATTTTCCGATATAGCCCTTATCTGCGGCTGGCTACCGGCTTCACAAATAATAAAAAAGTCGGCTACAGCTTCTTTTATTTTTTTGAGATCAAGGGAAATAATGTTGTTTCCCTTTTTCTCCTGTATCGCAGCAATAATGGTTTTAATGATTTTTGAATTCCTGGTTAACCGTGTTGTACCTTTTTTTTTACGGTTGGACAGTGATGACAATTGTTTCAAATAATGAGAATGTTTAGTTTTTTTGTTGCTGGTTATTGTTAACCAGTTATTTCTTCCGATGCAGTTTTTTATTGAACCGGAGGCCAGTACCAAGAAACCAGTTATTTTGCCAAAAATAGTAATTAATTGCCACAAGCACCTGATACAAGCCCCCCTAATCTTCCGTTAATTGAACTGCAATCGGTTGACAGTACCAATAACTATGCCCGGACATTGATACATGATAAGCTGGCACAGCATGGAATGGCTGTCTTTGCCCACGAACAAGTGGCCGGAAAAGGCCAAAGGGGCAAAGTTTGGCTCTCAGAAAAAGATACTAATATCATTATAAGCATTGTTCTTAAACCGCATCCATTGCAGCTTTCGCAGCAGTTCCAGTTTGAAGCTTGTGTAGCATTGGCTGTACATGATTTTTTTACCCGGTATGCCGGAGAAAATACCAAAATAAAATGGCCAAACGACCTGTACTGGCAGGACAGAAAGGCAGGAGGAATGCTTATTGAGTCAGTAGTCAGAAGTAATGAGTCAGGCATCGCCTTCGGCAAGCCTTTGGCGACAGAAGGAGTCGGAAACTGGGAATGGGTCATTATAGGTATTGGTATTAATATCAACCAGACTTCATTTTCGGCACAGTTGCCTAACCCGGTTTCATTGAAACAGATTACCGGAAATGACTACCTGGTTACCGTGCTGGCAAAAGAGCTTAATAGTATGGTTCAGCAATATTTTCAACAGCTGATCAAAGATGGGTTTGAAAAAATTTATACCAGGTATATTTCATGCCTTTACAAAAAAGGTTCTGCGATAAGATTAAAAAAAGACAACCGGATATTTGAAGCAATCGTGAGATCAGTTTCACCTCTAGGTAAACTGATTGTTCAGCACGGCATTCAGGAAGAGTTTGAATTTGGACAAGTAGAATGGCTGATTTGACCCGTTTGCCTTACTGACTATTTCTTATCCCGCCACAAAGTAAACTTTCTCGACAGGTTGAACCCCCAGCGAAATTCACCTTTGCCCCAGTTGCTGATGGTGCGGGGAAGAAACCGGTTCTCCAGTATCTCTCTTGCATTGGTAAAGTCGAGATGAAACACATGCCCAGCAGTGAGTATTTCAAAACCAATTCCCAGGGGGTCATAAAATTTAAGGCCTCTTGAATTAAAAAGAAAATCCTTGCTTGACTGGTTACGGAAAGGATGAAAATAGTCTATAATAATATTGAATTTGGCGCTTATAGGAAAACGAATAGCTCCACCCAGTGCAAACATGCCTTTCTGATCGTTGGGCACTACATACCCCTGGTTTAAAAAAGTAGGATTTAACTGGAGACTCACTTTACCTATTTTCTTTGCCAGGATCAACTGAAATACCTGTGTGCTGCGGTCGCCCAGTCGGTTGAAATAGTTTTCATCAGTCGGTGAATCGGAGGCCTTCATTGTAGAAATAGTATTGTTAACAAACAAAGCCAATGAAAGAGGCGTGCTGTTATCTTCCGTTTGCTGCAGGAAGCGGTACTTTATTCCCAATTCCACAATCCTTGATATGTTGCCGGCAGCCTTGGCTCTTGCTATATGTACATCCATGTTTTTCCCTACACCGATCTGAAAACCGATACGGACATCGGTGGTATTATCCAGCCCGAAGAAATTACGGATGCCTCCTCTGCTTCCGCCAATATCATCGAAATTATGCGTTACCTGAAAATCCATTTTGCCTTTGCCCACCAGTTCCGTGGTATTGGCATTGATGGTTTTGACTGAACGGAAAATTTCAACTGACTTTTTTTCTTTTTTATCCTGTGCCTGTAATTGCGAGGAAGCAGCAAGAATAACCAATAGTAAAATCTTTCTCATGCAGTGTTTTTTTGTTGGTTCAATCAATCGTCTATAAAATGCCGTAGGTTGCCCAATGGTCTGGCAATTGAAAAAACATCTTGTTTCTGGTGTAAAATTAAAAATACCTTCGGAAAAACCTTTATTATTCCTGGAGGGATGCAATAATTTCTTCCGCATGGGCCTTGTTCTTTGGCCTGGTAAAAATTTTCAGGATGATCCCTTTTTCATCAATAATAAACGTCGTCCGGAGAATACCGATGTATTCCCGCCAAATAATTTTTTCATTTCATGTACGCCGTACAGGTCTGTTATTTTGTTTTCGTTGTCGGCAATTAAGCGGAAAGGCAATTTATACTTAACTTCAAATTTCTTTTGTTTTGCTTCCCTATCCGGGCTAATTCCCAACACCTCAAGTCCTTTTTTCTTTAACAACCCATAATTATCCCGCAGGTTACAACTTTCAATGGTGCAGGTGGGTGAATCTGCCTCAGAATAGAAATATAATACAAGCTTTTTCCCTTTATAATTCGATAAAGAATTTTTTTTCCATCCTGGTCTTTGCCGGTGAATGCCGGAGACTTATCGCCTTTTTTTAATGTAACCATAGAACCACGGTTTTAGAATTCAGGAGGATTAAAATGAAATCACTTTTTCTTTGTTCCTTTCTTTTTAACAATTTTCTTTTTCGGCGGCGTGTAAGGATACCTTTTGAACCACCATTCCTCTATTGTTTTATTTCCAACCAGATCTTCTACTGTTACTTTCAAATGGTGAACACCGAAAGGACATCGTTCATCAAAATTATAGATCCAGTTACGACCTTTATCATTGGTGAATCGGATCCATTGACTATCCAGTTCTGCCCGAAAACTTTTTATCACCCCGAAATTATCTGTTGGTGTAAATACAATTCTTGATGCGGGACTCAGATCAACAGTATCACCCTTTCCGAGATTATTGATTTGTGGTGGTAGCACATCAGCAAATGCCTGGAAGATCCCAAAGTCGCCGAATTTTGCAGTGAGCCAGCCTTCCTGCCATTGTGCTTTCCTGATTGTTGTTCCGCTCATGCTCCGCTGAATGATCAATTTGTCTTTCCACTCATCCGGTATAATAAGATTTGGTTTTATTTTTACTGTTACATCATTATGCATTGGAACCGAGGGATCATTTACCCGGTGAACAGCAGAAACCGAATAGGTGGAAGTAGAGTTGGTCCTGTAATATAATGCACTGGTTGTATCATAAAGAGTAGTTGCCGGCAACAGCATTTCAAAATCAGGTTTTTTTAATTCATTTACAAGATTAGGAATGAAACGGGGCTCTGAGAAATTCTGCAAAACGTTTTTAGGAAGGCTGTCATTATACTGAATCATAAAATTGAGTGATGCAATATTATTGTAAGCATCCCTGACCTCAATATTTACCTGGTGTATATTGGGATTAGCAAGCTCGATAATTCCATCACCATTTAAATCCCTGTAAACATTGCCATGCACTCCCGGTAATCTTGAAATATGCTGTAACCATGCACCTCCATTATCCCTGTACGTATAATCAGCTTGCGCATTTATGTAAACCGTTTCATCATAATCAATACTGTCCATCACAAACTGCACCTTCGGCTCATCATCGAAAAATAATCTGGCGGAATAAATACCATCGGGGCTTTTTGAATTATTCATTTTATCATAAGCCTGAACAGCAAAACTTATTTTATTCAATCCCGTTTTGATTACGGGCATTTGGGGAATGATGTATCCACTGTCAGTATTTTTTACTGCAAAAAAAACTGGTGACTGCCCATACACAGTCCTGCTGCGGTCATACATTGCCAGCCTCACTATGGTTGGCCGCACATCATCTTCAACCGGGAATCCCAATAACAAAGGGTTTAATCTTTTCTCTGTTCTGGTATCAAATATCTCAAAGTGCAGATGAGGCCCTTGTGAGCCTCCTGTATTACCACTGAAAGCAATGAACTGGCTTTTTGTTACCGGGAACTGGTTTTCGGCAAACTGCAGCTCTATTGCCCAGCTTTCTTTTTTATACTGCTGCTCTGTTACATATTTTTCTAACCCAGGAAAAAAATCATTCAGGTGCGCATATAAAGTGGAAAGCCCGTTGGGGTGATTGATGATGATGAACCGGCCAAAACTCTGTGGGCGGACGCCAATACTGGAAATATATCCTTCCGCTGCTGCAAATACCGGCTGGTTTACTTTGGTGTTTGTTCTTATGTCCAGCCCCATATGCCAGTGATCGGTCCGCAGTTCGCCAAAATTGGCACTTAGCTCCATTGGAAGGGCCACCGGGTTACGGAAATAGTATTTTGGAGTTGATAAGGGCTGCCCCGCCAGGTACAACGCAAAACCAATAAGATACATCAATAAAAAGATCCGTAACTGCATACACAAATTTAGGTATATCAAATATGTCTGTTTTGGAATTGCTAATTAAGTATAGATATCTGTTTGTTTCTTTTCAATATCAAATGTTGCAATGAGGTTTTGAGCATTTCTTTGGACTTGCTATGCTTGTTTTATTGTTTCATTGTAAGAAAAGCTAAACTGAAACCACTATTTTTTTCTTATAAATTTTTATTTGACAAAATCCTTTTGCAATATATCCTCTCCCTTACCCACAAAACAATACCCTTTTAGTGGTATTTTTTTGTGTATGAATTTTTGATCATCAGATATAAAACTCGAAATTACCCTGCCATTCCCTTAGCTTTGCTCCCCGGAATACAGATCGCATTGCTACACTCCTTCTGCCATGGGCGGGAGAAAAAAAAAATGCCTAAAGACACCTCCATCAAATCTGTTCTCATTATCGGCTCCGGCCCTATTATCATCGGACAAGCCTGTGAATTTGATTACTCCGGCACCCAGGCCGCCAGAAGTTTACGGGAAGAAGGAGTAAAAGTCATTCTCATCAACAGTAATCCTGCCACCATCATGACCGATCCGATGATGGCTGACCGTGTCTATCTGTTGCCCCTCACCGTAGAAAGCATTGAACAGATATTACAGGAGAATGAAATTGATGCCGTGCTGCCCACCATGGGCGGACAAACAGCATTGAACCTTGCCAAAGAAGCGGAAGACCTCGGCATCTGGAAGCAATACAATGTGCGACTGATCGGCGTTGACACCAAGGCTATTGATAAAGCCGAAGACCGGGAAAAATTCCGTCAGTGGATGATACAGCTTGGTGTAAAGGTGGCACAGGCCAGAACAGCCAACTCGTATCTGGAAGGAAAAGAATTTGCACAGGAGATAGGATTCCCGCTGGTGATACGTCCGTCATTTACACTCGGTGGCACGGGTGGCGGCTTTGTTCATGATAAAGATGAACTGGATGAAGCATTGAACCGTGGTTTGCAGGCATCGCCGATACATGAAGTGCTGGTAGAAAAAGCAGTGCTGGGTTGGAAAGAATTTGAACTGGAATTACTTCGTGATGCAGCGGATAATGTTTGCATCATTTGTACTGTAGAGAATGTTGACCCAATGGGAGTGCACACCGGCGATTCCATTACTGTTGCTCCGGCCATGACACTGAGTGATACCGCTATGCAGCTGATGCGGAATACCGCCATCAGGATGATGCGGGACCTCGGAAATTTTTCCGGTGGTTGTAATGTTCAGTTTGCATTGAATCCCGACACAGAAGAGATCATTGCCATTGAAATCAATCCGAGGGTAAGCCGTTCCTCTGCACTTGCATCAAAAGCAACCGGCTATCCGATTGCAAAAATTGCATCGAAACTTGCCATCGGGTATAATTTAGACGAACTGGAAAACCAGATCACAAAAACTACTTCAGCCTATTTTGAGCCGGCATTGGATTATGTGATCGTCAAGATACCAAGATGGAATTTTGACAAATTCAAGGGAGCCAATGACACATTGGGCCTGCAAATGAAAAGTGTGGGCGAAGTGATGGCCATCGGCAGAAGTTTTACAGAGGCGATACAAAAAGCCTGTCAGAGTTTAGAAAATAATGCAGTGGGCCTGGGCTACTATGGCAAGAGCCTGATGCATGCCGATGAGTTGCTGGAATATATCAAGACACCGAAGTGGGACCGCATCTTCCGCATCAAGGATGCACTGATGGCCGGTCTTTCTGTGGGCTCTATTTCAAAGGCAACTAATGGAATTGACAGATGGTTTTTGTATGAGATACAGAAGATCTGTAATCTTGAAAAAGAAATTGCTAAATATGATCTTGGTGATCTGCCAATTGAATTATTAAGAGAAGCCAAAGTGCATGGCTTCAGTGATGAACAGATAAGCCGAATCACTCAACACGGAGACGAAGAGGATGTTTATAAAAAAAGAAAAGCAGCAGGAATAACAAGAGTGTATAAAATGGTGGACACCTGTTCTGCTGAATTTGAAGCAAAGACACCATATTTCTATTCTACATTCGAAGGAGGTAACAGTAACGAGAGTAAGGTTTCTGATAAAAAGAAAATAGTTGTGTTAGGAAGCGGCCCAAATCGTATTGGCCAGGGGATTGAATTTGACTATTGCTGCGTTCATGGCCTGATGGCCATCAAGGAATGTGGCTACGAAGCCATCATGGTGAACTGCAATCCTGAAACAGTTTCCACAGATTTTGACATGGCTGATAAACTCTATTTCGAACCGGTGTACTGGGAACACCTCTGGGAGATCATTGAACATGAAAAACCGGATGGAGTGGTCGTCCAACTGGGAGGACAAACCGCATTGAAACTTGCACAAAAGCTGCATGAAAAAGGGATCAACATCATCGGAACTTCTTTTGAAAGCCTCGATATAGCAGAAGACCGTGGCCGCTTCAGTGATATGCTGAAGGAACTGGAAATCCCTTATCCTGATTACGGCACGGCATGGACGGTAGATGAAGCAGTGAAAGTGGCAAACAAGGTTGGTTATCCTGTCCTAGTAAGACCTTCATATGTTTTAGGTGGTCAGCGGATGCGAATCGTACTGAATGATGATGAACTGGAGAAAGCGGTGGTGAGTTTATTAAAACATATTCCAGGAAATAAAATATTGGTGGATCATTTCCTTGACCGCTGCCAGGAAGCCGAAATAGATGCTATTTGTGACGGGGAAAAATTTCATGTGATGGGCATCATGGAGCATATTGAACCCGCAGGCATCCACAGTGGCGACAGTAATGCTGTACTGCCGGCATTCAATCTTTCACCACTGGAGATACAGGACATGGTGGACTACGCCAAGAAGATAGCACTCGAATTGAAAGTAAAAGGGCTGATCAATATTCAGTTTGCCATCAAGGATACAAAAGTGTATGTGATAGAAGCCAACCCAAGGGCATCCAGAACCACTCCATTCATTGCCAAAGCATACAACAAACCTTACCTCAACTACGCCACTAAAGTGATGATGGGTGAAATGAAAGTGGCTGATATTCCTGAAGAAAAAAATCTGGATGGTTTTGCCATCAAGGAGCCGGTGTTCAGTTTCAATAAATTTCCTGGAGTGAATAAAGAGCTTGGACCTGAAATGAAATCAACCGGCGAAGCTATTCGGTTTATCAAAAACCTGAGAGACCCTTATTTCAGGCAACTGTATAAGGATAGGAGTATGTACCTTAGTAAATAATGACAAACAGTTATTAATTACTAAATACCCCTTTAGGGGATAGGCATGAACAAAGAAACCCAATCCATCATAAAAAATCTGGAAAACACTTTGAGCGGCCTACCCTGGTTTGGCAGGGCAGTGTATGAATTGCTGGGTGAGATAGATGAATCAAAAACTTCCATCAAGCCTAACGATACAGAACATTCACTGCTTGAATTACTCTGGCATATGAACACCTGGGCGGCTTTCCCCCTTGCCCATCTTGAAAACAGGGATGAAGATGAAATAAAGGCTATCGAATCTCAGGACTGGAGGACAATTGACCCTACAAAACATAGCTGGCAAAATGGAATGGCTGAACTGAAAACAATCCATAAAAAGATCGTTATCCTGCTAGCGACAAAAGAAGAATCTTTTTTAAAGGATATGGTTCCCGGCAGAAAATTCAATTTCCGTTTCATGATGAATGGACTGATACAGCATAATATCTATCATGCCGGGCAAATAGCTTATCTCAAAAAGCTGCTGGCTTAATCATCATCATCTTTTTTATCCTTCAGCTTCAGAAATGCAGATCGTCTTGGTCCCGGAAATGGCACTCCTTCCCCTTTCACGGCGTACCAGATCACTTCGCTGAATTCCAGATCGGGAGCAGCATCCTCTTTACTGAAATCAAATGTTTCGCTTTTTTGCTGCCATTTATTTACAACTGAATTTATTTCATTCAAATCAACATTTGATGGAACAGAAACAAACGGAGTTAAATCCGGTGTTGATGTAAAGCACCTCCACATCGGCTCGGCAGCTGCATCAAACTGTGTCATCGGCGGAATGCCAAGTATCAATTCTATAGTCCGTAGCATGGATGTTGTGGAGTACATGGTATGGTCAATAAATTTTCTTTTTACAAAACCACCGGCCACATATGCCGTGGTTCGGTGAGCATCCACATGGTCGGGGCCGTTCTGCGCATCATCTTCCACAATAAAAATGGCAGCCTCTTTCCAGATAGGGCTTTTGCTTAAATATTCCACAAACATTCCAACGGTCCAGTCGTTATCTGCAACATGGGCAAATGGTGTCGGTCTGCCTTTTCGCAAACCTTCTGTATGATCATTAATAAACCGCAATGAGTTGAACTGCGGTACCGCATTTCTTGCCAATAAAGAATCAAACTCCCTTTTCCATTGATAAAATCTTGTTGTATCCCTCACACTTTCATCCCAACTGGTATAATAAGGACAAAAATTCCCTTCCAATACGGGAATGTTGGCTTTATAATCATCAGCAAACTCGCCATAGGTTCTGAATGTTACTCCCGCCTTCTTGCAATGATCCCAGATAAAGCCGCCTTTGTTGTTCGCAATGCCCCTTGTTCCTTCTCCATTATAATCTCCTCCCCGGCCACCATAGTTGGTGGGCCAGTTTTTTTCCAAAAAATCTGTTGCATAAGCACCGAGGCTCCAGTTGTGCCCGTCTGCACTTACTTCTCCATCCACATAAAAATTATCAAGCAGCACAAATTCTTTTGCCAGGTTGTGCTGATTGGGAGTGTATCGTTCACCAAACAATAGTAAACTGGTATCCCCGTTGCCGCCGGGTATATCACTTAACACCTGGTCATAAGTTCTGTTTTCTTTGATCACATAAAAAACATATTTGATAGGAGACTTTTCCCCTACTTTCATTGGTATAGGATTTCCCAGTTCACCTTTTGCCGTTTTTTCTTTATCCTTATTATAAGGTGTGTTGTTGTAAACAGCCTGAGAATAAACAGCCAGTTGTTTTTCGCTTGGCTCATTAATAATACTCAATGTCCCTTTGAACAAACCTCCGATATATTCGGTCTGACTACGGTTTTTTTCATAGATGGCCTGCTGGTAGCTCACCGTTTCTTTTTTGTTCGTCGGGTTGGGGCCTTTGGCATTCGGTTTTGAGGAAAAGCCTTTGCCATTAGTGACAAAAATCCGTTTACCTATCACTTTTACATTGGTTGGATACCAGCCGACAGGTATGAATCCTTTGCTTTTACTGAAACCCGGATCACTTACATCAAAAACAGCGAGACAATTGTTATCTGCATTGGCTACATACAAGGTTTTTTCATCGGCACTTAAGGCAAGACCATTTGAGGTGGAGCCCGGTGGTGCATCGGGATATAAAGCAGCATTCAAAGTTTCAATTACTTTTTGTTCAGCCGTATTAATTACTGATACCGAGTTGTCGTTGGCATTAGCGACAAAAAGATATTTGCCGTTTTTTGTAAGGCATAATTCATTTGGATTATCACCAACAGGTATTGATTTCGTTCTTTGATCTTCTGTGTCGTAAACAATTATTTGATCACAGCCCCAGCAACTGATATATAATTTCTTTTTATCCGGTGACAAAAGGCAGGTATAGGCTTCACCGGGCAATGGAGGTGTTGGCATTACCTCTTTTGTCTTCAGGTCAATCAGATAAAGGGAATTGTCTTCTTTTGTTACCACATACATTATTTTCTTTGCATCATCGATCTCTATCCCTGCCGGAGCTATTTTATTGGGCCATTTATCACCCAGCTTAATGCTGTCTTTCAGAAACAGTTTATTGTTAGCGATTGAAAATTTTAATATCCAGTTATCATGGCCACCAGAAGCATAGAGGGTTTTCCCATCTCCGGAAAATTTTAATCCATACCAAGCCTTTTTAACTTCCACAGTAGAAAGAATTTTATCATTCACCATGTCTACCAGTTGTATGGAGTGAATACTTTGCCCGTTGTTGGTAACCGCTGCCAGCTTCTTTGAAGGTGATAAAGCAATATTTAATGGCAGATCCCCAAGGGGAAGACTTTTGCCGACCGGGGTAAGGTTCCAGCCGTTGGGCAGATTCACTCTTTTTGATTCCAGTTGCTGTAATGTTTGAGCAAATGAATTATTCTGGAAAAAAAGACCAGTTGTCAGAATAATTCCATTGATAAATTTTTTCATGTCGCAAAGCTAACTAAAATACCCGCTATGTAGTATTGTTTGATATGGTGAACTATGTTATCTTTTCCTTATGCCGGGTTATGGCTCATATTTTTGGAAAAAAGCTCCGTTCATCAGGCTGCTGATCGCCATGATCGCCGGCATCCTTCTGCAATGGCATTATCAGCTGGCGGAAAAAACATGGTGGGCATTTTTATTCATCTCCCTATTGGCTGTAATTATTTTTTTCTTTGTTCCATTTTTCAACCGTTACCGGTTATTCTATTTCCCGGGGGTTTTTGCAACATTTCTTTTCTTATCCTTTGGCGCTCTACTGACATTTAACAAAGACATACGCAATGATAAAAGCTGGCTGGGCAATTTCTACAAAGAAAAGGACGGGTTGATTGTTACTCTTGATGAGCCCTTAGTAGAAAAAACAAAGTCATATAAAGTAAATGCAAAGGCCAGGTGGGTTACCAAAAACGGAAAAGCTATTCCGGTATACGGAACCATCATTATTTACTTTAAGAAAGATTCCTCTTTAAACCAACTTAAATATGGTTCTCAGATTTTGTTTACAAAATCATTACAGGAGATAAAAAACTCCGGTAACCCCGGTGGTTTTGATTACAAAAGGTATTCACTTTTCCAGGGAGTCACACATCAGGTTTACCTGAAACCGGATGAGTTTGAAGTATTGCCTGGGGAAAAGCAAAATCCTTTAAGGGAATTCATTTATTCAACAAGGCGGGCTGTTTTGAGTATCCTTCGCAACAATATTGCCGGTGATAAAGAACTGGGGTTAGCTGAAGCATTATTGATCGGCTATAAAAACGACCTTGAGCAATCGCTGGTTCAGTCTTATACAAACACCGGTGTTGTTCACATCATTGCCATATCCGGTTTACATCTCGGATTGATCTACTGGTTGCTCGCATTAGTGCTAAATCCATTAAAGAACCGGAGGAAAGTACAATGGTTGCGGCCGGTTCTTATCATTACCGGGTTGTGGCTGTTCAGTATTCTGGCGGGTGCACAACCATCCATTCTCCGTTCGGCGATCATGTTTACCTGTATTGTACTGGGAGAATCACTTTCCAAAAGAACATCCATCTATAACACGATGGCGGTTTCAGCTTTTATATTGCTCTGCATAAACCCTTACTGGCTCTGGGATGTTGGCTTCCAGTTATCTTATGCCGCTGTGCTCAGCATTATCATTTTTATCCGGCCAATCTACAACTGGTTTTATATAAAAAATAAAATACTTGATTTTATCTGGAAGCTCAATGCGGTAACATTAGCTGCACAAATACTGAGCGTGCCTTTAAGCATCTATCATTTTCACCAGTTTCCGAATTATTTTTTGCTGACCAATTTCCTGGCAGTACCCGTATCCAGCATCATCGTATTGGGTGAAATATTTTTATGTGCCATTGCATGGGTACCGGCGGTAGCAACACTTGCCGGAAAATTGCTCAGTTGGATGATTTGGCTGATGAATACATGGATCGAAAGGGTTGAAACGCTCCGTTTCTCATTATGGGATGGCTTGCAGATAAATATTCTCCAGACGATATTGCTTGTAATTCTTACAGCAGGCATCAGCTATTGGCTGATGCCCGCCCGGATGACCCGGTCGGACGGAGAAAAAGCGAAACGGGGATTGACCATTGGTCTGATTGCTTTGTTTGGCCTTGTTGCTTTACGCTCTTTCTCTTTCATAACTGCAGAACTGCAACAAAAAATAATTGTTTACAATGTGCCGCAAAAAAGAGCTATTGATTTTGTTGATGGGCGTCATTATACTTTTGTTGGCGACAGCGATCTGTTTGCTGATGATTTTGCCCCCAACTTTCACCTAAAACCTACACGGATACTTTATCGTATTACTCCGGTTGACTCGTTGACAAGTTTCAGCCGCATAGGAAATTATACTGACTATAAGGATAAAAAGATATTGATGCTTGATTCATCAATAAATTATCTTCCTTCAAATGAAAAGCCTGTTATTGATTTATTGGTGATCTCCAAAAATCCCCGAATTTATATTTCTAAGCTGGCTACAAGATTAAATATTAGGCAAATCGTTTTTGACGGTTCTGTTCCTTCGTGGAAAACTGTTTATTGGAAAAAAGACTGCGACTCGCTGCATATTCCCTGGCATGATGTGACGACACAGGGTGCTTTTGTGATGAACATGCGGTAACTTATCTTTGCCCCTTCTACGAGAGGCTGTCCCAAAAGTTAATTTAAGAATAAATGCCGGTAAGGCGATAAGACGGTAAGTATTGAAATCCAAATACTATTTTCTTCCCGGCTTTCCACCTTCCCGGCAATATGTAGCTTTTGGGACAGCCTCTATTCAATCTCTTTTATGAACAAAAAGATTAAATCTACCCTCATCTCTGTTTTTTACAAAGATGGTCTTGATCCCATTGTTAAGCTATTATCTGATCTTGGTGTAACCATCTATTCCACCGGAGGCACGCAGAGTTTTATTGAAAAACTGGGAGCGAAAGTTGTTCCGGTTGAAAGTCTCACTTCTTATCCTTCCATTTTAGGAGGCAGGGTAAAGACATTGCATCCTTCTGTGTTTGGAGGCATATTGGGAAAAAGGGATGATGAAACGCATGTGAAGGACATGAAGCAGTATAATATTCCGGAAATTGATCTGGTGATCGTTGATCTTTATCCTTTTGAAGAAACAGTTGCGACCTCCCTCCAACTCACTCCGGAGGAGGGAGAGAGGGCTATCATTGAAAAAATAGACATTGGCGGACCGTCAATGATAAGAGGGGCAGCAAAAAATCATAAAGACGTATTGGTGGTTGCCAATAAAAGAGATTATTCCCTGCTTGAGAATATCCTGAGGTCGCAGCATGGTGAAACTTCTTTAGAACAAAGAAGGGCTTTTGCCATCAAAGCATTTGATGTATGTACCGCTTACGACACCGCCATTTCTAATTATTTTCACCAGCTTTCTATCGCTACTCCTTTTAATAAAGAGGAAAAAATAATGCGCTATGGCGAGAATCCTCACCAGAGAGCAACATTTTTCGGAAACCTGAATGAATTATTTGACCAATTGAATGGGAAAGAACTTTCTTATAATAATCTTGTGGATGTAGACGCTGCCATACAACTCATAACAGAAGCCTCGCCAAACCCTTCCGAAGGAGGGGCTTTAGAACCTCACAGTGCGGTGTGGTTCGCTATCATCAAGCATACTAATGTTTGCGGCGTTGCTGTTCGTTCTACTATAAAAGAAAGCTGGGATGCTGCATTGGCCGGTGATCCTGAATCTGCTTTTGGCGGAGTGTTGGTTTGCAATGGTACAATAGATAAAGCCACTGCTGATGCCATTAATAAAATTTTCTTTGAAGTATTGATCGCCCCGTCATTTGATGAAGATGCACTGGTAGTATTGAGATCAAAGAAGAGCAGAATATTATTAAGGAGTAAGGTACAAGGAACAAGGCATAAGATAGAAGTGCAACGAACTTTACTGAATGGAGTATTGATTCAAAATGCAGATGAAGGCAATTATACCGAATGGAAAGAAACTGGGGGAAGAGAAACTACTGCTGCAGAAAAAGAAGACCTGGAATTTGCGAACCTTGTTTGTAAGCATCTTAAGTCAAATGCCATAGCCTTGGTAAAAAACAAACAGCTAATCGGTAAGGGCTGCGGACAAACCAGCCGGATCGATTCACTCAGGCAGGCAATTGAAAAAGCAAAGCAATTCAATTTTGATCTGAAAGGTGCAGTTATGGCCAGCGATGCCTTTTTTCCATTTGATGATTGTGTACGGATGGGGTATGAAGCAGGCATTACCGCCTTCATTCAGCCCGGCGGGTCAATAAGAGATAATGACTCGATAGAATATTGCAAAGCCAATAACCTGGCGATGGTAATAACCGGGATGCGGCATTTCAGACATTAAACCACCAAAGCCCCTAAAGGGGGCTTATGAATATTTTTGATTTTCATAAAACGATTCTTACAAGCTCTGCTGATTATTTGAAAAAACTCTCGGCATTCAACCCCCTTACTATTCACAAAAAAGGAACAAGGGCCAAAGCTCTTTTTGCATTGGCGCTGGTCTGTATCCTATGGGGTACTACCTGGCTGGCCAGCAAAGAAGGTGTAAAATATATACCCGATGCTTTACAGATGGCTGCCATCAGGCAATTGCTTGGCGGAACCTGTTATGTTGCTTTTTTTCTTTACAAACGAACAGCATTGCCAAAGGGGAAAGAATGGATCCCCATACTGGTATTAAGTTTTTTGAACTTCATGCTCAGCAATGGCTTGAGCACTCTTGCATTACAGTATAAAATATCCGCCGGACTTGGCGCTATCATTGGCGCCATCTTTCCATTGTGGATCGTAGTGATCGGCTTATTTACCTCCAAAGGAAGGATGCCTGTGCTTGCCATAACCGGTCTGTTGATGGGTTTTGCCGGAGTGTGTATTATTTTTTATGATCACCTGGATGAATTCCTTGACCCCACTTTCCGATGGGGTATTATCTTTTCTGTTATTGCTACATGGACATGGGCCATTGCCACATTATACACCAAGAAACAGGCATTGCATTTTAATCCTTATTTCAGTCTTGGGCTGCAAATGCTGATTAGCGGAGTAGTGTTGTATACTTTTTCCACTGTTACCGGAAGGGCTGTCAGCCTCAATGCCGTTCCCTGGCAATCATGGGCCTCTATCGGGCATCTTGTGGTCTTTGGTTCTTTGATCGCATTCATCTGTTATTTATATGCTCTTCAAAATCTGCCTACCGGCCAGGCTTCTATCTATGCATATATTAACCCCATGGTAGCAGTACTATGCGGCTGGATAATTTTTAATGAGAACATCAGCATGTATATTGTTATTGGCGGTTTGGTGACTTTATTGGGAGTATATCTTGTGAACAAAGCATTCAAAGTAACAGTGCCGCCACCGGAGCAACCGGAAACAGAAGGTGTTTAACCCGGAAAATGTCTTTTATCCATTCCTTCGTTATCTGCCTGTTCTTTTACATAAGGTATTTGAAAGTAAATTCTGCTTAAGAATTCTTCATATGCTTTCCGCCATCCGGCAAACCTTCTGTGAGTCCCTAGAAATGTGTTATCCCAGATGGTGATCATCAGCCCATTCACTGATCTGATAACTTCAAAATATTTCATCATTTCCTCCAATGCCTGCTGAGGGGTTTGCTTTTGCTCAAAAAATGAGTTGGCATCCATATAACAGAAGGGAAATAATTCAAGCCGGGTTTGCTCTTCTTTTTCCAGATCATACCAGTAAAAAAATGAAGCAACCGATGCCCGGAAGCCATTGATGCTTCCATAACCCATTGAATGATCGGAAAAAATTCCTGCATCCAGCAGTTGCCTGAAGATTTGGGGCAAAGTGAACCGGATATAATGCTGCCGGGAAGCCCTTGCTTTACACCGATTTCATATTGCAGCAGATCCATTTCTTTTTTTATAAGTGCGGGCCTGTCGCCGCTTTGCCAGGATGGATGCAATCCGGCTTCTAAATCCGGTTTCGGTGCTTTATGCCATTCCGGCATTTTTTCAAAGAAGCCCCTGATCTTTTCCGCGAACTCTTCTGTATGTGGTGAAATATTTTTATCATACTTGCCATTTTTTTCTGCAACAAGAATAAATACAATTCCCTGAAGATGATGATAGATGGTATGCAGAAACTTTATCCGGTCCAATGAATCATATGGATCAGGCAATAACCCATCCAATACTTCCTGTCTTTCTTTTATTTCCCAGGTATCATTCTTCAAAACTGACCTGATATTACCGGCCTTTGTTTTCCAGGTTGGTTTATGCAGGTAACAGAACATTTCATCAATATCATAAGTGGGAAGAAAGGTGAGTCGTGAGTGAAGGAAACTTCTTTTGCAATTCTTTCTTAAAGTTTTGCAGCCAGATATTTATTAAAGGCAGATGCAGGAAGTTTTCTTTGAATACCAGTGAATTTTCATGGGCATAGCGGCCATACATATCTTTTTTGTGTGGCAGGTATTCTTCATAGCGACTTAATAAATAGAAAGAAGCAGCAAAGATGTCAAATGGAAAATCGCCTTCCGTTTTAAAAAAGGCTTTGCTGTTATTTACTTCAAAGCATTCAATCCTTTGTTGGCTGATTTTTTTTCAAATAATAATGAATGTGGGCAAACCCAGAATTCATCTGGCATTATTCTTTGTGAACTGTAATTAATCTTCTGGTCACCGGAGTTTTTGTACTCTTCAATATTGGTTGTTAGTCTTAATTCACTAACCCCAATTTCTCCCTTGACGAAACCGGTGATGTATTGTAGTCTTGGGGTTATTGTATTGCTGAAGACAATCACAAAATGAAGATAACTATTGCTTGCCGTTTTTTTCATTCCACATTTGATTGAAAGACCTCTTCGGAAACTCCATCTTTCCACGATGTGCCGCCCAGCCTTTTACCAATGTATTCACCACCCAGTTCTTTGTTTTGCTGCCGGCCATGTTCATCCACTTGCGGCGCAGCATGCCCTGTTTCCACATTTTCCAGGCTATTCGTTCGCTGAATTTAATGTGTCCTTCTTCAACTGCCTCATGCCTGTTTTCTAAAAGCAATTCGTGAAGATTAATTTTAACGGCACATACTTCCGTACAATTACCGCAAAGCGAAGAGGCATAGCTCAGGTGTTTCCATTCTCCCAAATCCTTAAAATGAGGTGTAATGACAGAACCTATTGGGCCACTGTAAGTAGCGGCATAGGCATGACCTCCGATATTTTTATAAACCGGACATGCATTGAGGCATGCCCCACAACGGATGCAGTATAAGCTCTCCCGTTGCTTTTCATTCGCAAGAATATTTGTACGGCCATTATCCAGCAGGATCACATACATATCCTCAGGGCCATCAGTTTCGCCGGGCTGTTTTGGACCGGTAATGATAGTATTATATACAGTCACTTGTTGACCGGTTCCAAAGGTTGCCAGCAACGGCCAGAGCAAACCAAGATCGGTCATGGAAGGAATGACTTTTTCTATACCGGCAATAACGATATGTGTTTTGGGAAAAGAACAGCTTAACCTTGCATTACCCTCATTTTCTGTAACAGCTATTCCGCCCATATCAGCGATGATGAAGTTAGCTCCGGTCACTCCTATTTCAGCTTGCACATATTTTTCTCTTAATACTTTCCTTGCTGTTAAAGTAAGTTGCTGTGGTGTGGCTTTGGGGTCGGTGCCCAATTTCTCTGCAAAAAGTTTAGCCACGTCTTCCTTGCTCTTGTGCATGGCAGGTGTAACGATATGGTATGGTGGCTCGCCATCCAGTTGTTGAATGTATTCACCCAAATCAGTTTCTACACTTTCTATTCCTTGTTTCTCCAGAAAATCATTCAGGTGAATTTCTTCCGTCACCATGCTTTTGCTCTTCACCAGTGTTTTGCAATTCTTCTCTTCACAAATCTTCTGAATGGCAGCCAATGCCTGTTGTGCATCTACTGCCCAGATAACTTTTGCTCCTCTTTTTGTTATTGCTGCTTCAAAATTTTCAAGCTGCTTATCCAGTGTTTCAAGGGCTTTCCATTTGATGTTCTTTGCTTTTTCTCTTGCAAGATGCACATCAGTAAATTGCTCCTTCCCCTGAGGTACGACTGCGTTGTATTTCCCAATATTGAAATTGATCTTACGGCGGTGTTCTTTATCCGCAGATTTGATAGTGCTTTTGGCAATAAATGATGCTGCAGTCTCTTTCACGATGTTACTTTGTTTTTCTTCTGCTGCTCAGATTGAAGCCCGGCAATTTTATCCAACGTATTATAAAAATCCTCCCTATACTTTCTTATGATCGGTTCTTTCAAAAACTCGTAGAGGGGGACCTGTAATTTTTTTCCCAATGCACAGGCCGGATTACATGATCTTTCCCTAGGTTCATAATTCATCCTGTCATGATTACCTTTTTTTCTTTTAGAAATAATAATTGGGAAAAGATGGCAGCTGATAGGTTTTTTCCACGATATTACTCCGTCATAATAAGCCTGCTCAAAAGCACATTTAATGATACCGTTTTCATCTCTTTTACCATATACACATATTTCCTTATCATTTCCCAGCGTTGGCGTTACCCAGCCAAACTCTTTATTATAAATATACTTGCCCTTTTTTTCTATTTCCCGGATTGCCAGTTCTGTAAGATAAGGCTTTACCTTTTCATAGTTTTCCAAAACAATATCCAGTTCATCTTTATCCAGCGGGGCACCGGCATCACCTTCCTCGCAGCAGGCGCCTTTACATTTAGCCAGGTCGCAGACAAACTGCTTTTCCGCCACATCATCACTAATGAGAATATTATCAATTACTATCATTGGCCAAAGGTAGGCCATCATTTTCCTTTAACAAACATGTAACAGCTATTGTTGTGGAGAGCTTTTGGTCCAGGCATCTCGGGGATTATCACAACCAACCGTATGCAAAAAACAAGAATTCTCACCTTTCAAAGATTAGCGAAGGTCCTTTTCCAAATGTTATTTTGGGTACCGGTAGCCGGTTTAAGTTTACTGCTTATTTATAACACCTTACCTTATTTTTCCTTCAGCAAGAATTTTAGTTTTATAGAAGAAAGGAGTTTTCTTTTCAAAAGCAATTTGTACAATACATGCTTTTACCTGCATATCACTGCAGGTGCGTTGTGCATTCTTACAGCCCTTATCCAGTTTTCCAGATATATCCTGAAAAAGTCGAAAGCCATCCATCGCATTTCAGGCAAGATCTATGTTGCTGTTGTGCTTTTCCTGGGGGCGCCCACCGGCCTGTACATGTCATTCTTTGCCAAAGGCAGTTTTTGGTAAGAGCTTTATTCATGTTCATGGCAGGCTGGTGGTTTGTTACCACGCTGTATGGCCTTTCCACTATTCACAAAAGAAATGTACTGGCTCATAAGATCTGGATGATGCGCAGCTACTCCATGGCCATGACAGCTGTTACTTTCCGTGTTTATCACATTGTATTTTACCTGATGGACTGGGGACACCTGGAGAATTATGAATTATCTCTATGGATAAGTGTGATCGGCAACATGCTTTTTGCTGAATGGATCATTTACCGGCAGAGTAAGAATTATTTAAAATCTTTTGCAGTATAATTTTTTAAACGTATAGAACCACTCAAAATGAAATCAATCTTGTACGTAGGCGCCACGTTAATGATCGGCGCCAGTATTTATGAATTCGTTGACTACAACAATAACTATAACAAAAAAGAATTCAAAAACCTTTATGCTGAAAAAGAAATAACCCAACCGGTAGTAGAGAAAAAAAAAGCATCTGCAAACACAGAAAAGGTTGAAATCATTTCTGAGAACAAAACGATTGCTGCTGAAAAGCAAGTGACAGATAATTCCACAAAAGTTAACAGTAAAGAAGTAAAGACCAAAAAACATAATAAAAGAGTATTCAAGCCTGAATTATTCAGCCGTGGCGCTTTGGATGAAAAGTATTTTAAAGTAGAAATAAAAGCCGAAATACCTAAGACAAAACCTGAACCCTCAAAAACTGAAAATAAAGATCAGTAAAAGGCCCGCCTGCCTGCCCGTGCCGGTACGGACGGGAACGACTCAGGTCGGGCAGGCATACAGTAATCTGCTCCACCCCAGCGATTTTAAACATTGGGGTTTTTTACCTGCCTGCCGGCAAGGCAGGTTTCCATTTCAGCGTATTAATCAAATGCTGCAGGTCTTTCCGGAGAAAGTCATTTACGATATCCAACGAATCAGCATTAGGAGCAGCATCAAAATATAACGCCCCCCTGAGAAAATGTTTAGTGGTATCAGTAAGAAAAAACTGGTTGGCCGTTGCTGTGTTTCCACCAAGGTCATAATAAAGGCCACCATAGCCATTGGGTGTTTGCATAAGGCTGTCAGTAATACCTGTAGAAATATTAATATGTTGCTTAGTGGCCATCTTGTATGCATCATTCACCAGTGAATCGAATTTATTCTGTGTGCCAATTTCTTTATAACTGACATAGATCCTTCCGGAAAACTGTGGTATGTCAATATTGATCCACCAGTCGCCGGCTTTATCATCAAAAAAAGTAGAGTCTTTGATCACATTGGCATATACGGGGTATTCAAAAGTATAAGGGTAATCTGGCTTATTGAATAGCTGGTATTTTTTTTCAGGAAAGTCAATTTTGAAGTACCCTTTCTTCTTTCCGGCTGTGTAGGGACTGTTGCATGCAACAAGAAACAAGATACCCGCCTGCGCCAAGGCTACGGCGGGCAAGCAAAAAAAAGTATGAAAAAATCGTTTCATAGAGTTTTATAATTGAGGTTTGATGGTAACCTTTACCAGTTGTATGCGGTTATTGTCAGCCTGAAGAGCTGTAAATTCAAAATCGCCGCAGTTTATAGTGGCATTAACAGCGGGAAACTCTCCGGATAGCTCCAGCACCAGTTCGGCCAGTGATTCACTTTCTCCACTTACCATATCAAAAGTATTCACCGGCAGCTTCATGGTCTTGCACATATCATGCAGCATGGTTTTACCTTCAAAGATATAATTACTGTCATCCAGTTTGCGGTTACCGCTTTCTTCTTCATCAAACTCATCTTTAATATCACCGATCACTTCTTCCAGTATATCTTCCATAGTAATTATCCCGCTGGTACTGCCAAATTCATCCACCACCACAGCAAAGTGGATCCGCTTCTGTTGAAATTCTTTCAACAGGTCTTCAATGAGCTTTGTTTCAGGGACAAAATAAGGTTGTCGCATCAGGGCATGCCAGTCAAAACTATCGGCTTCATTCAGGTGTGGAATGACGTCCTTTGTGTTGATAATACCCACTACTTCATCAAGGCTTCCTTTATAAACCGGTAATCTTGAATAGTGGAGTTCCTCGATCTTTTTAATGAGTTCATTGAATGTAAAAGCATGATCAACTCCATTCACGTCCAGCCTGCTTCGCATGATCTGCTTTACTGAGATATTACCAAACTTCACAATGCCTTTCATAATGCTTTTTTCCTCAGGCGACGATTCTTCTTCCGGTTTGACGTCTATGGCCCGGTCGAGTTCCTGCATATTCATCGCTGTCGATCTTTCAGAGCCGGCTTTCTTACCAATATTATCTGCCAGTAAAATAATCCATTTGCTGATGCGCCTCAATGCCCAATGCAATGATCCGATGATAGAAGAGCATCCATAGGCAAAGCGGAGATTATTTTGTGTGGCCCAAACCTTGGGAAAGACCTGTCCGAAAAAAATAAGTATAATAGCGATGATCAGCACTTTGGCAAGCAGTACCAATGCATTTACCCTGTCGAAGGAGACCAACCGGTTTATCAGGTAATTGGAGAGTACAATGATGCATATGTTTATCAAAGTGCCTGCTATCAGTAGCGATGCATATACTTCTTTCGGCTCCTCCAGTAATTTAACGATCCGGCGAGCCCGCACATGTTGCTTTGTTTTCAGCATGCCCACATCTTTCCGGCTCAGTGAAAAAAAAGCCACCTCGGCTCCTGAGATAATAAAAGTGAGTGATAATAAAAGAGCCAGGGTGACACTTAGGAAGGTAACATCCTGCATAGAAGTTGCCAGAAAAACAGGAGAAAAAATACCGGAAATAAAAGCAATGGTTGTGTTACTTTCCAAACTATGGGTTTTTGTTATCAAAAAGGCAGGTCATAAGGCCCGCCTCTGCTAATGGAGCAAAGTTATTGTATTTAAGCTCAGGCCTAAAAGGGTAAACTCTCTGATGGATCTCCCATTGGCATATCACCTCCGCCCATTCCTTCTGCTCCGCCTTCGCCTGTTGATGGTTGGGTGCCTGCATCTGCTCTTTTATCAAGCATGATGAGATTGTCCCCTACTACTTCTGTAGCAAATTTGCGGTTGCCATCTTTATCGTCCCAACTGCGGGTGCGCAGCCGGCCTTCGATATACACAAGGCTGCTTTTGTGAAGATATTTCTGCGCCAGTTCGGCAAGCCCCCGCCAGAGCACAACAGTATGCCACTCGGTTTGCGATACCAGTTTGCCGCTGCGGTCTTTAAAAGTTTCTGTAGTGGCCAGGGGAAATTTAGCTACGGCAATATTTCCTTCGAGGTGCTGTACTTCCGGGTTTTTGCCCAGGTTGCCAATCAACATTACACGGTTTACGCCTCTCATATATTTATACTTTTGCCCGCCGGGATGACCTCCGGTCGGATGGGTTGAAGAAATCGACTTAAGGGCTTATATCTCTCTTAAAGTTAGTTTTTTTGTCCGGATACTTCCAAAAAATACTAATCACTCTACTGATTTAACATCAATGTGAATGTTATTTGCCTGTTTAAGGGTTGATAAACTGATTGATGAGCCGTGGAAAAGCGTATTTATTCAGCTTATGCTTCTCAACCAGGATAAAATCGCCGGGTGTTTTTTTTCTGATGCAAATCCTGATAAACTGACCGGTTATCAACTGGTGAGAAAGCAGTTGCTTAAATACTGGTGAAACAGAAATGATTTCTTCATTTTTACTAAGCTCTCCTTTTTTTATTGCCTGCTTCAAAATGCTTTTTATGCCCGTTTCCTTTTCTGTTTCGATCAAGGGAAACTCATACAAGTTATGCCAGATATCTTTTACTGTGCGCTGCCTGATGGCAAATGTGTTTTTGTATTCAAGTACCAGGTAATAAAACCATCTTTTTTTTATCCTGATCTTTTTTTCTTTTACAGGCAGTGCGTTGACCTTTTTCCTTGAAAAAGCCGAGCAGCACTTTTTAAAAACACATTTATCACAAAGCGGTGTCATAGGTTTACAAACCACAGCGCCAAAATCCATTATTGCCTGGTTATAAAGTCCGGGTCGTTTTTTATCCAGCAACTCATTTGCCAATAAAGTGAAATATTTTTTCCCTGCAGCAGAATCTATAGGTTTATTAACTCCAAATACTCTTGACAGCACCCGGAAAACATTTCCATCGACCACGGCATAAGGAAGATTGAAGGCAAAAGATGAAATGGCTGCAGAAGTATAAGGTCCTATGCCCTTCAATGATTTTATTGTTTCATAGATTTCCGGGAACTTTCCTTTCAGTTCTTTTGATATATACCTGGCAGTCGCAATAAGATTACGGCAACGGGAATAATATCCGAGTCCCTCCCATAATTTAAAAACCCTTGATTCCGGCGCTTTGGCCAGTTTATGTATGTCAGGAAAGATTTTAATAAATTTATTATAGTAGTTTAAGCCTTGCTCTACTCTTGTTTGCTGCAGAATGATCTCACTGAGCCAGATCTTATAAGGATCCTTTTCTCCTTTCCATGGCATTTGCCGGTTGTTTTGCTCCCGGTTCCACTTCAAAAGAAGTGGGGCAAACTGCTTTTTTAAGGCTGAAAGCTGGCTTTTTTCCATAATAAACTGATCCGTAAATCCAAATATCTGCCATTTTCGATAGGCAGGTGCATATCGGGTTAAAAAAATTATCCCTATTTAGTTGAATATCATATTATTTTATCATAAATTGGCATCACTAAAACCTACAACAATGAGAAAGGCCGACCTGGTAAATCAGATTTTTGAGAAAACAGGCATACCCAAGGTTGATGTGCTTGTTACTCTTGAAACTATGTTCAAGGAAGTAAAAGACACCCTTGCTGGTGGCGAAAACATTTATATCCGTGGCTTTGGCAGCTTCATAACAAAAAAGAGAGCTGCGAAAATTGGCCGCAATATCAAGAAGAATATTGCAGTGCATATCCCCGAACATTATATACCTGCTTTCAAACCGGCAAAAGAATTCGTTGCCGAAGTAAAAAAATTGAAAGCCCAAGCCTGATGCAGGCCCCGGAGAAGATGCGGAATAAGCAGATTTTTCATAGCTACATTGCTCTATAATATAGTTCAAGACTTCAGAGGTTTTGATGTTACTTTTGCTGCCTAAACATATTTTCAGTGAAGAAACAGCAATGGATTACAGCGGGAATTGGAATCACACTTGTTGCGTTGGTCTTACTATTTGGGAAAATAGTTCCTGCAAAAAATCAGGTTAAGCTTTCCGGGTCAACTCAAAATAATACAACCGACAACACAACTGCTTCCACTGTTACTATAGATACCATTCTTGTTTTGGCAAAAAAACAACTGAGTCCTGAGCAGGTTATGAGAATAAATACCCTTGAGCACAGTATTTCAAGGGGAGCAGTACAAGACCAACAACTTCATATTTATCATCAATTAGCTCGTTTCTGGTTCGATTCGGCAAGGGTATTTGAGCCTTTTGCCTGGTACGAAGCAGAGGCTGCCAGATTGGAAAATTCCGAAAAAAGCCTCACCTTTGCCGCCCAACTGTTTTTAGATAATCTGCAGGTAGATGAAGTAGGACAAAGAAGGCAGTGGAAAGCCTTGCAAGCCAAGGATTTGTTTGAAAGATCTTTGAAGATCAACCCCAAAAATGATTCGGCCAAAGTCGGTCTTGGGGCCTGTTATCTGTTTGGAGGTATTTCAGCCACGCCGATGGAAGGTATTATGAAGATCAGGGAAGTAGTGGAAAAAGACAGTACCAACATCTATGCTCAGCTTATGTTGGCAAGAGGTTCCGTGATGTCGGGGCAATATGACAAAGCTGTTGCCCGTTTAGAAACAGTGGTCAGGCTGCAACCAAAAAACATTGATGGCATATTGATGTTGGCTGATGTGTATGAAAGAATGGGTAATAAATCAAACGCCATAATCTGGTACAATAAAAGCCTCTCTTTGGTACAACAGGTTGATCTGAAAAAAGAAATTGAAAAAAGGATCGGGGAACTGCGCAAGTGACCCTTTACTGAAATAGTTTAAAAATTATTATTAAACAGATTAAAAAATTATTTGAACATGCCTTGTGGTAAAAAAAGAAAGCGTCATAAGATTGCGACGCACAAACGTAAAAAAAGACTGAGAAAGAACCGTCATAAGAAGAGGAACAAATAGTCTGGAGTCACTAGTCAGTAGTCGGGAGTCAGTTAAAACATAATGCAATAACCTTCTGACTAACGACTATCGACTCAAGACTGAACTTTCCAGTCCGCCGGTTGTTCGCCGTATGAGTTTGCAGCCATATATTTCAGCAGCAAAATATCCTTCTATACAACCCCGCATTCATACGGATCTCTGCAACTGGTGTTTTACAGCACAAAGCTGATTCATTTATGTAAGCTGTAATGAACAAAGAACTGATCATCAATTCAGCGCCACAGGGTGTGGAAATTGCCCTGCTGGAAGATAAAAAGCTGGTAGAACTGCATAGCGAAAAAAGCGATGTCCGTTTTGCCGTGGGTGATCTTTATCTGGGTAAAGTAAAAAAACTGATCCCGGGATTGAATGCTGCTTTTGTGTATGTGGGCTTTGAAAAAGATGCCTTCCTTCATTATACTGATCTGAGTCCTTATGCCAAATCATTGCTCAAGTTCACAAACATGTGCATGAATGACAAGAGTGACCAAGGGCTTGACTTTTCCAGGTTTACCATCGAACCGGAGATCATCAAAACAGGAAAGATCAATGAGGTTTTGTCAGGCAAACCAAATATTCTCGTTCAGATTCTGAAAGAGCCCATAGCTGCAAAAGGCCCGAGGCTTAGCTGTGAAATATCATTACCGGGCCGCTTTGTAGTACTCACTCCCTTTAATGATATTGTCGCAGTTTCAAGAAAAATACATTCCTCCGAGGAGCGAAAAAGGCTGCAGAAAATTGTGGAGGCCATCAAGGCAAAAAATTTCGGAGTAATTGTTCGTACAGCGGCCGAAGGAAAAAATACGGCAGAACTGCACGAAGACCTGTCAGCGTTGGTGGAAATGTGGAAGACGATCATGCAAAACCTGAAAGGTGTAACAGCTCCCACAAGAATATTAAGCGAACAAACCAAGACCACCAGTATTCTCCGGGACCTTTTAAATGAAGACTTTAATAAGATCGTTGTAAACGACAGAACTATTTTCAGCGACACGAAAAGTTATATACAGCGCATTGCTCCTGAAAAAGAAGATATTGTTTCTTTTTATCAGAATGGGTCGCCCATCTTTGACTCGTTTGGAATCACCAAACAGGTGAAATCATCTTTTGGCAAAACAGTTAATCTTGATAGCGGCGCTTATCTCATTATTGAACATACCGAAGCCCTGCATGTGATAGATGTGAACAGCGGATATAAAAGCGTAAGCAATAACCAGGAGCAAAATGCACTGGAGACCAACCTGGAGGCAGCAGTAGAAATTGCCCGTCAGCTAAGGCTGCGTGACCTGGGAGGCATCATCGTCGTTGATTTCATTGATATGAAACTGCCGGACAACAAACGAAAGCTGATGGAAAAAATGGAAGAGTATATGGCGCCCGACAGGGCCAAACATGCGGTGCTTCCCATTTCCAAATTCGGCATCATGCAGATAACCCGCCAACGGATGAAGCCTGAAGTGAACATCAACACCCAGGAAGCATGCCCCAGTTGCAATGGCACAGGAAAAATCTCTTCCACCTTATTACTGGAAGATGAAATTGAAAAGAACCTAAGTTACCTAATCACTCATAAAAACGAGAACCTGAAACTCGTTGTACATCCTATTTTATTCGCCTACTTAACCAAGGGTTGGCCGTGGAAAACAAAAATGGCCGGGTGGAAAAAGAAATTCGGCCAAAAGACAAGACTGGAGCAGGACAGCAATTACCATCTTACGGAATACCGGTTTTTTGACCAGCATGATGAGGAGATAAAACTCTGATATTTTCCCCGGCAACATTGAGAAATAAAAAAGGGTTCAGGCGCCAAACCTGAACCCTTCCTTTTAAAAAAAATTTCTTTTATAGCTTTTTCAGTACCAAGTTAAAGAATCCCTGATCGCCGTAAGGCGGGGCTGTAAGGCGGATTCTGAGTCTTATATCACCTGTGCATGAAAATACAAAGCCGGTGGAAACTCCCGGTCCTGTATTAGTTGTATAACCACAACAGGTATAGTTGGCAAAATTCTGACCTGCTGCAACAGTGGCGGAGCCGGTTGCCGGATTAATGCTTACCGTTAAAGGTCCGGTTGCCACTCCATAAATAGGATTGGGCCAAACCTGGTTCAGGTTAAGCTCATTGGGGCCTGCACCGGCAACTACCTGCACAATATCACCGGGGCTCCAGTCGACCCATTCATCAACTACAACCCGGAAAGAACCGGTCATACCTCCTGTATAAGGACAAATAACCGTTGCTTCCCAGGTCATTTTTGCGTTGTAATTCGGGTTGCCGTACATACTGCTGTTCATATTAGTAATATCATGCAGTTGGCCATCCTTACTTTTAACTTCGTTATACAAAGTATAGGTTTCACCTGGTACCAGGCCGGTGGGCGGAATACCCAGCGCCGTTGCTATTTCAGTGGCGCTTACTTCTAATTTCGTATCGCCGCTGTAGGCAAAACTTTTTACACGTCTCCAGACTGTTTTATTGGTTGTAGCGAGGCCCTTGCTAACATAAACCCTGATTGAATCAACCGGTGCACCGTATTCTTTTACGGTTATATCTACTTTTGACCCTGCGAGGTTGGAATAATCAATGGTATTTTTGCCCTGGGTAAGAAGGGTGACATAAGAGCCTACTCCCTGTGACTCAAAATCTCCGTTCACATCTACCTTTTTACATCCAACCAGATAAAAAGCAGAAAGGGCTGCTATAATTATTAATATACGTTTCATAAGTTTCTTTTTTTATCTTATTAGAAATTATTAATTATTTGCGTGAATTGGGCGGATGTTTATCCCAGAAAACCTGCACACCCACATTCGCTTTTTGTGTAGCATTTATATTTCTGTTTACAAATACCGAAGGGTATAAGTGTGAATTGATAAAAATGCCGGGATCGGGTTCTCCCACTACCAACTGCATGTTAGCCGGTTTATTGGTTCTGCGATACATATTATAAGCATCCGATCCATTACCCCATAATGCGATATAATATTCCTTCATGAGGATATTCAGTTTGGCATCTGTTGTTGCGGCTGCATCATAAGCGGATAAAACTTTGTTCACATAAGCATTTATTCTTGTGGCATCCGGAACGAGAGCCGGGTTGATGGCGGGTGAATGAGTGATTATACCGGGAAAGTTTATCACTTTGCTGATGGATTTGCGAATACCGCTTTCCATCCTGGTCCGGGCATTGGCTGCATTGTTATTTAAAACAAGCTCATATTCGGCCAGCAGAAATTCTGTAAAGTTTGAAAGCCAGATAGGTTGTATGCCGGCTCCCTGCGAACCGAAGTCCACGGCAACTCTGGCTCCTTCGGATCCGTCAAACCGGCCTCCAAAGGGGTAAACACCTACGGTTGTTCGCAACTGGCCATCTGGCGGAATACCGCTGTCATCGCCATGATCTCTTCCCCAATATCCGCTTATTAGGAGGCAAAAGGGCATATCATTAGTGCCCCCGATATAAGGATTGGGTATCCCCGTTGTATAATGGCCCGGGTATGCCTGTCCATAACAGTTGATTGTATTGGGATTAACATTAGCATAGTTTGTTTGCTGACGGTATAAATAATACCGGGTGCGGGGATCGTTTGAAGTACCCACTCCTTTTTCCTGGATCAAAGAAAACATAAAATAAGTGCCCATATAATCGCCCGCGCCGGTCGAAGTATGATTTCCGTTATACCTTGGATGACGGCTATTGGGGTTGGAACTTTTCTTGGAATACTTGAATTCAAAATCCTCGGCATCTGTATCCAGCAAATCACCCCCGGTTAATATGGTTTCAATCTGCGTTTTTGATGTTGCAGGATTTACCATTCTGATATTCAAATAGGCCCGCATCTTTAATGCCTTAGCCAATGTGGCCCACCGTGCTGCACTTCCGCCATAAAATAAATCTTGCACACCCGGTGAAGAAGCTGATGTTTTTGCCAAATCTGCAATAGCCTGATCCAGCAATCCGATAGCAGCAGCATACACCTGGTTGCCGGGATCGGCCTTGGGGTTTAAATTTTGAGTGCCTTGGTTGGCATCCGTATAAGGAACATCGCCAAACATATCTACCAGCGTCATAAACGTATAGGCTTTCATTATTTTAGCCATGCCAACATGTATGAATTTCTTCTCACCTTCTGCCAGGGGTATTAATGCATTGCAATGCTTGATAATACCCGTATAAGCCGTGGTCCAGATGCCATCATAACTTTGCGGCTGATAAGCATTGTCATACCGGGGGCCAAACATGTGGAGCATCCTTGTCAGTTCCATGCCAAAAACTGATGCTGAGTTGAAAAACCCGGCAAAACTCAGTTGGGCCTGTGTAAGGTATAAATCGGTGCTCGCTGTTTCAGGTGTGGGACTGTTCGGATTGTTGAGATACCTGTCCAGTTTTTTCTGACAGCCCGCTATCAGAACACCGGCAGCGATTATTATTAATAATTTCTTTTTCATAATTATCTTGTTTGGGTTTGTGTGTTTAATTAAAATGTTACCCTTAAACTGGCTCCAATACGCTTTGAGGTGGGTCCTGCCAGGTATTCAAGCCCCCTAACATTACTCACACCAAGACTTGAAACTTCCGGATCGAAATTGGTGTATTTCGGAAAGTTGGGTGCGTTATACCAAAGATTCTGGCCGGATACCGTTACTGAAACTGAACCGAAAGGCGTTTTCTTAATCAATTTTGCCGGCACTGAATAAGATAATGATGCTTCCCGGAGTCTGAAAACTGTTGCATCATAGGTTATCAAATCCTGCAGGGAAAAGAATCCGCTGTAATTATTAAAATAAGCCTGGCTGGCGCTGATTTGAACAGTATTCGGCTTGTTGTTGGCCTGCACACCCGGCAATATAATAGGAAGAAGCCTGTCAAAATCAGTATCCTTTGTTAATCCGCGGCCTACGAGGGTTCCGGGAGTATAAGCAAGCATATCGCCGCCTTGTGTCCAGTCCCATTGCATGCGGAATGATAAGCCCTTCCATTCAAGAGTGCTGATAGCGCTTAGTTTAAAGTCGGGGGTTGGATCGCCAATAATGCCGATTTCTGTAGATGCAACGTAATCTCCACCCGGGCTTACCAGTCTTTCACCCACCAATGGATTACCGGTGGGAAGCCCGGTTTTGGGATCAATTTTTACCACATAATTAGCCTGAATAACTCCTAATGGCTGGCCGTTTATGGCAAATAATCCTTCATTGGAGAAACCGTCAATCACAATTTGTTTAATATCATCGGGAAGACCGGAAACAAGGCTTCTGTTGAGTGTGAAATTTCCATCGAGTTGCCATCTCAAGTCTTTGTTTCTCAATGCAGTAACACCCAATCCTATTTCAACCCCCCTGTTCCTTACATTTCCTGCATTGATGGCCTGAACAGTGTATCCGCTCGCAGGATCCAGATCCCTGTCAAGAATCTGATCTTTAGAAAGCCTCCGGTAGAAAGTAAAATCAAGGTTCACCCTGTTGTCAATAAATTTACCTTCAATACCTACTTCTATTTCGCTCACCAATTCGGGCTTCAGGTTTGGGTTGGGTAAGCGATTAGAGATACTGTTTGAATTGATTATATTATTTGCCCTGTCTTCAAACACATTCGTTGAAATGGACAGAACGGGTCTCGTACGGTAAGGCGAACCGAAATTGGCGCTGGTAGCATAACCGGCCCTTAGTTTCAGGTAGTTGACCCATTTGTTCCCCTTCAAACCATCGTATGCAGAAGTCGGGATAAAGGAAATACTTGCGCCAGGATAAACCAGGCTGCGGTTTTCCTTTTCAAGATTTGATGTCCAACTGTTGCGGCCGCCAAGAGTTAAATAAGCATATTCCTTATAAGCAATTGTACCCTGGGCAAATATTCCAAGCGATAATTCACTCACTTTAAAATCCAAATCCCCGCCTCCTTCATCAAAATTATCGTGAACGATAAAATTAGAATGATCAAACAGGCCATACACCAGCTGCTGTGTGCTTCTCTGGCCATCCTGCCTGTATTGACGTTCCTGTGAATTGCCGCCCGCATCCACATTCACTCTCCAGTTAGCGTTAAGGGTTTTCGACCAATCCATGAGGAAGGAATGATCCCAAATGGTATTGCGGCCATTGACGGTGCGGTGAATACCCCTGCGGTAGATCAGATCGGCGCCCACCGTGCCCCCTTTGTTTTGCGAAAGGAAATTAAAGTCGTTGTAAAAATCATAACCCACCCTGTAGGTAAGGTTCATGTTTTTCAAAACAGGATAAACCAGTTTGAGGTTTCCGTAAATCCGGTTGATCTTTTGCCCGGTAAAACTGTTGGCAACTGTCCAGCGGGGGTTTTGAATATCATTACTGCCGCGGTAATAAACCGAGGAACGATCCAGCGGGTTTTCCCATGGCAGATAATTATTGCCGTCTTCCGGACCGCCCATCAGGTTTACAGCACGGGGAGTATAAATTAGATTTCCAAAAACAGAAGACACCGATGGATTACTTCCAAAACTGGTTGAAACGGGAGGCGTTTTATAATCCGTCAATGCATAATTGAAAGAGCCGCCCAATATTAATTTATTGGACAGTTTTACATTTCCGCCCATACTGAAATTATTCTTATACACTTTATTGCCTGGGGTAAAGCCCTGGTCGTCCATATATGAATAACTGGCATTAAAGTTTCCGTAGGAACCGCCGGTTTGAATACCAACAGAAGTGGTTTTCATCAGACCCTGCCTGAAAAATCTTTCCACGCTGTTGTATGGCTTGTATTCATATATCAAATCATTGCTGGCTCCCGGGGTTTGGTTAAACTGCGGGAAAGCCACATGCAGCGCTGTCCTATCATAAGGATGTGCAACTTTTAAAGGAGGATCTGTGAACTTAGCGCCCCAATTGCTGAAGAATACCAGGCCCACACTCTGATCAAATCCGCCGCCATAAGAATCCTGATAGTCGGGCAGGTTAGCCACTTTGTTATAGAAAAAAGATTGGGAAACTGAAACCTCTGTTTTATTATTTATTTTTTTGGTGGAGCCTGCTTTTGTGGTAATCAAAATCACACCATTGCGGCCCTGCTCACCATACAGTGTGGTGGCGCTCAGGCCCTTTAATACGCTGATGTTCTCAATATTATTCGGGTCCAGGTCTAAAAACCGGCTGGAGGTGGTGTTGCCATAAACAAAACTTGCTTGTGGACTGGTAGACGCATCAAACGGTACGCCATCTACAATAAATAAAGGAGTGGAACTGCCGGTAATGGTGCTGACTCCGCGAATGGTAATATTGGTACCGCTGCCTGAAATACCGCTGGTGTTAAGAATATCAACACCGGGCGCTTTACCATTCAGCAACCTTACTACATCCGATTCGGGTCTTAGTTCCAATGCTTTTGCGTCCACCGTGGCAACAGCGTAGCCAAGGGCTTTTTTCTCCCTCTTGATACCATAGGAAGTGACCACTACTTCAGATATGGTTTCTGCTGAGGCAGTCATGGAGACTTTTGATGCAGCAGATGCAGCTACTTCCTGACGTAAAAAACCAACACTTGAAAATACAAGCGTTGCGTTTTTTTTCACTGTCAGATTGAAACTTCCATCATTTGCCGTTGCGGTGCCATTTCTGGCATTACCTTTTTCGGTAATAGACACTCCGGAAACAGGTTTTCCTTGATCATCGGTAACTTTTCCGGATACTTCAACGGTTTGTGAAAAAACCGTTTGTGCAAGCAGGAAAAATAATCCCGCAAGCATTAGCTTCAGTTGTTTTCTCATAAATCAGTGTGTGTTGTTAAAAAGTATATAAAGTAAACTTTCAGTAATAAAGATAAGGAAATCTTTCAAAATGCTGCACTGCCAGTAAAATTGATTTACATCAACTAATGTGTGTTAGGGGTTTATAAAAAAACCACCCCAGTTGCAATGGCACAGGAAAAATCTCTTCCACCTTATTACTGGAAGATGAAATTGAAAAGAACCTAAGTTACCTAATCACTCATAAAAACGAGAACCTGAAACTCCTTGTACATCCTATTTTATTCGCCTACTTAACCAAGGGTTGGCCGTGGAAAACAAAAATGGCCGGATGGAAAAAGAAATTCGGGAAACATACTGTTGGAAAAAAATAACAGCATGCCCGCCAGCAGGCAAAAAATTTTTCTCATGTGATTTTTTTGAAAGATTAAGAAATTTTTAGACGTTCTCTATAATAAACAGAAAAGCCATGCTAAATGCTTTATGGCTTCTGAAATTGATCTAAGACAATATTTTTATTTATTAACTTCTGTCCCGGCTACCGGCATATATCATGATGTATTGAATAAGAGTCACTACTGCCGCCAAAGCCGCCACAACATAGGTGGTGGCAGCCCACTTCAGAGCATCCTTAGCCTTGGGGTATTCCTGGCTATTGGTAACGTTGGTATTATTCAGCCATGCCAGGGCTCTTTTACTGGCGTCAAATTCTACCGGAAGGGTGATAAGCGTGAAAAGCACCGTAATGCTCATTATTATAATGCCGATCAGTAAAACAGTGGCATTTTGCGATGTAGCAAGGATAATAATCCCCGCCAGCAATATCCAGTTGACAAGCATAGAGCTCATCTGCACCGCCGGCACCAGTTTACTCCTCAGCATAAGGGGAGCATAAGATGTGGCATGCTGTACGGCATGTCCGCATTCATGCGCCGCCACCGCGGCGGCTGAAATACTCCTGCCTTCATATACTTCCGGACTAAGGTTCACTGTTTTGTTTACAGGATTATAATGGTCCGACAAAAAACCCTGCGCTGAAGTTACCTTAACATCATAAATACCATTTTCCCGCAACATTTTTTCGGCTATTTCCCGCCCCGACATACGATTGGCCAGCAGTATTTTACTGTACCGGGTAAACTTACTTTTAAGGATGGCCGAAACCAGAAAACTGATGCCTAAAAATATCATGGAGACGACCCAAATTTCAGTTGTCATGTTTAAAAATTTTAGTCTTTTGAACCCTTGAATTACAACAAATTTACGACCATTAGGAATAAACTGATCTTCCCTGCCTTGTTGGCATTTTTCAAGCTGGGATTTTCTTTTACTCCCAAAATTAAACTTTCAGTCACTTTCTCAAAACGATATTATTTGTTAAATTTTCAATAATTTAAAAATAATAAATAATATATACCGCGAAAAAGCAAAACTCAAATTGCTCCCAAAACTTATGCACAGGGCCAAAAATTTATTTTGAAATGTGAGGCATTGTTGTAATTTAGCAACAGAATTTAATGGGTTAGTAAGTAAGGGGGTCAATCGAAAGATTGGCCCTTTTTACATTTAAAAAACTGATCAAACAAGTATCTTAAACTTTCTCATTTTCTTTTTTCTTTTTTGCATAAAAATTTATTGATAAAAGTGATCTCAGAAGGTCATTGTTCAAACATTTTAACTAACAGCCTTTAATCGTTTATCTTTATTATGTATGAGTAAAACGAAAACAGCTTTTTTTTGCCAGAATTGCGGATATGAAAGTGTAAAATGGATCGGTCAATGCCCTTCATGCAGCCAGTGGAACACTTTTGTGGAAGAATTAATTCAAAAAGACAATTCAAAAAAAAACGGATGGCATGATTACAATTCAGAAAAAAGAATTAACCGAACTGTCACGTTAAATGAAATAAAAAGCTCCGAAGAAAAAAGAATTTCAACAACGGATGCCGAATTGAACAGGGTATTGGGAGGTGGAATTGTTCCCGGAAGTTTGGTATTAATAGCCGGTGAACCTGGCATAGGTAAATCAACATTGTTTTTACAAAATGGTTTATGGCTGAAAGACATAACAGTGCTTTATATCAGTGGCGAAGAAAGTGAACAGCAGATCAAGATGAGAGCTGACAGATTGGGACTGAAAAATGATAACTTCTATTTACTTACCGAAACATCCACTCAAATCATCTTCCAGGAAATAAAAAAATTAAAACCTCAACTAGTTATTGTTGATTCCATACAAACTCTTCAAACATCTTTGATTGATTCCTCACCCGGCAGTGTATCTCAAATAAGAGAATGTGCAGCCGAATTTCAGCGTTTTGCCAAAGAGACTAATACGCCGGTTTTCCTTATTGGCCATATTACCAAAGATGGCAGTATTGCCGGACCGAAAATACTAGAGCACATGGTTGACACGGTACTTCAGTTTGAAGGCGACCGCCACTATGCTTATCGCATTCTCAGAACCCTGAAGAACCGTTTTGGCAGTACTGCTGAATTGGGTATTTATGAAATGACAGATCAAGGAATGAGAGGAGTATCCAATCCAAGTGAGATATTGATCACACAAAAGGAAGAACAACTTAGCGGAATTGCAATAGCAGCTACCATTGAAGGAATAAGACCGTTATTGATCGAAGTGCAGGCATTGGCGACACAATCCGTGTACGGAACACCTCAGCGAACTGTGAGCGGATTTGATTTAAGACGTTTACAATTACTGTTAGCGGTGCTGGAGAAAAGAGGTGGCTTTCATTTCGGGATGAAAGATGTGTTCCTCAATATCGCCGGTGGAATAAAAGTTGAAGACCCTTCTATTGATCTTGCCGTACTCTGCGCCCTGCTTTCTTCTTATGAAGATGTTCCGGTACCAAAACAAATTTGTTTTGCCGGTGAAGTGGGTCTCAGTGGAGAAATAAGAGCTGTAAACAGGATTGAACAAAGAATTGCTGAAGCTGAAAAGCTTGGCTTTAAAAAAATCATTGTATCAAAGTATAACCTGCCTGCCGGCAGGCACGGCCAGAAAGGATTGGCAAAACAAAAATATGGAATTGAAGTAGTAACAATGGGGCAGGTAGAAGAAGTTTACCGTTATCTTTTTTTATGATTCGATTAAAAGAAATAAAAGAATCTGTTCTCCATCTTCTTTTTCCGCATATTTGTGCCGGGTGTGGAAATGATATATTGAGCACTGACACAGTTCTGTGCATGAAATGCATTGACGCCATGCCCGAAACAAATTTTGAACTGCACCCCAATAATCCTGTTGAAAAAACATTTTGGGGCAAGCTACCGCTGATCAGCGGTACAGCACAATTCTATTTCACCAAAGAATCGCTGATGCAACACCTGATGCACCAATTTAAATACAAAGGCAACAGGGAACTCGGTCTGCAATTAGGGAAAATAATGGGTGATCAGATCAACCGGTCAGGTCGTTTTGATGATATACAGGCATTAATTCCTCTTCCTCTCTTTCCTGCCAAAGAAAAAAGAAGAGGATATAACCAGGCTACCATTGTATGCCAGGGAATGGCTGAAAGCATGAAAGTTCCTGTACTTGATAAAGTGATCATTCGTCCACAGCATACCGAGACACAAACCAGGAAGGGGAGGATAGAACGATGGAAGAACATGGAGGGCAAATTCATTCTTAATAATCCGGAAATAATAGAAAATAAACATGTGTTGTTAGTTGATGATGTGGTAACAACCGGCGCCACGCTGGAATCCTGTGGAAACGAACTATTACAAGCAGAAAATGTAAAGCTTAGCGTGGCCACTCTTTGCATAGCCTCTCGCTAATCTCGAATAGTTAAGCTATTTTTGATATTAATGAAGACCCTTGGAATATTTTTCTGTTTGCAATCCCTCTTCTTTTTTCCTGCAAAAAAGATTCCTTTATCACATCCCCCGATGCCAGGGTAACAATCACTGCCGACACACTTAAGTACGACACAATTTTTGTTACCGCTGGTTCCACTTACAAGACATTTAAAATTATCAATGAGAATAATCAGAAGCTTCGCCTTTCCTCTCTTAAACTTATGGGCGGTTTATCTTCATCCTATAAAATGAATGTGAACGGAGTGGCAGGGGCTCAGTTCAATAATTTGGAAATAAATGCAAATGATAGCCTCTATGTTTTTGTTCAGGTGAATATAGCCCCCACAGCTGGAAGTCTTCCCTTTATAATTCGTGACAGTATCCAGGTAAGTTATAATGGAAATAACAGAAAAGTACAATTGGAAGCATGGGGACAGAATGCCAACTTTTTCAGAGATAAAGTTGTTACAGCCAATGAAACCTGGAATAATAATTTACCTTATGTCATTCTTGGTTCATTAACAGTGAATGCCAATCAAACACTGACCATCAACAAAGGCTGTCGTATCCATGCACATGCTGATGCGCCAATTATCGTAAACGGAACTTTATTGGTGAATGGACTAAAGAATGCTCTCGACAGGGTTTATTTTATCGGTGACCGACTTGACGACCCATATAAAGATTTTCCCTCCAGCTGGCCTGGTATTTTTTTCCTAGGCACGCCAAAAGATAATGTTTTTAATTATGCCGTGATTAAAAACGCTTATCAGGCTTTTGGTCTGCAGAACCCCTCACCCAATGCCAATCCGAAAACCACACTTAATGAATGTGTGATTGATAATGCTTATGATTCAGGAATTATTTCACTAAATTCAAGTGTAAGAGCAAGGAATTGCCTTATCAGCAATTGCGGAAAAAATCTTTTTCTTGTCAAAGGTGGCGATTACCAGTTCACACATTGTACGGTTGTGACCTATGCAAACCGTTTAATTGAACATAAAGATCCGGTATTAGTGGTAAGTAATTTTGTAACTGTAAATAATAACCCGGTGACTGCAAACCTGAATGCTGTTTTCCGCAACTGTATTTTCTGGGGTGAAAATGGTTTAGTGGACAATGAAGTAGTAGTAGCGAAAAGCGGCAATACCACATTCAATGTAAACTTCGATTACAATCTCTGGAAAGTACAAACCACACCTTCTAAATATTACCAGCAACCAGATCATTAACAATCAGGCATCATTGTTTGACAGCATTAATACCTATAAGAATTATTATGACTTTGGTCTTAAGGCTGCATCACCGGCTATTAATAAAGGAATTAATGCCGGGGTAACCATTGATTTAGATGGTAAACCAAGACCTGTTGGCCTGCCCGACCTCGGCTGCTTTGAAAAACAATAAATGGCCCCCTTTAAATCTCCCCCTTAAGGGGGAGACTTGCTAACACAGAGACCTAAAATTTGTATTTTTTCAATTACTTCTGAATAAACTTTTTGTTCTTAGTTTTGTTTATTATTTAAATAAAAGATCATGAAAGCATTATTCTTTACACTGCTATTAGCTGCCTCATTAACCGGTGATTCTATTTACGATTTCAAAGTGCCAGGACTTGATGGCAGCAATGACATAAATTTTGCCGATTTTAAAGACAAAAAGATAATAATCGTAAATACAGCTTCTCAGTGTGGCAACACGCCGCAGTATAAAGACCTGGAGACCTTGTATGAAAAATATAAAGATAAACTGGTGATTGTTGGTTTCCCGGCCAACAACTTTGGTGCACAGGAGCCTGGTACCAACGCTGAGATAAAAGAATTCTGCACAAAGAACTATGGCGTCACTTTTCCTATGGCAGAAAAAATTTCCGTAAAAGGAGATGATATTCATCCTTTGTTCAAATACCTAGTTGATCAATCAAAAGAAATGGCGAAGAAAGAACCGGGGATAACCTCAAAGGACATGGCACGGAAACGGTTTCTGCAGGATCCTGTCATCTGGAACTTCACCAAGTTTCTCCTCGATGAAAAAGGAAGCCTAATCGCCGTGTTTCATCATAAAGTGAGCCCGATGAGTGAAGAGATGTTGAAATATATCAACTAATCGTATAAAGATTATTATTGAAAAAGCGATGCTGACAGAAAGCGTCGCTTTTTTCTTGTTCAGAAGATTTATTTTCGCCGTCCATGCAATTTGCAGACATCATAGGTCAACGGGAAGTAAAAAAACAATTAGTTGAACTGGTACAGCATAACCGGCTAAGCCATGCTTTGTTGTTTATTGGAAAAGAAGGAAGTGGCGCATTGCCCACCGCTCTGGCCTTTGCCCAATACGTCGTCTGCGAAAAAATGAATGGGAAGAATACAGCTATTCAGGCAGGGCCTTCTTTATTCGGAGAGGAACCTCCCCCTCTCTTTAAGGAGAGGGAGCCGGGGGGTGAGGTTGACAGCTGCGGCATCTGCTCCGCCTGCACTAAAGCAGCCCAACTCGTCCATCCCGATATTCATTTCTCCTATCCCACTGTTACAAGAAAAGCCGGAGAAAAACCAATAGCCACCGATTTCATTGCCGAATGGAGAGAGTTCATCAAACTGAACCCTTACGGCAATTTATTTGACTGGATAGAAGCCATCAAAGAAAAAGAAAACAGTCAGGGAAAAATAACGGCAAGGGAGTGTGATGATATCATCCGCAAGCTAAGTTTGAAAAGTTTTGGGGGCGAATACAAGATCCTCATTATGTGGATGCCGGAGGAGCTGGATAAAGAAGGAAATAAGCTGTTGAAAATAATTGAAGAACCGCCGCCCAATACTTTATTTATTTTGGTTTCAGAAAATGAAGAACAGGTCCTTCCCACCATTGTCAGCCGTTGCCAGCTGATAAAAATACCGGCGCTGGAAACAAAGGAAATTGAAGAAGCGCTTATCGGTCGTAATAAAACAGAAGCAGCGATAGCAAGACAGGTAGCCAGTGTAAGTGAAGGCAATTACCATGAAGCGTTGCAACTAGTTCAGCATGCCGAAGAGGACTGGCAGGCCCTCTTGCGGGAATGGTTGAATGCTATATTAAAGACCGGCCCTGTGGCACAAACAAAATGGGTGGAAGAGATCAGCCGGCTGGGACGGGAAAAGCAAAAACAGTTTCTCCGCTACTTCAATCACCTGCTTGAACAGGCAATACTATTACGGGCAACCGGCGATACACCGGGTGCTTTTGGTACAGAAAGAGATTTTGCTGAACGACTGAACAAAATAGCCGGGATAGAACAACAACAGGTTATAATTGAGGAACTTGATAAGGCAAGCTATTATATAGAACGAAACGCCAATGGAAAAATGCTCTTTCATGCCCTCACTATAAAACTGTATCATATTATTCAGGATAAGATTGTATTTTTGATGGAATGAGGAGTTTGGTGGGTTATTTAATCAGTTAACTGGTTAATTAGTGGGAACCCTAAAGTTTCAGATTTTTTTTGTTTTGCTTACAATCACTTCTATATATAGCATTGCTTTTCTAATGCCGTCTGTATTGCTGAATAGCGAACAGAACCCTGAAGTGTGCGACGCCGCAACAGAAGCTAAATAGAATTACTGCAGCCGGGTTCATCATCTCCCTCAATTTAAAATCAGCAAATGAGCTGCGCAGCATGTAATACTGCCCTTGGAGGCAAACCAAATGGATGTAAAAGCAACGGCGGATGCAGTTCCGGCGGGTGCAACCGCATGAATGCACACGACTGGCTGCACAACCTGCCTATTGCTGATATGGACAGCACCTGCAAGGTGATCGAAGTGAGTTTCAGCCAGGGTACTCGTAAAGATTTTTTCCGCAATACATCATTGCAGCCTTTTGAGAAAGGTGACCCGGTAGCCGTGGAAGGGGTTAGTGGATTTGATGTAGGTGAAGTTTCATTAACAGGTGAGATCGTTCGCCTGCAAATGAAAAAACGGAATGTAAAGGAAGATAATCCTGAAATGAAAAAAGTATTGCGCCGTGCCAGCAACCGCGATATAGAAATTCGTAATCAGAATAAAGCAAGAGAACCGGAAGCGGTGATCCGCAGCCGTGCCATTGCGAGGCAGTTAAAACTGGATATGAAAATAAGCCAGGTGGAAATGCAGGCCGATGGACGCAAAGCAACATTTTTTTACATTGCCGATGGCCGTGTGGATTTTAGGGAACTGATTAAAGTATATGCTTCTGAATTTAAAGTGAAGGTAGAGATGAGACAGATCGGTGCCAGACAGGAAGCGGGTAAAGTTGGCGGCATCGGTAGTTGCGGAAGAGAATTGTGTTGCAGCACATGGTTGACTGATTTTAAATCGGTGAATACGGCAGCTGCCCGTTACCAGAACCTTTCTATCAACCAGACAAAACTCAGCGGCCAGTGCGGCCGATTGAAATGCTGTTTGAATTATGAGCTGGATACTTATTTAGACGCATTACAACATTTCCCCGACAACTGTGATGTGATACAGGTTGCCAAAGGCAATGCCATTCTTATCAAAAAAGATATTTTTAAGAATCTGATGTGGTACACATTGCCTGACAGTAATAAACAATACCCACTGACGATTGAAAGAGTGAAAAAAATTAAATCGCTGAACCAGCAAGGCATTACCCCTGAAGATCTGGAACCGGTGGATGTAACAACCTCAAAAGCTGTCGAAAAAGAACCGGAAACTGTTGAGTTGGTTGGACAAATCAGCCTGCGTACTTTGGAAAAGGCGGAAAGGAAAAAGAAACAGCAGCAGCAGCAAAGAAACCAGCGGCCACAACAAAGAAATCAAGCTGGACAACATCAGCAAAAAAAGCAACAAGGCAATCAGCAGAAAGGTCAGCAACAGAATCCGAATAGAAATCAACAAAGACCAAATAATCCTAATCAGCAAAGGCCGAACAAACCAATTCAAGGAAAGGATAAATAATTTTTCATATCCCCAACGCCTGGTAAATCGCATCCTGTATTTTCCCCCGGATAAACATTTGCCCCAATTTATTATTATCTCTTGTCGGGTAAACCCGGTTGGATAAAAAAACATAAAGCAAATTACTTTTCGGGTCCACCCATACACAGGTTCCGGTAAAACCGGTGTGGCCAAAGGTTTCCGGTGAACAGAGAAAGGAAGGATAAGGATCTTTACGGATGGCATTATCTTTTTCGGGTTTGTCAAACCCATAGCCCCGGCGGCTATTCCTGCTGTGATATGCTGTAAACAGATCAATCGTTTCTTTCTTCAAATATCTTTCGCCGTTGAACTCACCTTCATTTAACAGCATTTGATAAAGCATGGCAAGATCATACGCATCAGAAAACAGACCTGCATGTCCTGCCACTCCGCCAAACATGGAAGCGCCTTCATCATGCACATCTCCCTGAGTAGTCTGCTGCCGGAAATGTTTTTCTGTTTCTGTGGGCACCATTTTATCAACCGCAAAACGGTTTCTTGGTTTGAAGCCGGTTGTTGTCATGCCCATCGGCTGATAAAAAGATTTAGCCACATATTCATCCAGTGTCATCCCCGTAATTTGTTCTACAATTTTTCCAAGAAAAATAAAATCATTATCGCTGTACACATATTTTCCCTGTTCTGTGAGTTTACTTTGAAGAATTCGTTGCAGCATGGTATCCTGGTAATCGTTTCGCATATAAATATTTTCTGCCACACGAACAGTGAAACCCGGTTTTGGTTTGTCGGAATAAATGGCCGGGTTCGGCATACCGGTATTCGTATCAATGCTTTCCCTATAAAAAGCAATGAAAGGAACAAGACCGGCCTGGTGCAATAAAATATCATCGAGTTTCAATCCTGCTTTATTTGTGCCACATACCCAAGGCAGGTAATCGCCGAGTTTTTTTTTCAAATCCAGTTTTTCTTCTTCATACAATTTCATTACAGCAACAGTAGTGGCGGATATTTTTGTTACTGAAGCCAGATCAAAAATGCTTTCATAGGTCATGGGAGGCGACGGTTCATACCTATAATTACCAAAGGACTTGTGATAAATAATTTCACCTTCATGTGCTGCCAGCACCACGCAACCGGGGAATGCTTTTTGAGTGATGGCATCGTTTACAATGGAATCAACTGCCATCAATTTGGCAAATGAATGAATGGATTCGCCTTTTTGTTTTACCATACCATCACCAACTCTGAAATTACAAACCCTCACCGGCAGTTTGCCTCCGGCATCAATATTTCCCTGAAGCAGGTCAGCCGTTGTTTGCTGAGTAATATCATCATCCTGGTAACAATCCACCAATGTCCATGCATCGCAGAAATTTTTTGTTGCCAGTACATTCCCGAAAACTACGGTGATGGTCTTGATGAAATTCAGTTTCTTCCACAGATCAATAGCGGCATTACTGATGCCATAATTATTGGCAGGCCGGTTGCTGAAATCATGAATTCCGACAATGATGGCATCGTACTTCCCGTCTTTGGGAACAGCCTTCAGGATCTCTGCTTCCTTATCAGCACTATCCTTATAAGAGAAAAAGAAAAGATCTGCATTGTAATCCTTCTGCAATCTTTTGGCAAAAGCATTGGGCCAGGATGTACCAATTCCGATATAAGCGATCTTTTGCCCCTGCTTTAGCGGGATATCAGCATAATCATTTCTCGATGCAGTGCGGGATGCTTTGGCAAGAATGGTAATTGTTTTTCCGGCTACTTCCCTTCTTATCGCATCGGTTTTTGCGTTCAGATCACCCAGCAGGTTGTTAGTATCAATGATCTTTTGCTGGTTCAGCCCCAATGAATATTTCGATGCCAATACTTTTTTCAGTTTAACATTAATATCATCCCATATCAGTCTTCCTTCTGCAATAGCTTTTTTAACAGCTTCAATTGTTTCCGGCACATTGGCTGGCAGGCACAGCATATCATTCCCGGCAATTAATGCTTCCACAGCTATTGTTCCTCCCGGAAAATATTTGGCCACTCCTTTCATCTCCAGTGCATCGGTAAAAGTAAGTCCACTGTACCCAAGTTTATCATTTAAAACCCCTGTAACATTATTTTTTGAAATAGATGTTGCCCGATTCGCCGTATTATCAATGGCCGGGATATATAAATGAGCAATCATCACACTGCCGATGCCGGCGTCAAATACAGCTCTGAAAGGAACCAGTTCCATGGAATCAAGCTGGGAAATACTCTTATGGATAACCGGCAGATCCAGGTGTGAATCCACATCCACATCACCATGACCGGGAAAATGTTTGGCACAGGCCATAATGCCTGCATCCTGCATCCCTTTCATGTAAGCCACTCCAAACGCTGAAACTTTGTCCTTGTCTTCACCAAACGAACGGAAACCGATAACAGGATTGTTGGGATTATTATTTACATCCACCACCGGTGCATAGTTTACATGCACACCGATACGTTTGCACTGTTCTCCAACGGCAAGCCCCATCCGGTACATAAGGTTCTGATCATTCATCGCCCCGAGAGTGAGCTGATAAGGAAATTTGGTTACACTGTCCAACCGCATACCGAGACCCCATTCACCATCAATCGTTATCATCAATGGTGTTTTGGCCATGCTTTGATAATAATTGGTAAGATTAGCTTGTCTTATCGGTCCGCCCTGGAAAAAACACAAAGCACCCGCATTGTATTTCTTAATGTCACTGGCCACTTTTTCCACATGGTCGGCTCCGAGATTTGAATGTGCCCGGATGACCAGCAACTGGGCGATCTTTTGATCATCACTCAGGGAATTAAAAACACTGTCCACCCATTGATCTTTATTCAGCTTGCTCTTGTATTGTGCAAACGATGAATAAAAGATAAAAAGCAATGCAAAACAGAATATTTTTTTCATAAAAATGCTTAGGAATAATCAACGTAATTTAGCCCCCCGCCTTCACTAAAGTTCCGGCGGGCAAGCCAAATTACGAAGAAATGCCCGACAAGATTTTATTATTACCTGATAACATTGCCAACCAGATCGCAGCCGGAGAGGTGATACAACGACCGGCCAGCGCTGTAAAAGAGCTGTTGGAAAATGCAGTGGATGCAGGGGCCACAGAAATTAAACTGATCATTAACGATGCGGGCAAATCACTGGTTCAGGTAATCGACAACGGCAGTGGCATGAGTGAGACGGATGCAAGAATGTGTTTTGAGCGACATGCCACATCCAAAATTCAAACCATTGAAGACCTGTTTCATATCCGCACCATGGGCTTTCGTGGAGAGGCGCTGGCTTCTATTGCAGCTGTGGCACAGGTAGAACTAAAAACAAAAAAAGGCGAAGATGAAACCGGAACTTACATTGAAGTAGAGAACAGTGTGGTGAAAAAACAGGAACCTGTTGCTGCGCCCAACGGCACCAGCATTGCCATGAAGAATTTATTCTTCAATGTTCCTGCAAGAAGAAATTTTTTGAAAAGCAATGCTGCTGAGATGCGGCATATCGTGGATGAGTTTACAAGAGTGGCCATGTCATTTCCTGAAATTTTATTTACACTTACTGCCAACAATCAGCAACTTTTTCATTTGGAAGCAGGCAGCCCGCCTACCGGACGAGCAGGCCTGAAACAACGCATTGTTCAACTGTTGGGGAATAATTACAATGCAAAACTGGTTTCCGTAAAAGAAGAAACCGATTACATGAATATCTATGGCTTTGTTGGCAAGCCCGAAACTGCGAAAAAAACAAGAGGTGACCAGTATTTTTTTGTCAATAATCGTTTTATCAAAAGCCCTTACCTGAACCATGCTGTGATGAATGCTTACCAGAAAATGATCCCCGGTGATAGTTTCCCGATGTATGTTTTGTTTGTTGACCTCGACCCCACACAGGTGGATGTGAATGTGCACCCCACCAAACAGGAGATAAAATTTGAAGACGAAAAAATTGTTTACGCCTTTGTACAGGCAGCGGTGAAACATGCACTGGCGCAATTCAGTGTTACACCTACTTTGGATTTTGATCTCGATGCATCCATTCAGCAATTACCTTCGATACAACAGCCATTTACTGAGAAAAAACAGGAAGCTGTCGCATCTACTTCTATCTTTAAAGGCTTTACCCAAAAACACCAGGCGCATTTTATTGAGAAAAGTGAAAGAAGTGAGTTGAAGAATTGGAAAAACTTCTATGAGAGTCGGGAATCGGGAGTCGGGAGTCAGGAGTCAAAACAAGAACCTCAACTCCAGACTCATGACCTGCCTACCGGACAGGCAGGCTCAAGACTAATGACTGAGGATGCTGAATTGACCCAATTGTTGAATTCCTATATTGTTACCTCATCAAAAAACGGGTTCCTCCTCATTCATCAGCAGTCGGCACATGAAAGAGTATTGTATGAACAACTAAAAGCCGCAAGTAAGGACAAACCGGTTGCCACGCAGCGCAGCATGTTTCCATCTACACTGGAATTGACTCCGGCAGATGCGGCAGTGATGGAAGAGATCATCGGCGACCTGCAATATCTTGGTTATATCATTGACCCTTTTGGGAAAAACACCTATGTCATCCAGGGCACACCGGCTGATGTGGGACAGGGAAATGAAAAGCATGTGATAGATGTTTTGCTGGAACAATATAAACACTTCAGCCCGGAAGTGAAATTTTCGAAACGGGAAAAACTAATACGTTCTTTAGCAAGACAACAATCTATTAAAACAGGGGTGCAACTGACAGAAAAAGAAATGCGGCATTTAGTGAATGACCTGTTTACCTGTGAACCGCCGAATGTAACACCTGATGGCAATCCGACTTATTTAGAGTTCAAGCAGGAGCAGTTGGAGAAGATGTTTGGGAAATAATCTCAGTCATGCCGGGCTTGACCCGGCATCTTTCGCTAAATGTTTTCTTTGAAAAAAATTCCGGCTCATAGCCGGAATGACAGAATGCTGCTAATAACGACTGCGTATTCCCTGCAAAAACTTCTCCACTGCTCTTCTTACATCCATCGGATTGGCTTGATGGTTATTCACCAGTGTAGAAAAGATAAGTAGCTTTCCTTTTTTTGTATATAAAAAACCACTGAAAGCAACAACACCGCTAAGTGTTCCTGTTTTGCCGTAGATATACCCGCTGTCGGCTTTGTAATAACTGCTTATGGTTCCTTCTCCACCCGTGGGCAAAATGATTTTGATACGTTCCATCCCAAATTCATTCTTCATTTTGTTTAAGATTGCAACAAAATCCTGTGGGGTAAATAAATTATAGCGGCTCAGCCCGCTGCCATCCGCCCAACGAGGTTGTTGCGGCAGGTCTTTGAAATCTGTTTTGAGCAATGTATCAATTATCTTTTCATCATTCATCACTCCCAGCATTTCATTGCTCACCATTAGCAGACTTTGCTCCGCAAAAAAATTATCACTGCGATGCATCATCGGTTTGAGGAGAGAGTCGGTGGGTTGGGAGTGGATGATTTTAGGAAAATCCCTGATGAAAATCCCAATCATTGGGTGATCACTATGAATATTCTTTATCTTTTCATTTTGTAAAGTGTCTTTTAATAATGCTTCTATGATTCCGAGCTGATTTGCATAAAAAGGTGTTGTAAATTTATATTCTTTGTTTCTGTCACCAATAATCACAAACTTGTTTTCTGCAAGACCTCTTCTGTAATGCTCTTCATATAACGAATCTCCGCAACATGCACTATCAATGGAAATTGTCCAACGAAACCACCTCGGCTGAACGCTTAAATTTCTTAAACGACCCCTTATCTGTACAACATTCCCATATATTGGCATTATACTTCTTTCCGCCATGTAGTATTCTTGATAATCATTCCATGCCCAACCACTTCCAAAACGTTGTGCATAAAAACCTCCTAAATTAATATCTATTGTTCCTTTATTATTTTTCAGAAAATCATATACTTTTTGATTTTTAAAATCAGGATGCAAAAAAGTTGGATCACTTGTTGGTTTTATTACAATGATGTCATTTAAACTATCATTATACCTCAACCCCACCAAACTATCTCCCAAATATTTCATCGCTGCATAGCAGGTGGGCAGCTTGGTATTGCTGGCGGGTACAAAATATTTATCGCCCTGGTAATTATAGAGGTATTTATTAGCAGCCAGGTCATAAATGCTGATACCTATATGGGCTGTGGTCAATGCTTTATTGGTTAATATATCTTCATTGGCTGAACGACTTATTTGTTTTTGAACAGAGCAGGAAGCAAGACAAATGAGAAATAAGGAAAGTAAAATGAGGAATGAGGAAACTCGTCTATAAAGGGGCATTCTTTCTGATTTTTTATTTCTCTTTTCTTATTCCTTATTTTCTAACCTCTTTCCTGGGCTCGCAACCATCTTTCGGGTATCTCATTACTGCTGGCCAGCAAGTAATCTTTATAACTACAGGCGATAAATTTTTTATCCGGCAATTGCATCCACCACCTTCCTGTCTTTTTGCTTTGCAGAAAAGTGGTTTCCACTTCAGCAAAAGCAGTATGGTATTCGTTGAAGGAATCTTTTTCGTTAATGGAAGCTTCTCTCCTGCCGCGGCTGCGGCCATCCAGTACATACCAGAGCATATGACTGATCTGTTTGGCTGTCAGCTCATCTTTATCATGCTGCGCATCGTATCCATAAATGCCAATGCTGTTGATGTTAGGGCTCATACCTGCATAACGCATCAGCACACAGGCCTCCTCGCCATTGAAACCATTGGGTGATGCAGTGCTGGCCGGTGCATAAGCATAGGCGATGGCTGTCATATCAAAGCTGAGCATATTGCTGTTGCGGATGACAGGCTCCATTTCATCAATATTCTCTTTTACGCTGCCGACACGATAACAATCGAAATGCAGTTTGTCCATTGTTTCGAGCATGCTCGGATGAACATAGTAGCTCTGAAAGCCGATGTGGTTGTAATGCCGGATATAATTCGGTTCGCCTGTCAGCATTTCCATCAGGAAGTTCTCATTCTTAAATGGTGAATCAAGATCCAGGTCGATTAGGGCATCTATACAACTTGCTTCGATCAGTTTTTTATTATCAGCGTAAGCGTTGTATTGCGATAAAGTAAGGTCATGTGAACCGCCGAGGATGATAACGGTCTTACCATCGTTGATCAACTCACACAGCACGGTCCTTAATGCTGCATACGAATCAGTGTAAAGTGAACCTGTTTTTATATTGCCGATATCAGCGATCTTAATATCATGATGCCAGTAATACAATGAATAAAAATGACGGCGGATGATATCCGGCGCTTCGCTTTGTCCGTGTATCAATCCGCTGCCATGTTGTTCACCACATCCCAGCAATATGATCTGTGCATCATCTATATCGGGGAATGTTTCGCTGTAAATAGAAATCGAATTGCCCAACTGGCCTTCCTTGTACCCTTCTGTATGGGAAATTTCATGAAGGTTGACAGGCACTAAAAAATCGGAAATATTCAGGTAGTCTGACATGAGACGAAGATAAGCCAGAACCACGATTTTGAGAATCGTAAGGATTATGGAGAGATATGTAAGCCCTGTTGTTGGTAACACTTCATTGGATGGGCTAATTCACGGTTCTTTATCTTTGCAACTATGGAACAATTGCTGAAGCAGATAGAAGATTACAAAAGAGAAGTTGCCGCTTTTTCCGCAAGCAATGAAAAGCAGGTGGAAGAATTCCGCATTAAATGGCTGGGTACAAAAGGTTTTGTGAAAGCCATCATGGGTGAAATGAAGAATGTGACCGCAGAAAAGAAAAAAGAAGCCGGGCTGTTGTTGAATGAATTCAAGCTTTTCGTTGAAAGTAAATATGAATCGTTGAAAGAATCTTCCTCTGACTCACGACTCACGATTCACGACTCACGACTTGATCTCTCGTTACCTGGTGATGAGTTACCCATTGGATCAAGGCATCCCGTTACTTTAATGAAGAATCGCATCGTTTCTATTTTTCAGCGGTTGGGTTTTGCTGTGGCCGAAGGCCCGGAGATAGAAGACGACTGGCATAATTTCGGCGCATTGAATTTACCCGAACATCATCCTGCCCGTGATATGCAGGATACATTTTACATTCAGCAAAATCCTGACTGGGTATTGCGTACGCATACCAGCAATGTGCAGATACGGGAAATGGAAAAGAGGAAACTTCCTATCCGCATGGTAATGCCCGGGCGGGTGTATCGCAACGAGACGGTAAGTGCAAGAAGCCATTGCTTCTTTCACCAGGTGGAGGGATTGTACATTGATGAGAATGTTTCTTTCGCTGACCTGAAGCAGACGCTTTATTTTTTTGTAAAGGAGATGTACGGGAAAGATGTAAAGGTCCGCTTCCGCCCTTCTTATTTTCCCTTTACCGAACCCAGCGCCGAAATGGATGTAAGCTGTTTTATCTGTGGCGGCAGTGGTTGTAATATTTGCAAAAAAACAGGTTGGGTGGAAATACTTGGATGCGGCATGGTGCATCCTCATGTATTGTCCAACTGCAATATAGACCCCGAGCGGTACACCGGTTTTGCCTTTGGTATGGGCATAGAGCGTCCGGCAATGCTGAAATACGGCATCAATGATATTCGCCTGTTCGGCGAAAATGATGTGCGGTTCTTAAAGCAGTTTACTTCTGCTATATAAAAAAGGCTGCCTCATAGAGACAGCCTTTGAATTTATTGTAATTCCCTTATTTCGATTTTGGGTTGTACAGAGCCAGCACCAGTGATGCGGCGATGGTTACCCATAGGCCGATGCCCCATCCTTTACCGAGCATCTTAAAAATATCCCCTATTGCTTTGTCATCTATCAAGGGTTTGATAACATGGACATATAGGATAGTAAGTAACGGCAGCCAGCAAAGTACCTTTCGGCCAAGCAGATAATTTCCTTTATTTAAAGCTCCTAATAATAGTAATACCCCAGATAAAGGGATAATCAGTGTAAGATAACTTTTCCAATTACCCCCCTGATCTTTTACGCCATCAAAAGCGCTTTTGCCACCGCCCCAATCTAAAAAGAAGGCGCCGACTAATACGACCGACAGAATCACAGTTAACATTTTCTTGTTCATAATAGTTGTTTTGGTGATGAAGAATTTGGTTTATTAAAATATCAGGTTTTGGAAGACCGCATCCGCATATAACTAAAGATGGCGGCTGCAATGAAAGCCACTATAGCAATATAAAACCAGGGCGTAAGCGATAAGGTTGGCTGGTTCGTATCCATTCAGAAAATTTTGCCTTAAGGTAAGAGAAATTTGTTATAATAAACAAATAACTGGCTATGATTCTCATCCAGGTGTCAGGAACTGTGGACAACCTTTATCTTTAGGGCGCAATTTATTCAGAATGAGTATCAACAGCGTTTGTGTTTGCGGGGCGGGCACCATGGGCAGCGGTATTGTACAAGCAGCGGCACAATCTGGCTTTCATATCATTTTATTTGAGCCCAATGCTGCCATACTGCAAAAAACAGAAGCCGGCATCGAAAAAAATTTGCAGGCTCTTGAAAAAAAAGGAAAATTACCTGCCGGCGAATCACAAAAGATATTTCAACGTATCCGGTTCACAAATGATGTACAAACCTGCCTGGCTGATGTATTTATTGAGGCAGTGATAGAAAGAATTGATATTAAGATCGGGTTATTTAACCAACTGGCAGAGCTTAACCATGGTGAATGTGTATTTGCCAGTAATACATCTTCATTGTCTGTCACAAAAATGGCAGAACAGATACTACATCCTCAGCGGGTGATCGGTATGCATTTCTTTAACCCTGCCACTATTATGAAACTGGTGGAGGTGGTCAACACGAAATATACAAATGAACAAACAACCAGGATTATTGTTGAGCTTGCAAAAGCAATGGGTAAAGTACCCGTTATTTGTAAAGATTCCCCTGGTTTTATTGTAAACCGTGTGGCAAGACCTTATTACATCGAATCACTAAGATTAGCCGAAGAAATTACTTCTTCATATGAAAGGACGGATGCGATATTGGAGGCTACCGGATTTAAAATGGGCCCATTCAAACTTATGGACCTGATCGGGAATGATGTGAACTATGCTGTCAGTTGCTCTGTTTATGAACAAATGGACAAGCCTGACAGGCTAAAACCGTCTTTTATTCAAAAAGAAAAAGTTGATACAGGTAAGCTCGGAAAAAAATCAGGTGAAGGATATTATAAATACTAAATAAGCTTCAATGGTTCTTGTTACAGGCGGTACCGGTTTTCTTGGCTCATATCTCATTAAACATTTAATTGATAAAAGATATCCGGTTCGGGCTATCCGCCGCAGCAACAAACTTCCTTTCTGGATCGATGAACAGGTTTTCGAAAAAGTGGAATGGCTGGATGGCGATGTGCTTGATGTAGTGGCATTGGAAGAGGCGATGGAAGGCGTTGATGCTGTCATCCATTCTGCTGCTGTGGTTTCCTTTGTAAAAAAGAACCGGAAGGAAATGTACAAAGTGAATGTGGAAGGCACCGCCAACGTAGTAAACATGATGCTGGAAAAAAATGTAAAGCGATTGATCCATATAAGCTCCGTAGCGGCGCTTGGAAGAACGGCATCGGGTGGACATGTGAATGAAGAAAAAAAATGGGAAGACACTAAGGTCAATACTCATTATTCTATCAGTAAGCATAAGGCTGAACTGGAAGTTTGGAGAGGGATGGGTGAAGGTCTTGAAGCTGTGATACTGAATCCCAGCACTATTCTGGGTTATGGAGACTGGAATAGCGGCAGTTGTGCAATTTTCAAAAACGTTCACAAAGAATTCAAATGGTATAGCCCGGGCATCAATGGTTTTGTAGATGTGGAAGATGTAGCCCGGGTTGCGGTGCTTATGCTGGAAAACAGATTGTCTGCAGAACGATATATAATAAATGGTGACAGTTGGCCTTTTAAAAAGATCCAGGATGTAATGTCTGCTGCTTTTGGGAAAAAACATCCAACCCGAAAGGCCAATGCATTTTTGTTGGGCCTTGCCTGGCGATTGGAAAAATTGAAATCAGTTTTCACCGGCCACAAGCCCTTGCTGACCAAAGAAAGCGCCAAAGTGGCTATGAGCCAGACCTGGTTTGAAAATGAAAAATTGCTTGCTGCTTTACCCGGTTTTTCCTTTACCCCGCTTGAAGAAACGATTAAAAAGGCATGTGAAAGATACAGCCTCCCCAACCCCTCCGCTGGAGGGGCTTCCGGGGTTTTCTGAAAAAACAGAAGACATTATACTATCGGAGTATCCGAAAGTCTCCTCCTGCGGAGGAGATCTAGAGCAGGCCGCGGTGCAACCATAACAAGGCAGGCATTATCTTTATCCGGTAATAATTTTCTATGCAAAGACTCCGAATTTTTATCATTCTGCTTTTTTCAGGAATTTCGTTCAAAAGCTATTCACAGTTTACAGTAACGGGGATAGTGCTTGATTCTGCCAGCCGGGAACCCTTAACAGCCGCTTCTATTTTTTGCCAAAACACAACAATGGGAACCTATACAAACAAACAAGGTGAGTTTTCAATGGCATTAAAATCCGGAGGATATGACCTTATTATCAGTTATACTGGGTATCAAACCCAAACAATCAAAGTAAGTGATAATACTAAGCTGGAAGTGCTGATGAGGAAGGAAGATAAAAGTCTAAGTGAAGTGGTTATTAAAACCAGTAATGAGGTACCCAATGGCTGGGATAAGTACGGAGATTTTTTTGTGAAAAATTTTATCGGTTCAACCCCCAATGCTGCTAAAACAATAGTCCAGAACCCTGAAGTGCTGAAATTCTTTTACTATAAAAGAAGCAATAAGCTGAAGGTGTTAGCCACAGATGCTGTTATGATTGCCAATAATGCCCTGGGTTATAATATCCGTTACCAGCTTGATTCATTTGTTTATTATTATAATACGGATGTCAGCTCATACAGAGGATACTGTTTTTTTACAGAAATGGAAGGCGGCGACAGTCTGAAACTGGTGTGGCAAAAAAGCCGCTCTTTGACCTATTACGGTTCCAGGCTTCATTTCATGCGCAGTTATTATGACAGCACCCTTATTGAAGACGGCTGGATAATTGATATGCTGGATGAGAACAGTAAAGGAAAATTCAATAAGGTAACCGATGTATATGACAGCAGCTATTATAATTTAATCACATACACCAGGGACAGTATTGCATATACAAGAGATAGTACCGGCGAAATAATGGATAGTACTATTCATCAGGTGATGACCGGAAAAGTAGACGTAGAAATATATTATCCCCGTAAAATAAGCATCACTTATATCACAAAAAGGCCTGAGCCGGAATACCTGAAAAAAATGAATTTGCCTAAAAATGCCCCTTTCCAGATCTCGTACATTGATATGAAGGACTGGATTGACATTTCTGAGAATGGTTATTATTATGATCAAAAAAACTGGATAAACCAGGGCTATTGGAGCTGGAAGAACCTGGCAGATCAATTACCATACGATTATAATCCTCCGGACTAAATCATCCTTTTTTCCCCATTACTTTCTCCCAAAGAAGAGGTATTCTTTTTATCCATACAAACTCCTTCATCTTATCCCTTGCATCTTCTACCGGAGATCCAAAATATACTTTGCCCCCGGCAATTGAATCTTTTACGCCGCTTTGCGCATATACTACCGCATCTCTGCCAACGGTCAGGGTCTTACTTACTCCCACCTGCCCCCATAGAATAACATTATCTTCAATAATAGTGGCTCCTGCAATACCTACTTGCCCTGCAAAAAGGCAATTTTTACCGACTATCGTATCATGACCAATATGCACCAGGTTGTCTATCTTAGTGCCTGCTCCTATTATTGTGTCACTGCTCACACCTCTGTCAACAGTACAGTTTGCCCCAATTTCTACTGAGTTTTCTATCACCACCCTTCCACAACTGTTCATTTTTTTATATTGTATTTCTCTGCTTGTTTTCCTGTTGTAATAAAAAGCATCACTGCCAATGACAGTGCCAGCCTGTATAATTACATTATTCCCTATCAGGCAATGATCCAGAATAGTTACATGAGGATGAATGATACAATTCTTTCCGATCTGAACGTTGTTACCAATATAAGTTCCCGGCATTACTACAGTTCCTTCGCCGATTGCCGATGTTTCACTGATCATTTTCATCGAAGGATTGAAAGCACGGTAATGATTGACAATTGTGAGGTAGGCTTCAAAGGGTTCATCGACGATAAGCAATGCCTTTCCTTCCGGGCAATCTGTCTCTTTGTTAATAATAATAAAAGTGGCAGGCGAATGAATACAGGTATCATAATATTTTGGATGATCGACAAAGGCGAGATCACCCTGTTCCACTTTGTGCAGCTCATTAATTCCTGTCACTTTACCATTTACATCTCCTGTCAGTTTTGCACCGATCAGTTGTGCGATAGTAGTTACAGGAACTGGTTTGTCAAATCGCATACGTTGAGTTTTGACAAAGGTAATAACCCGGGAGTTGGGCATACATAAGTACCAAAACCAACTCATATCATTCACTCTTTCAAGTATTAAATCAATTCATGCACATTGCCTTTAATAAATATTGAAAGAGAATTATTCAAAGGCGATTGTTTTGATGCAACTGTCATTGGTAATTATGATTGACGGATTATTAAAAATGTTTTATTGTTTCAATGAAAACAAACTTTTAATAACTTACAAGTGTTCGGTTTTCCACAAGAGTATTTAAAATGTTAATAAAATAATTTGGAATTTTTTTTTGGTTGATGAAAATTATTTATAATATTGTATCAGGAAATTTATTTCCCGTACTTACTAACCCATCCATATAAATGATCCCTCCGGTAACTCGGGGGGATTTTTTATTGCTTTTTTTTGCAAAGAAAAAGGTGATGCTTTGAAATTTTAGCCCGGTGGATCAAAAACAAATCGGCGCAACATGTACGTGAATTAAAATATCTTTACAACAGTCTAAAAAATATTTCATGCTGAAATCAATGACCGGTTTTGGAAGGGAAGAAAAAAATGTTGCAGATAAAACTTTCCTGGTTGATATCAAATCATTAAACGGCAAGCAATTTGAACTGCAATTAAAATTGCCCGCAGTTTTAAAACCTTTTGAGTTTGATATCCGCGGCATATTGTCTGATAAATTAGGGCGGGGCAGCGTGGATTGTATTATCAGCTTAAAAGAAACAGGGAATGCCCGGCCGGTAACTATTAATACGGATCTGGCTAAAGCCTATTATCAATCGCTGACCGAGTTGTCTGCAGCCCTTAACCTTGACCCCTCTCATATTCTCAGTACATTGGTGAAACTGCCTGAGGTAATTACCCCCAGCAGCGAAACCCTCACAAACCAGGAATGGATTGATTTTCAACAGATTTTGCAATCAGCCATCAACCGCATCAACCATCACCGGTTGGATGAAGGCCGCTCCCTTGAAACAGAACTGCTCACCCGAATCAATAATATCCTGACACTTCAGGATGAGGTGATAAAACAGGAGCCCCTTCGCCAGCAAAAGATACGGGAAGGTATCACCCGGCTGCTGGAAGAGCATATAGGGAAAGAAAACTATGATGGCAACCGGCTGGAGCAGGAACTCATTTATTACATAGAAAAAATTGACATCACCGAAGAACAGGTGAGGTTAAAAAGTCACTGCGACTATTTCAAAACCTTGCTGGCGGAAGCAGAGGAATCAAAAGGGAAAAAACTATCATTTGTGCTACAGGAGATTGGCCGTGAGATAAATACTACCGGTTCAAAAGCATACGATGCCTCCATTCAGAAATGTGTGGTGCTGATGAAAGATGAACTGGAAAAAGCAAAGGAGCAGGTGCTAAATGTATTGTAAGGCACAACCAACAAGATCCAAGATACAAGCAATTTATCTCAGGTTATATCTTTGTAAAATGATCAGGTTAATAAAAATCTTTACATTTCTTGTGCCTTGTATCCTGTGCCTTGCGTCCTGCACTACAATTGACCTGTATGAAAAATCAGTTGCAATACCCGGTCATTCCTGGAAAAGCAGTTTTAAACCCTCTTTTACTTTCATTATAAAAGATACCAGTTCTCCCTATAAACTTTTCATTGTTTTGCGCCATACAGACAGATACAACTTCAATAATATTTATATCAATCTCCATCAGCGGCCGGGGATGGACACTATGCTTGCCGAAAAATATGACCTGACCCTCGCCACCAATGAAAAGGGGTGGTTGGGTAGCGGCATGGATGATATTTATGAGCATCGTATTCCCCTTACCCCCGGCAATCAGCCTGTATATTTCAAAAAACCGGGTAATTACACTTTTACCCTTGAGCAGATCATGAGAGAAGACCCTTTGAACAATGTGCTTGCTGTAGGTCTGAGAATAGAAAAGAAACCATAAATATCATTTTCAACATGCCTGATGCCGGCAAAAAAAAAGAGCTTATCGTACAACCATTATTTACTGGCTGCTTCTTTTGTATATAGTTGCTGCCCTGATCTGGTGGTTTTTCCGTCAATTGTTGCCCAGGTGCCGTGAATGGTAAAATGACCCGGCCGGATGGCCTCCAGTGTAAAAAAGTAATTTTTAATCTGCTTCATTCCATTCATACCCGTTTCTTTGCCATTATAAATATCTGGGCCGCTGACAAAGCGAAACGATTTAAATGATGAAGAAACATCAAAACCACTGATCTTTTCGGCATTGCTGATGGTGTATTGCACCTGGAATGACTCTCCGACAACAATAGGTTGCTGAGATACTTTCGTTTTAAAGCTTATTTGTGCATGTAAAGACAACAAGCAACTTTGGAAGAATAATATAGTCGCTGTTTACTTCATTCGGAAAACAAAATAAACTACCCCCACTTGAAATTTCTCTGAAATTATACCAGCGGAAACCTTTTCTACAGATCGCCCAACTGTGGCCTGATAACAATATCTTCCACACAGGCAGCTACTGAAAGTTGTGAAGCTGCATAAACCATTTTGGCTATGTCATCTGCCTCCATGATACGCTTGGTAGAGTTATCAAAATCACCCCAGGAATCACTCATTACAGCGCCGGGATGAACGGACGTAACTTTTATTCCATAAGGTTTCATCTCTTCCCGCAGATTCTTACTGAAACCATAAAGGGCAAATTTACTGATACTGTAAGACCCTCCATTCTCATATGCATGCAATGAGGCAATAGAGCATATATTAAAAATGTGACCTGATTTTCTTTTCATCATTTCCGGCAAAACAGTTCTTGTAACATGATAAGCGCTGTAAAGATTAGTTGCTATCTGGCTTTCCAATATCCCTTCGGGCTCATTATGAACACTGCCCGGTTCAAATGAACCAGCATTGTTCACCAGTATATCGGGAAGAGCCTGTTGCAGGCACCAGTTGCCAAGGGCTACCGTATTTTCTTTTTTTGAAAGGTCAAAGGCTTTTGCTTTAATACTGATGCCCGGGTATTGTATGATCATCTTCTCCATAGCAGTGTACAGCGCCACCTCATTGCGGCCGGACAGAAGAAGATCATGACCATTGGCAGCAAAGATCTCTGCAATGGCTTTGCCAATCCCCCTTGACGCTCCAGTGATAAGAACATTCATACCGGCGGTTTTAAATTGTCTGTTATCTTCGCTGCTACGCAAATCTAAAATCGTAAATCTGAATTCTGAAATCAAATACCGGCATCTTTTCTTTGATCTTGATCATACCCTGTGGGATTTTGAAGCCAATAGCCGGCAAACGCTGGAAGAATTATACCAAATCATGAATCTTGAAGAAAAAGGAGTGAACGATTTCGACCTCTTTCACAAAAACTACCTGGCACATAATGAAAAACTCTGGGATCGCTACCGGAATGGTTTCATTATGGTGGATGAACTGCGTTGGAAAAGAATGTGGTTGACATTACTGGATTTTAAAATTGCAGATGAGCCGCTGGCCCGGGAAATGGGTGTTGTTTTTCTTGATAAACTGCCAACCAGGAAAATATTAGTTCCTTACACTATTGAAATTCTTGAATACTTATCAGGCAAAAACTATCAGCTTCATCTGATCACCAATGGCTTTGAGAAGACGCAGCATAGTAAATTAAAAAACTCGGGACTTGACAGATATTTTAATGCAGTAATAACCTCAGAGGCAAGCAATAGCCTGAAACCTCATAAAGAAATATTTGAATTTGCTTTTCAAAATACCGGCGCTTTGCCAAATGAAAGCATTATGATCGGCGACAGCATTGAAGTGGATATACAAGGCGCCGTAAATGCAGGAATTGATCAGGTGTTTGTAAACCACCTGAATATTGAGCCGCTGATTAAACCAACTTATACTGTGAGTTCGCTGAAAGAATTAGAACAAATCTTTTAGTTGCTTACCATTTTGCGATCACCGTCACGCCACCTTTGGGTTTGTCTCCGATCTTTACCCCCACTTTAGCATCAAGGGGCAACAGCAAATCAACTCTTGAACCAAATTTGATAAACCCCATCTCATCTCCCTGCTTTATCTGCTGTCCTGGTTTCAGGTAATTGATTATTCGTTTTGCCAATGCTCCGGCAATTTGTTTTACAAGTATTTCTTTATTGCCTTTCCGGTAAACCACAGAATGTCTTTCATTTTCCGTTGATGATTTTGGATGCCATGCCACCCTATATTTTCCTTTATGGTAATGGCTGTACAGAATTTCACCACTTACAGGATTGCGGTTCACATGAACATTCAACGGGCTCATAAAAATGGAAACCTGTATTCTCCTGTCAGTAAAATATTCATCGGCCTGCACTTCTTCTATAGCCACAACCTTGCCATCCGCCGGCGCCACGATAGCATTATCATCAATTGTCAGTTTCCTTTTGGGTATTCTGAAAAATGAAATAATAAAAAGCAGCAAAACAAAAGTAATTGCAAAAATACCCCAGCCTAAAGCTGGCGTTGCATAACTAAAAAAATAGAAATAGGTGATATTGATAACGCCAAACAGAATGGCGCAGATTGCAATGCTCTTATAGCCTTCTTTGTGAATAGTCATGGGGAATGTTGTGTGTCAAAAATAGGTAAACCATACTTACCTCTTTCGCTGATGCCTGAATTGATAAAAATGCCACATAAACCTTACCCCTGCATTGAAATGGAACCGGGTGATATTGCCCGCATAAGAATATGAGGCAGTGAAGTGTAAGCCATCGGTATTTGTTTGCTTTGTGCTTCTCAACGGGTTCTTAACATCAGTGATTGTGGTCTGTATAAACCGGATGCCAATACCTATAAAAGCATCTGCAGCAAATCTTCCCTCAGTAATAATTGACCCAAACTGAACTGATGCTATTTTTATTGGGCTATTGATGGCTGCTTTAGTATAATAATATACACTATCAGTATGAGGGTTATCATAATAAAATCCTTCCGTATTGATGAATTTTCTTGAGGCCAACGAAAGTTGAAAGCTTATATAATCATGGCTCCATCTCCCTATTTTGCTGAAAAAATTATATCGCAGCTCTGATTTAACCTTTAAATAATGCTTGTCCAAAGTAGATGAATCTTTGCTGTTTGTTTTATTGGCACGGATAACGATTTCTGATAGCAGGCACCATCTTTCATTGAAACGGTATTCCACCCCCGGTTGAATGCCAAGCCCCGGCTGACCAATGGGAATAGTGGTGCCGGTAAAAGTGGTTGCCCAGCCCTTTTGTGTGCTGTCCGTCTGTGCATATGAAGCAATTGACATGAATAATAGAAAAATGAAAATAAACTTCTGCATATAATGTATCCTGTCTTCAAAAATAACTTCTTATTTCAGTAATAACATAACGTAAATCCAGACAAATGGCGTTGCCAGCAGCAAAGAATCAAACCTGTCCAAAAAACCACCATGTCCGGGCATGATGGCACCACTGTCTTTTACACCGGCCATTCGTTTCAGTTTTGATTCAAACAGGTCGCCGAAAGTGCCGGTGATTGCAATTATAGCTGCGGTAATGATAAATTGTTTGATGCTAAAGTCCGCTATATATGCAACAATTACTGCTACTAATAAAGTCAACAGGATTCCCCCGATGGTTCCTTCCCAGGTTTTCTTAGGTGATATTTTTGACAATGATGTTTTGCCCATCAGTGATCCCATAATGTAGGCCATTGTATCATTGACCCAGATTGAAAAAATGACGAGGATTGGTATTGACCAACAGATACTATTTGCTGTAAAATCGGGAAAGCATAGCGCATCAGAAAAATCTTTTTTTGAGTAGTAGTTAATGTTCAGTCGAAATAAATCCATCATCAGTCCCCAGCACAGGGAAATGTAAATAATACCAAGTACTGCTGCACCAAAACTTTTTATCACTACTCTGTTTTTTTGAAAAATTCCTGTAAGCAGTAATGCAAAACCGGCAGCAAACACCGGCAAAGAGATATTTTCTTTCAACCCATAACCATTCACCTGGTAAGAAGGTCCGCAAAACCAAAGCATCAGGCCATAGCCCATCACCATCAGTCCCATTTTAAGATAAGGATGAAAATTAATGTTATTGATTTTCTCAATCAGCTTCAGATATTCGCACCAGCAGCCAAAATGAATGATGGAAAAAAGAATCAGAAAGCTCCACTGGTTCCACAGCAAACCTATCAGCATTACTGCCACAAATACTGCGGCAGTCAGTGTTCTTGTTCTGAATGTTTCCCAGTTAAAAGCCATTTATGAATGGGCATTTAATAGAAAGGGGTGTTTCGCAATTCTTCATTCTTTTCAAATTCAAAATTCGCCGCTTTTGGTTCTTTTGGTTTTGCAGCTATTTTTCTGAATATAATGATCAGGGCTATCACTATCGGCAATGCAGGTAGCCCCATCCAGGTAGAGCTTTTGTCAGCAATAGCATCTTCTATTGATTTGCCTTGTTCTTTCATGATATATATTGCCGATACGGCGAGTGCATTGTTGAAAAAATGGGCAATGACAGTCAGCCATAATTTTCCCGAATATTCATAAAGCACTCCCAATACTACTCCCAAGAAAAGTCTTGATAAAAAGCCGTAGAAAGAAAAATGTAAAGCACTGAAAAGAATGCTGACAACAATAATTGAAAGCCATGGCTTTTTTGTCCAACGGGTCATAAAATTCTGCAAACCACCCCTGAACAATGCCTCCTCGCACAATGCGGGTATAAATGCCATCACAACAAGCCCAACGAGATAATCAGTAACAGAATTAAGACTTAATATAGCCTGCACTTGTGTATTATAATCACTTTCCATTTTATCAAACTGCTGCCTCCATGATGCTGATACAGGCAAGTGATCATTTACATAAGAAAAAAAGCCAGAGGCAAACAAGCCGGCAAACATAATGCCGCATACTAACCCGATCTGCATCCAGTTTATTTTGGCAGGAAAACCAAGAAGTTTTATTGGTTTCCGGTTTAGCATCTTTGCTGTAATAATCGCCGGTATCAGAAATCCTACAATCGCCTGGATACACTGAATAACTTTAACGGCATCACTGTTGGCCGGATCATTTATTGCTTCTTCCATTTTTAATGCGCTAATGCCCGTCATAACCTGCCATACGGGAATACTTATCAAAGAAGCAATGAAAACCCCGGCAATTGCAAAAGCAATGAGTATAAAAAACCCAGCCGCATAGGAAATACCTTTCGAATCCTGATCGTACATAGACTTCAACGATTAAATTGTAAATTTGTCTTCGCACTCCGAAGCCTGGGCCCAGGAGTGTTTTTGTTAAATGGTAAAGATAGGTAACATAGAACTTCCTGATTTTCCGCTGTTGCTGGCGCCAATGGAGGATGTCAGTGATCCGCCTTTCCGTGCTGTATGCAAGGATAATGGCGCTGATTTGATGTACACAGAATTCATTTCAAGTGAGGGTTTGATACGGGATGCTATCAAGAGCCGGAAAAAACTGGACATTTTTGAATATGAACGTCCGGTTGGTATACAAATTTTCGGTGGTGATGAAGAAAGCTTGTCGCTGGCAACAAAGATCGTAGAGGTAACTAATCCTGATCTGCTGGATATCAATTTTGGATGCCCTGTAAAAAAAGTGGCACTGAAAGGCGCAGGTGCCGGTGTTTTAAAAGATATTGACCTGATGGTAAGATTGACTTCTGCCGTAGTTAAATCTACTTCACTTCCGGTTACAGTAAAAACAAGATTGGGCTGGGATGATAACACGAAGAATATTGAAGAAGTAGCAGAACGTTTACAGGATGTGGGGATAAAAGCATTGGCCATACATGGAAGAACAAGAACACAGATGTATAAAGGCGAAGCCGATTGGTCACTAATCGGGAAAGTGAAAAATAATCCGAGGATTCATATTCCAATCTTTGGTAATGGCGATATTTATTCACCCGAAAAAGCGCTGGAATACAAGAATCGTTTTGGAGTAGATGGCATTATGATCGGTCGGGCAGCAATCGGCTATCCCTGGATATTTAATGAGATAAAACATTTTATTAAAACAGGTGAGCATCTTCCTTCCCCAACTGTAGAAGACAGAGTAGCTGTTTGCCGTAAACACCTGTATAGATCGGTTGAATGGAAAAACGCTGTGGTTGGCATCAATGAAATGCGCCGGCATTATGCCAATTATCTGAAAGGGTTGCCAAACATTAAAGAATACAGGAATAAATTAGTAACGCTGAAAAGCTTAGAAGAGATTGATGAAGTACTTAACGAAATTGTATTAGTGTATAGTGGCTATGAATTTGAGAAAACTGCAATTGAGTTGATCAACTATCATGAGAAATGTGCTGTGTAAAAACCCCTGTCCCCTAAAGGGGGAACTTAGGCCCAATAATCTTTCATTAAATCGTTGGACCGTTTAGGTTGGCGAACTTCTCCCCTGGGTAAAAATTCCTTTAGTACCGGCTTAATGTCGAGTATGGGTGTGCGATCAATGGCATCAAGATATCTTACCCATATTTTATTGCCTTCTCTTTTTACTAACTCAGCAATGGTGAGACCAATACTCTTAGGCCTGTCCTTTTTTATTTGTGCAAATATTCCCACGTCAGGCCAGTTCATATTTCCTCTTGGGTGATATTTATAAACTGCTTTTGATTTATCTGCTTTATTAAAATAAAAAATGATCTCAAGGTGTGAAAACTCATCAATGCCGTTAAAAGCATCAGCAGGTACATGCGGCGCCAGTGCGATCTCGCTGATGATACTGCCCCAGTAATCATCACTTTGGTCAGTCCTTGTGTTTTTCACAAAGGCAAGTGGCTGTAAAACGATGTTCATACGATTATTTTTTTAAAGCTGATAATACATCGTCGCTTAATGGTGAAATGCTTGGCCCGAAATAGTCCGTCAATATCCCATTTTCATTAACCAGGTATTTTGCAAAATTCCAGGAAGGCGGTTTTGTATTCCACCCATTTTGATCCGAATGAGTCAGCCATTTAAATACCGGGTTTTGTTCAGTACTTTTTATCACACTGCTTTTTTTCATCAAAGGAAAGCTGACGCCAAAGTTTAGTTTGCAGAATTGTGCGATTTCCTCATCCGTTCCTTTTTCCTGCTGTTTAAAATCATTAGCGGGAAAACCGATTATTGTCAAGTGATCTTTATTTTCTTCATATAGTTTTTGCAGCGATTCGTATTGATCGGTGTAACCACAATTGCTGGCTGTATTCACCAGCATCACTTTTTTCCCTTTCAAAGTTGAAAAATCAAAAGCTGATCCGTTATTCGAGGTCTCTTTTAGGCTATAAAAAGATACAGGGGGTTGTTTTTCTTTATTGTGCAGCTGGGTGACGTTTTTGCCCCGCATTTTCGTCCACCACATCAAAGCCGGATAAACTGCTTTCAAAATTTTTTGCCTCAGTGTCATATTTTTTGAATTTCGGTTAGCATACATTACGTAGCCGACAAAGGTCAGCAACAAAATAAAAATTACAAGTATGGTTCGCTTCAGCCATCTCACCTTATTATCCATTTAAAAAGTTTCAGTTTACCCTTGAATGGTGGATACTTGATATTCGGATCAAACCAGGTAGGGGTTTTCATGACCGATTTTTTATGGCTGAAAGTGTTAAAAGAATACTTGCCATGATAACAACCTGTACCACTGAATCCACGGCCACCAAAAGGTAAATGATGGTTGGTGAGATGCCATGCCGAATTGTTCACACAACAGCCTCCGGCAGGAACAGCTTCCAACCATTCCTTTTCCTTTTTGACACTGGTAGTATAAACATAAAAAGCCAATGGATTGGGATGACGCTCAATGATCCTTTTTGCTTCTTCTGCAGTATTGAAAGATACTATTGGTAATACCGGCCCGAATATTTCATCATTCATCACCGGCGCATCAAGAGATACATCAACCAGGATCGTTGGTTCAATAAATAATTTTTCTTTTTCTACCCTGCCTCCATACAATTTTGTTCCTGAAGAAAAAAGATATGACGCTATTCTGTTGAATTGTCTCTCATTGATTATTTTACAGTAGTTATAACTTTCCTCCGGTTTGTCAGTAAAAAACTTTTGTATTGTTTCCTTAATCGCTTCTATGAACCCGTCCTTTACCGACTCATGCACCAGCACATAATCCGGGGCCACACACATTTGCCCTGCATTGGAAAATTTTGTTATGGCAATGCGACGTGCTGCCACTTTAATATTTGCATCACTTTCCACAATGCAGGGGCTTTTGCCTCCCAGTTCCAGTGTTACCGGCACTAATTTTTCAGCTGCCATTTTGTAAATTATTTTTCCCACCGCTGTACTTCCTGTATAGAAAACATGATCGAAAGTGAAGTTATTCATCATATCCGGAATTACCGTAGCACCGTCGCCCTGCACATATAAAATATATTCAGAGGGGAAAGTTTTCTCAATTATTTTTTTTATTACCGTGTTTGTGGCTGTAGCAAATTCACTGGGTTTAATCACTACACAATTGCCGGCGGCAATAGCTCCAACAACGGGAGTAAGAAGCAACATAAAAGGATAATTCCATGGCCCGACCACCAGTACCACTCCCAATGGTTCTTGCATCACCCTGCTGGAGGAAGGAAAGTTTACAAGATTGGTTCCTTTCCTCTCTGGCCGCATCCATACTTTAAGATTTTTAAGCGCCGCATTTATTTCAGCAATAACAAAACCAAGTTCTGTCACCCAGTTTTCTTCGGGGCTTTTTTTTAAATCACAGTACAGGGCATCATACAAATCCTGCTCATATTTTAGAATGGAGGCTTTCAGCCTTTTAAGTTGCTCCCTGCGAAAATCATAAGATTTTGTGGCGCCGCTGTTGAAATGTTGCCGCAGCTTTTCCAGCCCAGAAATGTTCGCCATTAAGTTTAATTTTATACCAAGTTAATTAAACCACCCCGAATGACCGATGAATACTATATGATGCAGGCCATTAAGGAGGCTAAAAAGGCTTTTGAAGAAGGCGAGATCCCGGTTGGGGCTGTTGTTGTAATTAATGAAAAGATCATTGCAAGGGGGCATAACATGGTGGAGAAACTGAATGACCCCACCGCCCATGCAGAAATGATTGCCCTTACAGCCGCTTTTAACTCTGTTGGCAGTAAATATTTACCTGAAGCAATATTGTATGCGACCGTCGAACCCTGTTTTATGTGTGCAGGAGCTGTTTACTGGAGTAAAGTTGGTAAAGTTGTATACGGAGCCGATGATGAAAAAAACGGGTATAAAAAAACAGCTGGGGCTAACTGGCCTTTTCATCCCAAAACAGAATTGATACGAGGGGTACTAAAAGATGAATGCGCCAAACTGATGAAAGACTTTTTTAAATCGAAAAGATAAGTATGGGCAGAACAATAAAAACAGAAAAAATAATCCCTACTCACCCCCGCACCGGCAGTCGGTTAAAAATTGACAGCGCTATTTATAAGCCCATAAAAGCAGCCATCCTTCAAAGCCTGAAAGTAAGGAAAGGAAAAATATTCACCGATCTTGCAGATGATGTTGTAAAAATCATCCGAAAGAAAATGCCGGATTTTAAGGGTTCAATTCTATGGTACAACATTTCGATCCGGCTTGATCTCGAATCAAGAGGTATCGTTGAAACCTTTGTCGAGAAAGGCAAAAAACTCAACAGGCTTGCAAAATGATTTTCGAAATAAGTAACTATTCATTGCCTTTAGTAACATATTAAACTGCGTCTCCTTACTTTTGTTATCCTGATGAATTACATTAATCAAAAACAAAATAATTATGGCTTTTACCTTACTTGCGCTTCCTTATGCACATGATGCATTGGAACCGCATATTGATACACTGACCATGCAAATTCATCATGGCAAACATCACCAGGCCTACGTTGACAACCTGAATAAAGCCATTGCAGGCACAGAACATGAGAACAAGTCACTGGAACAATTAGTGGCACATGTCGGTGCTATCAGCGCCCCTGTCCGTAATAATGGCGGTGGCCATTGGAATCATACCTTTTTCTGGGAAAGTCTTTCGCCCAAGGGCGGTGGAGCTCCCTCAGGCAAACTGGCTGATGCCATCAATCATGCCTTTGGTTCATTTGATGAATTCAAAACAAAGTTTGCTGCAGCAGGTGTTGGCCGTTTTGGTAGTGGCTGGGCCTGGCTGATCATTAAAGAAGATGGAAAACTGGAAATCAGTTCAACGCCTAACCAGGATAATCCATTAATGGATGTAGCAGAAGTAAAAGGTGTGCCTTTATTAGGAATAGATGTGTGGGAACATGCTTATTACCTGAAATATCAAAATAAAAGGGCTGATTATTTAGCAGCTATCTGGAATGTGGTGGATTGGAAAAGGGTGGCAGGGAGATATTGATCTATAATACAGTGGTCAATAACAAATCCCCGGGTTGAACCGGGGATTTGTTATTATGTTTATTTACATTTTGCCATTTCTTCCATCATTATCTTTATGGCTTTCTCTTTCATCTTTTCATCGTCTTCCATTTTATCATATTTCTTCTCCATTTTTTCATCTAAAGCTTCAATTTCTTCGCGAAGGTCTTCCAACTGTTTTGCCGCTTTCTCATCAGTTTCAGCCTTTTCTTCTAATTTTTGTTCCTGACAACGGTATTTTGCTGATTTGCGTACATCGCCTTCAAAGCCGCCGTCGCAAGAAGTTAATGCGACAGCAAAACCGATAATAACAAGTTGAATCATTTTTTTTCTCATAATGGTTAATTTTTTAAAATTAAAAGTTGATTTTTATTTTATCCAAACAAAGAGGGCTACAAAATAAAATTATTTTAAATATTGGGAGTAACTATCTCAGGGCACCGGATCATACCC